>Ga0156325_1065_pt1 | contig 15105 bp, 13 predicted proteins | sample RifCSPlowO2_12_FD_107973 | JGI IMG/M metagenome (GOLD analysis project Ga0156325, IMG submission 107973) | Rhodoferax sp. RIFCSPLOWO2_12_FULL_60_11 | reverse complement strand
TGGGTTGCCGCCACTTGGAGGCCAGCATGCAAACGAGCGCATATTTCCCACCTTTAAAGACGCGGCCAAATGAAGCCCCCCTCTTTCGCCCGGCGGGGCGAGAGAGGGGTTGGGGGAGTGAGTGGGGGTAAGAACGCTCAAAACACCAACCCAGTCAAAGCGTCACCCCGCTCAAGCCGACGACCAAAAAACCGCGTCATTTCGACGAGTCCGTCAACGCAGCGCAATTTCCCAGACCTCTGGACGGCTGCCCACTCCCAGGTCCACAATCTGCCAAGGCTGACGCGCGATGCAAGCCGTCACGGTAACTGTTTCCCCCAACTCAAAATCACTGCACCATGAACACACCACGCTACCCCATGCCAGAACTCAAAGACCTGCCTGAAGACATTCGCGTCAAAGTGCTGGAGGTGCAGGAAAAAGCCGGCTTTGTGCCCAACGTCTTTCTGGCGCTGGCGCGCCGGCCGGCCGAGTGGCGCGCCTTTTTTGCCTACCACGATGCCTTGATGCTCAAAGAGTCGGGACTCACCAAGGGCGACCGCGAGATGATCGTTACCACCACCAGCGCCGCCAACAAGTGTCTCTATTGCGTGGTGGCGCACGGTGCCATCCTGCGCATCTACGAGAAAAAGCCCTTGGTGGCCGACCAGGTGGCGGTGAACTACCGCAAGGCCGACATCACGCCGCGCCAGCGCGCCATGCTGGACTTTGCGATGAAGGTCTGCCTGCATTCCGACGAGCTTGGCGAGGCTGATTTTGCCGCCCTGCAGGCGCACGGCTTCAGTGACGAAGATGCCTGGGATATTGCCGCCATCACCGCTTTCTTTGGCCTCTCCAACCGAATGGCGTCGTTCAGCAACATGCTGCCCAACCCCGAGTTCTATGCGATGGGGCGTACCCCGAAGACCAAGTAATTGCTCTTTTTACAGTAGCCTCTGACATCACCGCCGCCAGGCAGCCCCCCTACAGCAGCAACCACAGGACCAGCGCCGAAATCACCACCGGCAGCGACAGCACCAGAAACATCAAAGCGGTCTCAAAAAATGCGACCAGGTCGCTGAGCCAGAGCTTGAACAACTCGATCAGATCGACAGTCCAGATACTTTGCTTTTTCATCCTGCGACGATAACCCGGCGCACCCAGCCTGTAAATACCGGTTAACACTTGATTTCAGGCCTTTTATCGCGCTTAGGCCTGCCCGCCGCGGACCTGCGGGACGCAGTTGGCAGCGCCTCAAAGCACTGACCGTCCGAAGGCTTGCGTTTTCTCAAGCAAGCACCCGCACACTGCTCTTACCCTTGAATTGTGTTCTGAGTAACTGAGTGCCAGCGCAAGTACCAGCACAAGGAGACACAAAATGAAAAGCGGACAAAGGACAATCAATGCGACATCGTGATCCCAGAGCCTGGATGCTGGCCGAAGCGGTTGAAATGCTTTACAGCGCCGACCAGCTGCAACGCCAGTTTTTCCAGATTGGCCACGTCGACAACGCGCCGTGCTGGGAGCCCCCGGTCGACATGTATGAGAACGAGCATGAGCTCGGCCTGCTGATCGCGCTACCTGGCGTGGCGCCGGAGCGGTTTCAAGTGAGCCTGGAGGCACAAGCGATTGTGGTGCGCGGCGAGCGCACGTTCGGCGCGAGCCTGGGCAAGGGCGCCATTCTTCGACTTGAAATTCCCTATGGCCACTTCGAGCGCCGCATTGGCTTGCCCGATGTCGGCTATGAAATTGCTGACATGCAGTTCGAAAACGGCTGCCTGCGACTTCATCTGGAGCAACGCACATGAACCAAGTCATCCACTTACCCGACAAAAGCGACAGCCAGGGTGAAACAGACACGGTGCCCGTGCTGCCAAGCGATGCCCTGGTCATCATTCCGGTGCGCAACATGGTCTTGTTTCCCGGCATGGTGGTGCCGATCTCCATCGGGCGTTCAAGCTCGATCGCCGCCGCCCAATATGCGGTCAAGAACGACCAGGCCGTCGGTATCCTGATGCAGCGCAGCCCGGACGTGGAGACCCCCGGGCCTGATGATCTGTCAAGTGTTGGCACCATCGCCTCCATCCTGCGCTACGTCACGACCCCGGACGGCACCCATCACATCGTGTGTCAGGGCCAGCAACGCTTTCGCGTGACGGGCTACCTTGAGGGTTTTGCCTTCACGGTGGCGCGAATTGAACGTATTGCCGAAGCCGCCGCGCCGGACAACCCTGAAATCGAGGCGCGCTTCATGCGACTCAAGGAGCGTGCCGTCGAGGTGCTGCAAATGCTGCCCCAAGTGCCGGCAGAGATGGTGCATGCCGTGCAGGGCATCGACACCCCGGCGACGCTGGCCGATCTGGTGGCGGGCTACGTGGACATCAAGGCGACCGAGAAGCAGGAAATTCTGGAGGAAATAGACCTGCGCCGGCGCCTGGACCGCGTGCTTGACATGCTGGTGCACCGCATAGATGTCCTGAACCTCTCGCGTGATATTGACAAGCGTACCAAGGCCAGTCTCGGGCAGCGCGAGCGTGAGTTCTTGCTGCGCGAGCAATTGAAGTCGATTCAAAAAGAACTCGGCGAAGACGCCAGCGGCAACGCTGCTGAAATCGAAGAACTGCGCAATTTGATCGAAGAGGCCCACATGCCCGAAGAGGTTGCCAAGCAGGCGGCCAAGGAGCTCAAACGGCTGGAGCGCATGGCCGACGGCTCAGCGGAATACTCCATGGTGCGCACCTACCTCGACTGGCTGATTGAAGTGCCCTGGAAAGCGCCGGAGCCGGACACGATTGATGTCGGGCAGGCGCGCCGGGTACTCGATGCCGATCACTTTGATCTGGAAAAAGTGAAAAAACGCATTCTCGAATTCCTGGCGGTGCGCAAGCTCAAGCCCAGCGGCCACGGCCCGATCCTGTGCCTGGTGGGCCCGCCCGGTGTTGGCAAAACATCGCTCGGGCAATCCATTGCCCGCGCGCTGGGACGCAAGTTTGTGCGCGTGTCGCTCGGTGGTGTACACGACGAGGCCGAGATCCGCGGCCACCGGCGCACCTACGTCGGCGCCCTGCCCGGCAACATCATCCAGGCGCTGAAAAAAGCCGGCACCCGCGGCTGCGTCATGATGCTCGATGAAATTGACAAGCTCGGTAGCGGCATTCAGGGCGACCCGTCGGCGGCGCTGCTGGAGGTGCTCGACCCGGAGCAAAACAACAGCTTTCGCGACAACTACCTGGCCGTGCCTTATGACTTGTCACAGGTACTTTTCATTACCACCGCCAATGTGCTCGACCCCGTTCCCGGCCCACTGCGCGACCGCATGGAGGTCTTGCACCTGGCGGGCTATACGCAGGAAGAAAAGCGCGAGATCGCCCGGCGGTACCTGGTGACGCGCCAGCTCGAGGACAGCGGCCTCAAGCCCGAACAACTGGAGATCACCGACGATGCGCTCGCAGCCATCATCCGGGACTACACGCGCGAGGCGGGCGTGCGCAATCTGGAGCGGCAAATTGGTGCCGTCTGCCGCCGCACCGCCGTGCGCATCGCCGAGGGAGAGATTCAAACCGCGCGGGTTGACGCGCCGGATCTGGTCGAGGTGCTGGGCCCGGCCAAATTTGAAAACGAAGTCGCCTTGCGCGCGGGCATGCCGGGGGTGGCGACCGGGCTGGCCTGGACGCCGGTGGGCGGTGACATTCTCTTCATCGAAGCCAGTCGCACGGCGGGCACGGGACGCTTGATCCTGACCGGGCAACTGGGCGACGTGATGAAGGAGTCAGCGCAGGCCGCGCTGACGCTGGTGAAATCAAGGGCCGCCACGTTTGGGCTCGACCCGGCCAACCTGGAAAAAGTCGATGTACACATCCATGTGCCGGCCGGCGCCATCCCCAAGGATGGCCCCAGTGCCGGTGTCGCCATGTTCATCGCGCTAGCCTCCCTGTTCATGAACCGGCCGGTGCGCAGCGACGTGGCGATGACCGGTGAGATCAGCCTGCGCGGCCTGGTGTTGCCGGTCGGCGGCATCAAGGAAAAAATGCTCGCCGCCCTGGCCGCCGGTATCAAAAAAGTCATGCTACCAGCGCGCAATCGCAAGGACCTGGAGGAGGTGCCGCTGCCGGCCCGGCAACAGCTCGAATTCGTCTATCTTGACGATATCGACGAGGCGGTGCTTGCCGCCATTGACGTCTCGCGTGACGCCCCTTGAGCATACGCAAGCTGCGCCAGGCGCGATCCCATTCAGGTTGATTCAAGTCACCCATGAGGAGAATCTCAATGAAAGACTCACCACCCAGCGCCAACGTGGAAAGCGCGCTCCAGGAAATCGGTGCCGCCCTGTTCGAGTTGCGCGATGCACTCGTCGAGTTATCAATGTCAATGCGGGATTGGCAGTTTGAAACCGATATGGAGCAGCGTCGCGCGGCCGAACTGTCGGTTCAGCAACTGCTGAAAAAGGTGGCTTCGGACTGAGCGGCAATTGCTCATAGCCAGGGCTGCCCGCCCCGGCTCAAGCCTGCCTTTGCCGTCAATCGGAAACGGTCACGCGACGCCTTGCGCCCATGCTCAGTGGTAATGCTTTTTGCCAGCCAATTGGCCTGGTTTGAGGCTGATGGACAAACTGCGTATGCCGGGAACACGCCGGGCCGTTCGCTCCACCTGAAATCTGGTCTGGTGCGTGTCGACGTGACCACGCAAGGTCACCACGCCACTGTCAACGTCGATTTCAATATCAGACGCGTTGACAGCGGGAATCGCGTCCAGCCGCTCCATCACGTCGGCTTTCAGTTCGGCATCGGTTCTCATCATGTTCTCCAACGGTAGAAATCTATGTTGATCAGGCCCCACGGTCGGCCATGTTGCCCAATTAACTTTAGATAAAGCCATTGGCGGCTGAGTTGAGATTTCTCAAACCTGGCATCGAACCAGGCCTTGCAGCCGCCCGGCTTGGCCGCCCCAAAAATGGCGCAGCGGGCGCGCTTGCGAATTGTCAAGCACGCACTGGAGCCCCGCTCCTAGGATGCATAAACGTCTTGTGCACAGTACCCATCATGAATCCCAAGCAACTTATTTTTCATGACGACGCCCGCGACAAAATTCGCCGTGGCGTTGACACGCTGGCTGAAGCAGTCAAGGTGACCCTTGGTCCGCGCGGACGCACCGTGATTCTGGAGCGCGACTTTGGCTCGCCGCAAATCGTCAACTCCGGCGTGCTGGTGGCCAAGTCGATCGAGCTGGAAGATCGCTTTGAGAACATGGGGGCGCAGCTGCTGCGCGAGGTGGCAGCACGTACCAGCGAGATGGCGGGCGACGGCACCACCACGGCCACCGTGCTGGCGCACAACATGATCCACGAGGGCTTGCGCTATCTGGCCGGCGGCATGAATCCGATGGACCTCAAGCGCGGCATCGAGATCGCCATCGACGCGGTGGTGGCAGAGCTCAAACAGCTGTCCAAGCCTTGTACCAGCTCGCAGGAGATTGCGCATGTGGCGGCGATCTCGGCCAACAACGATCGCTCCATTGGCGACCTGCTGGCCAGCGCGATCGACAAGGTCGGGCGTGAAGGGGCGATCTCGATCGAGGACGGCTCCGGCCTGGTCAGCGTGCTCGACGTGGTGGAGGGCCTGCAGTTTGACCGTGGCTTTCTGTCGCCCTACTTCATCAACAATGCCGAGCGCCAAAGTGCGGTGCTGGAAGATGTGGCGATCTTGTTGTGTGAAGGTCGCCTGAGCTCGCTGAAAGACTTGCTGCCCCTGCTCGAAGAAATCGTGAAGGAGGGTCGGCCCCTGTTGGTCATCGCCGAAGAGGTGGACAACGATTCGCTGGCGGCGCTGGTGATCAACACGATACGCGGCACCCTGAAAACCTGCGCGGTCAAGGCGCCGGGCTTTGGCGACCGGCGCAAGGCGATGGTGCAGGACATTGCGGTGCTCACCGGCGGCAGCGTCGTAAGCGACGAAGTCGGGCTGACGCTGGGCAAGGTCAAGCTGTCGGACTTGGGGCGCGCCACCCGGGCTGAAATCAGCAAGGAAACCACCACGCTGATTGGCGGCGCCGGTCAGCCCAAGGCGATCAAGGAACGCATCGCCACCATCCGCAAGGAACGCGAGTTGGCGAGCAGCGACTATGACCGCGAGAAGCTGGACGAGCGCGCGGCCAAGCTGGCCGGTGGTGTGGCCTTGATCAAGGTCGGCGCCGCCACTGAAACCGAGTTGAAGGAGCGCAAGATACGGGTCGAAGACGCCTTGCACGCCACCCGCGCGGCGGTTGAAGAAGGCATCGTGCCTGGGGGCGGCGTGGCACTGTTGCGTGCCCGGCGCGCCCTGCTCACCTTGACTGGCAGCACGCTCGATGAAACATCGGGCATTCGCCTGGTGGCCCGCGCCCTGGAAGAACCCCTGCGCTGCATCGTCAGCAATGCCGGTGATGAACCGTCGGTGATCCTGAACCGGGTTGATGAATCGCCGGACCCCGCTTTTGGCTACAACGCAGCGAGCCGCACGTATGGCGATTTGTTGCAGATGGGCGTCATCGACCCGGCCAAGGTGACGCGGCTGGCCTTGCAAAACGCCGCCTCGATTGCCAGCCTGATTCTCGGCACCGCCTGCCTGATTGCCACCGCGCCCAAACCCTCACATGGAGACGAGACGCTCGGCCCCGGTGGTGGCGCAGCGCCCATGTTTTGACCACCACAACACACGAGAAGCATCATGAAAAAAACCTGGATTCTGGTCGCCAATGCCTCACGGGCACGCCTTCTGGAGCGTCGGTCATCAGATCACGCGCTGATTGAGTTGGCTGACTTTGTCTATCCCGCCAAGAACCTGATTGACGAGGCCGCCGGCGGCGACCTGACGGGTGCGGCAGGCAAGGGCCACGGCCGCACCGGCCATGCGGGCACGCAGTTTGAGCCCCATATTGAGGTCAAAGACAAGGCCCGAGCCAACTTTGCCCGCCAGTTGGCCGACTACCTCAACCAGGGCGTGACCGAACAGCGCTGCGAGGCCTTGCTGCTGATCGCCAGCAGCCCGATGCTCGGGGAGATAAAACCCTTGTTGAGCAGTGCCGCAACCAGTATTCTGGAGCGCGCCGTCGCGGGCGACCTGACGCGCTACCAGCATGCCGAGTTGCAGGACCGCGTTGAGCGTGCGCTGCAGTTGCCGGTGTGATGTTTGCTATCTAAAACGTAGCATATTACGCTTTATTCACGGTGGCTACAGGCTGATTTTGTATAAATTCTTCAATCCTGTCAGCCTGATGAATTGCTCAATGATTCAGCTTCTTTGCAGCTGAAAAGATCGTCCGCAAATGACTTGATTGTTGGACCAGTGGACCAGTGAAACCCTGCAGCTAACCAATCAAGTCAGGGCGGTCGGTAGATGGCCCTGGCGCTCGACTGAACAGCCTTTGAGCCCCAGTTCCCACGCCTGTTGCAACACCAGTCCCACATCCTGCACGCTGGCACTCGCTGGCAGATACACGGTTTTGGACAGCGCGTTGTCCACGTACGACTGCACCGCTGCCATCAGCTGCAACTGGTCTTCAGCGCTCACGTCCGCGTCTTGCACAAAGTGTTTCGGCCAGGGCGCATCCGGTCCGTGCAGGGCTTGGTACTGGTGGCAGGCGGCGTTTTCAACGTCAAAAAACACGGCCTGCCCTTCAGCCCCGCGCACCCGGCGCATGGCCTGGAAAGCCCGCATGGGCTCAATGCCATTTGACACATTGTTGGCCAGCAAGCTGATGGACTCCGTGGGTGCTACCGCGAGCAGGTGGCTGTTGCGAATGCCGTGCTGCGCGATGGCGTCCTGCAGCGCGCGGTCGAGTCCCAGCACAAACGGACTGGCACCATATTTGAGCTTGTCGCAGGCGGGAAACGCGCCTTTCTCCTGCGCCAGCTCGACCGACGTACGGTAGGCGGTATCGCGGATGGCGCCCATGATTTCGCGCGTCAGGTCAATGCTCGCCGGTGAACCGTAACGCAGGCCCAGCATGGCCAGCATATCGGCCAGCCCGGTGACGCCCAGGCCAATGCGTCGGCTGGCCAGCGCACTCTTTTGCTGCGCTTTCAGGGGGAACAGGGAGATGTCGTACACGTCGTCCAGAAAACGCGTTGCCACTGCCGCCACGGCCCGCAGACCACCCAGATCGACACTGGGGTGTGCGGCAAACGGCTGCTTGACGAACCGGCTCAGGTTGATCGACCCCAGATTACACGCGCCCCAAGGCGGCAGCGGCACGCCCCCATCGGGGTTGGTCACCGTCAGATGCTCGTCATACCAGATATTGTTGGCGCGGTTGATCCGGTCGATGAACAGCACGCCCGGCTCGCCACCGGCATATTGGGCTTGCAGCAGTTTCTCCCACAAGGCGCGCGCGGGCACGCGCCGATGCACCAGGCACAGTTGCGGCAGTCCGCCGTCAGACCAGACGCGCTCGCACACTTCGCCGCCGACCGGAATCGGGTGTTCACCCAGCGGGAAAACCAGCGGCCACGGACCGTCTTCTTGCAGCGCCTGCATGAACTCATCGTTCAACAACACCGACAGCTTGAAGTGCGACAAGGCACCGGTGTCGAGTTTGGCGTCAATAAAGGCTTCAATATCCGGGTGATCACAACGCAGCGTCGCCAGCATGGCGCTGCGGCGCCGGTTGCCCGCCTCCAGCACCGCGTTGGCCGCCTGCCAGACGTTCATGAACGAAACCGGCCCGCTGGCTACCGCGCCACTCGACTGCGCCAGCGCCAACGCGGGGCGCAGGGTAGAGAAGTCGATACCGATAGCACCGCCGGCCTGCAGGCACTGCATCGCCTCGCGCAGCGCATTGAAGATACCCTGCACCGAGTCCTCGATGGGCCCCATGGCCAGGCAATTGAACAGGGTCACTCGGCGCGAGGTGCCCGCGCCCGCCAATATGCGTCCGCCAGGCAGGAAGCGCCAATCGCTGAGCATCGCCAGAAAACGCTCGCGCCAATCATTCTGGTGGTGAGGTTCGGCGCCCGACACGGCCAATGCCACCCGCTCCCAGGTGTTCTCAATGGCGGGCTCCGGCACGCTGCCCGGCTCCGCCCACAAGTAGCGGGTGCGCCAGACATGCTCTGAAATTGCAGTGTCAAAGGAAGACTTGAACATGATGTGCCATCCGGATTCCGAGATGGTTTTAGCGTAGCCAGCGCCCGACGCAGGCGCTTGATGATTCGCAAAGGCGCCGCTAAGAGTGCGCTAAGGGGCGTCAGCCGGCCCCACTTCAAGGCGGTCACGCCCCCCGTTCTTGGCCCGGTACAGTGCCGCGTCGGCCAGACTCAACAGAGCGGCAAACGAAGTCTCGCCCGACAAACAGCCCGCGCCAATGCTGACCGTGTACGCGATGAGATGGCCATTGACTTGCACCGGGTCGGCACGAACGCGTTCAACAATGCGTTGCGCCAGTGCGCGTCCGCCGTCGAGTGGGGTATTGGGCAACAGCACCGCAAACTCCTCGCCACCGATGCGCCCAATCAGGTCGGACTCGCGCAACACACCGGTCACGGTCTGCACAAACTTTTGCAGAATCACATCGCCTGCGGCATGGCCATACCGGTCATTGATGACCTTGAAATGGTCCAGGTCCAGCATCAGCACCATCAGGGGCAAGGCATAGCGAATCGAGCGGACCACCTCCTGCTCGGCCAGGTTGAAGAAGTTGCGTCGACTCAGCGCGCCGGTCAGGGTGTCCCGATTGGCCAGCGTCAAGCTGTTCAATTCGGCGGTCTTGATTTGGGTCACGTCTTCGTGACTGACCACCAGCCGCTGCTCGCCATCGTGCACCGGTGTGACTTTCAGGCTGAACCAGCGCTTGTCCAGCGGGGTAAAGAACGGCTGGGCCAGCTGGAAATAGGGCAGCTCGCCGGCCAGGACCGCGCTGATGCCGGTCTGGGCAGAGTGCATCGTTTGCGGGTCCTGTTCGGTCAGGCAAGCGAGAATTTTCAGATAGCTGCCCTCCTGGCCACAGGGGCGCGCCGCAAACCCGCTGTCAACGGTATATTGCCGCCACGCCGCATTGGTTTGCATCACCGTACCCGCCTGGTCGAGCACCGCGATATGGGCCGCCAGGGAATCAAACACCGCCTGCTGGAAATGGCTGGCAACCCGCAAGGCCTCTTCAGTCATTTTTTGCTTGCTGATGTCGACATGCGTACCGATCATGCGCTGGGGTTGACCGTGAGCGTTGCGGCTGACGACGGCGCCGCGGGAAAGCACCCATTTCCAGCTGCCATCCTTGCATTGGCCCCGAAATTCAATGAACGTGCTGGCGGTCTTGCCGCACAGGCACGCTTGATGCTCGCTGATCACACGATCCTTATCGTCGGGATGGATGCGGGCAACCCAGTCATCAAGGTGATGCCCGTATTCTTTCTCGGCAAAACCATAGAGTTGCTCGAAGCGCCTGGAAAAAACCTGCTCGCCCGTCACCACGTTCCAGTCCCACACACCATCGCCGGCAGCCTCCAGCGCCAGCTTCCAGCGTTCCTCGCTGGCGCGCAACTGTTCTTCTGCCAGCCTGCGTTCGGTGATATCCACCAGAATGATCTGCCAGCCCTGGGCCGGCCCCAACCCTGCCACCTTGATTTGCACATGCGAGACCAGCGGCCCTTTGTTGGAAAATGTCAATTCACTGCTTTGCACGTCACCGGAGTTGGTGGCCTGCGCCAGCAAGGCATTGAACTGCGGGCGGTCGGCGTCGGCCACGAAGAGCCCGAGTCGGCTCCCCAACAGGCGGGCGCGCTCGCGGCCCAACAGACTGGCCCCGGCAAGATTTAGCTTGGTGATGGCCCCGGCGGCGTCGAGTGAAAAAATGCCGACCGGCGCAAAATCGTTGAACTCGTTGCTTTGCGTGAGCGCCGACTCCAGTTGCATGCGGGTCGTGTTCAGGTGCTCGTTTTGCAGCTCCAGCTCAATTTGATGGATTTCGAGTTCTTCAAATAAACGTTGTGCTTCCGCGACGCTCAAGGTCTTGGCCGAGCTGGCGGTGCGCCCCAGGAATCGCTTGCGGGCGAGTTCGCGCAATTCATCCATGCTAAGCGGGTTTCTACGGAATCCCATCGACATTCCCCTGTGGTTTCGCGTTGTCAGGCTGCGCCGCCAGCCGGGCCTGCGTGGCCCGCAACTCGGCTTCAAGCTTTTTACTCTTGGATATGTCCGAAAAGGTAATCACCAGGCCGTCAATCCGGTTCTCCTGCGTGCGATAAGGCATGGTGCGCACCTTGTACCAGCGGTCATCGACGGTGGGTACATCCTTTTCACAAAAAACCAGCGTACGCAATACGTCACGGGCGTCCTGCACCAGTTCGGGGTAGATCAGATCAGAGACGATGTCGGTGATGGGTCGTCCCATGTCGCCCGGAATGAGCTTGATGATGCGAGTGGTCTGCGGCGTAAAGCGCCGCACATGGAGCGCCTCGTCCAGAAACAAGGTGGCAATTTCGGTGCTGTCGAGCAGGTTTTTCATGTCGTTGCTGGCGCGCGCCAGGTCGGCCACTTTGGCCTGCAATTCATAGTTGACCGTCTGCAGCTCTTCGTTCATCGATTGCATCTCCTCCTTGGAGGTGGTCAGTTCCTCGTTGGCGGATTGCAACTCTTCGTTCAGCGACTGCAACTCTTCGTTGCTTGATCTCAGCTCTTCCTGCGTGGTTTGCATTTCTTCGCGCACTGATTTGGCATCCTCGCGCGACTGCTGCAGCGCCTGCAACAGGGTTTCAACCTGGGTGCCATCAGTGACCAGGTCGACGCCTTTGGTTTGGGAGCGGCGATGGTTGGGCTTGGGGACGTCAAAGAGAACAATCAGCGCCAGGCCGCGCAGGGCTTCTGGCTCCTGCAAGGGCTGGACGACGACGTCAACATACTGCACCCCAGTCTCGCTGCTGATCTTGACGTTTTTGCGCGTGGCCAGGGTTTTGTCACGCAGCGCGCGGTGAAATGCTTCGCTCAGTGCCTGGTTGAGCCCGTCGCGCGCCATGGCGAACAGATTCAGGCTGGGCTTGCCCGCAGCGGGCTCCAGATAGCAACCGGTTTTGCCGCTGAAATAAAGCGCGTCTCCCTTCTCTGTCACGAGCACCGCCGCTGGCGCGTAGCGCTGCAATACCAGCGTTTCCACCAGGACCTTCAGGCTGGGCGTGGTCGGCAAGCCGTCGCTCGTCAGGGCGGCTGCGCCCGCCCCCGACTTGCCATGCGCCTGCACAAACGTCGCCGGAACACCGACTCGCAGCGCCCGGTCCGGCGCATCCAGGCGCCGGTAAAGTCGTGATTTGCCCGGCAAGGGGGCAAATAATTCAGTGGCGGCACCAATCGACTCGGCGCTACCCAGCAGCAAGAAACCGCCCGCACTGAGGCTGTAATGAAACAGCTGCATCAGCGTCGCCTGCAACTCGGCTTCCAGGTAGATCAGCAGGTTGCGGCAACTCAACAGGTCGAGTTTTGTGAAGGGTGGATCCGCAATAAGGTTGTGCTCGGCAAAGATCAGCATCTCGCGAATTTCATTGTTGATCCGGTAGCCGGCAGCGTCGTCCACAAAAAAGCGGGCCAGACGCTCTTCCGACACATCGGCGGCAATAGAACGCGGGTAGATACCGTTGCGCGCCGTGGCAATGGCGTCGCGGTCCAGATCAGAGGCAAAAATCTGAAGCGTGAAGCGCGGCTCTGGCTTGGCCAGCTCCAGCGCCTCCTTGAAAACCATGGCCAGCGAATACGCCTCTTCGCCGGTCGAGCAGCCGGGCACCCAGGCGCGCAGTGCGGCACCCTGCGGGTGCCTTGCGAGCAACGCGGGCAGGACCTCGTTTTTGAGCTGATTCCATACCGAAGAGTCGCGAAAGAAACTGGTCACCCCAATCAGCAACTCATTGAACAACAGCTCGGACTCGTCCGGGTTTTCACGCAAATAGCGCAGGTACTCGGAGACATGCGGCAGTTGATGCAGGCCCATGCGCCGCTCAACACGCCGCAAAATGGTGGATTTTTTGTAAAACGAAAAATCGTGGCCGGTCTGGTTGCGCAGCAACAGAATCACTTTATCGAGAAAACCGTCACCCTTTTGATCCGATTGAAGCCGGACGTCGGCTGCGACGGCAAGCTGGCTGCGCCCCGCATAGGCCATTATTTTGAGCGGCAACTCCTCGGCCGGGGCCACCACGTCGGCCACGCCGGCCTCCAGCGCAGTGCGCGGCATGCTGTCAAACTGGGCGCTCGCGGGAGTTTGCACAAAGCACGCGCCAGCGGCCTGCCGGATGGCGCGCAAGCCCTGGGTGCCGTCTGAACCCATGCCGGAGAGGATGACGCCGATGCTGTTTTGCTGCTGGTCATCGGCCAGCGACTTGAAAAAGAAATCAATGGGTAAGCACAGACCTCGAGGCTCAGGCTGTGCCAGCAAATGCAGCACGCCGTTGAGCAAGGACAGATCGCGGCCCGGCGCAATGACATAAACATGATTGGGCTCGACCAGCGTCTGGTCTCGCACCTCGGCCACCGGCAGCGGGGTATGACGTTGCAGCAACTCCACCAGCATGCCTTCGCGCTTGGGGTCCAGATGTTGCACGATCACATAGGCCAGACCACTGTCAGGCGGCACCTGCGAAAAAAATTGCTCCAGCGCCACCAGACCCCCGGCGGAGGCGCCGATACCGACGATGGAAAAAGGTCGCTCCCTGGGCGCTAAGCCGTTTCTGTTCAATCAACCTCCGATGAGCGTCTGTTCAAGCAATTACCGCAGACTGTACACAATCTTGCAACAGGATCTCAATATGAACGGGGGCTGGGGGCTGGAGCCTGACTTTGTCTACAAACTAGCTCACCAGTTCGCGCATCCAGTCGGGCAACGTGGTGGCCTTTTGCTTCGGAAAATCGACCCAGATGGTGGTGGCGCCACCGGCGGCGTAAATCACACCCGGCTGGTCAGCGCGCTCCAAGGTGGCCCAACTCTCAAAGGTGGTACGGCCGGGGTCGCTGACATACATTTTCATCACCACGTCGCCGGGGTATTCGAGCTGCTTGTAGAAGTTGCAGAAGGCGTTGACGATCACCGGACCTTGGTTATTGGGGTCAGACGCCAATTTCGCAGCGACGCCTGGCGTCGCCCCTGAAGGGCCAGCCATTTGGCTGGGCGAATTTGGACTCTGACCCCAAAAACCACAGCCGATGGAACGCATCCAGTCGATACGACAGGTTTCCAAATAGCGGAAGTAGGTGGTGTTGTTGACGTGGTTCATCGCATCCATGTCGCCCCAGCGAATCGGGATGACCATCTGGAAGACAAGCTTTTTTTGCTCTGGAATCTCGAATTTCATGGTTTCGTCCTTGGAAAAGCAGGTGGCCCGCGGCGTGTCTTGGTGGTCAGCCAGCCCCAGGGCGCATCCGGTGCTGCAAACACTTCCATCACCAGCAGCGGTGCCGCGCCGCGCGTGAAGACCGAGCGCCGCGCGGGCAGCGCGCGGCTGGCCAGTGCTGCGCCGGTAGCGTCCAGCCAGGCGTGTGCCACATGGCGATGCAGCGCACTGGCGGTTTGCAGACTGGCAAATTGCAGCGGCGTGCGCGCGATGCCGTGTTGCACGAACAGCACATCGGCCAGTGGCCGCGTGCCCAGGCCCCGGATCGAGCGCCACGGCCCTTGTGAGTGCGGGTGCGCGGTGACGCTGCGGGCAAACACCACGGCAACATCGTCCACGCGCAACAGCACCTCGCGCACATAGCCGACCTTGAGTCTGATCAGACCCAGGGCGCTGGCCTCATCGGGGTCTAGCGCTTGCAGGCCCTGGCTGAGCACCTGCACGCTAAAACGCTGCCCCGCAGCCGCCAGCCGCGCGCTGAGCGAGCCCGTCGCTCCGACCCAGCGTTTGCGGTTGCCGCGCTGCACATTGCGCCTGCTCCAGACCTTCATCGATGGGCCCGGATGCTGGCCAGAATCCCCAGCGTGAACAGCACGGCGGCGAGCAATTGCAGCGCGCCGGGCCAGGCTTGGTCCCACAAAAACGAGTAACACAGGGCAAACAAGGTCTCGCTGACAATCAGTTGGCCGCACAAACTGACACTCAGGCGCTGGCTGGCGATGTTCCACAAAATGCTGGCGGCCCACGCGGAGCCCACCCCCGTTACTATGCAAATAATAGCTGCT
>Ga0156325_1207_pt3 | contig 15700 bp, 18 predicted proteins | sample RifCSPlowO2_12_FD_107973 | JGI IMG/M metagenome (GOLD analysis project Ga0156325, IMG submission 107973) | Rhodoferax sp. RIFCSPLOWO2_12_FULL_60_11 | reverse complement strand
GCTGACCGTTTACCTGCGCCAAGTGCGCCGCACCACCCTGTTCACACCGCAAGAAGAATTTGAACTTGCCAGCCGGGCCCGCGCTGGCGACTTTGCCGCCCGCCAAAGCATGATTGAACACAATCTGCGCCTGGTGGTGAGTATTGCCAAGGCATATATGGGCCGTGGCGTACCCTTGTTGGACCTGATCGAAGAAGGCAACCTGGGTCTGATGCACGCCATTGATAAATTTGAGCCGGAACGGGGATTTCGTTTTTCCACCTATGCCACCTGGTGGATTCGCCAATCGGTGGATCGTGCCTTGATGTGCCAAGGACGGGTGGTGCGCCTGCCGGTGAACGTGGTCAGGGAGTTGCAGCAGGTTCTGCGGGCCCGCCGGGCGCTGGAGAGTGATGCGGCGTTCGTGGTGAGTCGACCCGATGGCATTCGAGTCGACGATGTGGCTGCCTTGTTGGGCCGCGACCCGGTCCATGTTGCCGATTTGCTGGGCCTGGCGGAGGCGCCCAGGTCCCTGGACGCCGCCCTGGACCGCTCAGGCGAGACGCAGACGTTGGGGGATTCACTGGTCGATGAAATCACGGCGGACCCGTCTGGTGTGACGCAGGTCCACGAGGTGGAGCGTTTGCTGGAGGAGTGGGTTGGCACCTTGTCTGAACGCGAAAAAGAGGTGCTGGAGGGGCGCTTTGGCTTGCATGGTCGCGAGCCTGAAACGCTGGATGTGCTCAGCGCGCGTCTGGACCTGACGCGTGAGCGCGTGCGACAGGTCCAGAACGAGGCCTTGGCCAAGCTCAAACGCTATCTGGCGCACCGCGGTATCACACGGGACGCCCTGATTTAGGTTCGCTGATCCGTTCTGAGGTGCTCAAATCGTTTTGAGGTGATCCGGTGCCTGAGACAATAGCGCCATGACCGACGACATGCATAAAACCGAGAATCTTCCGCCCGACTGGCTGCTGGTTGAATCACTTGATCTGGAGGCACAGGGTGTAGCTCACCGTGCCGACGGCAAAGTGGTGTTCATCAAGGGTGCGTTACCGTTTGAGTTGGTGAGCGCCAATGTGCACCGCAAGAAAAACAACTGGGAGCAGGGCGTCGTGACCGCGATTCACCGCGAGTCCTCGCAGCGCGTGCAGCCCGGTTGCCCACATTTTGGTCTGCATGAAGGTGCTTGTGGCGGCTGCAAGATGCAGCATCTGCACGTTGGCGCCCAGGTGGCGGTCAAGCAGCGCGTGCTGGAGGACAACCTGTGGCACCTGGGCAAGGTGAAGGCGGACACCATCTTGCGGCCGATTGAAGGCCCGGCCTGGGGTTACCGCTACCGGGCCCGGTTGTCGGTGCGTTATGTGCGTAAAAAGGGCGAGCTGCTGATCGGTTTTCACGAGCGCAAAAGCGGCTATGTGGCCGACATGAAAGAGTGCCCGGTGTTGCCACCGCATGTGAGCGACTTGCTGCTGCCGCTGAGGGCCTTGATAAGCTCGATGGAGGCGATGGAGACCTGTCCCCAGATCGAACTCGCTTGTGGCGACAGTGTCACCGCGCTGGTGCTGCGCCACATGGAGCCGTTGACTCATGGCGATTTGGCACTGCTGCGCGGCTTTGCCGCCCAGCAGGCCGGGGTGCAGTGGTGGTTGCAACCCAACGGGCCCGAGACAGCACATCTGCTTGATGAGGGCGGCCAGGCGTTGAGCTATGGCCTGCCGGAGTTCGGTATTCACATGCCGTTCAAACCGACCGACTTCACGCAGGTCAATCCGCATATCAACCGGGTGTTGGTGTCGCGCGCGTTGCGACTGCTGGATGCAAAAAGGCATGAACGGGTGATTGACTGGTTCTGTGGCCTGGGCAATTTCACACTGCCGATTGCGACGCAGGCGCGTGAGGTGCTGGGGGTGGAGGGCAGTGAGGCGCTGGTCGCGAGATCGCGTGAAAACTTTAAGCTAAATCAGGCTCTAGCCCCCGTCAATAAAGCGCTTGCAGCTACTAATTTTGTAGCTAGAAATTTGTTCGAGATGACGCCTGAATTACTGATCCAGGACGGTGCAGCTGACAAATGGCTGGTGGATCCGCCGCGTGAGGGCGCTGTTTCCCTGATGCAGGCGCTGGCTGAACTGCATCAACAAAAGCTGGACCCCATCAGTCATCCAGCCACTGTCGGAGCCGCGGGTTGGACGGCTCCGAAACGTATTGTCTATGTCAGTTGCAACCCGTCCACGCTGGCGCGCGATGCTGATCTGCTGGTGCATCAGGCGGGTTATCGCTGTTCTTTTGCGGGCGTGGTGAACATGTTTCCTCACACGGCGCATGTGGAGAGCATGGCGGTGTTTGACCTGGAGGTTTGAACGCAAAGGTCAATCGGGAAAAATCAGTGAGCTGCTGCGATTGCAGCTATTGCTGCCACCGCAGGTTTATGGGTCAATTTTGAGGGCGCTTTATCGGCGACTTCGGCCGTTGCGCTCTTGTTCTCCAGAATGACCTCGACCGGTTCCACCTTGGCGACTGCGGCGCGAATACCCTCAATTTTGTTCTCACGCATGTACTGGTCCATGTCTTTCCAGCCGTCAAAGATGGCGGCTTTGGACGCCTCTTCATTCAGGCTGTAACAGTCTTCAATGCCGCGCAGCCCATATCGGCAGGCGCCGCCAATCGCCTTCGCCTCGGCTTCGCGCTGGGCGATTCTCGGGTCCGGCTCCATGCCGGGGATGACGCAGCCCGCCAGCAGCAGGGTGACCGTTGTGATGAGCAGGCGTACGTTCATGGTGTGTGACAGAAAGATAGTGTCTTTATCGGTCAATTTTGTGTTGCACTGAAGTTATCTGTTGACGCCATCAAGAAAAAAGACCCGGAAAGGGTCTTTTTTCTTGGAAGTGGAGCTGTCTTAATCTCGCTCACCGCCCGCAATACCCAGCAGGGCGAGCAGCGCCTGGAACACATTGATGATGTCCAGGTACAAGGCCAATGTGGCGCTGATGTAGTTGGTTTCGCCGCCGTCGACGATGCGCTTCAAGTCATACAGCATGTAGGCACTGAAAATACCGATGACTGCCACCGAGATCGCCATCATGGCCGCCGTGGATCCGACAAACACGTTGATGATGCCGCCAATCATCACCGCCATGGCACCTACAAAAAGCCACTTGCCCATGCCGGACAGGTCACGTTTGATGACGCTGGACAGGCTGGCCATGACAAAAAACACGCCAGCCGTGCCACCAAAGGCGGTCATGATCAGATCTGGCCCATTCTTGAAACCCAGCACCATGCCAATCATGCGTGACAGCATCAAGCCCATGAAAAAGGTGAATCCCAGCAGCACCGGCACCCCGGCGGCCGAATTCTTGGTTTTCTCAATCGCGTACATGAAGCCAAAGGCGCCGCCCAGAAACACAACCAGACCCAGGCCGCCGCTCAACGAGCGCGTGATGCCGGTGGCCACGCCCAACCAGGCACCCAACACCGTGGGCACCAAGCTCAAGGCCAGCAGCCAGTAGGTGTTGCGCAGCACTTTGTTGCGCTGCTCGGCTGAGGCCGCATAGCCATAGCTGCGGTCAATTGATTGAACATTGTCAGTCATCGTCAAGCTCCTTCGTGGTCTGAACCGTACATAGATTGTTCATTTTAGGGGCAGTCAGGTGCCGCCGCCCCAATTATTTGGACCGGGCGCCTACAGCTTGTAAGGATACTTGCCGCTTGGACACCTCCACGCGGTAAGAGGCAGCGGCTATGCTTGAGGCCTGTGCAAACAAAATTCTTTAACTCATGAAAACCAAACTCATTCTCGAACTGGCTGATGTCAAGACCATCGCGGCGGCGGCGGAAGCCGAAGCCCTGAAAAATAGCTGGGCCGTGTCCATTGCCATCGTTGACGATGGCGGTCACTTGTTGTGGTTGCAGCGCCTGGATGGTGCCGCTGCCATTTCCGCTCATATTGCACCTGCCAAGGCGCACACGGCGGCCCTGGGCCGGCGCGAAAGCAAAGTCTATGAAGACATTGTGAATGGTGGACGAGCCTCTTTCTTGAGTGCGCCTGAGGTCAAGGGTTTGCTGGAGGGTGGGGTCCCGGTGATGAAAGATGGCCAGTGCCTGGGCGCGGTCGGTGTCAGTGGTGTGAAATCCAGCGAAGATGCACAGATCGCCCGGGCGGGCATTGCCGCGCTGGGTCTTTGAAGTCCGACTCTGCACTCTGCGCTGTCCGCAACTCTCCATCAACCATTGAGTGAGTTCTCCATGACCATTAACGTAAATGTCGATCTTGGCTACGAGTTTGAAGTGAAAGCCGGTATCAAAGAGGTCTTTGACGTGTTGTCTGACATCCCTGTCGCAGCCAGCCACTACCCCAAGGTGGACAAACTGGTGGACCTCGGCAATGATACTTTTCGCTGGGAATTTGAAAAAATTGGCATCGCGCAGTTCTACCTGCAAACCATTTTTGCCTGCAAATACGCGTCCAACCGAGCCAAAGGCACGATCAACTGGACGCCCGTCAAGGGCGAAGGTAACGGTTTGATCGAGGGTGGCTGGAAATTGACCGACAAGAAAAAGTCAACCAAGATTGTCTTGAGTCTCACTGGCGAACTCACCTTGCCCGTGCCGGGCTTGTTGAAAATGGTGATTACACCGCTGGTCAAGTCGGAATTTGAAAAAATGACCGACCAGTGGGTTGCCAACCTGAGCGAACGTTTTGGTGGCGAGGTCTGATCCGGCGGCCTGCATCCATTGCCGCTCTTGCCATCATGGCACCTGCGCTAAGGCGCCGGTTTGGGCCGCACCACCGGCGCCTGCGGTGCCAATGAAAATCCGAATAGCCGCTCGGGCGGCAAACGCATCAGCATGACTTTGTCAGACGCGGTGGCCTTGATCGCGAATTCGGGTTGCGCCGTGTCATGGCGCACGGTATGCGGCACCGGGCGACCGGCTGTGTCGGTGATGGAGGCCACAATGGGCGCTCGCGCATTGGCCGTGCGTTGCACCACGATGCCCAGTTCCCCGGAGGCGAGTTTCACGAAATCACCGGGCGGATAGATGCCCAATTCCTTGATGACGGCCGTTGACAGAGGACCACCTTTGTCCTCTTGATACAGTTGCCGTACGGCCTCCTGAGGCGACAGCGCCGGACGCATGACACGGGGACTTATTCTTGATGTGAAGGTATCTGCCACGCGCAGCGCGACCGCCATCTCGCAGACTTCGGTAGAGCCCAGCGGGTAGCCGGTTCCATCTGCTCGCTCATGATGTTGCTCAATGGCAGTCAGCCAGTCGGTATCTGTGACCCCGGCTTTTTGAAGCCATTCAACGCATTGGGTCGGATGGGTGTGAATGGCAGCCCGTTGTTTGTCTTTCATGGGGACATCCTGTCCCGCCATTTGCCCCTGCAAATCAAGAATGGGCTGGTTCATGGTGAGCGCCGCCTTCACCAGGCTCATCAAACGGGTCTCGGGCCATTTCAGATGGCGGGCCATCAAAATGCATAGCATGGCGGTATGAACGGCATGGGTATAGCCGAAATAAAAATGCTGGGCGTTGTCTTGGCGCACGCATCGATAAATGGCGATGTCAGCGTTGCAGTCAACCAGTTCCAGCAGGTGGCGCGCAAACTGCTCGATGCGGCCCGAGAAGTCATCCTGGTGTGTCACGCTGACCAGCAGTTTTTTCAAATCATCCGTGGTTTTGTCCCACAAACCAAAAATATTGGGTGGCGGCACAGGCGTCTTGGGCCGCTGCGGGGCGTCCGCCAGCGCGACTGCTCGGGCTTCTTCGGCATCCACATAGGCACCGCGCAGGAGCAACTGGTCCAGCAGATGCTCGCTCTCAACCAGATGCCCCTTCGAGAGCAACAATGTGCCCTGCTCATCGCGCACACTCCAGGGCAGGGGTGTGCCGATCTGCACTTTAGAGCGAGGCAGTCGCAACATTTTCAAAATCAATGTCCTCCTGTTGACACCCGGCGTACTCATCAGACGCCCGAGCGAAATCATAAACCTCTGGTCTCAGTGTGTACAGAAGATTTAGTACTATTTTTATAGCTGCCAGCGCTTATTCCATAAGGGCTAGAGGCCTAAATCGTTTTAATAAACCGCTGCTTGAGTCGTTTCACCAAGGACACGCTGGCCAGTACCACCGCCCCAGCCAGAAGGCCCCCCAGCGCATTCAGCGTCAAAGCGGCCACGGGTTGCAGTGCCGCGCCCGCGACCAGGCTCCAGTGCTCAATCAAGCTGCCAGCCCCTGGCGTGCCGTGGATCAAGATCCCACCTCCCACCAGAAACATGGCGGCGGTGCCCGCTACCGACAGCCCCTTCATCAAATAGGGCGCAGCTCTAAGAATGCTCCGCCCCAGACTGCGCTGCAGGCGCGCGGCCACGCCGGCACCGGTTTGCCGGCTGAGGTAGAGCCCGCCATCGTCGAGTTTCACAATGCCCGCCACCAGGCCGTAGACGCCGATCGTCATCAGCACGGCGATGCCACTCAGCACGCTGATCTGGGTGAGCAGCGGACTCGACTGCACCGTACCGAGCGTGATGACAATGATCTCGGTCGACAAAATGAAATCGGTGCGCACCGCACCCTTGATTTTTTCTTTTTCCAGTACCACCAGATCAAGCGACGGATCTGTCAGCGCCTGCACCAGCTTGGCATGCTGCGCCGCGTCTTCAGCGCCGCCGGACAAGAACTTGTGTGCCAGTTTTTCAAACCCTTCAAAGCATAAAAAGGCGCCGCCCAGCATCAGTAGCGGTGTCACCGCCCACGGCGCCAGCGCGCTCAAGGCCAGGGCGGCGGGCACCAAGATGGTTTTGTTGATCAATGAGCCTTTGAACACCGCCCAGACCACCGGCAGTTCGCGCTCGGCTTTGACACCGGCGACCTGCTGCGCATTCAGGGCCAGATCATCTCCCAGCACCCCGGCTGTTTTCTTGGCAGCCACCTGGGTCAATACAGATACGTCATCCAGTAGGCTGGCAATGTCGTCAAGCAGTGCGAGCAGGCTAGTGGCCATGGGTTTGATCTTTCTCGGGGCGCGTTGTAATTGAGTGCAGGGTTATTGTCGCTGTTGATCGCCGTGCCCTGGCCAGCGCTCCTGGCCCACCGGTGAATGACTGGCAGTTGACTATAGTCAACGAACTGAAAGACTGGCTAGATGACTATCGGCGATGGGTTTCCGACGGATGTCTGAGCATGTTTCTGCCGGTGCGTCCGACCCCTGATTTCGACGAATTCAGCCTGCCTCAAGCCTCGCAATGCCCTATTCATTTCTCTTTCGAATGCTGAAGGACCCGCGCACAACGGGCGCGCTGGCTCCTTCTTCCGCTCGTCTTGCGCGAGAGCTAGCCAATTTGGCGAAAAACTCAGACAACGTTCTGGAACTTGGCGCGGGCACCGGCGCAGTCACGCAAGCCCTTTCCAGGGTGGTCAATGAAGATAGACTTCAAATTGTCGAGTTGCAAAGAAAGTTGGCGGTTTCTTTAAAGAAGCGATATCCAAATCTGAAAGTCCTGCATTCGACGGCACACCGCGCGCTCGATAATTATCGGCAAACCGGGTCAGTGGCGGTCGTCTCCAGCTTGCCATTTCGGTCCTTGCCGCCTGCTATCAAACACTTGACAGTGCAGAGCCTTCTGGCATTCCTGAAATCGTCACCTGGCTCACAGCTCATTCAGTACACCTATGGCCTGAGCGCCCCATTCACAGCGCCTGCCGGCTTCAAGTGGCAGCAGATCAAGTGGGTATTCGCAAATTTCCCCCCCGCGTGCATTTGGGTGCTCACCAAATCACCTGACCAGTAGAGCGCTTTCAAGTCTTCGGACTTGGCGACTTTTCCTTGCTGAGGCCAATCGGCATGGCGGCTGAATATGAGTGGCGGGCAGGGCCAAGAGTGACTCCGCAGATAATCACGGCTTTATTGGACTACTCCAGCCTCGTACTTTCAGGACAAACGTTATGCATCGTGTCGCCATCAGTAGCACCGGACTCTACATTCCACCGCACGTCATTACCAACGAAGAGTTGGTGGCCTCCTTCAATTGTTTTGCAGCGCAGGAAAACAAGGAACATGCCGCTGCCATTGCCGCCGGAACCCGCCAGCCAATTCCCCAATCCAGCATGGAGTTCATTGAGAAAGCGTCGGGCATCAAGCAACGCTATGTGATGGAAAAATCCGGCATTCTTGACCCGCAGCGCATGCGCCCGCGCTTGCAGGTCCGCCCTGATAGCGAGATTTCGTTAATGGCTGAAATTGGTGTGGCCGCAGCGCGCGACGCGCTGGCTCGCGCCGGTAGACAGCCCGAAGATATTGACGGCGTGATTTGTGCTTGCGCCAATATGCAGCGTGCTTACCCGGCCATGGCGGTGGAAATTCAGACTGCGTTGGGCATTCAGGGCTTCGGCTTCGACATGAATGTGGCTTGCTCCTCGGCCACTTTTGCCATTGAGATGGCGGTCAACGCGGTCAAAACCGGCTCGGCCCGGGCCATTTTGGTGGTGGACCCGGAGATTACTTCATCGCATCTGGCCTGGAAAGATCGCGACTGCCATTTCATTTTTGGTGACGTCTGCACCGCCATTCTGATCGAGCGGCTGGAGAATGCCCCCGCGGCTGCCTTTGAGGTGCTCGGCATCCGCCTGCTCACCACGTTTTCCAACAATATCCGCAACAATGCCGGCTATATGTGGCGCAGCGAGGACCGCGACCCCGATGACCGTGATCTGCTTTTTTACCAAGAGGGGCGCAAGGTCTTCAAGGAAGTCTGTCCGATGGCGGTGGAGCACATCACCAGCCACCTGACGGCACATGGCCTGGCACCCGATGGCGTACGTCGTTTTTGGCTGCATCAGGCCAACCTGGCCATGAACCAGTTGATTAGCCGCAGATTGTTGGGGCGCGACGCGACGCCGGATGACGCGCCGGTGATCCTGAATGAATTTGCCAACACCGCCTCAGCCGGTTCGATCATTGCCTTTCACCGGCACCACGACGATATCCAGGCTGGCGACGTGGGGGTGATCTGCTCTTTTGGAGCCGGCTATTCGATTGGCAGTGTGGTGTTACGCCGCACTTGATCAGTCAACGCCTCAGTTCAGATCGCGTTTCAGGCGAATTTCTTCGACCTTGACCGCCCCCACGGGCACGGTTTTGATGCTCGTCATTTCACGTTTGAAACCGGCCAGGTCATGGAAGTGCAGGGCGCGCTCGTTACCCAGCGGGATCCATACCGTGACCTTGGTACAGCCTTCTTCCAGCAAACCTTCGCGTGCCGCGTCCCACAGCGCCAGCCCGACGCCCCGTCCCCAGTGCGAAGTGGCGGCAAAAATGGCCCAGATTTCACCGGTAGTCGACGGTGTGCCCTTGTCACGTGAACGGTCGAAACCGACGAAGCCGACGACTTGGCCCGCATCAAGCGCCACAAAGACTTGGGGTTCGCTGAATTCAATGGCGTCGCACCAGTAGGCCTGGCTCTTGTCGATGGCCATGGCGGGCGCCTTTTCGCCCGGGAACAGGGCCTTGAAAGCCGCCTGACTGGCACTGACATGAATTTCGGCAATGGCTTTGGCATCGCGCACAGTGGCGGGCCGGACTTCAAAATTGGAGGTACTGGACATGGAGAAGGCTTGGGTGAGCAAGCGAGTAATAAAAATTGGAGCTAGATTGTCGCCGCAATCAGCCCGGGCCCATGGGGAAAACGCCTAGTGCCGTAGTAGTGCGCTGTTACCCCGCTGGCGCAGTCGGGAGGCAAACTGTCACTTTCAATTTTTCAGGAGACTGTCATGGCCAAGAAGATTTTGATGTTGTGTGGTGACTATGGTGAAGACTACGAAACCATGGTGCCGTTTCAAACCCTGCTCGCCGTTGGCTGCAGCGTGCACGCGGTTTGCCCGGACAAAAAAGCCGGTGACTACGTGATGACCGCGATCCATGATTTTGAAGGTGCGCAAACCTACAGTGAAAAGCCGGGTCACCGTTTTGCTTTGAACGCCAATTTTTCCGATGTCAACACCGCCAACTACGATGCACTGCTGATCCCCGGTGGACGCGGACCCGAGTATTTGCGGCTCAACGCACGCGTGCTGTCCATAACCAAAGAGTTTGCCGACGCCGGAAAGCCGATTGCCGCTGTGTGCCACGGCGCTCAATTGTTGGCCGCCGTACCCGGCATCATCAGAGGCAAGCGCATCAGCGCCTACCCGGCCTGCAGACCAGAAGTAGAGTTGGCGGGCGCCCTGTTTGCCGAGATTGCCATCGACGCCGCCGTCACCGATGGTCAATATGTCACTGCACCGGCCTGGCCGGCACACCCCGCCTGGTTGTCGCAGTTTATGGCTCTGTTGGGTATAAAAGTTTCCCACTAGCCACAAAGTGCGTCGGCGCTTATGCTTAGCGGCTGTTCTTTTGAACCGCGAAGGAGACCACTATGTGTCAAATTTTCGTCCGGGCCAACCCGCAGAGCTATGAAGCCACGACGCGCAGTATCCGTTTGCACGGCGTGGTCACCAGCGTCCGACTCGAAAACCTGTTTTGGGACACTCTGGAGGAAATTGGCGCCCGCGACGGCATGACGGTGCCGCAGCTCCTCTCCACGCTCTACGACGAATTGTTGACGCACCGCGGTGACATCCCAAATTATTCAAGCTTTTTACGGGTCTGCGCTCTGCGTTACCTGAGCCTGCAGGTGGCTCAGTGCATACCAAGCGACGTCCGGATACCAATCCGGTCGCTCAATGCCCATGCCGTGCTTAGCGGTGCGCGTTCTGGCCTGGCGGAAGTCAGCGCAAGATAGCTTCTTATTGACCCCGAGCCCGATAGGCCGGGCAAAATTAGTCCCGGTTTGATTAAGGAGTCCTGAAATAATCGTCAGCAGGAAGATAATCTAGCGCGCCAGCCTCAATTCGAATGGCCGGACATGTAACTCTGGAGCAAAAAATGGCAAAAGGTCAGCAAAGCAACAAGATGGTAAAGAAACCGAAAAAGGATACCTCGCCACCCAAGCCGGTGTCGCCTGACGCTGTTCGCCCAATGGTCACCACGGTGGTGCCGGTGCGCGGTAAGCTGAAAAATGCACCGTCACGGACTTAATTCCGGGGTTTAGGTCGTCGGCAGAAAGGGCAAGGCATGCACGGGAACAGACAGCACCCATGAGGATTTTGTCCAAGCCCAGAAAGCCCTCTGTGCTCAAGCCAAAACGCCTTCTGCGCGGTCGCGCAACAGGTCAAAAGCAAACAGTTCTTGCCAGGGGTTATTCCCTGGCAAAGATGGTGGAGGATTTACGCAATTACCAGGCTGAACTGGAAATTCAAAATAAGGCGCTGCGGTATAGCCAAATCGCTGCCGAAGGCGCTTCGGAGCGGTTTCTTACCCTTTTTTCAAACGTACCGCTGGCGCTGCTGGTGGTAGATGAAAATGGTTTGGTGCTCGAGAGCAATGCCATGGCTTTGCGACTTTTTCGCCCCCTGGAGAGTGATCCGCCACTGAATTTTTTATTGCCGCTGGTGAACAGCGAGTATCTTGACAAGGTCGCACAGGCTTTTGTCAGCGCCAAAAAGATCGGAACCAACGAGACAACAGAGGTCGTTTTTTCGAGCGGTTCCAGCGGTGTTTTCACGGGCGACTTGCATATTGCCCGGATCGAGAATTTTCAGGATGATCTGGCGCAATTCATCTGTGCGGTTATTGACCAAAGTCCTTTACTGGCCCAGCGTCAAGCCTTGCAGCTTAGTGCTGCAGAACTGCAGCAGCGCAATGAAGAACTTCAATTGAGCAAAAACAGACTGGCCTCGATCATCAATTCGTCACTCGACGCCATTATTTGTATCGATCAGAATTACCTCATTACCATTTTTAATCCTACTGCGGCAGCGTTGTTTCAGTGCCCGTCGTCGCAAGCCCTCGGTAGCCAGTTGACACGCTTTCTGCCGGACGCGGTGCAAACCCTCAGCTACAACAAGCTCACCACGCATGCGCAATTAGGTGAAATGACGGGGTTGACGGCAAGCGGCAACAGCGTCTCCATTGAAGTCAGTGTGTCGTTTGAGCTGCACCCGGAGGGTGACACCACGACCATCTTCGCGCGCGACCTTACCAGCCGCAAGAAAATCGAGGCGCACCGAAATGCATTGGAGTCACAACTACGGGAGTCGCAAAAAATGCAGGCGGTGGGCACCATGGCGGGTGGGATCGCGCATGACTTCAACAACATCATTGGTGCCATTCTGGGCAATGTGGAGCTCGCCAAACAAGATGCTGGCGCAAGGTCGCCAGCGCTCGTCAGTCTTTCCGAGATTGACAAGGCGGGGCGGCGGGCCCGCGATCTGGTACGACAAATTTTGACATTCAGTCGCAATGAATCACCTCAGCGGATTCCGATTCAATTGGCTGACGTGGTGCAGGAAACCGTGCATTTGCTCAAGGTCACCCTGCCGCCCCTGGTCGACATGCAGGTGGGCATCGACCCCAGCACCCCGTTGGTGCTGGCCGATGCGACCCAAGTGGAACAAGCCCTGCTCAATCTGTGCACCAATGCCATTCATGCTATCGGCGCCCGGCGCGGGACGCTCAGCATCGAACTTGGACACAACCTGACGACTGACCCGGGTCGGATCGAGCGTCGAGGCGGCGTACGTGGTCAACACGTCAAATTAGTGGTTCGTGATACGGGCAGCGGTATCGACGCCCAGACGCTGCAGCGCATTTTTGAGCCCTTCTTCACCACCAAACCCGTGGGCCAGGGCACCGGCTTGGGACTGGCGGTTGTCCATGGCATCATGCGCACTCACCAGGGTACGGTGGATGTGAAAAGCACCCCTGATACCGGTAGTGTGTTCACGCTTTATTTCCCGGTCGCCGACCTTGCTGCCTTGCCCGAGACCCCGAATGCCGCAAAAAAATTGTCGGAGCCCCAGTCGGTGCGGGGCAGGGGCAAGCGGGTCATGTACGTTGACGACGATGAAGCGCTGGTCTTTTTGGTCCAACGCGTGCTCAAACGCAAAGGATTTGTGGTCAGCACCTTCACAGATCCCCGTTTGGCTGCTGCAGCCTTGCGCGCCCGCCCGCTGGACTTTGATCTGTTGGTGACGGACTACAACATGCCTGGTTACAGCGGTATAGAACTTTTGCGGGAAACCCGTCTAATTCGACCTGATCTCCCTGTTGCCTTGGCGTCGGGTTATGTGACCGCAGAGATCGAGCAAAGTGCCCTCAGTGCAGGCGCGCGGGCACTGATCCACAAACCCAATGATGTGGACGAGTTGTGTGAGACCGTCCAGCGACTTCTCCAAAGTGTCGATGCACCCTGATGAGCTGAAGGTCATCTATGCCGATAAGTACCTGCTGGTGCTGGACAAGCCGGCTGGTTTGTTGTCTGTGCCCGGACGGGGCGAAGACAAGCAGGATTGCCTCAGTGCGCGTGCCCAGCGCCTGTACCCGGATGCACTGGTGGTACACCGCCTGGATATGGCTACCTCGGGCTTGATGGTAATGGCCCGTGGCGCGGCTGCACAGCGTGCCCTGAGTCTGGCTTTTGCCAGCCGAAGCGTGAGAAAACGCTACGTCGCCATCGTCGACGGGCAACTGGCGCCATCGCTGCAAGACTGGGGCGTGATTGACCTGCCCATCATCGTGGACTGGCCCGAACGGCCGCGCCGGATCATTGATCACCAGCGCGGCAAGCTCAGCGTGACGCGCTGGCGCGTGTTGATGCACAAAACATCTGATGAGACGACCCGGGTCGAGCTGGAGCCCGTGACCGGCAGGTCGCACCAATTGCGTGTGCATTTGCTTGCATTGGGGCACGCCATTGTGGGAGACGCGCTGTATGGCAGCCCGCGCGTGCAAGCCATGGCTGATCGACTGCTCTTGCATGCCTGCTTGCTTGAACTGTGCCACCCCGTGAGTGGGCGACCCATGCGCTTTGATAGCGCAGAGGATTTTTGAATTGTTGCGCCATAGGGGTGTACCAACGCCATGGCGTCTCGGTCAAGCCGATACACTTCAAGCCTTCAGCGCGTCACCGCACAACACTGCGAAATCAAAAAATACTTCAGCATGAAAACCTACGACCTTTACGCCATCGGCAACGCACTGGTGGACTCTGAATACGAAGTCTCAGACACGCAACTCCAGGCCATGGGCGTGGACAAGCGGCATATGACCTTGATCGATGCCACCCGGCGCGTTGAGTTACTGGGTCATTTGGACGCAGTCACTGCACGGCGCACCGGGGGCGGTTCGGCGGGCAATACCGTGGTGGCGCTGGCGCAATTAGGGGGTAAGGCGTTTTATTCCTGCCGGGTCGCTGATGATGAGCTGGGCGCGTTTTATACCCAAGACCTGATCGCCAACGGCGTGGCGACCAACCTCACCCGCACGCTGCCCGCGCCGGGCCAGACCGGCAGCTGCATGGTGATGGTGACCCCCGATGCTGAGCGCAGCATGAGCACGTTTCTGGGGGCTACGGCTGAACTTGACCACACCGCCCTGCACGAGTGCGACATTGCCAAGTCAAAAATCTATTACATGGAAGGCTACCTCGCCGCATCCCCAACCGGCCTGCAGGCGGCACTGCAGGGGCGCCAAATGGCCCAAGAAGCTGGCGTTGCCCTGGCCACCACCTTGAGCGATGTCAGCATGATCAACTTTTGCCGACCCGGTCTGGACGCCATCATCGGCCAAGGGTTGGATTACCTGTTCTGCAACGAGGAAGAAGCCCAGGTCTGGTGCGGCACGCAAGACCTGCAGGTGATCTGCCAGCAGTTCAGCCAACTGGCGCACACCGTCTGCCTCACGCGTGGTCCGCAAGGTTGCATCGTGCTGGAAGGCGCACAGCAAACCACCGTACCCGCCGCCAGCGTGAAAGCGTTGGACACCAATGGTGCGGGCGACATGTTTGCCGGTGCTTTCCTCTATGCAGTCACGCACGGTCACAGCCACGCCCAAGCAGCCTGGCTGGCCAACCAGGCCGCAGGGCAGGTCGTCAGTCAATACGGCAACCGGCTCACGTCGGAAATATTGGGTGGCATCAAAAGCCGTGCCGAAAAAATGCGGCTTTCGGACGGCGTTCGATGCGACGGAAACTGAACAGCTGGCTTTTTGATCTTCACTTCGTTTTGAACGGTTGGCCGCCGAGCTTAAAACCCGCCTTGATTCCTTTCTTGCCAAACCAACCCTGATTCATCTCCAGAACATAACGAACCGGCTCTTTTGAGCAGTGGGACTCAGTTGTTCTTGGCTTCATGTCTGCCAGATTGACAATGGTGCCGTCGTTGGCAACAAAGGCAGCCGTCAGGGGCAAGAGGGTGTTTTTCATCCAGAAACATTGCACGGTGGCTTGCTCAAATACAAACAACATGCCCTCGGACTGTGGCATGTCCCGTCGGAACATCAGCCCGGTTGAGCGTTGTTCAATCGTTGCTGCCACTTGTGCATCGATCAGGTGCATGCCCGCTGACAGCTTGACGCGGGGCAAGTCCATCTGCGGTGCGTCTTGAGCTTGGCTTGAGTTGACTAGAGCGGCTGTCAAGCAGAGAAGTGCAATTGCAATGTGTTTCATGTCTCAATTCTGACGCAACTGAAGGACTGGCAAAAAAATGCCCGCGTCAGCGGGCATTTTCAGTTCAAGTTGTAAAGAATTACTTCGTGGCAGCAGCTTTTTCTTCTTTGGCTTTCTTGGCGGCAGCAGCTTTTTCGGCCTTGGCAGCCTTGGCATCTACTTTAGCGGCTGAT
>Ga0156325_1141_pt2 | contig 16990 bp, 15 predicted proteins | sample RifCSPlowO2_12_FD_107973 | JGI IMG/M metagenome (GOLD analysis project Ga0156325, IMG submission 107973) | Rhodoferax sp. RIFCSPLOWO2_12_FULL_60_11 | reverse complement strand
CTTCGTTGTGCGCGACACGCATCTTGCCCTGCGCCACGCGGCTGGTGGCGAAGTCCAGAATGAAATGGGCACCCACGCTCCCCACTGTGTGTGGTTCGCTGCCCTCCGCGAGGGCTGAGCTTGCTCGGGGCGGCCCTTCGCGGCGCTCGCTCGGTTCCCGCCCCTTGAGCGGCACGCCAATGCAGCATGGGTTGGTGCCGTAGCGCCCGTCGGCGCCGCCAAAAGGTGCCACCACCGGGCGGGACAGCACATTGACAAAATGCAGGGACACCAGACCCTGCGCCACGGCCATTTCGGCAAAGTGCCCGATGCGGCCCAGATGGTGTGCATTGGCCAGCGTCATGACGCAGCTGCCATGGGTTTGGGCGCGGGTGATGCCGATTGCCATCGCCTGTTCGCCGACGATCTGGCCATAACCGCGCTGCACGTTCAGCGTCAGCAGCGAACCGGTATCGAGAACGACCTGCACACTGGTATTCGGTTTGAGGCCGCCTTCGAGCACCGCCTCCACGTAGCGCGGCAGCATGCCCACCCCGTGCGAGTCGTGGCCGCTCAGATTGGCCAGCACCAGATTGGCCGCGACGGTTGCGGCCTCTTCGGGGGAACTGCCGGATGCTCTTAAAACAGTAGCTACCTGCGCCCGTAATTCAGGGGCTTGATGGGTTTTTTTCATAAATTTACATGACTGCGCCGACTTGCCAGGGTACGAACTCGTTTTGTCCATAGCCGTGCAACTCGCTCTTGCTTTTGGCCCCTGAAGCTGTGGCCAATACAAGCTCGAAAATGCGCTGCCCCATCGCGGCCACCGTGCTGCTGCCGTCGATGATCTCGCCGCAATTGAGGTCCATGTCATCTTCTTGCTTGCGCCACAGCGCCGAGTTGGTGGAGAGCTTGACGGCGGGTGTCGGCGCGCAACCGTAGGCCGAGCCGCGCCCGGTCGTGAAGCAAATCAGGTTGGCGCCGCCGGCGACCTGGCCGGTGGCGCTGACGGGGTCGTAGCCGGGCGTGTCCATGTAGACCAAGCCGTGAGCCTTCACGGCTTGCGCATATTCGTAGACCGCCTGCAGGTTGGTGGTGCCGCCTTTGGCGACAGCACCCAGCGATTTTTCCAGGATGGTGGTCAGCCCACCGGCCTTGTTGCCCGGTGATGGGTTGTTGTTCATCTCGCCGTCGTTGATCTGGGTGTAGTGCTCCCACCACTTGATGCGCTCTATCAGTTTTTCACCGACTTCTCGCTTCACGGCACGGCGCGTCAGCAGGTGTTCGGCGCCATAAATTTCCGGGGTTTCGCTCAGGATGGCCGAGCCGCCGTGGGCCACCAGCAAGTCGACTGCCGCACCCAGCGCCGGGTTCGCACTGATGCCGGAGTAGCCGTCCGAGCCGCCGCATTGCAGGCCGATGGTGATATGCGCGGCGCTGCAGGGCTCGCGCTTGACCGCGTTGGCCTGGGGCAGCATGTCCTTGATCAGCGCAATGCCCTTGGCGACGGTTTTGGCCGTGCCACCGGTGTCCTGAATGCTGAACGCGCGCAGTGTGTCGCCTTCGCGCAAGCTGCTGTTGGCCAACCAGGCATTGATCTGATTCGACTCGCACCCCAGCCCCACCACCAGCACGGCGGCGAAGTTGGCGTGGGTCGCGTAACCGGTCAGCGTGCGCTGCAAAATCTGCAGCCCCAAGCCGCCGCTGTCCATGCCGCAGCCGGTGCCGTGGGTCAGTGCCACCACGCCGTCCACATTGGGAAAGGCGGCCAGCACAGCCGGGTTGTTTTGGCGCGAAAAATGGTCGGCAATGGCACGCGCCGCCGTGGCCGAGCAGTTCACACTGGACAGGACGCCGATGTAGTTGCGCGTGGCGACGCGGCCGTCGGCGCGCTTGATGCCCATGAACGTAGCTTCACGCCGTGCCGGCTCTGGCTTGACGTCGGCACCAAAGGCATAGTCGCGCTCGAAGTCGCCCTTGTTCGGGCCCATGTCCAGGTTGTGCGTGTGAATGTGCTCGCCGGGTGCGATGGCCTGGGAAGCAAAGCCGATGATCTGGTTGTAGCGCCGCACCGGCTCGCCAGGGACCATGGCATGCGTCGCAATTTTGTGGCCGGCCGGGATCAGGCCCTTGACCGGGATCCCTTCGACGCTGGTGCCGCCCAGCAATTGCTGGCGGGCGATCAGCACATCATCGCTGGGGTGGAGGCGGATAAAAGGTGTCATTTAATTGAAAACCATATTTGGAAGCCACAGGACGAGCTTCGGAAAGTAGGTGATGATGGCCAGACTGCCCAGCAAGGGCACCAGCCAGGGCAGGATCGCCACGGTGGTTCTTTCCACCGAGAGCTTGGCTACCCGCGCCAGTACAAACAGCACCATACCCATGGGGGGATGCAGCAGGCCGATCATCAGGTTGAGTACCATCACGAGACCGAAGTGAACCAGATCAATGCCGAGCCGCTGGCAAATAGGCACCAGGATCGGCACCAGGATGGTGATGGCCGCGGTCGGCTCCAGGAAGCAGCCAACGAACAGCATCAGCAAATTGGCCAGCAGCAGGAACATGTAGGGGTTTTGGGTAAAGCCCAGCACCCATTCGCTGATGGCGGCGGTCACGCCGGTAGCCGTGAGCATCCAGCCAAAGATGCTGGCCGCCGCCACAATGAACAGCACCGTGCTGGTGGTCTCCACGGTGTCCAGACAGACTTTCACAAAGGACTTGAAAGTCAGTGTGTTGTACCAGGCAAAGCCCAGCACCATGGCCCATAGGCAGGCCGCAATGGCGCCTTCGGTGGGTGTAAAAATGCCGGTGGTCATGCCCCCGATCAGCAGCACCGGTGTCATGATGGGCAGCGCAGCCTGAAACTTGAACCACTTGTCAGCCATAAACAGCGCGACCAGGCCGGCAAACACCGTCAGTTGTGCGGGCAGGCCGACCTTGACAATCAGCGCCCACAGCACCACCGGCCAGGCGATCACCACCCCGGTTTCAATCAGCGCCTTGATCACCCGCGGCCACTCGAATTTGACGTCGGCGCCCCAGCCATTCTTGTGGGCAAAGTAGGCCACCGTCAGCATCATTAGAAGCGCCATCGCCACGCCCGGCAGAATGCCGGCGAGAAAAAGCGAGCCCACGCTGACGTTGGCCATCATGCCGTAGATCACGAAGGGCAAGCTTGGCGGAATAATCGGGCCCAGCGTGGCCGAGGCCGCCGTCACGCCCACGGCAAATTCGGTGCTGTAGCCGTGGTCCTTCATTGCCTTGATTTCAATCGTGCCCAGGCCGGCTGCATCGGCGATGGCGGTGCCGCTCATGCCGGCAAAAATAACCGAGCCCAGCACGTTGACATGGCCCAAGCCACCTTTCATCCAACCCACCAGCGCCAACGCGTAGTTGTAGATACGATTGGTGATGCCAGCGTTGTTCATCAGGTTGCCCGCCAGGATGAAGAAGGGCACGGCCAGCAGCGGAAAGCTGTCGATGCCGCTGATCATGCGGTGGATCACCACAAACGGCGGCAGCGTGCCGGTCCACCAAATGTAGAGCAGTGCGGAGCCGGCCATGGCCATGGCCACCGGGATGCCACCGCTCAATAGCAACAGGAAAATGATTTTCAGCATAGGGTGTTTTGCTCAGGCGTCATCCATGGTTGTTTCAGGGCGTTCGAGCACGCTATAACCGCGCTTCCAGTGAAAGCGCGCCACCTGGATGGCACGCCAGGTCATGGCCACAAAGCCAGCCATGCAGACGCCATAGACCAGGTTCATCGGCAGGTCAATCATCGTCATGCGCGCGGTGCTCAGCTTGTTCATCATCATCAGGGTGAGCACCGCGAAGGCGACGAAGAACACCACGCGCATCACGTCCACGAGAGTGGCCATGAGGCGGGCCATCCTGGGCGGCATGAACTTGTAGAAGAAATCCACCTGGATGTGGTTGTTCTTGCTCACACCGATGCAGGCACCGACAAAGACCACGCCGATCAGCAAATAGCGCGCAATCTCTTCGGTCCAAGCCGCTGAGTCGTTGAGCACATAGCGGGTGAAGAACTGGTAGAACACGGTGGCGCCAAGAATCCAGAAGATGCCCAACGCCACCCAGGCTTCCAGCGTGGTGCCCGAAAGATCGACGGCTTCATCCTGCGCGTGGAATTGGCCGTCGTCCCCCATGACATGGGGGAGCGCATCGATGTCTTGCATGGCTGGTCCTGCTTACTTGATCGCAATGATGCGGTCGTAGTCAGCCTGGCGGTAACCGAAGTCGGTCGGCTTGGCGTTTTTCAACACAGCTTCGCGGAAGGCGTTTTTGTCAACCGTGATCACGTTGATGCCCTTCTTCTTGAACTCGTCAACCAGACGAATTTCCGAGGCAATGATTTCACGGCCGGTTTTCTCGGCGGCTTCCTGCATCACGTCGTTGAAAATCTTCTTGTCAGCGTCCGACAGCTTGTTCCACAGCGGCCCGCCGACGACGGTCAAAAGTGAATCCACGATGTGGCCAGTCAGCGAGATGTTCTTCTGCACTTCAAAGAACTTCTTGGCCAGGATGGTGGGCAGCGGGTTTTCCTGCGCGTCCACGGTGCCGTTCTGCAGGGCCAGATAGACCTCGGCAAATGCAATCGGTGTGGCATTGGCGCCCAGCGATTTCGGGAACGCGAGGTAAGCCGGTGCGTCAGGCACGCGGATTTTCAGACCCTTCATGTCTTCGGGTTTGGCGATGGGGCGGTTGGACGTCAACTGTCGGGCGCCGTAGTAGTTCAGCGCCGTGATGTGGTTGCCAGTCTTGTCGTCATAGCCTTTGGCCAGCTCCTTGAACACATCGCTCTTGGCGTATTTGAGCTGATGTTCGGAATCGCGGAAAATGAACGGAAAGTAGGTCACGGCCAGCGGCGGGTAGCTGGCGGCTGCAAAGCTCGCGCCCGTCAAGATGATGTCCACCGTGCCCAGGGTCAAGCCCTGGTTGATGTCGGACTCCTTGCCCAGCGATGAGGCCGGAAAGACCTGCACCTCATAGCGGCCGTTGGTTCGCTTCTTGATCTCGTCACCGGCCCAGACCGACCACTTGTGGAAGGGCTCGGAAGTCTCATAGACGTGGGCCCACTTGAGTTTGGTCTGCGCACTGGCAATGCCAAATGTGCCTGCAGCCCCTGTGAATAATGCACATGCTGCTACTAATTTAATTGCGATTGTTGTCAATTCACGTTTTTTCATGATGTCTCCTCGGTTGGTGGTTGTGAAATTGCTGGGTGTCAGGAAGGCTTTGCGCGGCGCCAGCTCGCGCTGTAACGGGTATGGGCTTTTTTCAAGTGGCGTTGCATGGCGCTGCGTGCAGCGCCCGCATCGTGGGCGCGGATCGCTTCCAGCACCGCGGCGTGTTCGATCAGGGCGGAATCCCAGGAGTTCTGGTCTTCAAAATAGTCACCCAGTCGCTCGAACAGCGTGCCGTGTCGGGCTTGCCAGTAGCCACAGATGGTGTCGCGCAGCACCTCGTTGCCGCAGGCTTGGGCAATCGCATTGTGAAAGGCCTCGTCGCCCTCACGGGGTATCTGGCCTTTGGCGACTTCGTCGCGCATTTGTTGCAAGGCGTCACCGATGAGCTGCAGGTCTGCTTTTTTGGCGTTGCGGGCAGCCAGTGCCGCCACCTCGCTCTCCACCAGCTCGCGCGCCCGCATCAGTTCCAATGGCCCCCACTCGACCGTGTCGTTGGTCTTTTTGCGTGAGGGCTGGCGGGCTTTGGGCTTGAGCACATAGATACCTGAGCCGGTGCGCACCTCGATCACTTTCTCCACCTCCAGCGCAATCAGGGCTTCGCGCACCGAAGGGCGGCTCACGCCCAGTTGCTTGGCCAGTTCGCGCTCGGCTGGCAAGCGTGTACCAGCCGCAAATTCGCCCTTGCTGATCAGCGAGCGTAATTGCTCGGCAATCTGGCGGTACAAGCGTTGCGGTTGGATGATTTGCAGTGGCATGCTGGGCGCTTTTGAAATGTTGTTAGAGGTTGATCAGAATTGGACAATTGGTCAGGCCAATTGATAATCTCATGATTCGAACTGCCGGGCATCCGGTTAAACCCTGTACTGCCTCAAATACCGTCATGAAACCGCAAGCCGCGCCGCGCGGTCTGGGCTTGCATGCTCAGGGCATGAGCTGGCCACCATTGACCTCGATGATCTGGCCGGTGACGTAGCCCGACAGCACATCGTCGGCCAGGAACAGATAGGCTCCCACACATTCGTCGGCTGTTCCCAATCGTCCCATCGGGATACCGCGGCGTGCCCCTTCGAGCTGCTCGGGCGTGGAGTTGCGTGCGTGAAAGTCGGTCAGAATGACGCCCGGGGCCACGCCGTTGACGCGCACGCCGTGCGGTGCCATCTCGCGCGCGAACACGCGGGTCATGGTGCTGACAAACGCCTTGGCCGCACCGTACAGGCCCACGCCTTCACCGCCGCCGGTACGCGCGGCAATCGAGGTGGTGTTGATCATGCCGCCACGCCCGGCATGACGCATGACGGGGGCGGCCGCGCGACAAATGGCGAAGGCGGCGTGAATATTGAGGCCGATCACGCGGTCGAAGTCCTGGTCGCTGGCCTGCTCCAGCGCTCGGCGGCCAAACATGTCGCCCGCGTTGTTGATCAGGATATCCAGACCGCCGAAGGCCTGGACCGTCTGCGCCACCAATTGGTCGGGTACGCTGCGATCCAGCATGTCACCCGCCAGCGTGATGGCCTGGCCGCCGGCTTGCCGGATGGTATTGGCTACGCCTTGCGCGCCCTCTTGGTTGCGCGAGTAATGCACCGCGACTCGCGCGCCAGCCGCGCCGAAGGATTGCGCGACGGCCGCACCGATGCCGGAGCCGCCGCCCGTGACCAGAACAGATTTGCCGGCAAACTGCAGCGCCTGGGAGGGGTTGATCATGTTGTGTTTTCCTATGATGTCTAGAGCTTGATCGGGTTGGGGCAGCGCAGTCAGACTGCAGGACGTGCGGCACGTCGGCCTTGGACCAGCGTCATGGCGTACCGGATGGCATCGACCATGCTCTCGGCACTGGCACGGCCCGTTCCCGCGATGTCGAATGCCGTGCCGTGGTCCACCGACGTGCGCAGAATCGGCAGGCCCAGCGTGATGTTGACGCCACTGACCGCTTGCCACACGCCGGTGGCCGGGTCGATGCTGAAGCCCAGCAGTTTGACCGGAATGTGGCCCTGGTCGTGGTACATCGCCACCACCGCATCGAACTGCTCGGCGCGCAGCTTGATGAACACCGTGTCTCCGGGCCAGGGGCCTGTCACGGCATGGCCAGCCGCGGCGTATTCGGCGACCAGGGGGGCGATGACGGCGCCGTCTTCCTTGCCCAGAATGCCGCCTTCGCCTGCATGCGGATTGAGCCCGGCCACGGCCACGCGCGGCTGGCGGATGCCCAGAGCATGCAGCGCTTCGAGCGTCACGTCGAGCACACGGCGCAGGCGTTGCGGCGTGAGTCGGGCCGGCACTTCGGCCAGGGCGCAGTGGGTGGTGACATGGGTCACGCGCATCGGCCCATGGGCCAGCATCATCACGCCATCGCGCATGCCGGTCAGATGGGCCAGCATTTCGGTGTGGCCTTCGAACGGATAGCCCGCCATGTGCAGCGCCTCCTTGCACAGCGGGGCGGTCACGATGGCGTCGGCTTCGGCGCTCTGGCAGAGCTGCACGGCACGTTCCACGGCACGGTAGGCCCAGTGACCGCCAGCTTCGCTGATTTGGCCGATGGTCAGCGGCTGCGTTACCGGCCCGACGTCGATCATGTCCACTACCGCAGCGGTGTCGAGTTGGAGCAGGCGTGCGGCTTGCTCCAGTGCCTGTGCACTGCCAAGCACCTTGAGTTCGATGCGGCCCTGCGCGACGAGATCGCGCATCTGGTGCGCGGCCTTGACAATGATCTCGGGGCCGATGCCCGCCGGGTCGCCCATGGTCAGGGCCAATCGGATGGGTGTGTTCATGGGATGCGTTCCTTGGAAGTTAATCTGTGTGAAGTGAAAGGGAGAGTGTGGCCAACAGGGCGCGCAGGTCGTCGGGCGGGCCGAAGGCGCCCGAACGAGAATAACAAGTGAGGCCATCCCACCGCCCACCGACCAGACGGGCACGGCCCCAGCCCGCGCGCGGACTGGCGCTGGCCTGCAGGCTGCGCACGTCGGCGGCCCGGCACAGGGCCAGCAAAGTGTCGCCGCCCACCACCACCAGTGTGGTCGGGCGGGGCCGGGTGGTGACGATGGCAAGCATTTGTTGCCTTAACCGAGCCCGCGCCTGGGCAGGACAAAGAGGTTGTGCCTCGGCCAGATCGAGCAGGTCGGTGCCTGCAACGGGCGGTGGCAGGTGACGCAACTGCTCTCGCAGCACCGCGTGGCGGCTGGCGGTGAGCACCAGGGTCAAACCCTCTGCAGGGGCTGGTGGGGCCGTCGAGGCGTCGCTGCTTGCGCCTGACGGTGCTGCGGCTGCGGCCTGCCGCGCCAGCGCCCAGGCCAGTCCGGCGCTGCCGCACCACAGCCAGCGTTGCGCCTGCGGCTGGGCAGCGAGACCTGCGAGCCGGTCCAGGTCGTGCTCGCTCAAAATGTCCGGAATCACGACCTTGCCCGCGTCTTGCAGGCTATCTTGCACACGGACCGGAATGCGCGCGCTCAGGCCAACGTTGGCAAAGGCCTGCACCAGCGTGCCGGCATGTTCGTGCGTACGCGGGCCTTGGGGCTGGTGCGGTGGCGCCACCCAGTGGCGTCCCTGGGCCGTGAAGCGCCCCTGCGCGGGAAAGGCCGGCGCGAACACCACGCCAGCAAAGCGCCCGCTGCGCATGAGCCAGGCGAGTTCGGCAAATGTGTTGCCACGCAGCAGGCTGTCGATTTTCTTGAAGGCGCTGCCGCTGGCGCCCAGCCAGTCCAGGCTGGGCGCCAGCAAGGCCGGCAGACGAGTGGGTGACACATCGCGTGTGCCCGTGGCGACGACCTGCACCGCCTGTGCGGATGGGCCAGGCTCATCCAGAAACACCGGCACATCGCCCGCGTTGGCCCATGCCGCGGCACTGTCGAGCGCGCCGGTCAGATCGTCGGCCAGGATGTGCCAGGATTTCATGTCGTTGCGCAGCCGCCAGTCGGCCCTGAACTCCAGCTCCGCAGCATCCGGCCAAACCCTCTCATATTTCCAGACACCATTAATTTTCAAGCGGCGCAGGAAACTGCATACCGTAGCGCTGCGCACATTCGGCGAGCATAGGCGGGATGGTCGGATGCAGCATGATGCCATCGCACTCCTGCCCCTTCCAGCGCGAAAGTGCCCTGTCGCCAGGCATACGCACGGCATCGAAGCCGGGCCGCGGCGGATTGCTTCTGCACGCGTCCCCGAGCCAATCGGTCTGGCGCAGAAAGTCCGTGGTACCGCCGAACGCCGCCGGATCATACAGAGACATGAACACCGTGGCGCCCCACCCGTCGGCCGGATCAGCGCGACCGTGGCCGGCGAGCCCGCCGGTGAGCGCCTCGACCAGCAACGCCAGGCCAAAGCCTTTGTGCCCTGAGCTCATGCCACCCAGGGGCATGATGGTGCCGGGTGGATTCGTGGAGAGCACGCCCGGGTCGCGACTCGGATTGCCCTCGGCATCCAGCATGCATGCTTGGTCGAACTGCCTGCCCGCTTTCTGTAAGCGCGCACTCATCCCATTGGTCGTGATTGAGGAAGAAATGTCAATCAGGAATGGCGTGGTCGAAGTCGGGATGCCGGCAGCGATCGGGTTGGGGGTGAAGACCGCCCGCGTTCCCCCGTGCGGTGCAACGCTTTGTACGGCCGGGTCGGAACTCGCCAGCAGCAGCATGAAGCCGGCCTCGGTCGCGCGCAGCAGGTAAGTGGCGAGACAAGCGATATGGTGGCTGCGCCGGATGACCAGCGTCGCGCTGCCGTACTCGCGGGCGCGCGGCGCCAGCGCATCAATGCCGCTCAACACCAGCCAGGGCCCGGGTAAACGCCGCCCGTCCCACAGCAGCGAGGCGCCACGATCGGCAAGCACCTCCGGGGCGCCCGAGCGGGTCATGGTGCCGTTCTCGATTTCCTTGACATAAGGTGCAAGCAATGCCAGCCCGTGTGTGTCGTGGCCCATCAGGTCGCCCTCGACCAGCGTCCGGCCGACCGCCTCGGCCGGCGCACCATCCACCCCCGCCGTCTGTAGCAGCTTGACTGCGAAGCCCGTCAACGCCTCAGCGCAATAACGATCAGTGGCGCCCATCAGCAGGCGGCCCTGCCGCCGGTCACACCGGCATGAGCGCCTGAAAAGTGGCATTGATTACGTTCGGCCATAAGATATTCCTCGTAGAAGCGGCGCGGTTACTACGCCCTGATTGGGTTGATCAATTTGCAGCAACTCTCGTCGCTTGGGCTGTGGGAATGGGCAGCGTCAAGGCATGTACTGCCCGCCATTGACCTCGATGATCTGCCCGGTCACATAGCTGGACAGCTTTTCCGAAGCGAGGTAAATGAAAGCGCCGACGCATTCGTCGGCCGTTCCGAGACGAGCCATCGGAATCGTCAGACGCATCGCTTCGAGTTGCGCGGGTGTGGAAAATTTGTCATGGAACGGCGTGGTGATCACGCCAGGGGCGACGACATTGACACGAATCTGCTGGCCTGCGAGTTCCTTGGCGAGGCTCTTGGTCGCAGTGCTGACAAAGCCCTTGGAGCCGGCATACAGGCTGGCGCCCGGCCCACCGCCGTTGCGCGCGGCGATACTGGTCAGGTTGATGATGCTGCTGCCCTTCGTCATGTGCGGTACGGCGTACTTGGTGCACATCAACATCGAGCGTACGTTCAGGCCCACGATGTCGTCGAAAATCTCATCGCTGACATCGGTGATGGGCACGCGCTTGACCAAGGCGCCAGCGTTGTTGATCAACACGTCTATGTGTTTGAAATGCTTGGCCGTTTCCGTGACCACACGTTCGCAATCGGTGCTGCGGCGGAGATCGCCTTGCACCACCTGCGCCTCGCCGCCGGCCTTTTCGACCGCCTCGGCTACGTCCATCGCAGCGGCCTTGGAGCTGTTGTAGTGCACCGCCACTTTGCAGCCGAGTGCGCCAAAGGCTTTTGCACAGGCTGCACCGATACCGGTGGAAGCACCCGTTATGAGAACAACTTTGCCTCTTAGATCATCCATTGACATAGACTTGTGTTATCTGCTTTTTGCGTAGCAGGCGCATGACAATGGGCATGCTCCAAACGAGAATGGTTAGTACACCCAGGGTACCTGCGATGGGGCGGTTGAAAAACGCGAAAAAGTTACCGTCTGATTTGATCATCGAGCTGATGAAGTTTTCTTCCAGCATTCCGCCCAACACCACGCCGAGAATGGTGGGGGCGATCGGAAAACCGTTTTCTTCCATCAGGTAGGCCAGCATGCCAAAGCCGAGCATGATGCCGACATCAAATGCGCTGTTGTTGATGGAGTAGGAGCCGACGATGCAAAACAGAAGAATCAATGGCATCAGAATGTTGCGCGGTACTTCGAGAATCTTCTTGGCCAGTTTGATGGTAAGGAAACCGAGCGGCAACATCAGCAAATTGGCGAGAATGAAAACAATGAAGACCGAGTACATTGCCACCGGATTGGTCACGAATATCATGGGTCCTGGGTTCAGGTTCTTCATGTAAAGCACGCCAATGACGATGGCTGTAATTGAGTCGCCCGGAATGCCGAACACCAGCGCCGGAATCCACGCGCCTGCCAGCGATGAGTTATTGGCCGCACTCGCTTCGACAATGCCTTCCACGTGACCCGTGCCAAATTTCTCCGGCTCCTTGGAGAATTTCTTGCTCACCGCATAGGCCATATAGGCAGCGATGTCTGCGCCGGCGCCAGGCAGCGCCCCCACAGTCGTGCCGAGTAGGCTGCCGCGCAGGATGGACGCTGGATACTTGACCGTCAAACCCCACATGCCCGCGAACACGTTGCCGATCTTGCTTTGCACGACCTTCATTTTTTGGCCGGCGCTGATCGCGTACCGCAGTACCTCTGATACGGCGAACATCCCCACCATGATAGGCACCAGCGATAGGCCGCCGAGGAGATCGCTATTGCCAAATGTGAAACGCGGAAAGCCGGCCGGATTACCCATGCCGACACAGGCGATCATCAAGCCCAGAAACAAGGACACAAAGCCTTTGACTGGACTGCTGGAGGCAATGAAAATCGCACAGGTAAGGCCGAGCAGCACGAGCCAGAAATATTCGAAAGAGGAAAACTTGAGCGCCATTTCCGCCAACGAGGGGGCGGCCGTGATGAGTACGAAGGTGCCTATCAGCCCGCCAATGACAGAAAACAACAAACCTGCGCCCAACGCAACTTCGGCCTGGCCCTTCTTGGTCATTGAATGGGCCTCATCGGTATAGGCTGCCGAGGCGGGCGTACCGGGGATGCGCAGCAGGCAGCCCGGTATATCGCCGGAGAAAATCGCCATCGCAGTGGCGGTAACCATGGCCGCGATCGCAGGCACAGGCGGCATGAAGAACGTGACAGGAACCAGAAGCGCGACCGCCATGGTGGCACTCAAGCCAGGAACTGACCCGACGAACAGACCATAAATGGCCGAAAGAAGGATGACGCCCAGCACATACGGGTCGAAGACCTGTCCGAAGGCGGCCAAGAGATTAGCGAGCATAGGATTGCTTTCGACCTACCAGGCAACTGATTTGAATATGCCCCACGGCAGCGGCACCTTGAGGAGTTTGTAAAAGAGCGTGTGAATGCAGAGCGCGCCGACAATCGCGACGATGAGGGCCGTTCGGAATCTGACCTTGAATACAAGAAAGAGCGCCATCAGCAAGATCACTGCCGTAGGCATGAATCCCAGGCTTTCCGACACGGTCACGTAGAGCGCCAGAACCAGCGGAATTAACAGGAACCCGAGCGCGATGCGGCGCTGCCCCCACCAATGTGGCAGGGTGATCCAGCCCTCAGTGCCAACGGTTTTGACGCCGCGGATAACAAGCATGATGGCGCAAATCATCAAACCGGCTGCTATTAATTGCGGAAACATGTTGGGTCCGACATTCTGGCCCGGCATCGGCGGGAAAGAACGGGCATGAACGTAAATGACAGCGCCAAATGAACCAATCAGCAGGCCCGATAAAACGTCGTTGATTTTCATATGAGCCTTGATGTGCCGGCCGGTGCGAATGATTTTCCGCAGGAGGAGCAAAGGAGAACGAGGCAGTCGTGAGCAGCTTGCTGTTCACGACTGCGGATCAAAAGCAAAAGCCGCATGTCAGGCCGGTCAGGCTGCTTCCACTGTTACTACCTGGCCATGCCAAGCGCGCCCAATATCCGCCCCATGTCCGCATCGCCTTTTTCCATGAACTTTCCGAAGCCGGCTGCATCGGCATATGCCACGCCAAAGCCGCGCCCGGCCATGAAGTCCTGATACTCTTTGCTGCTGTTTATTTTCTTGAGCACAGTTTCCATTTTGGTTTGCACATCTGCAGGCAGGCCTTTGGGTCCTGCAATACCGCGCCATACGCCAATCGTCCAGTCGCTGCCAGTGGCGCTTTTAAGCGTTGGTACATTCGGGTAAAGGGCAGCCGGGGCATCCGCCATTACCGCAAGCGGGCGTGCTTTACCTGCATCGATCAACGAGCGCGCTTCAGGCAGCGCGGCTGTGACGATATCAACGCCGCCTGCCGCCAATTCCAGCATCGCTGGTGCTGCGCCGTTGGACGGCACCCACGGCACGGCACTGGCTTCGAGTTTCAAATCCTTGAGCATGCCGGCCAGCGCCAGATGCCAAATGCCGCCTTGGCCGGTGCCGGACGCTTTGAGCTTGCCCGGGTTCGCCCGGATGGCCTTCATCAAGTCATCCATGTTCTTGTAGGGAGAGGCAACGCTCACCGTGACGGCAGCGGGGTCAACATTCATCAGCCCCAACGGTGTGTAATTTTTAGGCGAAAGCTGCGTCAGACCTTGGTGATGCATCATCGAGATTTCGACGGTAATCATGCCAAGGGTGTAGCCATCCGGTTGCGCGCCTGCGATGGCCTGATGGCCGACCACACCGTTGCCGCCGGCACGGTTGACCACGTTGACCGGCTGGCCCAACTCTTTCTCCAGCAGTGCACCAACGATACGCGCGGTTGCATCCGTGCCGCCACCCGCAGCCCATGGCACGATGAGCGTAACCGGTCGATCCGGCCATGCGGCATGCGCCGCACCGAAGGAACAGGCCATCGCCACGGCGGCGATGGATTTAGAGAGGGTTCTGCGCTTCATTTTTATTCCGCCTCATAATTTAGATGGATAAGGGTTAGTCTCAATTGGCCGGGTGGTAAGGCCAATTCATAATTGCACGATCTGCGATGTTGAACATCCGTAGAAACCCTAGCAAGGCTAGTGTGCGTCCGCCTTTTTTAACCAAGGGAGAAGTTATGAGACTCAAAGGAAAAACAGCACTGGTCACAGCCGCAGGCCAGGGCATTGGCCGCGCCAGCGTGTTGGCGATGGCCGCCGAGGGTGCGCAGGTGTTGGCCACCGATGTCAACGCCCAGTTGCTGGAGAGTTATGCCGGCGTGGCCAATGTCACCACGGCCCGGCTGGACGTGATGGACAAGGCTGCCATCCAGGACCTGGTGGCGCGCATCGCACCGGTCAATGTGCTATTTAACTGTGCAGGGTTTGTTCACAACGGCAGCATCCTTCAGGTCACGGATGACGAGTGGAGCTTCGCATTTAACCTGAACGTGCGCGCGCAGTACTGGATGATCCAGGCGGCGCTGCCCAAGATGCTTGAGGCTGGTGGTGGCAGCATCATCAACATGTCCAGCGTGTGCGGCAGCCTCAAGGGCCTGCCCAACCGCTTCGCCTACGGCGCCAGCAAGGCTGCTGTGGTGGGTCTGACCAAATCGGTCGCAGCCGATTTTGTCGGACAGGGCATTCGCTGCAATGCCATTGCTCCAGGCACCGTGGATACGCCATCTCTGAGTGACCGTATTAACAGCTATGCAGATCCGATTGAGGCGCGCAAGAATTTCATCGCGCGCCAGCCCATGGGACGCTTGGCCCAAGCCCACGAAATTGCGCCCATCGTGGTGTACTTGGCCAGCGACGAATCGGTGTTTGCTACCGGCCAGCTGTTCTCGGTGGACGGTGGCATGACCATATGAACCAGCTCGATTTGGCCGGATACCTCAGCTGATCATCCAACAATCAACTCAAAGGAAGAAACTATGAAACTCGTTCGTTATGGCAAGCCGGGCAAAGAAAAACCCGGCCTCATTGATGCCGAAGGCAAGCTGCGCGACTTGAGCGGCGTGATCAAGGACATAGGCCCCGATCAACTCGGGGATGCCGCGCTGGCCAGGCTGCGCAAACTCAAGACGGCGAATCTGCCGCTGGTCAACGGCTCGCCACGCATGGGCAGCCCGGTCAGCGGTGTCGGCAAGTTCATTGCCATCGGCCTGAACTTCGCCGACCATGCCGCCGAGTCGGGGCTGCCGATTCCGAAAGAGCCGATTGTGTTCATGAAAGCCACCACCTGCATCCAGGGGCCCAATGACCCGGTCATGCTGCCCAAGGGCTCCAAGAAAACCGATTGGGAAGTGGAGCTGGGAGTCGTGATTGGCACGAAAGCGCAGTATGTGTCACAAAAAGACGCCTTGAGCTTTGTTGCTGGTTACTGCACCATCAATGATCTCAGCGAGCGCGAGTACCAGATCGAGCGCGGAGGCACCTGGGACAAGGGCAAAGGCTGTGACACCTTCGGCCCGCTCGGCCCCTGGCTGGTGACACGCGATGACGTGCCCAATCCGCAAAGACTCGGCATGTGGCTGGACCTCAACGGCAAACGCATGCAGACCGGCTCGACCCGAACCATGGTTTTCAGTGTCGCCAAGCTGGTCAGCTACGTGAGCCAGTTCATGACATTGATGCCCGGGGACGTGATTACCACGGGCACGCCGCCCGGTGTGGGCCTGGGCATGAAGCCACCGCTGTATCTAAAGAAGGGCGACGTGATGGCCTTGGGGATCGAGGGCTTGGGCGAGCAGCACCAGTTGGTCGTGCCGTTCACGCGCTGAGGTAAATAGGTTCAAGGCATCGCCTGAGCGTCAGCGTGGACAGCGCCGGGCCAGATCCTGCATCAGCGCCCTGACGCCATAGGTCCACGGCGCAACCTTATCCGAAGTGTTGACACGGTTGACCAGGCTTCCAAGGGTTTCCGTTGAGACTGTTACCACGTCGCCCAATTCATGCGTGAAGCCCTGGCCGGGACCATGCCGGTCCTGCGTGGGAGCGAACATGGTACCCAGGAACAGCATGAAACCGTCCGGGTACTGGTGATGCGGGCCAAAGGCATGCTGGACCAATTCCAGCGGATCACGGCTGATCTGACTCATGGAGCTGCTGCCCTGCATGAGAAAACCGTTGGCCGCCGTGACCTGCATCGCCAGATCGCAACGGCGCACCGCGTCCATGCTGAAGTGTTCATCAAACAAGCGGATGAATGGCCCGATAGCGCACGATGCATTGTTGTCCTTGGCCTTGCCCAGCAACAGGGCACTGCGCCCTTCAAAGTCGCGCAGGTTCACATCGTTGCCGAGCGTGGCGCCGCGGACCTGCCCGCGGCTGTTGACCGCCAATACGATTTCCGGTTCGGGGTTGTTCCAGTGGCTGCTGGGATGGATGCCGACTTCCGCGCCAACACCCACGGCACTCATGGGCTGCGATTTGGTGAAAATCTCGGCATCAGGGCCGATGCCCACTTCCAGGTACTGCGACCATGCACCTTGCGCCAGCAGAGCCTTCTTGAGCATGACCGCCTCCTCGGAGCCGGGCTTGATGCTACTCAGGTTGTCACCAATCACCGCCACGACCGCCTGTCGCACGCTTTCGGCCCTGCTGGCATCTCCTCGCGCCTGCTCCTCGATGACGCGCTCCAGCATGGATGAAATAAAAGTCACACCACTGGCTTTAATAGCCTGCAGATCGCACGGCGCAAGAAACCAGGGCAATGCCG
>Ga0156325_1183_pt2 | contig 17352 bp, 20 predicted proteins | sample RifCSPlowO2_12_FD_107973 | JGI IMG/M metagenome (GOLD analysis project Ga0156325, IMG submission 107973) | Rhodoferax sp. RIFCSPLOWO2_12_FULL_60_11 | reverse complement strand
CCGACGCCAGGCCAGCAGCGAGTCAATCTGACGGTGGGCCGGGCGCTGGATCTTTTTGTGTAAAGATGCCAACTGAAAAAACTGCTGAAAGCCATGCTTTCTGATGGTTTATCCGGCGCTTGTGGCCGTGAATGTGCTCAATAATGCTCTTCAACTCAATTTGTTCAAGGAAATCCAGTGGCGACCAAACCTGACGCAGCCAAGCCCGACGCCGTCAAACTTGACGCGGACGAGCCAGGCAAAAAGCCAGTCTGGCGCAAAAAGATGCTGATCATCGTCATTGCCGGGGTGATGGTCCTGGTTTCGGCGGGTGGGGGTGCGTTTTTCTTCATCAGCAAGAAGCGTGCTGCCGCTGCCTTGGAGGGCACAGGCGGTGCGTCAGCAGTTGCTGCAGAAGCAGCGCCAAAAGGGCCGCCGGTTTACTTGCCACTGGACAACATGGTGGTGAATCTGGCTGACCCGGGGGGCGAGAAGGTGGCGCAGGTGGGTATTACCCTGCAGGTGCTCGATGCTCACGCTTCAGACTCGGTCAAAGCCTATTTGCCGTCTATCCGCAGTGGTGTACTGATGCTGATTTCGCAGCGAACGGCCGACGAGCTTTTGACGCAAGAGGGCAAGCAAAAGCTGGCCAAGGATATTTTGCGTGAAACCCTGATTCCGTTTGGCGGTGGCGAAGCAGGTGCGGCCCTGGCTGGCGTCAAGAAGAAAACTGTCAAGGCGGCGGCTCAAGCGGATCTGCCTGTGGTGGCCGTGTTGTTTTCCAGCTTCATTGTTCAGTAGCGGCGCAAGCGGGACTGGTTTATGAGTGAATCCTTTCTCTCCCAAGAAGAAGTTGATGCCCTGTTGGAGGGGGTCACGGGTGAAAGCCAGAAGCTTGTTGAGGAAGTGCACGAGAAGGGTGAGGTTCGCTCTTACAACATATCGAGTCAGGAGCGTATTGTTCGTGGGCGGATGCCAACGATGGAAATCGTTAATGAGCGATTTGCGCGCAACCTGCGGGTGGGACTTTTTAACTTTATCCGGCGCAGCCCCGAAATTTCGGTGGGACCGGTGACGGTGCAACGCTACAGCGCGTTTTTGCGTGAACTGGCAGTACCCACCAACTTCAATATTGTGGCGATCCGGCCCTTGCGCGGCAGTGGCATGATTGTCTGTGAACCATCGCTTGTTTTTGGCGTTATTGATACGCTTTACGGCGGTATCGGCAAGTTTCAGGCCAGGATCGAAGGGCGTGATTTTTCCGCCACGGAGCAACGGGTCATCAACCGCTTGGTTGATGTGATTACCGATGAATACAAGAAAGCCTGGAAGGGTGTTTATCCGCTGGAGCTTGAATATCAACGCTCCGAAATGCAGCCGCAGTTCGCCAATATTGCCACGCCCAGCGAGATTGTGATTTCGACCTCGTTCCAGCTTGAAATTGGTGAGATTGCGGGCTCGATTCATTTTTGTATGCCCTACGCGACGCTGGAGCCGATTCGCGACATACTGTATTCATCGACCCAGGGCGATTCCATCGAGGTGGATAAGCGCTGGGTGAATGTCTTGACACAGGAGATTCAGGCGGCTGAAATAACGTTGGTGGCTGAACTGGCCCGTGCCGACGCGACCGTTGAACAGCTGCTGGCCATGAAGACCGGGGACTTTATTGAACTTGATCGTCCCTCACGCATTGAGGTGACGGTGGAAGGCGTACCGGTGTTTGAGTGCCAGTATGGGACGCACAACGCAAAATATGCAATTCGCATTGACAAAAGTTTGAGGGGTAATGACCTCAACTGGAAGGGATAACGTTATGGCAGTTGATGAAAAACCAGCAGAAGATGACGGCATGGCCGATTGGGCCGAGGCCCTGCTGGAGCAAAAAAGTTCGGAGCCCGCCGCAGAACCAGGGGGTGTCCTGGCAGGGGACACGTCCCATTCTTTTTCGTCATCGGATGCGCCGATCAACGATATCAATCGGGTCCTCGACATCCCCGTTCAGCTGTCGGTTGAGTTGGGTCGAACCAAGGTGCCGATCAAGCATATTCTTCAGTTGGGGCAAGGCTCGGTGGTGGAGCTGGATGCCTTGGCCGGTGAGCCGATGGATGTGTTGGTGAATGGCTATTTGATTGCGCAGGGCGAGGTCGTCGTGGTGAATGACAAATTCGGCATTCGCCTGACCGATGTCGTGACGCCGTCCGAGCGGCTGCGTCGTGTCAGCAAGGGTGGTTGATGCAGCCGATGACGCAAGCGCTGCTGTCGATTGGCCTGTTCGTCCTTCTATTGGCACTGGTGCCGATCGGACTCAAGTGGCTGCAAGCCCGCTCGGCGGCCGGGGCCGGGGGTGTGCTGGTGGCCTCCAGAGTTATTTCTGCGGTGGCGGTGGGGCCGCACCAGCGCGTGGTCACAGTTGAAGTCGGACCCGAGGGCGCGCGTGTCTGGCTGACGCTGGGCGTGACGGCGCAAGCCATTACCTGCCTGCACAGCGCAGCGTTTGACCCCCATGGGCAAGCAGGCCTGACGCAAGCGACTCGAACTCCGCCTGCGCAGCTGTGACGTGGAGTATGTGGTGAGCGATCAATTTGTTCATTCGGCGCTTGGCAAGAGACCGCTGCCCAAGGTGGCGGTGGTGTTGCTGGCGATCCTGACGCAGTCGGCGGCACTGGCCCAGAGCGCAGGGCAGTTGCCTTTGCTGATGGGGTCGGGGCCCTCGGGGGTGAGTTTTTCGGTGCCGATCCAGACACTGCTGTTTTTTACTGCCCTGTCCTTTTTGCCGGCCGTCCTGCTCATGATGACGGGCTTCACGCGCATTGTGATCGTGTTGTCACTGATGCGCCAAGCCTTGGGTACACAGTCGGCGCCACCGAATCAGGTGATTGTCGGGTTGTCGCTTTTCCTGACGTTTCTGGTGATGGGGCCAACGCTGGACAAGGTCTACAGCGAGGCTTATCTGCCCTATACCAATAACGGGATGCCATTTGAGCAGGCGCTGGCCAAAGCGGAGGACCCGCTGCGCCAGTTTATGAGCAAACAAACGCGGCAGTCGGATCTGGCGCTGTTTGCCAAGCTGGCCAAATTGGAAGCAGGCGCAACAGCCCAGACCGTGCCGATGCGGGTGCTGGTGCCGGCGTTCGTCACGAGCGAGCTTAAATCGGCGTTCCAGATTGGCTTCATGATCTTTATTCCTTTTCTGGTGATCGACATTGTGGTCGCCAGTGTGCTGATGTCGCTGGGGATGATGATGTTGTCGCCGGTGTTGGTGGCCTTGCCGTTCAAACTGATGTTGTTTGTGCTGGCCGATGGCTGGAATTTGCTGATTGGCTCTTTGGCCGCCAGTTTTGTGACCTGAGGGAGGCGCATGAACGCACAAATGGTTTTGACGATGGGCCAGGAGGCATTGATCATGTTGCTGATGGTGTCTGCGCCGGTGCTGGGGGTCGTGTTGGTGGTGGGTTTGCTGGTTAGTCTGTTTCAGGCGGTGACCCAGATCAATGAGGCCACACTGGCTTTCGTGCCCAAGCTGGTGGCGGCGATGGCGGTCTTTGCGCTGGCCGGGCCGTGGATGCTCAGTATCCTGGTTGACTATATTCGCCGCACCTTCGAAGCGATCCCGTCGGCCGTGATGTGAGTCGGGTGACGCGCTCGTGATCGCATTCACCGAAGCCCAGTTGGTGGCGTGGCTGTCACCCATGATCTGGCCGTTTTTGCGGGTGTTGGCCGTGTTTACCGCCGCCCCCCTCTTTTCTTCGAAGGTATTTCCGCTGCGCGCCAGGATTGGGCTGGCCTTCTTCATTGCCTTTGCCGCGCAACCCAGTCTGCAAGGTCAACCCATCATCAGTATTTCCGGGCCTGACGCCATGGGCGCGGTCGCACAGCAGGTGGGAATCGGCCTGGCGATAGGGTTCACGGTGCGGCTGGTCTTCGCGGCGGTGGAACTGGCGGGCGAGGTGGTGGGCTTTCAAATGGGACTGGGCTTTGCCTCGTTTTTCAATCCAGCCCTGAATACCCAGTCCAGCGCCGTCGCGCGTTTTTTTGGACAAATGGCCACTTTTTTGTTCGTCGTGATGAACGGTCATTTGATGGTCTTGATGGCCGTGATCAAAAGTTTTGATAAATTTCCAGTGAACCAGAATTTTCTTGAAGCCATCGGGCAAATGAAGATTTATGACTTCGGGACGGACTTGTTCGCCAGCGGGCTGTGGATTGCCTTGCCGATGATTGGCATGTTGCTGTTCGCCAACCTGGCACTTGGCATCGTCTCCAGGGTGGCGCCGCAAATGAATATTTATGCCATCGGTTTTCCCGTCACCTTGACTGTCGGCATGGTGGGTATTGCCGCGACCTTGCCCATGCTGGATCAACCCTTTATGGCACTCATGGAGCGGGCGATCGACATCTTTGCCGGCAAATGACCGTTTGACTTGTTGCGCTTCGGATGGTGTCGCTTGGGCCGGGTGTCAGACCAACTCGTTGCGAATGGCGTAGACCGTGAGTTCGGCGTTGTTGGAGAGTTTGAGTTTTTCCAGCACCCTGGCGCGGTACACGCTGACGGTTTTGGGGCTGAGCATGAGTTCTTCGGCGATGTCCGCCAGGCGCTTGCCAGAGGCAATTTTCAGCAAGGTCTGCAGTTCCCGCTCTGACAATGCGGCATGCAAGGTCTGGTTTTCGGGGGTGCTCAGGCTTTCGACCAGCATGTGGGCCACCGCGGGTGTGACGTACTTGCCTCCCTGGGCAACAGTCCGGACCGCGCTGATCAGGTCGGCCGGGTCGCCGGCCTTGTTCAGGTAGCCTTGCGCGCCAGCCCGCAGACACCGAATCGCATACTGGTCTTCCGGGAACATGGAGACGATCAATACCTTGATGGGTGAGTGGGCTTCTTTCAGGCTGGACAAAACCTCCATACCGCCTCGGCCCGGCAGATTCAGGTCGAGGACCAGCACCTCACAGGCCGAGTTGCGCATGGCCTCGCGAACTTCAGCGTAGCTGCCAGCTTCGGCGGTGACTTGAATATCAACCGCCTCCGCCAGCGTGTCGCGGATGCCGCGACGAATCATGGCGTGGTCGTCGCAAAGAATAACGTGAATCATCTGGATCGGCTTTCGGCTGGGTACCTGAATTGGACTACGCCAAGGGCACGGACAGAATGATTGAAGTACCGCTGCCCAGGTGGGTGCTGACGTCCAGCCAGCCGCCCACGGTCTTGGCGCGCTCATGGAGACCCCGGACGCCAAACGCCTGCGGCTTGTTGAGCTCGATGGGCGAGATGCCTTTGCCGTTATCCTTGATTTCAAGCGTCAAGACGTTCTCTGCATCGGACAAGTCGATCGTGACCTGGCTGCAGTCCGCGTGTTTGGCAATATTGGTCAAGGCTTCCTGTGCCGTGCGGTAGGCCACCAACTGCACGGCCTTGGACAGTGTGCCCGCTTCTGGTGCCGCATGCACGGTCGTTTTTATGCCCGTGCGCTTTGCAAAACCTCCGGCAAGCCATTGAACGGCAGCGACCAGACCCTGATCCAGAATGGCGGGACGCAAATTCATCATGATGCGCTGACTTGCCCCAATCGCCTGCTGCAGCATCTCGGTGGCCGCTGTGACGTGTTGCTGGGTCACGGGGTCGGCTGTGTGTCGGCCGATCCAGGAAAGATCAAAGCGGACGGCGGCCAGCGCGCCGCCAATGTCATCATGAATTTCGCGGGCAATTGCAGCGCGCTCTTGTTCTATGGTCATCTGCAAATGTTCGGCAAAATCCGCCAGCCTTTTCTCAGACCTGGCCAACTCGCTGTCGGCCATTTCTTTGGCCCGTCGAATGTCGTGAACCTCAAGCGCGCGGCGGATGACCTGCGCCAGTCGGCCCAGGTCGTCTTTGGCCAGGTAGTCGCTGATGCCTGTTTTGATGGCGGCAACGGCGGCCGGCTCGCCAATGGCCCCGGACAGCAAGACGAAGGGCGGTTGTCGTGTCTGTTGTTGCAGGATATGCCAGGCGTCCAGTGCCGTAAAGCCGGGCAGTCGATAGTCCGCCAGAATGACATCAAATTCGAACTCTTTGACCCGCCGTCCAAACTCGTCAAGGGTTTCTACCCGCTCCAGCTCGCAGGGCTGGTGCGACTTGAGTAAGGCCCGTTTGACGAGTTCATGGTCAAGGGCGGAATCTTCCAAGTGCAAAATTCGCAGCGGACGGGGAGGAGGATGTGTTTGCGCCATGGTGAACGGTATCATTGTCGGCGATGCCCGTAAATGAAGGTAACCAGCATCAGTTCAGCAGTGGGGTCTCCTGGCCTCTTATATTGGTCTAACAGTGCTTGAAATTGCATTAGTATCGGAGCTTCCCGCTAACCTGGCCCTGCGTAAATTTTAGTGCGCCTAAAAAGTCGTGACCCAAATCGTGGCTCATGCGATGCTTGGTGAAGAGATTGGATACAAGAATGCAAGCAAATCAGACAAGCTATTCAGTGCCCGCCGTGCAGTTGCCTGTCATGTTGGTGGCGGAGGTGCAGGATTCGTTGCTGGTTGTGGTTCATGATTTAAACCGTCTTGACGGGCTGTTGGTGCACACGATGGAGAACCTGATGGAACGGTTCACCTGTGCCAGTGCCAATCTGGCTGATCCCATGCTGGTCGACTCCGAGGCACTCGATGCTGTTCGTAGCGCCCTGCGGGCGGCGGTGACCGAGTTACAGTTTCAGGATATCGCCTCACAGCTGATCGTTCATACTTCCAAGATCCTTCAAGGTTGCGCCTACCGTCTGGCGTCCGAGTCCATGGGGCTCGAAGATGGCGAGGCGGTGCCGTTTGTTGAAGAGGTGCCGGAACGCCCCAACCCGGTCACCCAGGATGCCATGGACGCTGGTTCCATTGAGCTTTTTTAAACGCCGCCCCATTTACCCCCTAACTGAAATAGTCGGAGCCTTACATGTCATTAATACTCGCTGTTGACGACTCGCCGTCCATGCGCAAGATGGTGTCGTTTACTTTAACCGGGGCTGGCTACCAGGTGGTGGAAGCGGTTGACGGTGTAGATGCCTACGAAAAAGCGCAGGCGCAATCATTTGATCTGGTTCTGACAGATCAGAATATGCCCCGGCTTGATGGACTCGGGTTGACCCGTAAGCTCAGGGATCATCCGCAGTTCAAAACCGTTCCCATCCTGGTGTTGACCACGGAGTCGAGTGATTTGATGAAGCAGGCCGGGCGGGCCGCTGGTGCCACCGGTTGGTTGGTCAAGCCGTTTGACCCGGCTCGATTGCTTGAGGTCATTAAAAAGGTGATCAAGTAACGCGTTCAGAGATAGTTGGGTTGTCACAAGGAACACAGGAGATTGATATGGCGGAAGCGCACCAGGAAAGTAGCAGTACGGCGGGGGATTTTGATCTCAGCCAGTTTTATCAGATATTTTTTGAAGAGGCCGCAGAAAATCTCGATCTGATGGAGCAGATGCTGCTCAGCCTGAATCTTGAGACTGCAGACGATGAAGAGTTGAACGGGATTTTTCGTTGCGCCCATTCCGTCAAAGGCGGCGCGGCCACCTTTGGCTTTTCGGATGTGGCCGAGTTGACGCATCAAATGGAATCGCTGCTGGATCGTTTGCGTCGCCATGAACTGCAGCCCAACTCTGCCATGGTCGATGTGTTGCTTGAGTCAGCAGATGCCTCGCGCGGGTTGTTGGCGCGTCATCAGGCCGGGGGAGAAGGCGATGCACCCCCCGCCGCGGATTTGGTGCGCCGCATCAAGGCACTGGTTGCAGGGGAGATGGCGCAGGCGGTACAGAGCGTAGCGCCCCCGCCGCCGCCGCCAGTGGTTATGCCTGCGATTGTGGCTGTGCAGACAACGGCTGTGCTGGCGCCGATCAACCGGCCATCGAACACAACACGTTCGCTTGAAATTCGAATCGGGCCCCTGGACCACCCGGCGCAAGCTGATGCGATCAATGAATTGTTTCGTGATATTGAAGGTTTGGGTGACATCACGGTCGTGACCTGCAACCAGGCTGACACGCGGGTCTTCGCCGTTGAGACTTCGTCCACGGATGCGGATTTATTGGATTTATTCGCATTTCACGTTTCAAGGGAACAGGTGTCCATCAAGGAGGTTGACAACGTCGCCGTCGCGCCTGAGACCCGCTACGGAATTTTCGATGGCGCGGCGGGTTCGCCCGAAACATCGCTTTATGACGATCCGCCGCCGGGAACCCCCTTGGCCCCGCCGCCAGGTTTTGGTTTCTTTGATGGTGCGCCTGGCGCCCCTGTCCCTGTCGCCGCAGCCACTGGCGCGGCTGGCGGGTCCAGCGGGTCAACCGCTTCCGCGCGGGCGGTGGCCAAAGCGGCAAGCCCAGTGGTCCAGCCAGAGGCCGCAACGATCCGGGTGGCCATCAGCAAGGTGGATCAGCTGATCAATCTGGTGGGCGAGTTGGTCATTACACAAGCCATGCTGGCGCAAAACAGCCGGGCGCTTGACCCAGCGCTGTACCAGCAACTGCTGACGGGCCTGACCGATCTGGACCGCAACACGCGCGATTTGCAGGAGTCCGTGATGTCGATCCGGATGATTCCAATGTCGATCGTGTTTAGCCGCTTTCCGCGCATGTTGCGTGACCTGGCGAACAAGCTGGGCAAAAAGGTTGATTTCGTCACGCAGGGTGAGGCCACTGAACTGGACAAAGGCCTGGTTGAAAAGATAACCGATCCGTTAACGCACCTGGTGCGCAACAGTTGCGACCACGGTATTGAAATGCCTGCTGATCGCATACGCGCCGGCAAGTCTGAAACGGGCACGATCACGCTGTCAGCAGCACATCAGGGCGGCTCCATCGTGATCGAGGTGCGCGATGATGGCCATGGCATGTCGCGTGAGAAGATTTTGGCCAAAGCTCGAGAGCGTGGCATGGATGTGTCGGATCAGATGCCGGACTCTGAAGTCTGGATGCTGATTTTTGCGCCCGGTTTTTCCACCGCCGAAGTGGTGACCGATGTGTCAGGGCGAGGCGTTGGCATGGATGTGGTCAAGCGCAATATTGCCGCCTTGAACGGCACGGTGGAGATCGATTCGGCTGAGGGTTATGGCATGAAGGTGTCGATCCGGCTGCCGCTGACACTGGCCATCATGGACGGTATGTCGGTCGGCGTTGGCGACGAGGTTTACATCTTGCCGCTGTCCTCCGTGGTGGAGTCATTCCAGGTGAAGTCGGATGCCGTGAGCACGGTCGGGCAGGGCGCCCAACTGGTGAAAGTGCGCGACGAATACATGCCGGTGATCGAACTGGAAAAAGTCTTTCAGGTGCCGCGCTTCGATTTTGACAAGTCGAGCGACATCATGGTGGTGATCGAGGCCGATGGCAGTCGGGTCGCCTTGCTGGTGGACGAATTGCTGGGCCAGCAACAGGTGGTGGTGAAAAACCTGGAGTCCAATTACCGAAAAGTGCCCAACATATCGGGCGCCACGATTCTGGGTGACGGCAAGGTGGCGCTCATTCTTGATACCGGTGCGCTGGTGCGCCGCTCGCGCCATTAAGGCAGCAATTAGCAGGAGAAAAACATGGGTGCGATGGAAAGAATTGGCGAAATGACCTCGGCTGGTGCACGTGAGTACTTGACGTTCCGGCTTGATCAGGAAGAGTATGGCATTGACATTCTGAAGGTGCAGGAAATTCGAGGCTATGAGCCGCCCACGCGCATCGCCAATGCGCCTAATTTCATCAAAGGGGTGGTCAATCTGCGTGGCACGATTGTGCCGATCGTGGACATGCGGCTGAAGTTCAATTGTTCCAAGGCTGAATACGATTCCTTCACGGTGGTCATCATTCTCAATCTGCACAGCCGAATCGTCGGCATTGTGGTGGATTCGGTCAGCGATGTGATGGAACTTCCGCCCGAGAGCCTGAAGGCAGCGCCGGATGTCGACAGTGTGATCGACGGCGATGCCGTCCTGGGGCTTGGCTCGCTGGGTGACCGCATGTTGATATTGCTCGACATCGAAAAGCTGATGTCAGGCGTCGACATGGCATTGGCACCTGATGTCGTTTGAAAACCTCTCCGCCTGTCTTTTGACGTGGTCGACAGCATGGCGCTAGTCAGGACGGAGGTTCGTCCCAATGCCGCAGTGCGTCTGCCAGTGGGGGGCGCATCGGACGCGGGTGGCGCGGACATGCAGGGTCGTGAATTTGCCTGGACCGATGCTGATTTTGATCGGGTTCAGGCCCTGATTTATCAACGCGCTGGCATCAGTCTGCACGACGGCAAACATGCCATGGTGTACAGCCGCCTGTCGCGGCGCCTGCGCGATACCGGGTACCAGAGCTTCAAGGATTATCTGGGTTGGCTTGAGACGCATGATGGCCCCGAATGGCAGGAGTTTGTCAACGCCCTGACCACCAACCTGACTTCTTTTTTCCGTGAACAGCACCATTTCGAAATCTTCGCCAGCCACTTGAAATCCAGGCCCGCGGGCACGGCTTGGCGGGTCTGGTGCAATGCCGCATCGACCGGCGAGGAACCCTATTCAATCATCATGACTGCCCTGGAGGCGCTGGGTCCCCAGGCGAATTTGACGCTGACGGCCAGCGACATTGACTCCAAGGTACTGGCTTCTGCCGCGCAAGGCGTTTACCGGCTTGAAGGACTCAAGGGTGTCAATGAGGAGCGCATCCAACGCTTCTTCCTGCGCGGCAAAGGGGGCAACGCGGGCATGGCCCGCGTGAAACCAGAACTGCAGCGCATGATTGAATTCATCAGTGTCAATCTGATCCGCGATGACTGGCCGTTTCGCCAGCCCTTTGATGTGGTGTTCTGCCGCAATGTCATGATTTATTTTGATGCGCCCACCCAGCGCAAAGTGCTTGAACGGATCCATCGCGTGATGGCCCCCGGGGGCTTGCTGTTTGTGGGGCACGCTGAGAATTTCAGCGAGTCGCGCGACTTGTTCGTTCTAAAAGGCAAAACTGTCTATGAACGTCGTTAGGTATTTGTGCGTGCACAACGGCGTCCCGGCTTGCGACTGCGCCCATTGATGGCAAGGCACCCATGAACATGTTCGCATCTGGGCCGGCCGCTTTGCCGCTTCGCGCTTCGGGCGTGGTCGTTGCGCCCACGGTATTGGCGGGTGGGGCTTTGTCGCGCGTTGATCAGTTGAAGGCGCAAATCCGCAACCCTGGCGAAGCTTCTTTTTTTTACCGTGACCATCATTTTCAATATGACGCGGTCAAGGTGCTGCCGGGCGAGTACTTTGTGTCCACCGAAGATCTGGTCGTCATGACCGTCTTGGGCTCGTGCATTTCGGCCTGTATCTGGGATGGCAAAGTCAGGGCCGGGGGCATGAACCACTTCATGCTGCCCGATGGCGACAGCGTTGATGGTTTTGGTCGCTATGGTTCGTATGCCATGGAGTTGCTGATCAACGAATTGCTGAAAAAGGGCGCACGGCGCGAGTCGATGCAGGCCAAGGTGTTTGGCGGCGCGGCGGTCATGGCGGGTTTTACCACCATGAACGTGGGTGAACGCAACACCAAATTTGTCTTGGACTACCTGGCGACGGAGCGCATCCCGGTGGTGTCGCAGGATGTGCTGGATATTCACCCGCGCAAGGTTTGTTTTTTCCCGGTGACCGGCAAGGTGCTGGTCAAGCGGCTGGCCCATTCGCATCCGGAAACGCTGGCCGTGGAAGAGCGCAAAGGCAATGCCGCGACCGTAGCCAAAGCGACGTCTGGTGGCTCGGTGGATTTGTTTTGAGGATATTGAATTGAAAAAAATTCGCGTGGTGGTGGTCGACGATTCTGCCTTGGTGCGCAGTCTGTTGGCAGAAATCATCAATCGGCAAAAAGACATGGAATGTGTGGGAACTGCCCATGATCCCCTGATCGCCCGGGAAATGATCCGTGAACTCAATCCTGACGTCCTGACCCTTGATATTGAGATGCCACGGATGGATGGCATTGATTTTTTGGGTCGGCTCATGCGTTTACGACCGATGCCGGTGGTGATGGTCTCGACCCTGACCGAGCGTGGTGCCGAAATCACGATGAAGGCGCTGGAACTTGGTGCCATTGATTTTGTGGCCAAGCCCAGAATTGGTGTCGCCACTGGCCTGACCGAGTTGTCGGACCAAATCGTGGAGAAGGTTCGCATCGCCGCGACAGCCCATGTTAGACGCGCCCCTGCTGTGCCTGCTGCTGCCACCCCGGCCGTAGGGGGGGCAGTGGGTGTTCACGCCCCGGTGGCGTCTATCGGCCGCGTGTCGACCGAGAAGCTGATATGTATTGGCGCCTCGACCGGTGGTACCGAGGCCATCAAGGAAATACTGACGCGTCTTCCCGCCGACTCACCCGGCATCGTGATCACCCAGCACATGCCACCGGGCTTTACCACCAGCTTTGCCGCGCGACTGAACAGCTTGTGCCAGATTGCAGTGCAAGAGGCGGTCAACGGTGAGCGCATCCTGCCGGGACACGCCTATATCGCACCGGGCGGCAAACAATTCCGGGTCAGCCGCAGTGGTGCCAATTATGTGGCGCTGGTGGAAGATGGCGAGTTGGTCAATCGGCACAAACCGTCGGTTGAGGTGTTGTTTAAATCGGTCGCCAGCGTGGTGGGTCGCAATGCGTATGGTGTCATGTTGACTGGCATGGGCAACGATGGCGCCAAGGCGATGCGCGAAATGAAGGATGCCGGTAGCTACAACTTTGTGCAGGATGAGGCGTCCTGCATTGTCTTTGGGATGCCGCGTGAAGCGATTTTGCATGGTGCCGCCGACGAAGTGTTGCCACTGACGGCCATCGCGCCCGCGCTGATCGCCAAGCTGAGCAGCGCCACAGACCGTTACCGGGTGTGATCAAAGCGTTTGCGCCGCTTTGATCATGTCGGCCGCCTTCTCGGCAATCATGATCACCGGTGCGTTCGTGTTGCCGCTGACCACGCTGGGCATGATGGAGGCATCCACCACGCGCAGGCCTTCCAGCCCGCGCACACGCAACTGCGCATCCACCACGTCCAGGGGACCGCTCCCCATGCGGCAACTGCCCACCGGGTGATAAATCGTGTCAGCGTGGTCGCGAATGAATTGTTCGATCTGGACGTCACTTTGGGCGTGGATCGACGCTTCCAGTTCCCGTCCGCCCAGGGCAGCCAGGGCCGGTTGGGCCAGAATCCCGCGCGCCAACTTGAAGCCGCGCACCATGCGGTCCATGTCATCGCGGTCGCCCAGAAAATTGGGGTCGATCAGGGGCGTGGCAAGCGGGTCTTTGCTGGCCAGTTTGACGCTGCCCCGGCTGCGCGGGCGCAGCAGACACACGTGACAAGAAAAGCCATGGCCAAAGACGACAGTGCGGCCGTGGTTGATCAGCTTGCCAATCACAAAGTGCAGCTGGAGGTCGGGTGTTGCCTCAATCGGTTGACTCTTGATGAAGCCACCCGCTTCGGCAAAATTGGTGGTGAGGATGCCGCCGCGGTGCTGGCGCCAATCCACAATGCCTTTGATGAGGTGCCACACGCCCGTCAGGGAGATGCCAAAAAGATCTTTGGCGCCTGGTGCATTCACGACCAGCACCACGTCAACGTGGTCGTGCAAGTGCTGGCCGACGCCAGGCAGGTTGTGTTGCGTGGCGATGCCCATTCCGACCAGGTGGGCGTGTTCGCCGATGCCCGAGAGCATCAGAATCTGGGGCGAATGCAGCGCACCCGCGCACAGCAGCACCTCGCGGCCGGCCTTGAGTTGTTTCACTTGGCCTTCGTGCTGAAATTCAACGCCGACGGCGCGTTTGTGCTCCAGCAGAATGCGCGTGGTGTGGGCGCCGGTAAATACCTGCAGGTTGGGGCGTGCCAGGTTAGGCGTCAGATAGGCTTTGGCGGCGCTGAAGCGCTCACCGTTTTTGTGTGTCACCTGGTACATGCCCACGCCTTCCTGGGTGGCGGCGTTGAAGTCAGTGTTGTGCGCATGGCCCGCTTGTTGGCCGGCCTGTACAAACGCCGGGCTATACCGGTTGGTGCAGCGCAGATCCATCACGTTGAGCGGGCCGTCACTGCCATGAAAAGCGTCCCCGCCCCGCTCGTTGTGTTCCGCGCGTTTGAAGTAGGGCAGCACATCGTCATAAGCCCAACCGGCGTTACCTTCGGCCGCCCAAAGGTCGTAATCCTGTCGCTGACCGCGGATGTAAATCATGGCGTTGATTGAGCTGGAGCCGCCCAGCACCTTGCCCAGCGGCGAATAGCCTTGGCGGCCATTGAGGCCGGGCTGCGGCACCGATGCCACCTTCCAGTTGGCCTGGCCCGTTTGTGCCATCAGGGCGAGCCCGGCGGGACAGTGGATCAGCACGCTGCTGTCGACCGGGCCTGCCTCAAGCAGGGCCACCGTGATCTCTGGGTTTTCGCTCAGCCGCGCGGCCAGCACGCAACCGGCCGAGCCGCCGCCAACAATGATGTAGTCAAACATGGGTTTCTCCGCGGCACTTTGTGAATCAGGGTCAAGTGCCTGTCGCGGACCATAGCTCATAGTGGCGCCGGCAATTAGAGGAGGGTCCCAAGGCCGTCCCTATGGCGCTACGGAGGCCATGACAATTAAATTGTTAACAATTTAATTGTGTGCTACATTTATCTCATGCCCTCTCAAAACTCAAATCCCCAGCGCGACCCCGCGCTGCTACTGGACAACCAGCTGTGCTTTGCGCTGTATTCCACTTCGCTGACGATGACCAAGATTTACCAGCCCTTGCTGGCGGCGCTGGGGCTAACCTATCCCCAGTACCTGGTGATGCTGGTGCTGTGGGAGCAGGATGATGTGAGTGTGTCGGCTTTGGGAGAGCGACTGTTTCTGGACTCTGGCACGCTCACGCCGCTGCTCAAACGCATGGAAGCGGCGGGTCTGCTGCGGCGAACCCGTTCCAGCCTGGACGAGCGGCGGGTGCAGATCGCCCTTACCGATAGCGGGCGCGAGCTCAAGGCGCAGGCCATCAAGGTGCCCGCTTGTGTGGTCAGCGCCGCGCATTGTCCAGTGGCTGAGCTGATGGCATTGACAAAAAAGGTACAGGCCCTGCGACGCCAGCTGACGGCCTGATCGCGCGCTGATTTCCAAACGATCCCATTTTTTCAACCCGCTTCGTTGCAAGAAGCAATTATTTTCAGGAAACACCATGGTCACCAAAGTCGAAAAAGTTGTCTACCAGGCCCACGCGACATCCACGGGCGGGCGCGACGGCAACACCAGAACATCCGACGGTCTGCTTGACATCAAGCTTGCAGTACCGAAAGAAATGGGTGGCGCCGGCGGTGGCGTCAACCCCGAGCAGTTATTTGCAGCGGGCTACAGCGCCTGCTTCATTGGTGCCATGAAGTTTGTGGCCGGTACTCAAAAACTGGCCATGCCAGCCAACGCTTCGATCGACGCCACCGTGGGCATTGGCCAGATTCCAGCGGGATTCGGCATTGAGGTGCAAATGGTGGTGCATCTGCCGGGCATGGACCGCGCGGTGGCGCAGGCCCTGATTGACAAGGCGCATCAAGTGTGCCCCTACTCCAACGCCACACGCGGCAACATTGAAGTGACCTTGACGCTGGCGTGACAGGCTTTTGTCGCCAAAGTCGCTGACCCGGCGTAAGCCGGGGCCGCCATCACACGCCGTCATGGCCGAAAACCCAGCATTGCGACGTGCCGCGCCAGACGCGACAATGGCACCATGTTTGCACCCTCGCCCTCTTCTGTTGTCCCGCATGCTTATCAAACGCTCACGCCCGACGTGGTGATGGACGCGCTGGCGAGCGTCGGCCTGTATGGCGACGGTCGTCTGCTGGCATTGAGTTCTTACGAAAACCGGGTTTATCAGTTGCACCTGGAGGACGGGTCGGTGGTCGTTGCCAAGTTTTACCGGCCAAAGCGTTGGAGCGAGGCGCAAATTCTGGAGGAACACGCGTTTTCCGCCGAATTGATGGAGGCGGAAATTCCGGTGGTCGGGCCGCTGCTGTTGAACGGCAACACACTCCATCATTTTGGCGGTTTTGCCTTCAGCGTTAGTCCGAGCCGGGGCGGGCGCCCACCCGAGCTTGACGACCCGGAGGTCCTGGAGTGGATTGGCCGCTTTCTGGCGCGCATTCATACAGTGGGCGCCGCCAAGCCGTTTGCCAGCCGCCCCGCCTTGGACCTGCAAAGCTTTGGCATCGACTCGCGCGAGTGGCTGCTGGGCCATGACCAGGTGCCGCTTGATGTGCAATCGGCGTGGGCCAAGGCGTCGCAGGATGCTATCGATGTTATAGCTACTCATGCCTGTTTGACGGGGGATACAGGCCAAAATGATCCCTATTTTGAGCCCATCAGGCAACTCCGATTGCACGGCGACTGCCACCCCGGCAACATCCTCTGGACGCCACTTGATTTGCCGACAAGCGCCGGGCCGGGCCCACATTTTGTTGATCTGGATGACGCTCGCAGCGGACCGGCCGTGCAAGACCTGTGGATGCTGCTCAGTGGCGACCGCCAGCAGCGCACGCGTCAACTCGGCTGCCTGGTGGATGGCTACGAGCAGTTCCGCGAATTTGACCGGCGCGAACTGGCCCTGATCGAGCCGCTGCGCACCTTGCGCCTGATCCACTACAGCGCCTGGCTGGCGCGGCGCTGGAGCGATCCGACTTTCCCCATCAACTTCCCGTGGTTTGGCTCCAGCGACTACTGGCAGGGCCAGGTGCAGATGCTGCAGGAGCAACTGGAAGCGATGCAGGAAGAACCGCTGATGGTCTGACCCGATTGGCCGGAAAGATGATCTTGAACACCGAGCCTTTGCCCGGTGTGCTGTCAATTTTCAACTCGGCGCCGTGGCGCTGCGCCACATGCTTGACGATGGCCAGCCCGAGGCCGGTGCCGCCGGTGTCGCGAGAGCGGCTGCGGTCGACTCGGTAAAAACGCTCGGTCAGGCGCGGGATGTGTTCCGGGGCGATGCCGGGGCCGGTGTCCGACACTGAAAACTCAGCCCGGTCGTCGGCCAACAGTCGCGCCCGCACCTGAATCTGCCCGCCGCTGGGCGTGTAGCGAATGGCGTTGCTGACCAGGTTGCCCAAGGCACTGAGCAATTCGTTGGGCGCGCCCATGATGTCACCCGCGAGCGAACTGTCGAACGTCAGGTGCTGCAAGGGCTCGGAGGCCGGGTTCATGACGGTCGACAAGGCGCGACCGTCCTGCTCCAGTTGGTGCATCAGGGCTGGCACGGCGATGCCCTCGCTGTCACTCGGCAGCGGGCTGCCCTCCAGCCGCGACAGGACCAGCAGATCATTGACCAGGGTCTGCATGCGCCCGGCCTGCTGCGCCATCAAGGCCAGGTAGCGGGCACGTTCCTCGTCGTTGAGGGGCAAGGTTTGCAGCGTTTCGACAAAACCGGCCAGCACGGTCAGCGGGGTACGGATTTCG
>Ga0156325_1004_pt2 | contig 17528 bp, 14 predicted proteins | sample RifCSPlowO2_12_FD_107973 | JGI IMG/M metagenome (GOLD analysis project Ga0156325, IMG submission 107973) | Rhodoferax sp. RIFCSPLOWO2_12_FULL_60_11 | reverse complement strand
TGTCCTGCGAACCCACGCTGGTCATCTTCGGCTCACAGTAAGTGCCGGGACGCACGCCTTGGCCTTCCGGCAGACCGCAGGCACGACCGACGATTTTTTGCGCCAGACTGAAACCCTTGCCGGTATCCGCCGGGTTTTGCGGCAGGCGGAACAAGGTGCTCACGGGCAAACCCAGCGCCTCGCGCGCCTTGGCGGTCAGGCCGCGGCCAATGATCAAGGGAATGCGGCCACCGGCGCGCACCTCGTCAAACAGCACGTCGCTCTTGAGTTTGAACTCGGCCACGACCTTGCCGTCTTTCAAGGCTTTGCCGTCATAGGGGCGCAGCTCGATGACATCGCCCATGTCCATCTGGCTGACATCAAGCTCGATCGGCAGTGCGCCTGAGTCTTCCATGGTGTTGTAAAAAATCGGGGCGATCTTGCCGCCCAGACAGACGCCACCGAAACGCTTGTTCGGCACGAACGGAATATCCTCGCCAGTGAACCAGAGCACCGAGTTGGTGGCTGATTTGCGGCTGGAGCCCGTGCCCACCACATCGCCCACATAGGCCACCAGGTTGCCCTTGGCCTTGAGTTCATCAAAAAACTTGACCGGGCCGCGCTTGCCGTCTTCTTCGGGAACGATGCCGGGGCGGGCATTTTTGTGCATCGCCAGGGCGTGCAAGGGAATGTCCGGGCGGCTGAAGGCATCGGGTGCCGGCGACAGGTCATCGGTGTTGATTTCACCGGCCACCTTGAACACGGTGAGCTTGATCGACTGCGGCACTTCCGGGCGCGATGTGAACCATTCGGCATCAGCCCAACTTTGCAACACGGCTTTGGCTTGTGCGTTGCCTTTGTCGGCTTTTTCCTGCACATCATGGAACTGGTCAAACATCAGCAGGGTTTTTTTCAGCCCATTGGCCGCCACCTGAGCCACCGCCGGCTGATCCAGCAAATCGATCAGCGGGCTGATGTTGTAGCCGCCCAGCATGGTGCCCAGCAACTCAGTGGCTTTTTCAGGCGAGATCAGCGGGCATTTTTCAGTGCCATGCGCCACGGCGGCCAAATAAGAGGCCTTGACCTTGGCCGCGTCATCGACACCGGCGGGTACGCGGTGCGTGATCAGGTCCAGCAAAGTGGCTTCTTCACCCTTGGGCGGATTTTTGAGCAACTCGATGAGTTCGGCAGTCTGCTGGGCCGACAAGGGCAAAGGGGGAATGCCGAGGGCGGCGCGTTCGGCCACGTGGGCACGGTAGTTTTTCAACATGATTTACTCCTTATTTATGAAAAAAATGGCTCTAGCCCTTGTCGGGCTTGCGTTACCCGCTATCTATTTAACAGTAATTGGGAGCGGTGCACAGAGCAGGCTGAGGGACCGGATCTGGCGCGGCGACAGGTGGCTTGGGATCCGAGGCAACAACAATCGGTGCGTCAGGCAGGCTGGGGGCCACACCTGGCACGGCGACAGGTGGCTTGGGATCCGAGGCAACAACGATCGGCGCATCAGGCAGGCTGGGGGCCACACCTGGCACGGCGACAGGTGGCTTTGGATCTGATGCAACAACAATCGGTGCATCAAGCAGGCTGGGGGCCGGAGTCTTGATCAGACGCTCGGCCACGACCACCTGCTCAGGATTCATGCAGACATCGGCCAGCCTTTGCCCGAGCTTTTGATTCATCAGCATGGACTTGTTGGACAACTGCAACCACACGGCACCGGCTTGCTGGTCTTCCAACCGGATGGCACCAGTGCTCGTGACGACCGGCATCATGCGGTATTTGAGGTTCTTGATCTGCAGGTCGAAATAGCCCGGTGCTTTGGGGTCGGCCGTCACGGTGACAGAAGCGCCCAGCTCACAAGGCATGGTGCCTTGGTAGATCAATGCGGCAATGGCCAGCTCGGCGGGGCTCAAGGCAGCTTCTGCGGCCCGGATACCAGCGGCCATTTGAACCGCCTTGGATTTGATTTCTACCTGGCTCGGGGCCAAGCGCTTGGCCTTGCGGACCGCCTTGGCTGGCGTTTGCGCCAGCAGGGACAAAGGCAGCGCGATCAACAGGGCCGATGCAAAAATATTTCTTTTCACTGAAGTGACCTTGGTTAGTGGCATGGCGTCGAAACAAAATCTGAAAAATAAACATCAGTTGCCGCTGGGAGACGACAGCCGGTCTGGTGGGCCCGCTCCAGCACTTGCCAAAAATAACGGTAGCTGGCACGGTCGTGCAATTTACCGCCATAAGAGATCGGCGCCCAATCAGCCTGACCGCCCGCCTGCATGATATTCGCAGCCAGTTCAATCTCTTGCGCCTCGGGTGCAAAAGCCTGCAGGATAGGCCGGATTTGCGCCGGATGAATACTCCACATGCGGGTGAAGCCGAAAGCACGCGCCGCTTGCCTGGCAGCCGACTGCAGCAGCGCTCCGTCTTTGAACTCGGTCACCACACAGTGCGACGGCACCTTGCCGTGCGCATGGCAGGCGGCGCTGATTTCCAGCTTGGCCCGTCGCACCAGCGGATGGGTAAACTGATCCAGGCTATGCCAACCCGGGTCGGCATCGACACCCATCGCACTGGCCGGAATCGCACCACCGTGGCTTGACACAAAGTCCATCAAGCCAAAACTGAGTGACTGAACCCGCGGGTGCGCCGCAATCTCGAAAGCGTGCTGCACTGCGGTAGGCGACTCAAGCAAGACATGCAAAGGGAGCGGGACCGCTCGCCCGGATTGTGCCGCTGCCTGATCCACCCGTTGCACGGCCCGATCGACGTCAGCACGCGTCTCCACCTTGGGGATCATCAAGTGACACAAGCCTGCTGCCGCGCCACCGACAATGATGTCCACATCCTGCTCAAACGCCGGGTGTCCGACCGGATGGACCCGTGCGGCCACCCGATGGAGCTTGCCACTCGCTATATCTTTAGTAGCTGACAACGCTTGATTGACGAGGGCTGCAACAAGATTGGCATGATTTTTTTCATCGCCAGTTGCCGCACCGTCCTCGCAATCGAGCGTGACATCAAAAACACAAGAGCCAAACTCCGCAGACATTTCAGTCTGCAAAGCCAGGCTCTTGATCATCAGCGCCTCGACCCCGCAGTAATGGTCGCACACCGGCAAGGGTGTGACGGCTTGGGCGCCGTGAAGGATGTCGCGGGGATGTTGCATTGAGGCGCTTGCCGTGCCGGGCTTGATTCGCAACCGTTGCTGCGAAAGCCCGACCGGGGCCTCACCGCCATGGATCACGGTCCAACGCCGGGACGGCAGACTTTCTTACAGCAGGTGGGCCACGCCCGCTTGCTCGTCTTGCAGCTCTTTGAGCGTCTTGTTGATGCATTCCTGGCTGAACGCGTCGATGGGCAGGTTTTGCACCACCTTGTATTCACCACCTTCACAGGTCACGGGAAAGCCAAACATGGTCTCTTTCGGAATGCCATATTGGCCATCCGACGGGATGCCCATGGTGACCCACTTGCCGTTGGTGCCCAGCGCCCAGTCGCGCATGTGGTCAATGGCTGCATTGGCAGCGGAGGCGGCCGACGACACACCCCGGGCGGCAATGATGGCCGCGCCGCGCTTGCCCACGGTGGGCAGGAAGGTGTTGGCGTTCCAGTCTTGGTCATTGATCATGTCCTTCACACTTTCGCCATTGATGGTGGCAAAACGGTAGTCAGCGTACATGGTGGGTGAATGATTGCCCCAGACTGCCATTTTTTCAATGTCAGCCACGGCTTTGCCGGTCTTGGAGGCGAGTTGGCTCAAGGCGCGGTTGTGATCCAGACGCAGCATGGCGGTGAAATTCTTGGCGGGCAGATCAGGCGCGCTCTTCATGGCAATATAAGCATTGGTGTTGGCCGGGTTGCCAACCACCAACACCTTGACATTGCGGCTGGCTACGGCGTTCAGGGCTTTGCCTTGTGCGGTGAAGATGGCGCCGTTGACAGCCAACAACTCGGCGCGCTCCATGCCGGGGCCGCGCGGACGCGAACCAATCAGCAAGGCGTAATCAACGTCTTTGAAAGCCGTCATGGGGTCACTGTGCGCCTCCATACCCACCAGCAACGGGAACGCGCAGTCTTGCAATTCCATCATGACGCCTTGCAACGCCTGCTGAGGCTTCTCCACTGGTACCTCCAGCAATTGCAGAATCACGGGTTGGTCCTTGCCCAACATTTCGCCGGAGGCGATGCGGAACAGAATAGCGTAACCAATTTGACCAGCTGCGCCGGTAACGGCAATGCGGACGGGCTTTTTGCTCATAGTGAGAACTCCAGTGTTGTGAAACGGGACCTGGTGGCTGCTCAAACGGGTTGCATGAGCCCCTCAGAATGACAACAAGTTTACTCTGGAAAACCCTGAGTCGTCAATTTTGTCTTATGTCTTATATAAGATAAGATGTGTTGCAATATGCAACTCACACCCTCTCCATTGGCCGGCAACGCACCTGTTGTCGCTGGCAACATAGCGGCTGTTTCCGCGCCCCTCACGCCGGCGTTCAGCCCGCTGTACCAACAGATCAAAAGCCTGATCTTGAACAGCCTGCGTTCGGGCGAATGGAAACCCGGCGAGGTGATTCCCAGTGAAATGGAACTGGCGCTACGCTTTCGGGTCAGTCAGGGCACGGTGCGCAAGGCCATTGATGAACTAGCGGCAGAGAATCTGCTGCTACGGCGTCAAGGCAAGGGTACTTTTGTGGCCACCCATGCAGAGCAACAAGTGCAATTTCGGTTCTTGAAACTCGTCCCCGACAGCGGCCCACCGGGCAGCGAAGGCCCGGCCCAACGAGACATCATCGCGTGTCGCCGCACCCGCGCCAGCGCCGATATTGCGCGGGCCCTGGCACTGCGTACGGGCGATCCGGTGCTGCAAGCGCGCCGCGTGTTGAGCTTCGCCGGCACGCCGACTATTCTGGAAGATATCTGGCTACCCGCCGTCCCGTTCAAGGGCCTGACAGCTGAACGACTGGCCAACTACCAGGGTCCGATGTACGTGTTGTTTGAGACAGAATTTAATGTTCGCATGGTGCGTGCTGAAGAAAAAATCCGCGCCGAGCCCGCATCAGAAGGTCGTGAAAAGCTATTAAACGTAGAGCACGGCACGCCCTTGTTGAGTGTGGAGCGGATTGCCTACACCTACCAGGACCAACCCATGGAACTGCGCCGGGGCTACTACCGCACTGACACGCATCACTATCACAACACCCTGGGATGAGCCATGAATTTCGACACTTCTCATAGCGCACGCCATCGGACGACTGACCATCACAACAATGAATAAGCACGGATCGTGAGCACATCTTTTGTTGCAGATCAAGCTGTAGCCAGCTTGGGCGGGTATACCCTCAACATTGCAATAGAATGTTTGTAGCTGCCGAGACCGGTTACAAAGCAGTTACCCAAAACATAGAAAGCAAAGTATGTCTGAATCAGCGACAAGCACAGCAAAAAAACGTCCCGAGTTCTACAACATTGGCGGCAGCGATCTCATCAGTTACCGATGGCCACTCGCGTCTATTGTGTCGGGAATGCACCGCGTTAGCGGTGCCATCATGTTCTTCTTGATGCCTTTCGTCATCTGGATGTTTGACAACTCGATTTCGTCTGAAATCTCATTTGACAAATTCACGTCCGCCTTCAATGTCGGCATGCTGGGCTTGCCCGGTTTCATCTGGAAGCTGGTCGCCCTGGGGCTGATCTGGGCTTACCTGCACCACTTCCTTGCCGGTATTCGCCACCTGTGGATGGATACCCATCACGAAGCCACCACCAAGGAATTCGGCAAATCGTCAGCCGCCTTCGTCATGGCTGTCACCCTGGGCCTGACGGTCATTCTTGGCGCCAAGCTTTTCGGCCTTTATTAAATTTTGTGGGGCAGCCCGTCGGCGCTGCCCCAAACAACCAGGAAACTAATCATGTCTGTTAATTTTGGTCCTCATCGCCTTGTTGTCGGAGCTCACTACGGTATGCGCGACTGGCTTTCCCAACGCGTGACCGCTGTCCTGATGGCGCTGTTTACGGTGCTGGTTCTGGCCGAGCTTATATTTACCAAGGGCCCTATCGGCTATGCCCAATGGGCCGGTATTTTTTCACCGCAATGGATGAAGGCTTTGACCTTTACCGTCATCCTCGCCCTGCTCTATCACGTGTGGGTTGGCATGCGTAACATCTTCCAGGACTACGTCCATCCCTATGGCGTTCGCTTTGTCCTGGACGTATTTGCCATCGTCTGGCTGGTCAGTTGCGCAGGCTGGGGCATTCAAGTCTTGTGGCGTCTGTAAGAAACGTCCAAAAAATTCGTCCCCGTGTGTTCGTAAAAATGGCCTGCAAGCTGTAGCTTGTTGCATCCAAAAAACCGAGACTCAATATAAATCATGACTGCTACTTCCAAAATTACCAAGCGAAAATTTGACGTTGTTATCGTCGGTGCTGGTGGCTCCGGCATGAGCGCCTCACTGCAGTTGGCCAACGCCGGCTTGAACGTGGCCGTGCTGTCCAAAGTATTCCCAACGCGCTCTCACACCGTGGCGGCACAGGGCGGCATTGCCGCATCACTGTCGAACATGAACGAAGACAACTGGGACTTTCACTTTTACGACACGATCAAGGGCGGCGACTGGCTCGGCGACCAGGACGCCATTGAATTCATGTGTCGTGAAGCGCCCAAAGTTGTTTATGACCTCGAGCACTACGGGATGCCCTTTGACCGCAACCCCGACGGCACGATTTATCAGCGCCCGTTTGGTGGCCACACCAGCAACCACGGCGAGAAAGCCGTGCAACGCGCCTGCGCTGCCGCCGACCGCACGGGTCACGCCATGCTGCACACGCTGTATCAGCAAAATGTCAAAGCACGCACCAACTTCTTCGTCGAATGGATGGCACTCGACTTGATTCGCGACGCCGAAGGTGATGTGGTGGGTGTCACCGCTCTGGAGATGGAAACCGGAGACCTTCATATTCTCGAAGCCAAGACGGTATTGTTGGCCACGGGTGGTGCAGGACGCATCTTTGCCGCGTCCACCAACGCCTACATCAATACTGGCGATGGATTGGGTATGGCAGCACGCGCAGGCATACCGCTGCAAGACATGGAATTCTGGCAATTTCACCCTACTGGCGTCTACGGCGCGGGTGTGTTGTTGACCGAAGGCTGTCGCGGTGAAGGTGCTATTTTGCGCAACAGCAACGGCGAGCGCTTCATGGAGCGTTATGCGCCGGCCTACAAAGACTTGGCAACCCGTGACTTTGTGTCACGCTGCATGGACCAGGAAATCAAGGAAGGCCGCGGCTGTGGTCCGAAAAAGGATTACATCAACCTCGATATGACCCACCTTGGGGTTGAGACCATCAAGCTGCGCTTGCCCTCGGTGTTCGAGATTGGTCACAATTTTGCCAATGTCGACATCACCAAAGAGCCGATTCCCGTCATCCCGACCAACCACTACCAAATGGGTGGTGTGCCGAGCAGCATCAGCGGACAAGTGGTCGCGCCCAAAAACGGCGTTCAGGAAGTCGTCAACGGCCTGTATGCCGTGGGTGAATGCGCCTGCGTCAGCGTGCATGGCGCCAACCGACTGGGCTGCAATTCATTGCTTGACATTATTGTGTTCGGCTTCGCCGCCGGCAATCACATTATTGAAACCAACCAAAAGAACAAGAACCACAAACCACTGCCTGCCAATGCCGCTGACGCATCGCTGGAACGTTTAAACCGACTGGACGCCAGCACTTCAGGCGAGTACTCGCAAAAAGTGGCTGATGACATTCGCGCCTGCATGCAGTTACACGCGGGTGTCTTCCGCACGCAGGCCAGCATGGATGAGGGTGTCGCCAAAATCGCCCAACTTCGTGAACGCGTTGGTGGCATCAAGCTGGCAGACAAGTCCAAAGTCTTCAACACCGACCGGATTGAAGCACTCGAAGTCGACAACATGATCGAAGTGGCGCAATCCACCATGGTGTCGGCCGCTGCGCGGCACGAATGTCGTGGGGCTCACAGCGTGCTGGACTATGACCGTCCCGCTGATGATGCCACCTGCCCTCTCGGACGCGACGATGTCAACTGGCTCAAACACACACTCTGGGATAAAGAGACGAACAGCCTCAGCTACAAACCGGTCGTCATGAAGCCGTTGACCGCACAGTCCATCGCGCCCAAAGTCCGCACATTCTGACCCAGACAAGTCAAGGAGAAACAAAAATGGCTCAACGCACCTTCCAAATCTACCGCTACAACCCTGACACCGATGCCAAGCCCTACATGCAAACCATCAAGCTCGAACTCGATGGCAGCGAGCGCATGTTGCTGGACGTACTATCGAAACTCAAGGAAATTGACCCCACGCTTTCCTACCGGCGTTCTTGCCGCGAGGGCGTGTGCGGCTCAGACGCAATGAACATCAATGGCAAGAACGGCTTGGCCTGCCTGGTCAACATGCTGACTTTGCCGGACACCATTGTTCTCAAACCGTTGCCAGGCCTGCCGGTGGTGCGCGACCTGATCGTCGATATGACGTTGTTTTTCAAGCAGTACCACTCGATCAAGCCTTATTTGATCAATGAAACCCGGCCGCCAGAAAAAGAGCGTCTGCAAAGTCCAGAAGAACGCGATGAACTCAATGGCTTGTACGAGTGCATTTTGTGCGCAAGCTGTTCCACCAGTTGCCCCGTTTTCTGGTGGAATCCGGATAAATTTGTGGGTCCGGCCGGTTTGCTGCAAGCCTACCGCTTTCTCTCTGACAGTCGCGATGAAGCGACCAGCGAGCGGCTCGATAACCTGGAAGATCCCTATCGCCTGTTCCGCTGCACCAGCATCATGAACTGTGTCGATGTTTGCCCCAAGAGCCTTAATCCAACCAAGGCCATTGGCAAGATCAAGGAAATGATGGTTCGTCGCGCGCTTTGACCCGGCATGGAAACTAGCGCGATGGCACCAGATAAAGAACTGATCGATGAACGGGCTCTAAGCAAACTGAAATGGCGTTGTCGCCGTGGCCTGCTTGAAAACGATATTTTTATCGAGCGGTTTTTTCGGCGTTTTGAGTCGAACCTGACGGTTGAACAAGGACGGGGTTTAAGCGCCTTAATGGAACTAAGCGACAAGGATCTTCTGGATCTGCATTTGGAGCGCAAATCGCTGGCGCAAGTTATCGCTGATGCGCAAGTCAGTGTGGACCTGGATCGTGATGATGTGCGTGAAGTTTTGTGTATGTTGAAAAAACCCCTTGAAAGGTAAAAGATGAAACTAGCTGACAATAAAGCCACCCTGTCGTTCAGCGACGGCAAACCCAGCATCGATTTGCCGGTGTACCAAGGCACCGTCGGACCGGATGTGATTGACATTCGCAAGTTGTACGGACAGACCGGCATGTTCACCTATGACCCGGGTTTCTTGTCCACGGCTTCGTGCCAGTCGGCCATCACTTATATTGACGGCGACAAAGGTGAACTGCTGTACCGCGGCTACCCGATCGAGCAGTTGGCCACCAACTGCGATTTCATGGAAACCTGCCATTTGCTGCTGTACGGAAACCTGCCGGATGCGGCAGGCAAGAAAGAGTTCACCGCTCGCGTGACCAACCACACCATGGTGCACGAGCAGATGCAGTTTTTCCTGCGCGGTTTTCGCCGTGATGCCCATCCGATGGCCATCATGACCGGCTTGGTCGGCGCCCTGTCGGCGTTCTACCATGACAGCACCGACATCAACAATCCCGAACATCGTGAAATTGCGGCCATTCGGCTGATTGCCAAGATGCCGACCCTGGTCGCCATGGCCTACAAGTACAACGTTGGCCAGCCCTTCGTATACCCGCAAAACGATCTGAGCTATGCGGGCAACTTCATGCGTATGATGTTTGCCACGCCGTGCGGAGAGTACAAGGTCAATCCAGTGATTGAGCGTGCCATGGATCGCATCTTTACGCTGCATGCAGACCACGAGCAAAACGCGTCGACATCGACTGTACGTCTGTGCGGTAGCTCCGGCACCAACCCCTTTGCGGCCATTGCAGCCGGCGTGGCATGCCTGTGGGGTCCAGCTCACGGTGGTGCCAACGAGGCATGCCTCAACATGTTGGGCGACATCCAGAAAATGGGCGGCATTGAGAAAGTCGGCCACTTCATGGAGCAGGTCAAGGACAAGAATTCTGGCGTCAAACTGATGGGATTTGGACACCGGGTCTACAAAAACTACGATCCTCGCGCCAAGCTGATGCAGGAAACCTGCAAGGAAGTGTTGGCTGAGCTCGGTCTGGAAAACGATCCTCTGTTCAAACTCGCGATGGCCCTGGAAAAAATTGCACTTGAAGACGAATACTTCGTCTCACGCAAGCTCTATCCCAATGTGGACTTCTACTCGGGCATTGTGCAGCGCGCTATCGGCATTCCAGTCAACATGTTTACCGGCGTGTTCGCGCTGGCGCGCACGGTCGGCTGGATTGCCCAACTTAACGAGATGATCAGCGACCCTGAATACAAAATTGGTCGTCCGCGTCAACTGTTTACAGGTTCTGTCAAACGGGATGTTCTGCCGATTTCCCAACGCTGAAACCCTGTCATCTGAAGCGCCCGCCGGATGGCAACACCGGCGGGCGTTTTGCTGTCGGGCGCAATGGTTTTACCGCGCCGCTTAAAATCGCCGATTGCCAAGGAATAAGCCGATGGACCGCACAAAAATTGAAACGCACGGACGCACGCTGTACGACAAACTCTGGGACGAGCATGTTGTCCATACAGAAGAAGACGGCACTGCCATCTTGTATGTAGACCGCCATCTGGTGCACGAAGTTACCAGTCCGCAGGCCTTTGAAGGCCTGCGCCAGGCGGGCCGCAAGGTGTGGCGCGTCAGTTCTATCGTAGCCACGGCCGACCACAACACGCCGACCACCGGCTGGGACTTGGGCTATGACGGCATCACGGACCCCACCAGCAAAGAGCAAGTCCTGACTTTGGACAAGAATATGCAGGAATTCGGCGCGGCGGCCTATTTTCCGTTCATGTCAAAACGCCAAGGCATCGTCCACGTCATCGGGCCAGAGAATGGCGCCACCCTGCCCGGCATGACGGTGGTGTGCGGCGACTCGCACACATCCACTCACGGCGCCTTTGGCGCATTGGCCCATGGCATCGGCACCAGTGAGGTCGAGCACGTCATGGCGACGCAAACCCTGCTGGCCAAAAAAGCAAAAAACATGCTGGTGCGGGTCGACGGCGCACTACAACGTGGCTGCAGCGGCAAAGATATTGTGCTGGCCATCATCGGCAAAATCGGCACCGCAGGCGGCACCGGCTACACCATTGAATTTGGCGGCTCCGCCATTCGTGCCTTGAGCATGGAAGGCCGCATGACCGTGTGTAATATGGCCATTGAAGCCGGTGCGCGTGCCGGCTTGGTGGCAGTGGACGAAAAAACCATCGAGTACGTTAAAGGCCGGCCGCTGGCGCCGGGGCACAACGCCGCCAACGACACGGCCGCTGCCGTCGAATGGGACCAGGCGGTGGCGTACTGGAAGACCTTGCACTCTGACGCCGATGCCCACTTCGACGCCATTGTTGAACTCGACGCCGCCCAGATCATTCCGCAAGTCACCTGGGGAACCTCACCTGAGATGGTGCTGGGCATTGACGGCCGTGTGCCCGATCCCGACAAAGAAAAAGACGCCAACAAACGCGGCGCCATCGAGCGCGCACTGGTCTACATGGGGTTGGAGCCCGGCAAAGCCCTTGACGACCTGTATGTGGACAAGGTGTTTATTGGTTCCTGCACCAACAGCCGGATTGAAGATATCCGTGAGGCCGCCGCACTGGTCAAGAAATTGGGGCAAAAAGTCGCCAAAAACGTCAAGCTGGCCATGGTGGTTCCGGGCTCGGGTCTGGTCAAGGAACAGGCGGAGCGCGAAGGCTTGCATGAGATTTTCAAGGCGGCCGGCTTCGAGTGGCGCGAACCAGGCTGCTCGATGTGCCTGGCCATGAATGCCGACCGGCTTGAGCCCGGTGAGCGCTGCGCGTCCACCAGCAACCGCAATTTTGAGGGTCGCCAGGGCGCCGGCGGACGTACGCACCTGGTCAGCCCCGCCATGGCCGCTGCTGCCGCCATTCACGGCCATTTTGTGGACATCAGGAAGTTTGTCTGAACGGACGGGCCAAGGAAACCAACATGCAAAAATTTACCCTGCTCAAAGGCTTGGTCGCCCCGATGGACCGCGAAAACGTCGACACCGACGCCATCATTCCCAAGCAATTCCTGAAGTCCATCCGCAAGACCGGGTTTGGCCAGAATCTGTTCGACGAGTGGCGCTACCTGGATGCGGGCTTTCCCGGCCAGGACCCCAAGAGTCGCAGGCCCAACCCGGACTTTGTGCTGAATCAGCCCCGTTACCAAGGCGCGTCCATTCTGCTGGCACGCAAGAACTTTGGCTGCGGCTCATCGCGTGAACACGCCCCCTGGGCGCTTGATCAATTCGGCTTTCGCGCCATCATTGCCCCGAGTTACGCCGACATCTTTTTCAACAACAGTTTCAAAAACGGTTTGCTGCCGATTGTGCTGAGCGAAATCCAGGTCAGCCAGTTGTTTGACGAGGCGGCAGCTTTCCCGGGCTATGCGCTGACCATCGATCTGGAACGCCAGGTCATCCTCAAACCGGACGGAAAAGAACTGCCTTTCGAGGTGCAGCCGTTTCGCAAATACTGCCTGCTCAACGGCTTTGACGACATTGGTCTGACCTTGCGCCAGGCGGACAAGATCAAGGCCTTTGAAGTCCAACGCTTGGCACAAAAACCATGGCTAGCCCGCACTCTGATTGGGTAAGCTGCTATAGATTTTGCTTCATTGCGGGACGGACTGCCGCTACGCGTAGCGCGCAAGCCCTCCCCCCCCCAACACTCTAGAAAGAATTAGGTTGATCATGAAAATTGCAGTGTTGCCAGGCGATGGCATTGGTACCGAAATAGTGGCCGAGGCCGTGAAAGTCTTGAACGCGCTTGATCTTCCGCTGGAAATGGAAACCGCACTGGTCGGCGGTGCCGCCTACGAAGCGCATGGCCATCCCTTGCCGGACGCCACACTCAAGCTGGCCAAGGAGGCGGATGCCGTCTTGTTTGGCGCCGTCGGCGACTGGAAATACGACAAGCTCGACCGGCCACTGCGCCCCGAGCAGGCGATTCTGGGTTTGCGCAAGAATCTGGGCCTGTTTGCCAACTTCCGACCGGCCATCTGCTACGAGCAACTGGTGGATGCATCGAGCCTGAAGCCCGAACTGATTGCCGGTCTCGACATCCTGATCATTCGCGAGTTGACGGGCGACATTTACTTCGGCCAGCCGCGCGGGCGCCGCACCGCCACGGACGGCCATTTCCCCGGTGCCGAGGAAGCGTTTGACACCATGCGCTATTCGCGCCCCGAGATCGAGCGCATTGCCCACGTCGCGTTCCAGGCGGCCCGCAAACGCAGCAAACGCGTGACCAGCGTGGACAAGGCCAACGTGCTGGAAACCTTCCAGTTCTGGAGAGACGTGGTGACGGAAGTCGGCCAGCAATACCCGGATGTGGAACTCGACCACATGTACGTGGACAACGCCGCCATGCAACTGGTGCGCGCCCCCAAGAAATTTGACGTGGTGGTCACCGGCAACCTGTTTGGCGACATTCTGAGCGACGAGGCCGCCATGCTCACCGGCTCCATCGGCATGCTGCCTTCGGCCTCCCTGAATGCCAGCAATCAAGGCCTGTACGAACCCAGCCACGGTAGCGCGCCGGACATCGCCGGCAAAGGCATCGCCAACCCATTGGCGACCATTCTGAGCGCCGCCATGATGCTGCGCTTCAGTCTGAACCAGGAAGCCGCAGCCCAGCGCATCGAGGCCGCCGTCAAAGATGTGCTGGTGCAAGGTCTGCGCACCGCAGATATCTTCAGCACAGGCACGACACGAGTCAGCACGGTTGAAATGGGCGCGGCGGTGGTAAAAGCCTTGAAATAGTTTCGCTTACAATTCGAAAATGCACCACGACACACTCACTCGCGACCCAACAGCAATGCTCCCATTGAGCGGCGCCAGTAGCGTGAGCGTGTTGATCTTCTCCGCAAGCACCAAAACGACAACCATTAAAGGCTGACACAGCCCGGTTCGTCGCGCCCTACCGGCCAGACGAGCCGGGCAGATGAAATTCCTGTATTTCAAACATCTGAAAGGGCAACATGATGAAAATTGGCAATCTGGTCGGCATGGTAGGCTGGCGCGGCATGGTGGGTTCCGTATTGATGGACCGCATGCAGACCGAAGGCGATTTCGATCTGATCGAACCGGTCTTCTTTTCAACCTCCAATGCCGGTGGCCAGGCCCCGGCTCTGGCTAAAAACGAAACCACCCTCAAAGATGCTTTTGACATTGAAGCGCTGAAAAAGTGCGACATCATCATCAGTGCACAAGGGGGCGACTACACCACTGAGGTTTTTCCCAAACTACGTGCTGCCGGATGGTCGGGCCACTGGATTGATGCCGCGTCAACGCTGCGCATGAAAGATGATGCCATCATCATCCTGGATCCGGTCAACCTGCCCGTGATCCAGAATGCCCTGGCCAAGGGTGGGAACAACTGGATTGGCGGCAACTGCACCGTCAGTTGTATGTTGATGGGGGTTGGCGCGCTGTACAAGGCGGGCTTGGTCGAGTGGATGACCAGCATGACCTACCAGGCGGCATCCGGCGGCGGCGCGCAGCACATGCGTGAGTTGTTGACCCAATTCGGCACCCTGAATGCCGAAGTCAAGAACCTGCTGGATGATCCCAAATCAGCGATCCTGGAGATTGACCGCAAGATTCTGAGTAAACAGCAATCCCTGACGCCGGCTGAAACAGCCAATTTTGGCGTGCCGTTGGGTGGCAGCCTGATTCCCTGGATCGACAAGGATCTCGGCAACGGCATGAGCCGCGAAGAATGGAAAGGCGGCGCCGAAACCAACAAGATATTGGGTCAGGGTGCCGCTTTCGGTACCGCAGAGACTCCGGTGGACGGCTTCTGCGTGCGCGTGGGAACCATGCGCTGCCACAGCCAGGCTCTCACCTTCAAGCTCAAAAAAGATGTGCCCAGCGCCGATATTGAAGCCTTGATTGCGGCCGATAACGCCTGGGTCAAGGTCGTGCCCAACACGCGCGAGGCAAGTGTGCAACACCTGACACCGGTGGCCGTCACCGGCACGCTGGGCATTCCGGTGGGGCGCATCCGCAAACTCGCCATGGGTCCGCAATATGTGGGAGCGTTCACCATTGGTGACCAGTTGCTATGGGGCGCCGCAGAGCCCCTGCGCCGCATGCTGCGTATTTTGCTGGCCGCCTAAGCACTGATTGAATGCCGTCCAAGGGTTTGCCCTAGCGGCACAAAAAGCAGGTCGTTGTCGCTCGACAACATAGAATCAACATGTGTTTGCTTTGCCTGCCAATGATTCAAAGTTAAGAGCTAGCTTGGCTTGTCAGGTCAGGGCATTGATGCTATGGTGCTTTTCACGTTTTCAGTACCACTGCATTTGTTCACATCATGACGACAAATTTCCCAGCCGCCCGAACACCGGAGTCCACAAATTGATTTCTAAGTCTCATCGTTGGCAAAAAACTGCCATGGCAATTGCGGCTACTGCGCTTTTCAGCCTCTGGGGATCGAATGCGACGGCACTTTCACTGGGTCGAATCTCCGTCCAATCAGCGCTTGGTGAGCCTTTGCGTGCAGAAATTGAAGTTCCGGAAATCAATGCAGAAGAGGCAGCATCGCTCAAGCCATCTATTGCATTGCCGGAGGCCTTTCGGGCGGCCGGACTGGAGTACAACCCTGCCATGGCGGCCATGCAGGTCACGCTTCAAAGACGCGCTGACGGGCGTGCCTACCTTCGTTTGAGCAGCGACCGTGCCATCAACGATCCGTTCGTTGACATGATTCTTGTAGCCAACTGGGCGACCGGTCGCATCGTGCGTGACTACACCCTCTTGTTTGATCCCCCCAGTCTGCGAAAAGCGCCAGCCACTGCACCAACCCCAGCTCAAGTCCCGGCGCAAATTCCAGCCCCGTCGTCGGCCAGCCGGACCACTTCAGCTGCACCTGCATCTTCGAGACCGATCGCGGGGCCTGCTGTTGAGCCTGGTCAAAGCCCAGTCAAGCCGATCGCACGCCCTGCTGTCGTCAAAACCCAGGACACCGAAGCCCGCTCAGTAACCGTCAATCCCGGCGACACGGCCGGCAAAATAGCGACGGCGACAAAACCAGCTAACGTCTCCCTGGACCAGATGCTGGTGGCCTTGCTGCGCGCCAACCCGGCTGCCTTCATCGGCGACAACGTCAACCGAGTCAAGGCTGGGTCAGTCGTGAACATCCCCACCGCGGCGCAAGCAGAAGCCACGCCGGCCGCAGACGCCCGCCAGATCATCATTGCCCAAAGCAAGGACTTCAACGACTTCCGCAGAAAGCTGGCAGGCGCTGCGCCCAGCGCCCAGGTCGCAAGTGCAGACCGCACAGCGAGCGGCACGGTGCAAGCCCAAGTTGAGGACAAAAAACCCCTCACCGCAGTACCTGATAAATTGACGTTGTCAAAAGGGGCTGTTCAGGGAACGTCAGCTGAAGCTCAGCTGGCCAACGAGCGCAATGTCAAGGAGGCTGCCGACCGGGCGACTGAAATCGCCAAGAACATCAGTGATCTGGGTAAGTTGGGGGCCGCTTCGAGCGTCGTGGCACCCGCTCTGTCGGCATCCGCTGCTGCGCCAGACGCTGCGTCAAACGCCGCCGGTATCGCAGCCTCGGTACAAGCGGTGCCCGCAGCAGCCTCCGCCCCAACGCCGGCCGCTTCGGTAACCCAAAAAGCGCCTGCGATCACTCCCGCTTCTGTGCCCGAACCGGGCCCGCTTGATGATCTGAGCGATAGTCCCTTGGCCCTGTCCGGCGCCCTCGGCTTGATCGCCCTGTTAGTCGCCTTTGGGCTCTACCGCAGAAGGCAGCACAAGAAAGTCACCTCGGGCGACAGTTCATTTCTGGACAGTCGTTTACAGCCCGACTCATTTTTTGGTGCCAGTGGTGGTGAAAATGTCGACACCAGCGACAATGCGGCCACTGGCTCGTCCATGGTCTACTCGCCCAGCCAGCTTGATGCGGTGGACGATGTTGACCCCGTCGCTGAAGCCGATGTCTACCTCGCCTACGGGCGTGATTTGCAGGCAGAGGAAATCCTGAAGGACGCCTTGGTCAGCAACCCCGGACGTCTCGCGATCCATCAGAAGTTGCTTGAAATTTTCGCCAAGCGGCGTGACTCCAACAACTTTGAAAAGATGGCCACCCAGACCTTCCAGATAACCAAGGGCGAGGGATCGGACTGGGAGCGCGTTTGCCAACTGGGTCTGAGCATTGACCCGAGCAATGCGCTGTACCAACCCGGTGGCCAACCCAATAATCTGGATGGCACGCCATCTCGTCCGATGCCCCTCGACCAGACCGGCGATCTTGCCAGCGGCACGGATGCACTGGCAACACCAGTCATTACTCCCCAGGTTGGCGGTGCGGGAGACCTCGATCTGGAC
>Ga0156325_1186_pt2 | contig 17729 bp, 12 predicted proteins | sample RifCSPlowO2_12_FD_107973 | JGI IMG/M metagenome (GOLD analysis project Ga0156325, IMG submission 107973) | Rhodoferax sp. RIFCSPLOWO2_12_FULL_60_11 | reverse complement strand
CGCATAGCTGTGGCGGGGGGCTGCATGGTGAGTTGATTTTGCCTGCAAGTGCTTTGTTTCTCGCTCACTATTGACAAGTCTTCGTATTTCTCATAAATTAATAACCTGTTGGTCATTAATTAATCTGCCAGCCGACCACGGCGGCCTTTACGACTCTTCACCACGTTTTCACCATGTCTATCAACTCAATTCAATTCCGGGCGACGCTCATCGCTGCCGTGCTTTTGTTGGCCGCTTGTTCCAGGCCAGCGCCGACTGAGGAGCCGATTCGCGCCGTGAAGGTCATGACCGTGGGGCTGGCGCGCATGGACTCTGGCGCCGAATTCGCCGGCGAGGTGCGTGCCCGCGTCGAGTCGCGCCTGGGCTTTCGGGTCGGCGGCAAAATTGTGCGGCGCCAGGTGGAACTGGGCCAGCGGGTCAAGGCGGGCCAGGTGCTGGCGCAGCTCGATCCGCTGGACTACCAGCTGGCGGCACAAGCGGCGCGGGCGCAGGTGGCCGCAGCGGTCAGCAGTCACGAGCTGGCCGCTTCCGATTTCAAGCGCTACCAGGACCTGCGCGAGCGCAACTTCATCAGCGCGGCTGAACTGGAGCGGCGAGAGGCCAGCCTGAAGGCTGCGCAGGCGCAGCTGGCCCAGGCCCGGGCGCAGTCCAGCGGTCAAGGCAACCAGGCTTCCTACACCACCTTGGTGGCCGATGTGGCGGGCGTGGTGACGGCGGTGGAGGCCGAGCCGGGTCAGGTGGTGGCTGCTGGCGCGCCGGTGGTGCGGGTGGCGCAGGACGGCCCGCGCGATGTGGTGTTTGCCGTGCCGGAAGACCAGGTCGCGTTGATCAAGACCGGCGCGGCGGTGGTCGTGCGCGGCTGGTCCGGCGCGGCCAGCTTCAACGGGGTGGTGCGTGAGGTGGCAGCCAGTGCCGACCCGGTGACGCGCACTTTTGGCGTGAAGGTGGCGCTGGGGGTCCAAGACACCCTGGCCCTGGGTTCGACCGTCACGGTGCTGCTGCCGAGCGTGGATCGCGGCGCCGCGCCGGCCATCAAACTGCCCACCAGTGCCTTGCGCCAGGACGGCAAGTCGCAGGCGGTGTGGGTGTTAGATAAGCCCGGCATGACGGTCCGGCTGCAGCCGGTCCAAATTGCCACGGTCGATGGCAACGAGGTGGTGCTGGCGGGCGGTCTGCAGCCCGGCATGCAGGTGGTGGTGGCCGGTGTGCATGTGTTGTCGCCCGGTCAAAAAGTGACTATTTATAAGGGAAATGAAGCTCTAGCCCCCGTCAATACTACGCAATCAGCTACTAATTCAGTAGCAATTTCGGCGTCACCAGGCGCCACTCCAGCACCGGCTGCGTCCGCTGCGAGCGCTGTGGCCAAGTGAGGTGCGCATGAAACACCACCAATCCAAAAAGAGTTTCAATCTGTCCAGGTGGGCGCTGGAGCATGCGGCGCTGACCCGGTTTTTGATGCTGGTGCTGCTGCTGCTGGGCGTGTCGGCTTACTTCCAGCTGGGGCAGGACGAAGACCCGCCGTTCACTTTTCGCGCCATGGTGGTGCGCAGCTACTGGCCCGGCGCCACCGCCCAGCAGGTGGCGGAGCAGGTGACCGACAAGATTGAGCGCACCCTGCAGGAAGTGCCCTACGCCGACAAGATTCGCAGTTACTCCAAGCCGGGCGAGTCGCAGATCATTTTTCAGATCAAGGACTCGTCCAAGGCCAGCGAGGTTGCCAACGTCTGGTATTCGGTGCGCAAAAAGGTGGGCGATATGCGTGGCACGCTGCCCCAAGGCGTGCTGGGCCCGTTTTTTAACGATGATTTTGGCGATGTGTTTGGCGTGATCTATGCGCTGCAGGCCGATGGCTTCAGCTATGCCGAGCTCAGGACCTTTGCCGACGATGTACGCCAACAGTTGCTGCGGGTGCCGGATGTGGCCAAAGTGGAGCTGTTCGGTGTACAGGACGAAAAACTCTACATAGAAATCTCGCAAAGGCGCCTGGCCGAGCTCGGCCTGGACATGAACGCGGTGCTGGCGCAATTGGGCCAGCAAAATGTGGTCGAGTCGGCGGGCGCAGTGCAGACGCCGCTGGACGTGGTGCAGGTGCGTGTGGCCGGGCAGTTCAAGGCGACGGACGACTTGCGCGCCATGCCCATACGTGGCAGCTCGGGCGCGCAACTGCGCCTTGGTGACATTGCCAGCATCGAGCGCGCTTATGTGGACCCACCCGTCATCAAGGTGCGCCATCAGGGCCAGGAAGTGATCGCGCTCGGGGTTGCCATGACCAAGGGCGGCGACATCATCGCTTTGGGCAAGGCCCTCAAGACAACGACACAGCGGCTGGAAAAGGCGCTGCCTGTCGGCGTGAAATTGGTGCAGATTCAGGATCAGCCGACGGCGGTGGCGACATCGGTGCGTGAGTTTGTCAAGGTGCTGATCGAGGCGGTGACGATCGTGCTGGCGGTCAGCTTCATCAGCCTGGGGCTGCACAAGCGGCCCGGTCAAAACTCACTGCTCAAACGCTGGACGCTCGACATGCGCCCCGGTCTGGTGGTGGGCATCACCATTCCGCTGGTACTGGCGATGACGTTCCTGGCGATGCAGTACTGGGGCATTGGACTGCACAAAATTTCGCTTGGTTCGCTGATCATTGCGCTCGGGCTGCTGGTGGATGACGCCATTATTTCGGTCGAGATGATGGTGACCAAGATGGAGCAGGGCTATGACAAGGTGCGCGCTGCCACCTTTGCCTATGAAATCACCGCCATGCCGATGCTCACCGGCACACTGATCACGGCGGCCGGCTTTTTGCCCATTGGCCTGGCTCAGTCGACGGTGGGTGAATACACCTTTGCCATTTTTGCGGTGACGGTGATTGCGTTGGTGCTGAGCTGGATCGTGTCGGTCTATTTTGTGCCTTACCTGGGCACGCTGCTGCTCAAGGCGCCCCCGCACGTGGTGCTGGCGAGCCGCGCCGGCGCGGGCGAGCCAAGCGCGGGTCCCGTGCATGATCCGTACGACACGCCGTTTTACAACACGTTTCGGCGCGCGGTGAACGCTTGTGTGCAGCACCGCTGGCTCACCCTGGGCGTGACCCTGCTGGTGTTTGCGCTGGGCATTGTGGGCATGGGCCGGGTGCAGCAACAGTTTTTTCCGGATTCGAGCCGGCCTGAAATCATTGTTGACATTTGGTCGCCCGAGGGCAGCTCGTTTGCCGCCAATGAAGCCGTGGCCAAGCGGGTGGAGGCGCGCCTGCTGGCTGAGCCGGGCGTGGCCTCCGTCACGCAGTGGGTGGGCTCGGGGGTGCCGCGGTTTTACCTGCCACTGGATCAGGTTTTTCCGCAGACCAATGTGTCGCAGTTCATCGTCGTGCCCGCGGACCTGAAGCTGCGTGAGTCGCTGCGGGTCAAGTTGCCAGCGCTGCTGGCGACCGAGTTCCCCGAGGTGCGCGGGCGGGTCAAGCTCTTGCCCAACGGCCCCCCGGTGCCGTATCCGGTGCAGTTTCGTGTGGTGGGCACGGACCCGCTGCAGCTGCGCGAGCGTGCCGACGAGGTCAACGCCATCTTGCGTTTGAACCCGAACCTGCGCGGTGTCAATGACAACTGGAACGAGTCGGTCAAGGTGATGCGCCTGGAGGTGGACCAGACCAAGGCCCGCGCCCTAGGCGTGAGCAGCCAGTCCATTGCCCAGGCGTCCAGAGCCGTCTTTAGCGGTGCCACGGTCGGCCAGTTCCGTGAAGGTGACCAGTTGATCGACATCGTGCTGCGCCAACCGCTGGCTGAGCGCAACGCTATCAGCGATATTGCCAATGCGTATGTGCCGACGGCCTCAGGCAAATCGATTCCGCTGACGCAGATCGCCAAGCCGGTGTTTGCCTGGGAGCCGGGCGTGATGTGGCGTGAGAACCGCGACTACGCCATCACCGTGCAGGGCGATATTGTTGAAGGACTGCAGGGCGCCACGGTGACGGCTCAATTGCTGCCACAACTCAAAAAACTGGAAACGCAATGGGCGCAGAGCGGCCACAGTGGCTACCGCATCGAAGTGGCGGGCGCGGTGGAGGAGAGCAGCAAGGGCTCGGCCTCGATCATCGTTGGCATTCCCATCATGCTGTTCATTACTTTCACGCTGCTGATGCTGCAACTGCACAGCTTCAGCCGCGCGATGCTGGTGTTCCTGACCGGACCGCTGGGTATTGCGGGCGTGGCAGGGGCGCTGCTGCTGCTGAACCGGCCCTTTGGCTTTGTGGCGCTGCTGGGGGTGATCGCGTTGATGGGCATGATTCAACGCAACTCGGTGATTTTGATCGACCAGATTGAGCAGGACCGCGCCCGCGGCGTGCCGGATTGGGAGGCGATTGTGGAGTCGACAGTGCGCCGCTTGCGCCCGATTGTGCTGACCGCAGCGGCGGCCGTGCTGGCCATGATTCCCCTGTCGCGCTCGGTTTTCTGGGGCCCGATGGCGGTGGCGATCATGGGCGGACTGGTTGTGGCCACGGTTTTGACCTTGCTGGCCTTGCCGGCCATGTATGCGGCCTGGTTCCGGGTCAAGCGGGAACCGAACGCGGCAAGTTAGAATCCCAGGTTGACCGATTTCCCGGGGCTGGTCTTGCAGACCGGCCTCTTTGTTTTTTGCGCGGGTGGCGAAATTGGTAGACGCACCAGGTTTAGGTCCTGACGCTGGAAACAGTGTGGGGGTTCGAGTCCCCCCCCGCGCACCACTTGGATATTTGCGGGACAGTCCGCAGTCGCGTAGCGACCAGTTCTGTCCCTCCCATTGTTTGTATTTAGGAGAATCACCATGGCCGTTACCGTTGAAACGCTGGAAAAGCTGGAACGCAAAATGACGTTGACCTTACCTGTTGGTATTGTCGAGTCTGAAGTGCAATCGCGTTTGAAAAAGCTCGCACGCACCATCAAAATGGACGGTTTCCGTCCAGGCAAGGTGCCCATGAATGTGGTGTCACAGCGCTATGGTTACTCGGTGCATTATGAAGTGATGAACGACAAGGTCGGCGAGGCCTTTTTTAACGCCGCCAATGAAGCCAAGCTGCGCGTGGCTGGCCAGCCACGCATCTCTGAATCAGAAGCGTCACCGGAAGGCGAAATGGCGTTTGACGCGGTGTTCGAAGTCTATCCAGACGTGAAAATTGGTGATCTGAGCACCGCCGAGGTGGAAAAAATATCCGCTGAAGTCACTGACAGCGCCATCGACAAGACGGTTGATATCCTGCGCAAGCAGCGTCGTACCTTTTCCCAGCGCCCGCATGACGCTGCCGCGCAAGACGGCGACCGCGTGACGGTTGATTTTGAAGGCAAAATTGACGGCGAGGTGTTCGCCGGCGGCAAGGCGGAAGATTTTCAGTTCATCGTCGGCGACGGTCAGATGCTCAAAGAGTTTGAAGAAGCCACCCGGGGCATGAAATCAGGCGAAAGCAAGACCTTTCAGTTGGCTTTCCCGGCTGACTACCACGGCAAGGACGTGGCAGGCAAGACCGCAGACTTCATGGTGACGCTCAAGAAAATTGAAGCCGCCCATCTGCCGGAAGTGGACGGGGCGCTGGCCAAGTCACTGGGCATTGAAGATGCTACCGTGGAAGGTTTGCGCGCAGACATCAAGAAAAACCTGGCGCGTGAGGTCAAGGCCCGCCTGCTGGCCCGCAACAAACAGGCTGTCATGGATGCGCTGGTGGGCAAGGCCGAACTGGATCTGCCGAATGCGAGCGTGCAAGCAGAAGTTAATCGCCTGCTGGAAGGTGCGCGCGCTGAGCTCAAGCAACGTGGCATCAAGGACGCGGACAAGGCGCCGATGCCTGAAGATATTTTCCGTCCCCAAGCTGAACGTCGTGTGCGTTTGGGCCTGGTGGTGGCTGAGTTGGTTCGCTCCAACAATCTGCAAGCCACTCCCGAGCAAGTCAAGGCGCACATTGAGGAATTGGCGGCCAGCTACGAAAAGCCGGCCGATGTGATGCGCTGGTATTACAGCGACAACAACCGCCTGGCCGAGGTCGAGGCGATCGTGATTGAAAACAATGTGACCAACTTTGTGTTGGCGCAAGCCAAAGTCAGCGACAAGACCCTGTCCTTTGACGAACTGATGGCTCAAAACTGATAAATAGCTGTTCCCTGGCAGCTGCAATGGGGCTTGGGCCGGGCTTGTAGTCTGGCCTGCAGGCCCCATTTCTTTTGGGACAAATATTTTTCGCTACAGTACAGTTAATTTTTTGGAGTCAAGATGAGTCTGCCGAACATGATGATGGGTGCAATGCAAACGCAAGCTTTGGGCATGGTGCCCATGGTGATTGAGCAGTCAGGGCGCGGCGAGCGGTCTTACGACATTTACTCGCGGCTGCTGAAGGAGCGTGTCATTTTTTTGGTCGGTCCAGTCAACGACTATGTGGCCAATCTGGTGGTGGCGCAATTGCTGTTCCTGGAAAGCGACAACCCGGATAAGGACATATCGTTCTATATCAACTCGCCGGGCGGCTCGGTCAGCGCTGGCATGGCGATTTTTGACACGATGAACTTTGTCAAGCCCGATGTATCTACTTTATGTACGGGTATGGCCGCTAGCATGGGTGCATTCTTGCTGGCTGCCGGGGCCAAAGGCAAACGTTTCTCACTGCCTAACTCCAAGGTCATGATTCATCAGCCCTCGGGTGGTAGTCAGGGGCAGGCGACGGAGATCGAAATTCAGGCGCGCGAGATTCTGAAAACTCGCGAGCAGTTAAATAAAATTCTGGCCGAGCGCACCGGCCAGCCGTTGGCGCGTATTGAGCGCGACACCGAGCGCGACTATTACATGTCGGCGGATGAGTGCAAGGAATATGGCTTGATTGATCAGGTCATCTCGAAAAGGGCATAGTTCTCATGGCTGAAAAAAAAGGCTCCTCCGGCGAAAAAACGCTTTATTGTTCTTTTTGCGGCAAAAGCCAGCATGAAGTCAAGAAGCTGATTGCTGGCCCGTCGGTATTTGTTTGCGACGAGTGCATTGACCTTTGCAACGAAATCATTCGCGATGAGTTGCCGCCCAGCACCGAAGCGCGAGGTGGTAGCAGTGAGCTGCCAACGCCGCTGGAGATCAAGACCAATCTTGATAATTACGTGATTGGTCAGGAGCCTGCCAAGCGGACGCTGGCGGTGGCGGTTTACAACCACTACAAGCGCTTGCGGCACCAGGAAAAGGCCAAAAAAGATGACGTGGAGTTGGCCAAAAGCAATATTTTGCTGATCGGCCCGACTGGTTCCGGCAAAACGCTGTTGGCGCAAACGCTGGCCCGCATGCTCGACGTGCCTTTTGTCATGGCTGATGCCACCACACTGACCGAGGCAGGTTATGTGGGTGAGGACGTTGAGAACATCGTGCTCAAGCTCCTGCAAAGCTGCAATTACGAAGTGGAGCGCGCCCAGCGCGGCATTGTCTACATTGATGAAATCGACAAAATCTCCCGCAAGTCGGACAACCCTTCCATTACCCGTGATGTCTCGGGGGAAGGCGTGCAGCAAGCGCTGCTTAAGCTGATTGAAGGCACCATGGCCAGCGTGCCACCGCAAGGCGGGCGCAAACATCCGAATCAGGATTTTGTGCAAGTCGATACCACCAATATCCTGTTCATTTGCGGTGGCGCATTTTCCGGGCTGGAGAAAGTGATCGACAACCGCACCCAATCGTCCGGCATGGGGTTTGGGGCCACGGTCAAAAGCAAAGAGCAGCGCAGTCTGACGGAAGTTTTCAAGGAAGTCGAGCCCGAGGACTTGATCAAATTTGGCCTGATTCCTGAATTGGTGGGCCGGATGCCGGTGGTGGCAACGCTGGCTGAACTCAGTGAAGATGCGTTGGTACAGATTTTGACCGAGCCCAAAAACGCGCTGGTCAAGCAGTACAGCAAGCTGTTGGCGATGGAGGGCGTTGATCTTGAAATTCGTCCTTCGGCCTTGAAAGCCATTGCCAAAAAAGCACTGGCCCGCAAGACGGGAGCGCGTGGCCTGCGCTCGATCCTTGAACAATCATTGATTGACACCATGTTCGACTTACCGAATACGGCTAACGTTGACAAGGTCGTCGTGGACGAATCGACCATTGATGAGAATAAGCCGCCTTTGTTGGTGTACCGCGAGGTTGCCAAGAAGGCCTGATTTGCTTGGTGTTTGTGCGCGTTTATTCAAGTTTGAGACTCGCGCGGCTGCTTAACAATGGGGTTCGGGTTGAAAACCTGAACTTCTGATTCATATTTAACAGGTAACGAGAGGGACTTTTCATGTCTGGTCATACCCATTTGCCTGCTACTCCTTTGGATTTGCCATTGCTGCCACTGCGTGATGTGGTCGTATTTCCGCACATGGTGATTCCACTTTTTGTCGGTCGGCCCAAGAGCATCAAGGCGCTGGAAGCAGCCATGGAGTCTGAGCGCCGGATTATGCTGGTGGCCCAAAAAACAGCTGCCAAGGACGATCCGCTGGTCACCGACATGTTTGATGTCGGCTGCGTCTCGACCATCCTGCAAATGCTCAAGCTGCCCGACGGCACGGTCAAGGTGCTGGTTGAAGGTCAGCAGCGCGCACGTGTCAACAAAATTGAAGATGGTGAGTTGCATTTTTCAGCCAACGTCACACCGATTGAAGTGCTGGTTGAGCCTGACACCAAATCACGTGGCAAAGCCAGTGAAATCGAGGCTTTGCGCCGTGCCGTGATGCAGCAGTTTGACCAGTACGTCAAGCTCAACAAGAAAATTCCCCCTGAGATTCTGACCTCTATTTCAAGCATTGATGATGCAGGACGCATGGCCGATACCATCGCCGCGCATTTGCCGCTCAAGCTTGACAGCAAGCAGGCTGTATTGGGTCTCTCGGGTGTCAAAGAACGTCTGGAAAATCTGTTTGAGCAGATCGAGCGCGAAGTTGATATCTTGAACGTGGATAAGAAAATCCGGGGCCGCGTCAAACGGCAGATGGAGAAGAATCAGCGCGATTTTTATCTGAATGAACAGGTGAAAGCAATTCAGAAAGAACTGGGTGAAGGTGAAGATGGCGCCGACATCGACGAGATCGAGAAAAAAATCAAGTCGGCCAAAATGCCCAAAGAAGCGCTGAAAAAGGCCGAAGGCGAACTCAAGAAGTTGAAATTGATGTCGCCCATGTCGGCAGAAGCGGCCGTCGTGCGTAATTACATTGATGTATTGACCGGCTTGCCGTGGGCCAGCAAAACCAAGATCAAGCATGATCTTGGCAATGCAGAAAAGGTGCTCGACGAAGACCACTACGGGCTGGACAAGGTGAAAGACCGCATTGTTGAGTATCTGGCGGTGCAGCAACGGGTTGAAAAAGTCAAAGCGCCCATTTTGTGTCTGGTCGGACCGCCGGGTGTTGGCAAGACGTCATTGGGGCAGTCCATTGCCAAGGCGACCGGGCGCAAGTATGTGCGGGTGGCCTTGGGCGGCATGCGCGACGAGGCGGAAATTCGCGGCCACCGCCGCACTTATATCGGCGCCATGCCGGGCAAGGTGCTGCAGAGCCTGGCGAAGGTTGGCACGCGCAACCCGCTGTTTTTGCTGGACGAGATTGACAAGCTGGGAACCGACTTTCGCGGTGATCCATCGAGCGCCTTGTTGGAGGTGCTGGACCCGGAACAAAATCACAAGTTTGGTGACCATTACGTGGAGGTTGATTTTGATTTGAGCGACGTCATGTTCGTGGCCACGTCCAACTCCATGAATATTCCGTCGGCCCTGCTCGATCGCATGGAAGTGATTCGCCTGTCTGGGTATACCGAAGACGAAAAAACCAATATCGCCCTCAAATACCTGTTGCCCAAGCAGCTCAAGAACAATGGTGTCAAGGAAGAAGAGTTGTTGGTTGGCGAGGATGCCGTGCGTGACATTGTTCGCTACTACACCCGTGAGGCTGGGGTACGTTCGCTGGAGCGTGAGCTCTCGAAAATCTGCCGCAAGGTGGTGAAGGGCCTGTTGCTCAAGAAGATGACGCCAAAGGTGACGGTGAATGCCGACAACCTCAATGATTTTCTGGGCGTTCGCAAGTACGACTATGGTCGCGCTGAGCAAAAGAATCAGGTCGGCCAGGTGGTGGGCTTGGCTTGGACAGAGGTCGGCGGCGATTTGCTGACGATCGAGGCTGCCATGATGCCCGGCAAAGGTGTCATCACGCGCACGGGTTCACTGGGCGACGTGATGAAGGAGTCGGTTGAGGCTGCACGCACGGTGGTGCGCAGCCGCTCGCGCCGACTGGGCATCAAGGACGAGTTTTTCGAAAAGAAAGATATCCATATTCACGTGCCTGACGGTGCTACGCCCAAGGACGGCCCGAGTGCTGGTGCCGCGATGACGACAGCCTTTGTTTCTGCCATGACGGGTATTCCGGTGCGTGGTGATGTGGCCATGACGGGTGAAATAACCTTGCGCGGGGAAGTAACTGCCATTGGTGGTCTGAAGGAGAAGTTGTTGGCGGCTTTGCGAGGGGGAATCAAGACTGTTCTGATTCCCGAGGAGAACGCTAAAGACCTGCAGGATATTCCCGAGAACGTAAAGAACGGGTTAGAAATTGTGCCCGTGCGCTGGATCGACAAGGTGCTCGAAGTGGCATTGGAGAGAATGCCGACGCCCCTGTCTGACGAGGACCTGGCGGTGGCTGCCGCTGCACCAGTCGTGGTGCCGGTGCCTGAGTCGGGAGTGTCCATCAAGCATTGATTTACCGGGAGAAATTTTTTTCTGGTCTAGGAAAGATGTGAGAAATTACGCTATAATTTGAGGCTTGAAACGCGGGAATAGCTCAGTTGGTAGAGCGCAACCTTGCCAAGGTTGAGGTCGAGAGTTCGAGTCTCTTTTCCCGCTCCAAATTGCAACAAAAAGGGGAAGCTGATGCTTCCCTTTTTTGTAAGGAAAATCTGGCGCGATAGCAAATCGGTTATGCAACGGATTGCAAATCCGTCTAGCCCAGTTCGACTCTGGGTCGCGCCTCCACTTCCAGCCCATGCCCGAGTGGTGAAATAGGTAGACACATCGGACTTAAAATCCGCCGCTTCGTGAATAACGGGCGTACCGGTTCGATTCCGGTCTCGGGCACCAGAATTCAATAGTTCGCTACAAATCCTCACGGGTGCGTCCGCATGGGTCAGGGTCGACAACACCAGACGAAAGAAAACCCGCACGCGGCGGGTAGTGCGGTGGCGCTATTTGATTAGGCTAGCACCCCGAATGCTGTCTCAAAGTATCGCTCTGAGTGCGTAATAACCGCGCCCCAACAACTCACGCACGGCAATGTCCGTCCGCTCCAATGCGCTCGCCTCGGGAAGGTAGTCCATAGGCGTGGTTCCTCGCACTGCCACGCGGAAGTCCACCGGGTAGGGGGTCACAACAAAACCCGCCTGCTCGAACAAGCGCTGTGCACGTGACATGTGAAAAGCTGAGGTAACCAGCACGATACGCTGCACACCCGGTTCCAACAACTGCCTTACTGCGACCGACTCCTGCTCGGTGTTCTGTGCTGGGCCGCTGACCACCATGGCGTCGGACGGAACGCCAAAGCGCAGAGCCATGCGCCGCAGCACTTGGCCCTCTGGCTCTTGTTTACCCTGCCAAGGGAGTAGCCCGCCGGTGAACACCAGTCGGGGCGCCTTGCCGGCAGCGTACAGCTCCACGCCGCCAAAGAAGCGGTCGGCTGCACCCCCCCATTCGGGAACGCCCCCTTGCTTACCGGGAATGTTGACCATCATGCCGCTCAACACCACCACGGCCTGCGCCGGCGCGACCGCTTCTGGTATTAATCGCAATTGCTGTTGTTCCACTGCTCGGAACAAGGGGTCTGACAGCACTGGCACGCTTGCCGCATAAAGTAACACGATGGCCAGCAGAGCTGCAACGCGCGAACGCCTGTACGCTGCCCACGCCATCAGCAACAGAATCAGCGCGATAGGCGACAGTGCCAGCGGTAGCAGTCGGTGCAGGTAAATCATCCTGCAAGTTTGGCGGCGGTAGTGTCAATAGCTGCGGCGGCAGTCACAAATTTACCCATCGGAACCTCCCACAACTTTAAATTTTCCCGGCTCGCTGGCGCTGTCGAGCAGCACCCCGGCCTGCTCCAAAATCCACGCTTCTATTTTTTCGTGGTGCACGCGCGGCAGGTCAAGCGGCCTTACCTGATGCTCTAAAGGTTGTCGGTGAAGCTACGCAGCTTGTCCGAGCGCGAAGGGTGCTTGAGCTTACGCAATGCTTTGGCTTCAATTTGACGGATGCGCTCGCGCGTCACGTCGAACTGCTTGCCGACTTCTTCCAGCGTGTGGTCACTGGTCATCTCAATGCCGAAACGCATGCGCAACACCTTGGCTTCACGCGGCGTCAGACTGTCCAAAATGTCTTTCACCACGTCGCGCAGACCGGCTTGCATGGCCGCTTCCATCGGCGCGGTATTGGCGGCGTCTTCAATGAAGTCGCCCAAATGAGAATCGTCATCGTCCCCAATGGGTGTTTCCATCGAGATTGGTTCCTTGGCGATCTTCATGATTTTTCGGATCTTGTCTTCCGGGATCTCCATGCGCTCGGCCAACACGCTGGCGTCAGGCTCAAAGCCAAATTCCTGCAAGTGCTGACGGCTGATACGGTTCATCTTGTTGATGGTTTCGATCATGTGCACCAGGATGCGGATGGTGCGGGCCTGGTCAGCGATCGAGCGCGTGATGGCTTGGCGAATCCACCAGGTGGCATAGGTCGAGAACTTGTAGCCGCGCCGGTATTCAAATTTGTCGACTGCCTTCATCAAGCCGATGTTGCCTTCCTGGATCAAGTCCAGGAACTGCAGGCCGCGGTTGGTGTATTTTTTGGCGATGGAAATAACCAGCCGCAAGTTGGCTTCAATCATTTCTTTCTTGGCCGCGCGCGATGAGTATTCGCCTTCGTTCATGCGCTTGTTGATATCCTTGAGTTGGTCCAGCGGCACCACAACTTTGGATTGCAGGTCGGTCAACTTCTGCTGCAGATCCTGCACCGGCGGAATGTTGCGGGCCATGATGGCACCCCAATGCTTGCCGGAGGCCGCCTGCTTTTCGATCCACTTCAAATTCAACAACTGGCTGGCCACCTTGTTGCCGTGCTTGTCGCGCCCGCTGAAATCGGCGATGAAGTTTTCTTGCGGGTAGCCACACTTATCAACGATGATCCGGCGCAGTTCGCGTTCTTTTTTGCGGACATCGTCCACTTGAGAGCGCACCAGGTCACACAGCTTTTCAATGGTTTTGGCGGTAAATCGGATCGACATCAGCTCTTCGGACAAGGCTTTCTGTGTCTTGATATAGCTCGGTGTACCGTAGCCTTCCTTGTTGTAAATCGTGTGGATTTTCTCAAACAGCTCACGCAGTCTGTCGAAGCGGCTAAGTGCTTCGTTTTTGAGCTCTTCCAGTTTTTTTGTCAATGCCTTGGAGCCACCTTTGCCGTCGTCATCGTCGGCCGCATCGAACTCGTCAAAATCTTCCTCGGCCACATAGTCGTCGGCTTCATTCGGGTTGGAAAAACCGTCCACGATGGTGGTAATGACGACCTTGCCTTCGCGGATGTCTTCACTCAGGCGAAGAATCTCGGCGATGGTGGCAGGGGATGCCGAAATCGCCTCCATCATGGCCATCAAGCCACCCTCGATGCGTTTGGCGATTTCGATTTCACCCTCGCGCGTCAACAACTCCACCGTGCCCATTTCGCGCATGTACATGCGCACCGGGTCGGTGGTGCGGCCGAACTCGCTGTCCACTGTGGACAGCGCGGCCTCGGCCTCTTCTTCGGCTTCTTCTTCGGTGGCTGCGGTCGAGACGTTGTTGTTGAGCAGCAGTGTCTCGGCGTCCGGCGTTTGCTCATACACCGCCACACCCATGTCGTTGAGCATTGAGATCACGACCTCAAGCGTTTCAGCGTCGACCAGTTTGTCGGGCAGGTGATCGGAAATTTCACCATGCGTTAAATAGCCGCGTGTCTTTCCGAGCTTGATCAGGGCCTTGAGGCGTTGACGGCGCTTGGCCATGTCTTCTTCGGACAGTACCGTTTCGTCCAGACCAAACTCTTTCATCAGTGCACGCTCTTTGGCCTTGCTGATTTTCATGCGCAAAGGTTTAACCTTTTCACCGGTCGCTACCGGCTCGCCAACCAGATCGGCTTCGATGTCAGCCATATCCAGGTCGTCCGCGCCGGCCAACTCAGTCGCATTTTTTGCCTTGCGCCCTCGCTTGGCCCCTGGTTTTGACTCTGTGTCGGATTCGACAGCAGTGGTTTTGGGCGGTCGGCCCGGCTTCTTCTTGACAATGACTTCAGCCACAACGGTTGCAGGAACAGCCTTCTTTACTTCAACCGACGGTGCTTTGGCAGGGGACTTGGACGCAATCACTAATTTTTCTTTCGTAGCGGGCTTTTGGGTAGTGGATTTAGGTGCCACTGCTGGCACTGCTTTCGCAGGCTTTGTGTTGGCAACCGGTTTGGCGGCGGACGGGACAGGCTTCTTGGTGTTTTGAGCAGGCATCTAAAACCTCGAAATTTCAAAAGAAAAGACAGAAAGGATAGGCGCCCATATTGGCCGGCGCAGTTCGTTGGAAAGGAGAAGATTTCCAAAGGCAAGATGTGAGGGCGAACATTTGGAGTGCAGTCCTTGCGGTAAGGTGGCCGGTCGTGAACGTTGTCATCGTTTGGCTGGACCCGGAGGTGCTGCTGTCGCTCTTGCGGAAAATCAAGATTCGGATTATACCGCGAATAAATCACAAGGTGAGATCAAGGATTTGACCCGGGGCCAGTACTTTTTCCCCATGTGTTCTTGTCGGGCCACCCTGCGGGAACGGAAAGATCGACTGTTTGCTCAGCACTTTTATGGGCCGGTCAAATTGACTCTTTTCGCGTGGGTGGCTTGAGCTATTTCATGTTTTTAAGCATAACATTGCTCCAGCCCGCATGTATCATGCGTTAATTGCTATCAAAAAAGTAGCAGTCTTGATGCCTGCCAGTGTCAGTAGCAGTGAGCCAAACAGATGCAGCCCAGCCGTACCGAATCCGAGTGCATAGCGCTGTTGCCCCAGCATGCCGACCACTTCAGCCGAGAAACTCGAAAACGTGGTAAGTGCGCCTAAAAAACCGGTGATCAGGGCCAGGCGCCAGACCGGGTCTAAATTCGGCAGGGCCTGAAACACGGCCACGCAGATGCCAATGAGATAGCCGCCGATCAGGTTGGCTGCCAGCGTGCCCAGTGGCAGCACTGCGCCCGGGTTGAGCCACAGCCCCAAACGCCAGCGGGCCAGGGCCCCAAGGCTGGCGCCGATGCAAATTGCGAGGACAGAAATCATGAGCCGCATCATAGAACGTTGCGGGTCTCTGATTGACTCCACCAATTGATCTTCCATCCCCCATTTGGGGGATGGACGCTGACAGGGTTGCTCGTCAGAATGCGCTGCTATCAGACCGATGTGTCCTCAACGCATGGGGGTGATTCAGCCGCCTGAGTTGTCACACGTTCTGATGTTTGGAGAACACCATGTCCTGGATTGAGGAACAACACCTGAGCAGTTCCAATCGACATCAGCGTTGGTGGCTGGGGCTCAGTATCGCGCTGTTGTCAGGCTTGGTCATTTTTGTCTCGATCATTGTTGCGGTGACCGGACAACCGATGGCGGCGCTGCTGACCGTTTGTTCGATGGCGCTGATCGGGATTTCTTGTGTGTTGTACCGCCGGTTGCACTTGGCACGGTTGCAGCGTGAGGAGGCGCTGGCCTTGGTGAGCAGAAAACAATGGCCGACGTGCGAGGGACTGTGCCACCTGGAGTCCAGTCTGGCCAATTGTGCAGCGCGCCGGATACAAGTGCTGCAAGCCGAGATTGCCGACCTGCAAGGCAGAGAGCAACGACTGAAAGTGCAAGCCCATCATGATGGTTTGACTGGTCTGGCCAACCGGTTCTTGCTGACGGACCGTTTTCAGTTCACCGTGGAGCGGGCCAAGCGCAGTGGCCAATCCTTTGCTCTTTTGATGGTTGACTTGAATGACTTCAAGGCTATCAATGATCACCATGGTCATGTCGCCGGAGACGAGGTCTTGGTCGTCACAGCGCAGCGCTTGTCGAGTGCGGTGCGCGCGTCCGATACAGTGGCCCGGATTGGCGGCGACGAGTTTGTACTGATTATTGAATCAATCGAGGATCCACAAGAGATGTTGCATATCGGAGAGAAACTGTTTGATATGCTGACCGACCCAATCACCTTGAACACGGGCGTGGTTGCGAAACTGGGGGCAAGTATCGGCTTGGCTTTGTACCCGGATGATGGGGTCAGCCTGAATGACTTGCTGCATGTCGCCGATCAAGCCATGTACGAGTGTAAATCGACCGGTTCCATGAGCCTCCAGTAACGGTCCGCCAACAAAAAAACCGTCGCGCCCCGTTCTTTGATTGGCCAGGCCTTTGTTGCGTTCGTCAAGAATCTTGCTGGGCCAGCCATTGCACATAGTTCGACACACCGGTCTGCACATCGGCGAACGGGTGGTCGCAGCCGGTGGCACGCAAGGCGCTCAAATCGGCCTGGGTGTAGCTCTGGTACTTGCCACGCAGGGCGTCCGGGAAGGGGATGTACTCAATCAGACCGGCTTCAGTGAGGGCTTCAAGCCCGAGTGCGGTTTGGCCTGAGAGGCCACGCAATGCATTGACAACCGAGCTGGCCACGTCATTGAAGGGCTGCGCCCGGCCTGTGCCCAGATTGAAAATGCCGGACACGCCGGGGTGGTCAAAGAACCACAGGTTCACCGCTACCACGTCGTCAACAAAGACGAAGTCACGCATCTGTGCTCCTGCGGCATAGCCGCCGTAGTCAGCAAACAGCTTGACCTTGCCCTCAGCCCGAAACTGGTGAAACTGATGAAAGGCGACGCTGGCCATGCGGCCTTTGTGTTGCTCGTGCGGCCCATAGACATTGAAGTAGCGAAAACCCACCACCTGGCCCGTCTTGCCGGCTACCGAGCGCCGAAAGTCGTTGCCGCACTCACGCCGCATACGCTGATCAAACAGCAGCTTGGAATAGCCATAAACATTCAGAGGACGCTCAAAGGCTGGGTCTTCCCGGAACGTGTCCGAGCCACCGTACGTAGCGGCGCTTGATGCATACAGCAAGCGCGCTCCGCGCTTCTGGCAGGCCTGGAACAAGTTCACAGAGGTCGCATAGTTGTTGTCCATCATGTACTTGCCATTGCTTTCCATGGTGTCGCTGCAGGCGCCCTCATGAAACACGGCCTCGATCTGGCCATAGGCGCCGTTGGCAAACAGATCGTAGAACACGCTCGCGTCTACATAGTCTGAAATCTTGAGATGGGCGAGGTTGCGAAACTTGTCGCCTTGCGTCAGGTCGTCGACGGCGATGATGTCATCCAAGCCGCGGGCGTTGAGCCCCTGAATGATGTTGCTGCCAATAAAACCGGCAGCTCCGGTCACGACGATACGGGTCATGCGAACAACTCCTCATAAGAAACCGTGGCGGTGCCAAATTTTCCGACCACCAGGCCAGCGGCCCGGTTCGCCAGTGGCAGGGCGTCCCGCATACTCATGCCAGCGGCGATCAGCGCTGCCATGGTGGCAATCACCGTGTCGCCGGCGCCGGTGACGTCAAACACTTCACGAGCCATGGCCGTCACGCTGAGTTGGCCCTGGTCGTCAAACAGCGTCATGCCTTCTTCGCTGCGGGTCAGCAGCACCGCCTGCAGTCCGAGCTGCTGGCGCAGGTTCTGCACGTT
>Ga0156325_1220_pt2 | contig 17771 bp, 13 predicted proteins | sample RifCSPlowO2_12_FD_107973 | JGI IMG/M metagenome (GOLD analysis project Ga0156325, IMG submission 107973) | Rhodoferax sp. RIFCSPLOWO2_12_FULL_60_11 | reverse complement strand
AAAGCTCGACCGCAGCGCACCAGAGCGACCATATTTTCAAGGCCTGTGGTACGCCGGTGTTTTTTCCGGCCAGCGTGCAGGAGATTCTGGATCTGGGTCTGCATGCCTTTGCCCTGAGTCGTTTTTCCGGGGTCTGGGCCGGTATGAAGACGATTCAGGAGGTCGTTGAATCCAGCGCCACCGTGATCATTGATCCGAGCCGAGTGCAGATCAAAATTCCGACCGACTTCGAGATGCCGCCGGGCGGTGTGCACATTCGCTGGCCCGATGCAGCCCTGGCGCAAGAGGCGCGCCTGTTTGACTTCAAGTGGTACGCGGCGCTGGCCTATGTCCGGGCCAACCGGCTCAACTACAACGTGATCGAGGGCCCGAACGACCGTTTTGGCCTGATGGCCAGCGGCAAGGCCTTCAACGACACGCGCCAGGCTTTGCTCGATCTGGGCTTGGACGACGCGACCTGCCAGCGTCTGGGCATCCGTTTGCACAAGGTCGGCGTGGTGTGGCCGCTGGAAGCTCAGCTGACGCGCGAATTTGCCACCGGCCTGCAGGAAATTCTGGTGGTGGAAGAAAAGCGCCAGATCATTGAGTACCAGCTGAAGGAAGAGTTGTACAACTGGCGTGCTGACGTTCGGCCCACCGTGCTGGGCAAGTTCAACGAGGTTGACGCTAACGCGGCAGGCGCCCACTATGGCAGCGGTGGTGAGTGGTCGATGCCGAACCCGAGTGCCAATACGCTGTTGCGCGCCAATGCCGACTTGTCGCCGGCCCTCATTGCCCGGGCCATCGCCCAGCGCTTGAAGAAAATGGGCCTGGACGCCGACACGACGGCGCGCATCGACGCCCGACTGGCTATTCTGCAGGCCAAGGAGCAGGCGATGCAGGTGCTCGAAGTGAGCAGCGCCAAGGGAGCCGAGCGCCAACCCTGGTTCTGCTCCGGCTGCCCGCACAACACATCGACCAAAGTCCCCGAGGGCTCGCGTGCCATGGCCGGTATTGGCTGCCACTTCATGGCGATCTGGATGGACCGTGCCACCGTGGGCTTTACCCAGATGGGTGGTGAGGGTGTGCCCTGGGTCGGCCAGCAGCCCTTCAGTGCCGAGAAGCACGTGTTTGCCAACCTGGGCGATGGCACCTACTTTCACAGCGGGCTGATGGCGATTCGCCAGGCCATCGCGGCGGGCGTGAACATCACCTACAAGATTTTGTACAACGACGCGGTTGCCATGACCGGTGGCCAGCAAATTGGCGAGCGCCCGGAAGGACACTCCGTGGTCCAGATTGCCCAGAGCATGCGGGCCGAAGGCGCTATCAAAATAGTCGTGGTGACGGACGAGCCGGACAAGTACGCCCACATCACCGGCTTGCCCGAGGGCATTGCCATTGAACACCGCGACGAACTCGATCGCCTCCAGCGTGAGTTCCGGGAAATCAAGGGATGCAGCGTCATCATCTATGACCAGACCTGTGCCACCGAAAAACGGCGCCGGCGCAAGCGTGGCAGCCTGGTCGATCCGGCCAAACGGGTTGTCATCAATGAATTGGTGTGTGAGGGTTGTGGCGACTGTGGCGTGCAGAGCAACTGTCTGAGCGTGGAGCCGCTGGAGACCGAGTTTGGCCGTAAGCGCCAGATCAACCAAAGTACTTGCAACAAGGACTATTCGTGCGTCAAGGGGTTTTGCCCGAGTTTTGTCACGGTAGAGGGCGGTCAACTTAGAAAGAAATCAAAGGGCCAGGGACCGTCGCCGTTTGATGCGGCATGGGGCGCGTTGCCGGAGCCGACGATGGCTTCGACGGTCGGCCAGGACGGCCAGGGCTGGGGCATCGTGGTCGCTGGCGTCGGCGGCACCGGCGTTATCACCATTGGCCAGTTGCTGGGCATGGCGGCGCATCTGGAGGGCAAGGGCATCGTGACGCAAGATGCGGGCGGTCTGGCGCAAAAAGGCGGCGCCACCTGGAGCCACGTGTTGATTGGTGCCTCACAAGACGCCATCCGCACCACGCGTGTGGGCATGGCGGGGGCCGACCTCATCATCGGCTGCGACCCCGTTGTGGCGGCCAGCACGGAAACCCTGCTGCGCATGCTTAAGGGGCGCACGCAGGTGGCGCTGAACTCCCACGCCGCGCCAACGGCCGCTTTTGTCAAAAACGCCAACTGGCAAAACCCGGCCGAGGCCTGCGTCAGCGACATCGTCAAAACAGTGGGACTCGATGCGGTGGCCGCATTCAACACCGAGCTCGCGGCCACCCGTCTGATGGGCGACAGCATTTACACCAACCCGATGCTGCTCGGCTTTGCCTGGCAAAAGGGGTGGATTCCGCTGCAGCAAGCCTCGCTGCTGCGCGCCATCGAGCTCAATGCGGTGGCGGTCGAGCAAAACAAGATGGCGTTTACATGGGGCCGCCGCGCGGCGCACGATCCCGCTGCGGTTGACGAGCTGCTCAACCCGGGGCAAGTGGTGACTCTCGCCAAGCGCAGTTCACTCGATGCGTTGATTGCCAAGCGCGTGGCCTTTTTGACGGATTACCAGAATGGCGCCTACGCTGAACGCTACAAATCCTTTGTGCAGAAGGTGAGAAGTGTGGATGAGTCGGTCGGCCCCGGGAGCCTGGCTTTGAGCGAGGCGGTGACCCGTTACCTGTTCAAGTTGATGGCCTACAAAGATGAGTACGAGGTGGCGCGTTTGCATAGCCACAGCGATTTCAACGCCAGGATAGCCGCCTTGTTTGAAGGTGATTTCAAGATTCACTACCACCTGGCGCCCCCCTTGCTGGCCAAAAAGAACGCGCGCGGCGAGTTGCAAAAGCGGCCCTATGGCCCCGCCACGTTGCTGGCTTTCAAGGTGCTGGCTCAGCTCAAGGGCCTGCGCGGCACGGCGCTGGATATTTTTGGCAAGACCGAGGAGCGGCGCCAGGAGCGTGCCCTGATCACCGAGTACCAGGCCAGCATCAATGAGTTGCTCGGCGTGCTGGGCCGCAACCCGTCTGCGGGGCAGTCGGGTGAAGGCGAGCAGGCGCATTACCAGCTGGCGCTGGACATTGCCCGTATTCCGGAGCAGATCCGGGGTTTTGGGCACATCAAGGCGCGCCATCTGAGCGCGGCGCGCCAAAATTGGCAAGAGTTGATGACCCGGTTTCGGGGCTCCGTGGCCCCGCATACAATGCCCGGTTGACTCTTTTTTACACCAGCCGGCGTGAAAAACTGCGGTGCATCTTGTTTTTTTAACCAATGATTTTGGAGTTACCCGTGTTTATTTCTTCAGCCTTCGCCCAAACCGCCCCTGCCGCCGCTGGCGGCGATATGCAATCTTCACTCATGAGCATGCTGCCGCTGGTGCTGATGTTCGTGGTTTTGTATTTCGTCATGATCCGCCCGCAGATGAAAAAGCAAAAGGAACATCGCGCCATGATTGAGGCCCTGGCCAAGGGCGATGAAGTCGCCACCGTCGGGGGCATGCTGGGCAAGGTCAGCAAGCTGGGCGAGGGTTATTTGACGCTGGAAGTGGCGCCCAACGTTGAAGTTCAAATTCAGCGCAGTGCCGTGGTGCTGGTCTTGCCCAAGGGCAGTATCAAGTAAGCAGCAGTTACAACATCGAGAAGCGCGATCATGAATCGTTACCCAGTCTGGAAGTACGTGATCATCTTGATCGCGCTGGTGGTGGGGGTCGTGTACACCCTGCCCAATTTTTTTGGTGAAGCCCCGGCGGTGCAGGTGTCGGCGGTCAAGGTCGGCGTCAAGGTCGACAGCGGCACAAAAGTGCAAGTCGAAGCAGTCTTGCAGACAGCAGGCCTGGCCGCTGATATGGTGACGCTGGACGGCAACTCGGTCAAAGCGCGCTTTGGCAACACTGAAACCCAGCTCCGGGCCAAGGATGCGATTCAAAAAGCCCTGATCCCTGATCCGGCCAACCCCAGCTACGTGGTGGCGCTCAATCTACTGTCGCGCTCCCCGGCCTGGTTGACCGCCCTGAATGCCTTCCCGATGTACCTGGGGCTGGATTTGCGCGGTGGTGTGCACTTCATGCTGCAGGTCGACATGCAAGCGGCGCTGACCAAGAAAGCTGAATCATTGGCCGGGGATATTCGTACCAGCCTGCGCGAGAAAAATGTTCGCCACAGCGGCATCAGCCGCAACGGCCAGACCATCGAAGTGCGTTTTCGCGATGCGCAAACGCTCGAAGCGGCCAAAGAGATCCTGCTGGATCAATTTGCCGACCTGCAATCGGTGGATGCGCTGGACGGTACCGATTACAAACTGACGGCCTCCATCAAGCCCGTGGCGGCGCTGCGGGTGCAGACACAAGCGCTCAAGCAGAACATCACCACCTTGCACAACCGAATCAATGAGCTCGGTGTGTCTGAACCGGTCATCCAGCAGCAGGGCCTGGACCGGATTGTGGTGGAGTTGCCGGGTGTGCAGGACACCGCCAAGGCGAAAGATATTCTGGGACGCACCGCGACCCTCGAAGTGCGCATGGTCGATGAAAGCAGTGAAGCGCGGGCGGCCGAGGGCGGTACGGCGGCGGTACCGTTTGGGTCCGAGCGCTTCCTGGAACGCAGTGGCCAGCCCGTTATCGTGAAAAAACAGGTGATTTTGACGGGTGAAAACTTGACCGATGCCCAACCCGGTTTTGACAGCCAGACGCAAGAAGCCGTGGTCAACCTGACGCTTGACGCCAAGGGCGCGCGTATTTTCCGCGATGTCACGCGTGAAAGTGTCGGCAAGCGCATGGCGATTTTGCTGTTCGAGAAGGGCAAGGGCGAAGTGGTCACCGCGCCCGTGATCCGCTCGGAGATTGGCGGCGGCCGGGTGCAGATTTCAGGTCGCATGACCGCGATGGAAGCCACCGATACGGCCTTGCTGTTGCGCGCCGGCTCGCTGGCGGCACCGATGGAAATCATCGAGGAAACCACCATTGGCCCAAGCCTGGGCGCGGAGAATATCGCCAAGGGCTTTGACAGCGTCACCTACGGCTTCATTGCGGTGACCATCTTCATGTGCATGTACTACATGCTGTTTGGCCTGTTTTCGAGTATCTCGCTGGCCGTCAATTTGCTGCTGCTGGTGGCGATGCTGTCGATGCTGCAGGCCACCTTGACGCTGCCGGGCATGGCCGCGATGGCGCTGGTACTCGGCATGGCGATTGATGCCAACGTGCTGATCAACGAGCGGGTGCGCGAAGAGCTGCGCAATGGCGCCTCGGCGCAGGCCGCCATCCACGCCGGTTATGACCGGGCCTGGGCCACGATTTTGGATTCCAATGTCACCACCTTGATCGCCGGGCTGGCCTTGTTGACCTTCGGTTCCGGTCCGGTGCGCGGCTTTGCGGTGGTGCACGTTCTTGGCATTCTGACCAGCATGTTCTCCGGCGTGTTCTTCTCCAGAGGCCTGGTCAATTTGTGGTACGGCCGGCAAAACAAGCTCAAGACGGTGTCCATTGGGACCATCTGGCGCCCTGAGCCCGATGCGCCGGTGGCCTCGAAATAAGCGCGAACTACAGCGAGATATTCATGGAATTTTTCAAAATCAAACGCGACATTCCGTTCATGCGGCATGCCATCATTTTTAACGTGGTGTCGCTCATTACCTTTCTGGCAGCGGTTTTCTTTTTGTTCAGCCGCGGTCTGCATCTGTCGGTGGAGTTCACCGGTGGCACCTTGATGGAGGTGACCTACACGCAGCCGGCTGACTTGAACCTGGTTCGCAGCACGGTGGCCAAGCTCGGTTTGAACGATGTCCAGGTGCAAAACTTTGGCACCGCGCGTGATGTACTGATCCGTTTGCCGGTGCAAAAAGGCGTCACTTCTGCCCAGCAGAGTGTGCAGGTGATGGCCGCACTCAAGGCGGCGGATGCGTCCGCGGTCATGCGCCGCACCGAATTTGTGGGTCCGCAGGTGGGCGACGAACTCGCTGCTGACGGCCTGAAGGCGCTGGCCTCGGTGGTGGTCGGCATCATGCTGTACCTGTCACTGCGGTTTGAATGGAAATTCGCGGTGGCGGCGATCATCGCCAATTTGCACGACGTTGTCATCATCCTCGGGTTTTTTGCGTTTTTCCAGTGGGAGTTCTCACTTCCGGTGCTGGCCGCCGTGCTGGCGGTGCTGGGTTATTCGGTCAACGAGTCGGTGGTGATTTTTGACCGGATTCGCGAGAATTTCCGGCGCTACCGCAAGATGAACACGATGCAGATCATCGACAGCGCCATTACCTCGACCATCAGCCGGACCATCATCACACACGGATCAACCCAGATGATGGTGTTGTCCATGTTGTTGTTCGGGGGCGCCACGCTGCACTATTTTGCACTGGCCCTGACCATTGGCATTTTGTTTGGTATCTACTCTTCGGTTTTTGTGGCGGCCGCCATTGCCATGTGGCTGGGCATCCAGCGCGAAGACCTGATCAAGGGCGGGGCCAAAAAAGAAGAAGACCCGAATGACCCCAACGCTGGCGCCACCGTTTGATCAAACCGTGTGCCCAGGCCCATCCGGGCCGTGACGGATCGTTCCGTGCCGACGCCGTTGTTTTGGTCTGACTAGAATCAAAGCATGTCCACTCAGGCCTCCATGGCGCAACGCATCCTGCTCGCCCAAGAGACGCGCAAGCGCTTTCTGGCGGAGGCGGGTCGCGCCATGGTGGAGTTGGGTGTTGCGGCCCGGCAGCGGCTGACCGAGTTGATGACCGAGGCTGCGCCTTCGCGTGACATGCAAAACCGGCGCGACGCCTGGACGCTTTACCAGAGCTGCCAGACGGGCTGGGTTGAAGGTACCCTGACGGCCTGGCAGGCAGCCTTGAAGGTACCGGCGGCTGCGCCAAAGAGGGCGCCCGACGGTGATCTGGAGCTGGTTGGCACCGACGTGGTCGAGGACAAGATCATGGCCTCCCGGCTGGTCTTGAGCGTGATGGAAAAAGTCAGCGCCGAGTTGAATGATCTGCGTGTGCGTATCAGGCTGCTGGAGGGCACGCAAGACCTGCAGGATCACGATATTTTTCGCCCGGAAGTGTTGCTGCTGTTGATGATCGAACAGTGGTCCCTGGCTGGCATGCCCCGCGAGGCCTGGCCCCTGGTGAACGAGGTGGCGAGCACGCTGTTGACGCAGCGCATCAACCAGGCTTATGCGAACGCGAATGCCTTGTTGATCAGGCAAGGGGTGCTGCCGACGATTGAATTAAAAGATCGCGTCAGGCGCATCCCGTCGGCTGCGCCCCGCAGCGGTCCGTCGCCCATGCCATCGCCGGTGTCCGGTCGCGGCGCGCCTGAGGGTGCCGCCAGCCGTCGGGCCGCGCAGGCGGGCTCTGACACGGGTGGCGGCAGTGAGCGTGGTCATGTCGGTGGCGGCGCGCCATCGGGTCATGCCAGGTCGCAATCCGCTGGGTTTTTTGGCGGCGCGTCCGAGGAGACCCGCATGATGACGTCCGGCACACCGCTGGCGCGGGCCCGCAGTCGGGCGCAGGGTGTGCTGGGCCAACTCAAGCGCTTGTTGCTGGGCTCGGGTGCAGGCGATTTTGAAGCCACGCACTATGAGCCTCCGTCGCCCGCCCTGGCAGCGGCGATTGCGATGCGTTCCCAGCCGGTGGGCGTTTATTCCAGCGCTGGCACGGTGCTCGATGAGGACAGTCCGGCGGCGGTGGTCAGGGTGGCGGGCGAGCTGCGGCGCAGAACCACCGATCTCAAGAACAAGGCCGAAACCAAGAGCGAAAAAGCCATTATTGAAATCGTGGCCCTGATGTTCCAGGCCATCTTGCAGGAGGACCGCATTCCACCCAGCATTCGGGTCTGGTTCGCGCGCCTGCAAATGCCGGTGCTGCGGCTGGCGCTGGCCGAGCCGGATTTTTTTGGCACCCTGAATCATCCGGCGCGCGAGTTGATTGACCGCATGGGTTCGTGTGTCATGGGTTTTGACGCCAGCGGCATCAGCGGCAGCGCGCTGGAGACCGAGATCAAGCGGGTGGTGCAGGTGATTGAGCAGTACCCCGAAACCGGACGCCGGGTGTACCAACTGGTGTATGACGAGTTTCAGAAGTTCCTGGCCAAATTCCTGACTGGACGCGCGTCAACCCAAAAAGCGGTTAGCGTGGCGCAGCAGGTGGAGCAAAAGGAGACGCTCACGATCCAGTACACGATCGAGATGCGCAACATGCTCAAGGACATGCCGGTGCGTGACGAGATTCGTGAGTTTTTGTTCAAGGTCTGGGCCGAGGTGCTGGCGGTGGCGGCGGTGCGCAAAGGCCCGCAGCACGCTGACACGCTCGCGTTCAAAAAAACTGCCACCGATCTCCTTTGGGCCGCCAGCGCCAAGCCCAACCGCAACGACCGCGCCCGCGTGATCGCGGATTTGCCGCAATTGCTGCAGAAATTGCGCGCCGGCATGACGTTGCTGGGCGTGGCACCGTCCGAGCAGCAGCGCCATATTCAGACCGTCAGCGACACCCTGGCCGACGCGTTCCTGTCCAAGACCCAGGCGATTGGGAGCGAGCAGATTGCGGCCATGGCCGAACACCTGGAACACCTCGAAAACTTCGTCACCGATGACGGCCTGGGCGACCTGCCGCTGGACGCCCAGAGTATTGAAATGATGCTGGGTATCGACGCCTCGGCGATGGATGTGGTGACTGACGGCGGCTCCCAGCCCAGTGCGGCGATGCTGGCGTGGGCGCAGGAGCTGCAGGTGGGAGCCTGGTTTTCGCTCGACCACAACGGTCAGCTCGCTCAGGTGCAGTTCGCCTGGCGCAGTGAACGCAAACACCTGCACCTGTTTGCTTCGACCACCGGGCACTGTTACCTGATGCAGACCGGGCGCCTGGCGGCCTACCTGCAGGCGGGTCTGTTGCTGCCGCAAGAAGAAGAAACACTCACCGTGCGCGCCACGCGCGATGCCTTGGGCAAGCTCGAAGCCAATCCGGAGCGGCTGCTCGGTTAATGGGCCACCCGGCTGGCGCCGTCGTCACACAGCTCGTCGAGTATCAGCGCGTCGGGCTCTAAGCCCAGACGCCAGAACACCATGAGCACAATGACCTTGAAGTCTTCCAGCGCCAAGGGGTAGGCGGGTGCTGCCATGGCACGCTCCAGCACGATCTCGCGCAGAGGGCCTGGCAGCGCGCCCGCGTTTTCGAGAAAAGTGACAAAGCCCAGACAAGGCGCACCCAGGTGATTCTGCTCGGCCGCTGTGTACACGCGCAGGCTGTGCGGCGACTGGGCAATGGCATCTGTTCTTGACGCTTCTTGCGTGCTGTGGCCCGCGCCGGCTGGCGCTATCGCCACCGACTGCTCGCGCGCCGCCAGACTCAGGTCATGCAACCAGGTCAAAGCGTCCTGAATTTCCTCGGCATCAAAGCCGACGGCGCTGAGCTTTTGCTGCAGATCAGCCGGTTCAGGGCAGGACTCGCCATGCCAATAATTCTCGTAAACGAAAACAAGGACTTCAAACATGGGTGCAATATAGCCCGAAGGCGGATCGCTTAAGCGACAAGTTGACCGTCAAATCAGACCTGGCCCCTCGGGTCGTCGCGCGGGCGTCTATCCCCGGCTCATGCGCTGGAACAGGCCGCCGGGCAAGCGCACCAGCAGACCGTCAAGTTCAAGCGTCATCAACTGTGCTTGCAGGCCGGCGGTGTCGAGGCCGCAGCGCGCCTGCAAGGCGTCCAGCCCGACGGGGTCGAAGCCGATCGCATCGAGCAACGCCGTTTGAGTGCCCAATGAGCCTGTAGCCCCCGCAGAACAAGCGTCAACAGCTATTGAATCGAGATCGGGCGCCAGGCCGCTGTCAATTTTCATCTCCTCCAGCACGTCCTGCGCCGATTCCACCAGCTTGGCGCCTTGCTTGATGAGCGCGTGGCAACCGCGCGCCTGCGTGGAATGAATCGAGCCGGGGATGGCAAAAACATCTTTGCCCTGTTCGGCGCTGAGCCGCGCGGTGATCAGGGAGCCGGACTTCAGGGCGGCCTCGATCACCAGCGTGGCCTGCGCCAGCCCGGCAATCAGACGGTTGCGCTTGGGAAAATTGGCGGGCAGCGGCGGCGTGCCCAAAGGGTACTCGCTGATGAGCAAGCCGTTTTGGGCGATGCGGTGCGCCAGCGCCAAGTGTCTTTTGGGGTAGACCCGGTCCAGCCCGGTGCCCACCACGGCTACCGTGGCGAGCCGGTCGGAGCCCGGCGCCAGACTGTCGAGCGCACCCTCGTGGGCCGCGCCGTCCACCCCCAGGGCCAGTCCGCTGACCACGGTCAAGCCCGCCAGTCCCAGCGCCTTGGCAAACTGGCGCGCGTTGGCCGCGCCTTGGGGGGTCGGGTTACGGCTGCCGACCACGGCAATGCTGTTGGCCAGACTCAAGGCCAGCTTGTTTACTATTGAAGTAGTAGCTGCTTGCCCTTTATTGACGGGGGCTACAGCCTGATTTGATACAAATTCACCACCACCCAGCAGGTACAGCATCAGGGGCGGGTCCTCGATGTTGAGCAGCGATTGCGGGTAGTTGGCATCCCCCAGCACCACGATTTGGCGCCGGGCACCACCGACACCGGTGTCCTGCAGCCAGGCCCAGGTCTGCTCCAGCAGTGGCGCCAGCTCAGCCGGCTCGGCGCGCAGGGCCGTGGCCTGCCGGGCGCTCACCACCTGTTGCAGCGTCGATGACGACTGCTCAAACACCTTTGCTGGCAAGCCAAACGCCACCAGCAATTTGCGGGCGGCTTCATTGCCGACGCCGCTGCTGAGCGTCAGGCGCAGCCAGGCGGCCAGTTCGTCGCGTTCCACTGAAACCTTGGGGGTGCTGGCGTCAACGGGGTGTCACGCTGCCTTAGCGCGGGTTGACCAGCCGGTCGCCGACTTTGACGCCATCCGTGATGTCGAGCACCAGCGCATACGAGAGTTTCTCGAAGGGGCGAAACACCATCAGCAGGCCATTGCGTTCATCGGGCAACTTCAGCTCGGGGCGCGCTGAATCGGTTTTGTCGATCAGGCGCGCACCGTCTTTCAGGATCGCCAGGACGTGCCCGCTTTCGATGCCGTCGCGCGTGCCCAGATTGATCGCCACCACCTGGTTCTGCGCCGCGTTGACCACCGCGCTGCCATAGACCGAGACAATGCGGGCGTTGACTGGCCCCTGGGGGGCGTGCGGCACGTAGCTCAACAACTGTTGTGGTGGCTCGGGCAGCAGCCGGTCGCCAACGCGCATCTCTTCCTTGGCCGCCACAATGTCAATCGTGGCCGGGATGATGTCGGTGCGGGGTTTGCCATCCTTGTCAACCGAGGCCTGGGTGGATTCGCCGCGCACCAGCAGCGCCTTGCCCACGTACTGCGCCTCATAGCCCAAAATTTCAGTGGTGACCGGGTCTTTCAATGGCGTGGCGTTGCGAAACACCCGGTACGCTTTCTGCTTTTGCGACGGTTCATCGATCAGCACCGCGTCACCCTGGCCGCGCGCGTAGGCCCGGTCACCGCGGGTCAGCAACACGCGGCCCTCTTGCGCCGCCACAATGCGCGGCGCCAGGGCCAGGCCGTTCGCGTCCACGATCACCGGCTCGGCCAGAAACGGTTCGATCAAGTGGCTTTTGAGCGTCGGCAGGGCGTTGTCGGCCAGCTGTTCAATCCGGGTGCGTGGCGATAGGCGCACGGTCGTCAGCACCGCCGCATCGGCGCCCGATTGGCGAGTGCGCAGGGTGGCGCGCCCGCCCTGGCGCTCCAGATACAGCGTTTGCCCCGGGTAAATCAGATGCGGGTTGCGGATGTCAGCCAGATTCATGCCCCACAACTCGGGCCAGCGCCAGGCGCTTTTCAGGAACATGCCGGAGATGGCCCATAACGTGTCGCCGCGTTTGATGGTGTATTCATCGGGGGCGTTGGCCGCCAGTTCGTTCAAGGGCACGCCGGCCTGCGCGACCTGCGTCGCGGTCGCCTTTTGCCCTGCCGTGATCGGAAAATTCTGGGCCCAAGCTGGCGCGGTGGCCAAGCTGGCGGTCAGCACCGCCAGGGTGATCCCCATGACTTTGGCGGCGGCGGTGGACTTTGGCATCAGGTTTTGGGTCATAGGGTTCTGCACGGCAAATGTGTTTCAGGCGGTTGGGGCGCCAGGCGGCGGACTGGCCAGCCTGGAGGACAACATGATAAGTCACGCACGATTTTGCACTTAAGCCCTTGATCCGGCAACGTTTCCTCGGTCTACCGTCTGCCGGCAGCGCCAAAAGTAGCGAAAATAACGACATATCCCAAAACCTTGCGGGACAGGCCGCAGCCTGAAGGTTTGCGGGACAGACCGAAGTGACGCGAAGCGTACAAGCTCTGTCCTCAACATTTCAAGGCGTGCCAGCTCTGTCCTCAACTAAACTGAGACTTTGCGGGACAGACCGCAGCTACGCCCAGCGAGCCAGCTCTGTCCTCAACTAATTAAATGGCATTACTTCCAATTCTTTGTTATCCCGATCCCAAACTGCACACCGTGGCCAAACCGGTGTCAACGGTGGATGTGCGCGTTCAGACCCTGATCGTGGATATGCTGGAAACCATGTACGAGGCCAAAGGCATTGGCCTGGCGGCGACCCAGATCAATGTGCACGAGCGTCTGATCGTGATGGATGTCTCTGAAGAACGTGACGCGCCGCTGGTGCTGATCAACCCGCAACTGGTCTGGAGCAGCGCCGAGACGCACCTCAACGAAGAGGGCTGTTTGTCGGTGCCGGGTATTTACGACGGTGTCGAGCGTTTTGACGCCGTCACCGTGACGGCGCTGGACGCTCAGGGCCAGTCGCGCCTGATTGAAGCCGAAGGCCTGCTGGCCGTGTGTATCCAGCATGAGATGGACCACCTGCTGGGCAAGGTTTTTGTCGAATACCTGTCGCCGCTCAAGCGCAACCGGATCAAGAAAAAAATGCTCAAAGCGCAGCGCGAGGAGCGTGAGTGAGGCTGATCTTTGCCGGCACACCCGAATTTGCCCGCGTCGCGCTGGCACAGCTGCACGCTAGCGGGCATGAAATTGCGCTGGTGCTGACACAGCCGGACCGGCCCGCCGGGCGCGGCATGAAGCTGCAGGCCTCCGCCGTCAAGCAGTTCGCGCTGGATCACGGTCTGGCGTTGGCGCAGCCGCGCAGCCTGCGGCTGGACGGCAAATACCCTGAGGACGCGGCTGCCGCACGGGAGACGCTGGTGGCTGCGCAGGCCGATGCCATGGTGGTGGCCGCCTATGGCCTGATTCTGCCGCAGTGGGTGCTGGATGTGCCCGCCCGCGGCTGCTTCAACATTCACGCTTCGCTGCTGCCGCGCTGGCGGGGCGCGGCACCGATTCACCGCGCCATCGAGGCGGGCGACGCGCAAACTGGCGTGACCATCATGCAAATGGACGCCGGGCTCGACACCGGCGCCATGCTGCTGGCGCAGGCGATCCCGATCGAGGCGGGCGACACCACCGGCAGCCTGCATGACCGGCTGGCCGAACTGGGCGCACAGCTGATGCTGCAAGTGCTGGCGCAGGCGATCCCGATCGAGGCGGGCGACACCACCGGCAGCCTGCATGACCGGCTGGCCGAACTGGGCGCACAGCTGATGCTGCAAGTGCTGGTGCAGGCGGTCCACGGCCGTTTGCAGCCGGTGGCGCAGGCGGCACAAGGCGTGACCTACGCCCACAAAATTGAAAAACACGAGGCGGCCATCGATTGGACGCAACCCGCTGCGGTGATCGCGCAACGCATCCGTGCCTTCAATCCATTCCCCGGCGCCACGGCGGTTTTGAATGGCGAAACGCTGAAGATATGGCTGGCAGACGTCGCACCGGGGGTCCCGCCCGTTTCCAAGGAGTTTGGATCAATTCTGGCTGTAGCCCCCGCAGGTATTGAGATTGTAGCTATGAAATCAATAGTAAACATCACACAACTGCAGCGCCCCGGCGGTAAACGCCTGGGCGTGGCCGAGTTCCTGCGCGGGTTTGACGTGCAGCCCGGCATGGTTTTTGAGAAGCCCGGCAGCTAGCGCCGCCCAAGGCCAGCTTGACTTCAGACGGTGTTCGTTTAAATTCAAGCCATGTGCCCGAACCGCCAAACCCCCCTGGCCGCAGCGCCCGCGCTGCAGCGCCTGCTGGCGCGCTACCCGTCTGACCCGCATGCCTTGCTGCAGATTCTGCGCGAACTGCAGGCCCTACAAGGCTGGCTGGCGCCAGACGCCTTGGGCCAGGTCGCCAGCGCGCTTGGCTTGACGCTGGCGCAGGTGCAAGGGGTGGCTGGTTTTTACCGCTTCTTGCACACCCGGCCGGTCGGCGCCTACCGCGTGCTGTTCAGCGACAACGTGACCGACCGCCTGCTGGGCAGCGAGGCACTGCTGGCCGACCTGTGCCAGCGCCTGGGGGTCGTACCCGGTCAGCTCAGTGCCGATGGCCAGGTCAGCGTGGAGCGGACCTCCTGCACCGGGCTGTGCGATCAGGGGCCGGCCTTGCTGATCAACCACCATCAGGTGCTCACCCGGCTGGACGCCGCCCGGGTGGCGCACATGGCCGAGCTGATCCGCGCGCGTGTGCCAGTGCCGCAATGGCCAGCCGCGTGGTTTGAGGTGCAGGACAACATCCGCCGGGCCGATGTGCTGCTTGGCGCGCCTTGCGCGCCGGGGGCTGCGTTGGCTCAGTCGCTGGCGCGTGGCGCTAATGCGACGCTGGCCGAGATCAAGCGCTCCAATTTGCGCGGGCGCGGCGGCGCCGGTTTTGCCACTGGCCTCAAATGGGAGCTGTGCCGCCAGGCCCCCGGCACGGAGCACATCGTGGTGTGCAATGCCGACGAAGGTGAACCCGGCACCTTCAAGGACCGCGTGCTGCTGAGCCGACAGGCTGACGCGGTGTTCGAGGGCATGACCGTCGCCGCCCACGTGCTGGGCGCGCGCCGCGGTTTTCTTTACCTGCGGGGTGAATACCGCTACCTGCTGGAGCCCTTGCAGGCCGTTTTGCAGCGCCGGCGCGCGGAGCAGCTGCTGGGCACCCACATCCTGGGGCAGGCCGGTTTCGATTTCGACATCGCCATTCACGTCGGCGCTGGTGCCTACGTCTGCGGCGAGGAGTCGGCGCTGATCGAGTCGCTCGAAGGCAAGCGCGGCACGCCGCGCATCCGCCCGCCATTCCCGGCCGAGCACGGCTACCTGGGGCATCCGACCCTGGTCAACAACGTGGAAACTTTTTGCGCCGTGGCGCACATCGCGCAGCACGGCGGCGCGCTCTGGGCCGGCATCGGAACGCCCAAATCGACCGGCACCAAGATTCACTCGGTGTCGGGCGACTGCGCGCGCCCGGGCCTGTACGAATACCCCTTGGGCACGCCGGTGAGCCGCCTGCTGGCGGACTGCGGCGCGCGCGACACGCAGGCGGTGCAGGTCGGCGGGCCGTCCGGCGTGTGCCTGGCGCCAGACGAGTTCGAGCGCCGCATCGCGTTTGAAGACGTGCCGACGGCGGGCGCCTTCATGGTGTTTGACCGCTCGCGTGACATGTTCGAGGTGGCACGCGGTTTTGCGCATTTTTTTGCCCATGAGAGTTGTGGCTTCTGCACCCCATGCCGGGTCGGCACCGCCTTGCTGGTCAAGCGCATGGACAAGCTCGCAGGCGGCCATGGCTCAGGCGACGACCTTGATGTGCTGTTCGAGTTGGATCGCCTGCTGCACAGCACCACCCATTGCGGCCTGGGGGCGAGCGCCTGCAACTCCTTGCGCGATACGGTGCTCAAGTTTCGTCCGGCCTACGAGCAACGTCTGCAATCGCTCGATTTCGAGCCGGGTTTTGACCTCGACGCCGAGCTGTCGATTGCCCGGCGCATGACCGGCCGCGACGACGCCGCCGCGCACCTGGAGAACCGCACATGACGGATGACGTGAGCCCCAGCCAGAGCTTCTCGCTCGACGGCGACGACCTGCCGTTTGCGTCCGGGGAGACCATTTTGCAGGCCGCCACACGCGCCGGGCGCTACATCCCGCACCTGTGCTGGCACCCGGACTTTGCGGCGCATGGCTCATGCCGGATCTGCAGTGTCAAGGTGAATGGCCGCGTCGGTGCCGCCTGCACCGTGCAAGCGGCGGCCGGGCTGGAGGTCGAAAGCAATACGCCGGAGATGAACCGCCAGCGCAAGACGCTGCTGCAGATGTTGTTCGTTGAGGGCAACCACTTTTGCCCCAGTTGCGAGAAAAGCGGCAATTGTTTGCTGCAGGCCACCGCCTACCAGATGGGCATGGAAGGGCCGCACTTCGAGGAGTTTTACCCCAGCCGCCCGGTGGACGCCAGTCACCCCGACATCCTGCTCGACTTCAACCGCTGTATTTTGTGCGAACTGTGCGTGCGCGCCAGCCGCGAGGTCGATGGCAAAAACATCTTTGCCATCGGCGGCTACGGCATTGGCACCCACCTGCTGGTCAACAGCGCCAGCGGGCAGTTGGGCGACACCAATATGAGCCTGGATGACCGCGCGGCCCACATCTGCCCGGTGGGCGTGATCCTGCCCAAGCGGCGTGGCTTTGTGATCCCGATCGGACAGCGGCGTTTCGATTTGAAGCCGGTGTCGCAGCAGGTGGAAGGCGACGCGACATGATGGCGCCCGCGATGTCCCAAACGCCGCGCAAGCTCAAGGTCGCCACGGTGTCGCTGGCCGGCTGTTTTGGCTGCCACATGTCTTTTCTGGATATTGACGAGCGCCTGTTCGATCTGATCGAGCACATCGAGTTCGACCGCTCGCCGCTGACCGATATCAAGCAGGTCGGGGCATGTGACATCGGCCTGATCGAAGGCTGCCTGTGTAATGCCGAAAACGTGCAGGTGCTGCGTGAGTTCCGCGCGCACTGCAAAACGCTGGTGGCAGTCGGCGCCTGCGCCATTACCGGCGGTTTGCCTGCGCAGCGCAATCACCTCGATTTGGGCCAGTTGCTGACCGAGGTCTACCGCAGCCGGCCGGGCCTGAGCGCGGGCGGCGCCATCCCCAATGACCCCGAACTGCCGCTGCTGCTGAACAAAGTGCACCCGATCCGCGAGGTGGTGCATGTGGACTACTCCCTGCCCGGTTGCCCGCCCTCGGCTGACGCTTTCTGGCACTTCTTGAGCGACCTGATGGCCGGGCGCACGCCGCACCTGGGGCACGGCCTGATCCACTATGACTGACTGTGACCGAGTATGAGCACCTCACTCGAAACCGCTGCCCCTGACGCTGTCGCTCAAGGCCTGCGCCGGGTCGCCATCGACCCGGTGTCACGGGTTGAAGGCCATGGCAAGGTCACGCTCTTACTGGACGCGAACAACCGCGTGCAGCAGGTGCGCCTGCACATCGTCGAGTTCCGCGGCTTCGAGAAATTCATCGAAGGCCGACCCTACTGGGAAGTGCCGGTGATGGTGCAGCGGCTGTGCGGCATCTGCCCGGTGTCGCACCATCTGGCGGCGTCCAAAGCGTTCGACCGGGTGGTCGGCGCCTTGCCCGTCACGCCCACGGCCGACAAGATCCGCCGCCTGATGCATTACGGTCAGGTGATGCAGTCGCACGCCCTGCATTTCTTTTACCTGGCCGCGCCCGACCTGCTGTTTGGTTTTGACTCCGAGGTGAACCGGCGCAACATCGTCGGCGTGGCGCAAGCGCACCCTGACATCGCCCGCAAAGGTGTGCTGCTGCGCAAGTTCGGCCAAGAGGTGATCCGCGCCACCGCGGGCAAGCGCGTGCATGGCACCGGTTCGGTGCCGGGCGGCGTCAACAAGCATGTCAGCCCGCAAGACCGGGCCCTGCTGCAACGCGATGTGGCGCAAATGCTCGCGTGGGCGCAAGAGGCGGTATTGATTGCCAAACAATT
>Ga0156325_1221_pt4 | contig 17927 bp, 17 predicted proteins | sample RifCSPlowO2_12_FD_107973 | JGI IMG/M metagenome (GOLD analysis project Ga0156325, IMG submission 107973) | Rhodoferax sp. RIFCSPLOWO2_12_FULL_60_11 | reverse complement strand
TCAGAAAACCCACGTGCCATGTGTACGTGACGGTTGGTAACTGAAAGAGGCCAGGAAGATATGGGACAAAAAATCCACCCAACCGGCTTTCGCTTGTCGATCAGCCGCAACTGGGCATCACGCTGGTACGCCAACGACCGTGATTTCGCGGGCATGCTGGCTGAAGACATCAAGGTGCGCGAGTACCTGAAGGCCAAGCTGAAAAACGCGTCTGTGTCGCGTGTATTGATCGAGCGTCCTGCCAAGAATGCCCGTATCACGATTTTCTCGGCTCGTCCGGGCGTTGTGATCGGTAAAAAAGGCGAAGACATCGAGAACTTGAAGCGTGAGTTGTCGCGTCAACTCGGCGTGCCGGTTGCAGTCAACATCGAAGAGGTGCGCAAGCCCGAAATTGATGCCAAACTGATTGCCGACAGCATTACGCAGCAGCTTGAAAAGCGAATCATGTTTCGCCGTGCCATGAAGCGCGCCATGCAAAATGCGATGCGTCTGGGTGCCTTGGGCATCAAGATCATGTCGTCGGGCCGGCTCAATGGCATTGAAATCGCTCGTTGCGAGTGGTACCGCGAAGGTCGCGTGCCGCTTCATACACTGCGCGCCGATATTGATTACGGCACCTCTGAGGCGCAAACAACCTACGGCATTATTGGTGTCAAGGTCTGGGTGTACAAGGGTGACACCTTAGGGCGTAATGATCTGCCTGCTGCTGTTGAGGCCCGTACCGATGAAGAGCGCCGTCCACGCGGTCCCCGTCGCGATGATCGCGGTGCTCGTCCAGGTGCAGACCGTCCGGCCCCCCGTGTTGCACGGCGCCCCCCAATGGGTGCCAACACAGCGCCGTCCGATGGCAGCGACAAACCCGCGGAGGCCACTGGGGCCGTCGCACCGAAACCCGCCGTTCAGCGCGTCCGCAAGGTAGCCGCGCCAGCTGCAGCAGCTGACGGCAAAGGAGAATAATTATGTTGCAACCCGCTCGTCGCAAATATCGCAAAGAGCAAAAGGGCCGTAACACCGGTATCGCAACTCGAGGTAGCTCGGTTGCGTTTGGTGATTTTGGTCTGAAGTGTATTGACCGCGGTCGTTTGACAGCTCGTCAGATTGAAGCCGCACGTCGTGCGATTTCTCGTCACGTCAAACGTGGTGGCCGTATCTGGATTCGAGTTTTCCCTGACAAGCCAATTTCCCAAAAGCCTGCTGAAGTGCGTATGGGTAACGGCAAGGGCAATCCCGAGTACTACGTGGCTGAAATCCAGCCGGGTAAGATCGTTTTTGAAATTGTCGGTGTACCAGAAGAGTTGGCTCGTGAAGCGTTTCGTTTGGCAGCCGCCAAGCTGCCTTTGCGGACCACTTTTGTGGCTCGCATGATTGGCCAGTAATCAGGAGAACATGATATGAAAACTACTGAACTACGCCAAAAAGACGTTGCCGGTCTGCAAGCAGAAGTCAAAGAGTTGCAAAAAGCTCACTTTGGCCTGCGCATGCAAAAAGCCACGCAACAACTCAACAACACCGCTACGCTGCGCTCCACGCGCCGCGATATTGCTCGCGCCAAGACCATTCTTGTCGAGAAGCAAAGCGCTGAAACATCCGCCAAATAAGGAGCGATAAATGACGGAAGCTAAAAAATCCCTCAAGCGCACCTTGGTTGGCAAGGTGGTCAGCGACAAGCGTGCCAAGACTGTGACTGTGCTGATTGAGCGTCGTGTCAAACACGAGCTCTATGGCAAGATCGTTGGTAAGTCCAGCAAGTACCACGCCCATGACGAAACGGGCGAGTACAAACTGGGTGACATCATTGAGATCACGGAAAGCCGTCCCATTTCTAAAACCAAGAACTGGGTGGCAACCCGCCTGGTTCAAAAGGCGGCTGTGGTTTAAGCCTTTGCAGTCCTGAGACTGCACGGTTCATTGAAACGGCTCACAATGTGAGCCGTTTCTATTTGTATTTCTCTAGGGGGCGGACTTCATTCGCTGTCTCACAATTTCAATCAATCATTTAAGGAACATTCAATGATTAAAGTAGGCGATCAACTTCCCGCAACCACCTTGATGGAATTTTCGGAAGTGGAGGGCGGCGGTTGCAGTCTCGGCCCCAACCCCGTGGACGTCGCGAAGGCCAGCGCGGGCAAGACCATTGCCCTGTTTGCTTTGCCGGGGGCCTTCACGCCAACTTGTTCGGCTAAGCATGTGCCTGGCTATATCCAGCACTTCGATGCGCTGAAAGCCGCCGGGGTTGATGAAATCTGGTGCGTCAGCGTCAATGATGCTTTTGTCATGGGTGCCTGGGCGCGTGACCAGAAAACCAATGGCAAGGTGCGTATGCTGGCCGATGGCGATGCGGCTTTTGCCAAGGCGACCGGCTTGACGCTGGACCTGACCGGCAAAGGCATGGGACTGCGCAGCAACCGTTACTCCATGCTGGTAAAAGATGGCAAAGTTGTCACGCTCAACATCGAAGCCCCCGGAAAATTTGAAGTCAGTGACGCGGCCACCCTGCTCGCGCAGGCCAAAGGCTGAGTCACTGATTGAATCGCAAAGCCCGCCTACCGTATCGGTGGCGGGCTTTATAGATTCACCTTCAGGTAGTGTGCCCCTTCAATCGGGTTGTGGTAATAGGGTTCGATTTCTTCGAACCCAAGGTCTTGGTACAAAGCGCGCGCGCTTTCCATGTCATTAAGCGTATCAAGCAAGACGCAGGCGTAGCCCGCCACCCTCGCACAATCCAAAATTGCTTCAGCTAGTTGGCGCCCGACACCATGACGGCGGAAAGCGGGTCGTACATAGAGCCTCTTCATCTCGCACGCGTTGGGGTAGTCCACGGTATCGAGCGGCCGTAAAGCGCAGCAACCGGCTGGTTCCTCATCTATTTCGGCCATGAGCAATGCACCCCGTGGCGCGGCGTAGTCGCCCGGAAGTTCAGCCAGTTCGGCTTCAAACCCCTGAAAACACAAGTCAATCCGCAATGCCTGCGCGTACTCGCGCAACATGCTGCGCAGCGTGTTGAGCTCTTCCGGCGTGTTGGGCACGATAAATTCGATTGAGGGCGTCTTCACAGTTGCAGATTGTGCACGATGAGGAATGGGTGTACGAGCAACGGACCTGACTGGAGGCCAGGTCGCACCTCGTCGACAGGGGGGCGGGCCCGCCTAGTTGCTCAGTGTTTTCCCTAGGTTTCTGTCGCATTGCCCCGATTAGATGTATTCATCAGAAAACTGTAAGTAATCCCCTTGATAGTCCACCCCGCAGCACCGCGGTCCCTGGTCCGCGCAATGTACTGGTGCAACGGGTCTCCGTTGTTATTTAATAATTATTCTCGAGGAGACTTCATGAAGGAAGACCTAAGTAGTGGCGCCTACTGGAAAGAGACACTGAAGCTGCTGAGGAATGTTTTGATCCTCTGGTTTCTGGTTTCTTTTGGGGCGGGCATTTTGTTTGTTGACTTTTTCAACCAGTTCCACTTTGGTGGTTACCCGGTTGGATTCTGGTTCGCCCATCAGGGCTCGATGTATATCTTTGTGATCCAGATTTTTTACTACGCCTGGCGCATGAACAACCTGGACATCAAGTTTGATGTTCATGAAGACTGAGGACTAAAACATGGATCTTCAAACCACAATTTATCTAATGGTCGGTCTGAGCTTTTCGCTCTATATCGGCATTGCCATCTGGGCCCGTGCCGGCACCACCAGTGAGTTCTACTCGGCCGGCGGTGCGGTGCACCCGGTGCTGAACGGCATGGCCACCGGCGCGGACTGGATGTCAGCCGCGTCCTTCATCTCCATGGCCGGCCTGATCGCCAACATGGGTTACGGCGGCGGCTTGTTCTTGATGGGCTGGACCGGCGGCTACGTGCTGCTGGCCATGTTGCTGGCACCTTACCTGCGCAAGTTTGGCAAGTTCACGGTCCCGCAGTTCATTGGCGACCGTTTTTACTCCAAGAGTGCCAGCGTGGTGGCGGTGTTGTGCCTGCTGACTGCATCGCTCACGTACATCATTGGTCAAATGACGGGCGTTGGCGTGGCATTTTCGCGCTTCCTCGGCGTCTCCAGTGATGTTGGCATTTACGTGGGTATGGGCATCGTCTTCTTGTATGCTGTGTTTGGCGGCATGAAAGGCATCACCTACACCCAGGTGGCGCAGTACATCGTGCTGATCTTGGCATACACCATTCCGGCGATCTTTATTTCGCTGCAACTCACCGGTAATTTCTTGCCTCAGTTGGGACTGGGTTCCACCATGACCGGGACGGATATTTCCTTGCTGACCAAACTGGACTCGGTGGTGACTGACCTCGGCTTCGGCAAATACACCACCACCACGGCCGGTAGCACGCTCAACATGTTTGTCTACACCATGTCGTTGATGATTGGTACTGCCGGTCTGCCGCACGTGATCATGCGATTCTTCACGGTGCCTACCGTGAAAGACGCACGCTCAAGCGCTGGTTGGGCGCTGGTGTTCATTGCCATTCTGTACACCACCGCACCTGCGGTGGCGGCCATGGCCAAGTTGAACCTGCATGCCACCATCAATTCTGCCGTGAATGCAGGGGGTGATTTGTATGCCCCGGAAGCCAGTCTGAAGGCTGACGCGCAGCCTGACTGGATGAAGCGCTGGGAAAAAACAGGTTTGCTGAAGTTCACTGACAAGAATGGTGACGGCCGCATTCAGTACTACAACGACAAGACCAAGAACGAAGCCGCTGCCGCCAAAGCCACTGCTGCTGGCTGGAAGGGCAATGAGCTCGAAGTGAACGCCGACATCATTGTGCTGGCCAACCCTGAAATCGCCTTGCTGCCCAACTGGGTGATTGGCCTGGTGGCGGCGGGCGGCTTGGCGGCTGCGCTGTCCACGGCCGCTGGCTTGTTGATGGCCATTTCTTCGGCTGTGTCGCATGACCTGATCAAGAATATTTTTGTTCCTGATATTTCTGAAAAGGGCGAGTTGCTGGCCGGCAAGATTTCGATGGCGGTGGCGATTGTGGTGGCAGGCTATTTAGGCTTGAACCCGCCCGGGTTTGCGGCCGGTACAGTGGCGCTGGCGTTTGGTATTGCGGCCAGCTCGCTGTTCCCTGCCATCATGATGGGCATTTTCAGCAAGAAGATGAACAAGGAAGGTGCCATGGCCGGCATGCTGGCTGGCCTGTTCATCACCTTGTTCTATGTGTTTGCGCACAAGGGCTTGTTCTTCATCAAGGGCACCGAGTACCTCGGTCTCATTGGTGGACCCAACCCCTTCTTTGGCATCACGCCGGAGGCCTTTGGTGCCATCGGTGCCCTGGTGAACTTTGCGGTGGCTTTCCTGGTTGACAAGGTCACGCCCGAGCCACCCGAGCACATTCAGCACATGGTGGAATCGGTGCGTATTCCGCGCGGTTCCAAGCTGGTGAATGGTGCCCACTAAGGGCGTGTTGATGATCTGAGTCACCGCCCTGTTGACCCATGTGGGCAGCGGTGACAATGAAAGCCCTGCTGGTCATGCCGGCAGGGCTTTTTTACTTGAACTGGAGCTTGGTATGGTGTTTGACATCAGCGTCGCGATGACCTGGATATTGTTTTTGGCTTTGTTTCCGATCAGCTTCGTCTGGTTGCGCCGCGCCTGGCGCATTGTGATGAAGCGCGATTTTTCCGAGGTGGCCGTCAAGCGTGGTGAGGCCCCGCCTGACCCAGCCAAATTTGCGCCTTACGAGATGGCGATCAACCTGGTGGCCGGGGTCATTCTTCTGTGTGTGATTGTGGCGGTGCTTGCCGGGTTCTGGGACTACAGCACCTGGAGCGCCATTGCCGGTAGCACGATCTGGTGCAAATTTTTCGCCAGTTTTGCCTTGTCGCGCCACGCCCATGCGAGTTGGGATAAGTCCAAGGTCTGAGATGTTGCCAGGTGGGTGTCGCTTGGAATGGGCGTCAGGCCCTGGGCGATCCATCGGGCACAATGCCCGCAAAAGGGTTCGCGCCAATGACGCAGTACCCGCCATTAGGAGACTGCCATGTTCAAAGAGCTTGACGCACAGCGTCTGGTTGCCTTGTTTGTAGGGGGGTGGCTGCTGTTCAATTTCCCTTTGCTGGGTCTGTGGGATCGTGCTGAAACACTCTTGGGTGTTCCGTTATTTCCGGCGGCGCTGTTTCTGCTCTGGGGATTTGTGATCGCAGCCATGGCCTGGCTGATGGAGCGGCCCGGGTCACAGCATCTGGAGGACTAGCCATGCTCTCGCCTGCGTTGGTCATTGGCGCTTCGTTTGCCTATCTGCTGCTGCTCTTTGCCGTGGCCTATTTGGGTGATTGGCGCGCCGCGCAGGGCCGCTCCCTCATTGCCAATCCCTGGACCTATGCCTTGTCGATGGCCGTGTACTGCACGGCGTGGACCTATTTTGGCAGCGTCGGGCGGGCCGCTTCCGGCGGCGTGTGGTTCTTGCCGATTTTCCTCGGGCCCACCCTGGGCATGGTGCTGGGCTGGATGGTGCTGCGCAAGATGATTCGCATCGCGCACGCGTACCGCATCACCTCGATTGCCGACTTCATTGGCAGCCGCTACGGCAAGAGTCCCGTGCTGGCCGGCTTGGTGACGCTGATTGCCGTGGTGGGCATCATTCCCTACATTGCGTTGCAGCTCAAGGCGGTGTCGGCCGGCTACGCCTTGCTGACGACGCCGCTCGGGGCCGATTTTGCGCCGCAGCCGCACTGGAGCCAGGACAGCACTTTTTACACGGCGCTGGCGCTTGCGGGTTTCACCATGGTGTTTGGCGCGCGCCATCTGGACTCGACTGAGCGGCACGAGGGCATGGTGGCGGCGATTGCCTTTGAGTCCGTGGTCAAGTTGCTGGCGTTCCTGACCGTGGGCCTGTTTGTGGTCTACGGTCTGTTCGACGGGCTGACTGATCTGTTCGCCCGCGCCCAGGCGGTACCAGAGTTGGCGGTCTTGTTGCGGCTGGAACAGGGTGGCAGTTTCGCCTGGACGCAATGGTTTGCGCTGACGCTGTTGTCGATGCTGTCCCTGATGTTTTTGCCGCGCCAGTTTCAGGTGATGGTGGTGGAGAATGTGCGCGAGAGCCACTTGCGGCGCGCAGTTTGGGTCTTTCCACTGTACATGTTGGCCATCAACCTGTTTGTGCTGCCGATTGCGCTGGGTGGGCTGTTGTACTTCGGTCCCGGGCAGATGAATGCCGAGACTTTTGTGCTCTCGTTGCCGCTGGCGGCGGGGCAAAACGCGTTGGCGCTGTTTGCCTTTATTGGTGGGCTGTCGGCCGCGACCGGCATGGTGATTGTGGAGACGATTGCGGTGTCCACCATGGTCTGCAACGAACTGGTCATGCCACTGTTGCTGCGCACGCGCCACTTCCGGCGCGACGCCGGGCGCGATCTGACCCGGGTGCTGCTGGGTATTCGCCGGGCTGCGATTCTGGCCGTGCTGGTGCTGGGCTATGTGTACTTTCATCTGGCGGGAGAAGCCTACGCGCTGGTCAGCATCGGGCTGATCAGTTTTGCAGCCGTGGCGCAGTTTGCGCCGTCGGTGCTGGGTGGCTTGTACTGGAAGGGCGGTACCCGGCGGGGCGCCGTTGCGGGTTTGCTGGCCGGCTTCTTGATGTGGGCCTACACGCTGATGCTGCCGTCCATCGCCAAGTCGGGCTGGTTGGGCGACGAGTTTCTGCACCAGGGCCTGGGCGGGCTGGGCTTGCTGCTGCCGGAGCAATTCATGGGCATGCAGGGTCTGGACAATCTGACCCATTCGCTGTTCTGGAGCTTGTTGGTCAACGTCGCGGCCTATGTGGGCCTGTCGCTCTGGCGTGCGCCGTCCGGCGCCGAGGCCAGCCAGGCGTTGCTCTTTGTCGATGTGTTCCGGCGCACCGCCGCGTCCAGTCCCGTGTTCTGGCGCGGTCAAGCCAGGGTGCCCGATCTGTTGCGTCTGTGTGAGCGCTTCATGGGGGTCCAGAAGGCCCGCGCCCTGTTCAGGTCCTACGCTGGCCCGGTGCAGGCGCGCCAGATGGACGCGATCCGGGCCGATGCCCGGCTGGTGCAGTTTGTTGAAACCCAGTTGGCCGGCGCCGTCGGGAGCGCGTCGGCGCGGGTGCTGGTGGCATCGGTGGTGGAAGAAGAGGCGCTCACGCCTGAGGATGTGCTGCGCATTCTGGACGAGACCTCGCAGCTGCGGGCGCATTCACGTGAGCTCGAAGAGAAATCAGAATCCCTGGAGCGCGCCACCACGGAGCTGCGCCAGGCCAATGAACAGCTCAAGAGCCTGGACCGGCTCAAGGACGATTTCATGTCCTCGGTCACGCATGAGCTGCGCACGCCGCTGACATCGATCCGGGCGCTCGCCGAATTGCTGCGCGACGACCCCAGGATTGCCCTGGCGCAGCGGCGCCAGTTCATCGAGATCATCGTCAGCGAGACCGAGCGCCTGTCGCGTCTGGTCAATCAGGTGCTCGACATGGCCAAGATCGAATCCGGTCATGCGCAGTGGCACACCGCCGAGGTCGACATGCGCGCGCTGGTGAGCCAGGCGGTGAGCACCACCGCCGAATTGTTTCGTGAGCGCCAGATTGCCGTCGAGGTGGCGCTACCGGAACAGGTTCCGACGCTGATGGCGGACCCGGACCGCCTGATGCAGGTCATGCTCAATCTGCTGTCGAATGCCGCCAAGTTTGTGCCGCTATCGGGCGGTCGGGTTGGTGTAAGCCTGACCAGCGACGATAGCGGGGTGACGGTGGCAGTGAGCGATAACGGCCCTGGGGTAGCACCCGAGCAGCAAGCGCTGATTTTTGACCGGTTCCGCCAGGGGGGCGATGCCGCCAACCGGCCGCAGGGGACCGGACTGGGCTTGCCGATCAGCCGCCAGATTGTGGAGCATTTCGGTGGGCGGTTGTGGCTTGAGTCTGGATCGCAGCAGGGCGCCCGCTTTCTGTTTCACTTGCCGAGAAACAATACAAGTTGCGCAGCAGACGCAAGTGCAACAGGAGACACAGCATGAGTCAAAAAATATTGGTAGCCGATGATGAACCCAACATCGTGATCTCACTGGAGTACCTGCTTAAACGCGAGGGCTACACGGTGCTGGTCGCACGCGACGGCCAGGAAGCGCTGGAGGCTATTGCACGCGAAAAGCCCGACCTGGTGCTGCTGGATGTGATGATGCCTAAAAAGACCGGTTTCGAGGTTTGCCAGGCGCTGCGCGCCAGCGACGACCTGCAAGCGATAAAGATACTGATGCTTACCGCCAAGGGGCGCGATACCGATGTTGCCAAGGGGCTGGCGCTGGGTGCTGACGCCTATATCACCAAGCCTTTTTCAACCCGGGAACTGGTGCTGAAAGTCGCCGAGCTGATGCGTCAGTCGCCATGAAGATCGATCGCCGTTTGCTGCTGGCGACTGCCGCCGTGGGTTTGGGTCTGGCTCTTTGGTTGGCTCTGACGCTGGCGCTGGTTTGGTCCACGCTGGAGCCGTCACAGCGGGAAACCATGGGCGCGCTGCTGACCCCCCGCCTGGCGCTGCTGGGCATGAGCTGGGGGGTGGCTTTACTGCTGGTGGCATCACTGCTACGCCTGCTCTATCGTCGCTACGTCCGTGCGCCGGCGCGGCTGCTGGAAGCGACCCGTGTGCTGTTGACGGCCACTGAGCCGCAGTCCTTGCGCCCAAATGGGACTACCGAAACCCGGGCGCTGGCGCTGGCCATCAATGAGTTGGCGGCCCAGCGCGATCACTTGCGCGCGGACATGACGCAGCAGGTGGCGCAGGCCAGTTTGAGTGTGAAACAGGAAAAAAATCGCCTTGCCGCCCTGATGGCCGAGCTGACCCAAAGCGTGGTGGTGTGCAACCTGGATGGGCGCATCCTGCTCTACAACAACCGGGCGCGACTTCAGTTGCCACAATTTTCCCAGGCCCGTGGTCTGGCGGATGGCGCCGGGTTGATCGGTATTGGCCGCTCCATTTACGCCGTTTTTGATCGCCAGCTGGTAGCCCATGCCTTGGAGAATATTCACCGGCGCCTGGTGCGCGGCGCGGCCAGCCCGTCCACCCAGTTTGTCACCACCACCCCTTCAGGCCAGTTGTTGCGTGTACAAATGGCCCCGGTACGCCCGGGCGAGACCGATGCCAGCAACGTGGATGCCTTCACTGGCTTTGTGCTGATGCTTGACAACGTCACGCGCAACTTTGAGCAAGAGTCGTTGCGTGATCAACTGCTGCACGGTCTCACCGAGGGCAGCCGCTCCTCCTTGGCCAACATGCAGGCGGCGCTCGATATGCTGGGTTATTCCGACCTGGAGCCCGCTATGCACGAACGTTTTATGGGCGTGCTGCGTGAAGAGCTGGTGGCCATGAGCGCGCGCATTACCGACCTGGTGCAGCATTCCACGCTGGGTCTCAAGACCCGCTGGCCCTTGGAAGAAATGCTGGGCACTGACCTGATGACCGCGGCGCAGCGGCAGATTGAAAACTATTGCCAACGCCCGGTAACTTTGGACACTCTGGACGAGAGCCTGTGGCTCAAGGTGGAGAGCTTCACGCTGTTGCAGGCGCTGACCTATCTGGCGAGTCGATTGGTCGAGGAATTCGAGGTCAAGTTCCTGCGACTGCGGCTGCAAGCTGTGGGCGAGCGCGCCCAGTTGGACTTGATCTGGACTGGCCATGCCATGAGTACCGAGACGGTGATGACCTGGGAGATGGATGCCATGCGTTTTGGCACCGAGAGCACGCCGTTGACGGTGCGCGATGTGGTGGAGCGCCATGGCGGCGAGATGTGGTTTGAGCGCGAGCGTATTCGCCACGAAGCTTTCTTCCGTTTCCTGCTGCCCCTGGCCAGTGCACAGGAGCAGTTGGAGGCGATGCAGGTGATGCAAATCGAGAGTCGACCCGAGTACTTCGACTTCGACCTGTTTCAGGTGACTGAGGAGGGCCGTGCGCTCGATGAACGGGCGCTGTCGGAGTTGTCGTATACAGTGTTCGACACCGAAACCACCGGCCTCAATCCGGCCGAGGGCGACGAAATCATCCAGATTGGTGCGGCCCGCATTGTCAACAGAAAATTACTGCGCCAGGAGAGTTTTGAGCAGTTGGTGAACCCGGACCGGCTGATCCCCGCCGCTTCCATCCAGATTCATGGCATTACGCAGGACCGGGTGCTAGGCCAACCACGCATTGGTGAGGTACTGCCGGCCTTTCATGCCTTTGCCCGGGATACCGTGCTGGTCGCTCACAATGCGGCCTTCGACATGAAGTTTTTGCAGCTCAAGGAAGCCGCAACCGGGCTGGCTTTTCACCAGCCGGTGCTCGACACCCTGTTGCTGTCGGCGGTGGTGCACCCGAATCAGGAGTCGCACCGGTTAGAGGCCATTGCCGAGCGTTTCAACATCACCGTGCTGGGCCGTCACACGGCGCTGGGCGACGCCTTGGTGACCGCCGAAGTCTGGCTGCGCCTGATCCCGCTGCTGCAAGCGATGGGCATCACCACCCTGCGCCAGGCCCGGGAAGCGGCGCAAAAGACCTATTACGCGCGTTTGAAATATTGAGAGCTTAGGTTTGGCGCTTCAAATGTGATAGCTGCTTGCGCTTATTCCATGCGGGCTAGGGGCCTATTTGCCTCCAAATTTTCTCAAAGGTACTGCCCTAGTAGCGCTGTTGCAGCACGCCTTGCAGGGTCTGCACCACGCTGAACGCCTCCTTGAGGTGACTGCGCTCGAAGTTGGACAACTCTTCAAGCGCCAGAAAATTGTCCGGAGCCTTGTTCTGCTGGGTCTGACGCGCCTGGTGCGCGATGCGCAGCTTGGCCAGGAACTCCAGCGCATCGCGCAAATCGCGCGCACCCTGCTCGCTGACCTCACCGGCCTGCGCCACCACCTCAAGCCGGTCGTGCGTGTTGACCGCGCCAATCCCGCCAGCCAGCGCGTAGACCCGTGCCAGGTCCACGATCGGCACGATGCCGCTGTGTTTGAGATCGATGGTGCGGGCATTCTCGCCACCGCGGATCAGCGAAATGGTGCCAAACAGGCCCAGCGGTGGCCGGTGTTTGAGCGCATTGCCGACCATGTGCGCCAGAAACAGGCTGTTGCCCTTGGTGCGCGCCAGCACCTCCTGACGCAAGCCGTCGAGCAGCTCGGGCTTGCCATGGATGGCGCGCAGGTCAAAGAACACGCAGGTCAACATCAATGCCTTGGGCTTGGGTTGCTCCACCCAGGTGTGGAAGTAGTCGGCCCAGACCCGACGCGGCTGACGCCAGGTGTCGGTCATGGCCATCATCTCGCCGGGGCAGTGGATGTAGCCGCAGGCCGCCAGGCCGTCGCAGACAAATTTGGAAAACGCGCGGAAATAGGCGCCGTGCGCCGCTTCATCAAAGTTGTCGTCCAGGATCAGGCAGTTGTCCTGGTCGGATTTGGCGGTCTGCTCGCTGCGCGCCTGGGAGCCGGCCGCCACCCAGACATAGTCGATCGGCGCGGGCCCGAACTGGGCCTCGGCCAGCTGGATCAGGCGGATCGTCAACGCGTCGGTGATGGCGGTCACGATATGGCCCGTGCTGTAGGCGCTGGCGTCGGCAGCGGCCAGGTTCTGTTGCAGCAGCTTGACCTTGTGACTGACCCGGATCAAGCCTTCGAGCGAACTCTGCTTGTAAATGTCACCCGCCAGGTAAACCGCGGACGTGCTGTGCTGCTCGGTCAGGTCGGTGGCGGTGATCATGCCCATGATGTGCTGGCCGTCCATCACCGGGACGTGGTGGATGTTGTGGCGCGCCATCAGCAGCAGCGCTTCAAAAGCCGGGCTGTTGGCGTCCACCGTCAGGGGGGCCAGCGTGGCAATGTCCGCCACCGGCCGCTCGCTGTCCAGGCCCTGCGCCACCACCCGGTTGCGCAGGTCGCGGTCGGTCACCAGTCCAAACAGGAGCCCCTGCTCCACCAGCAGCACCGAAGACACCCGCAAGTCACGCATCAACTGCGCTGCAGCCCGAATGGAGGTGGCCGGTGCCAGGGTGATCGGCTCGCGCTTGATCAGGGCGCGAATCGGCGTGCCCAGCAGGTTCAGCGCCGCCCCCGCTTCAGACGCGTGACTCACCACCGTGCTTTGGCTGCCCGCCAACGCAATCGACGGCAAAAAGTAGGCGAGCGCGGGACGGGACTGGCACAGGGCTAGCAGAGCATTGGGCGCCAGCCAGGCAATCTGGCACGGGTTGGCCGCAACCGCCTGCCAGGTGGCCAACTGCTGCGTGGGCGTGGCCCCCAGGCCGAACAATTCGCCGGCCCGCAGGCGGACCGACAGCCCCAGATCCGGGTCGCGCAAGTCGACCTCGCCACTCAGGATCAGCCCCAGGCGGCTGTGCAACTGTCCCTGCGCCAGCAGGGTCGCGCCCGCCAGCGCCACCTCGGGCGTGAACTGCGCGGCCAGCGCCTTGCGGCTCGCCAGATCGAGTTGCCCCCAGACGCGGTGCTTGGCCAGGGTGTTGACCAGAGAGGGGGGGGCGGTGGGTTCAATGGGCATGGCGGGCAGGCTTCAAAAAATGAATTGATGCGATTGGTGCATTGTTGCAGAGCACGCTGACATCGTGCGCGGGAAGCGCCCGGACGGCGCTTCATACAATAGGCGCATGACCTTTCTTGACATGCTGCGCGCCGCAGAGCGCCAAAACGGTTCGATGCTGTGCGTCGGGCTGGACCCCGAACCGACCCGTTTTCCGGCCCATTACGGTAGCGACGCCAGCAAGATCTACGACTTTTGCGCCGCCATTGTGGACGCCACGGCCGACTTGGTGATGGCTTTCAAGCCGCAAATTGCCTATTTTGCGGCGCACCGGGCCGAACCCCAATTGGAGCGCTTGATCGCCCACATGCGCCGCGTCGCGCCGCATGTGCCGGTCATTCTGGATGCCAAGCGCGGCGACATCGGCAGCACCGCCGAGCAATATGCCAAAGAAGCGTTTGAGCGCTATGGCGCAGACGCGGTCACGCTCTCGCCCTTCATGGGTTTTGACTCGCTGCAGCCCTACCTCCGATACCACGGCAAAGGCGCATTTTTGTTGTGTCGCACGTCCAACCCTGGCGGTGACGACCTGCAGTCGCAGCGGCTCGCCAGCGTCGAAGGCACACCTTTGCTGTACGAGCACATTGCGCGGCTGGCACAAGGGCCCTGGAACCTCAATGGCCAACTCGGCTTGGTGGTCGGTGCCACCTATCCGGCAGAACTTGAGCGCGTTCGTGCGCTGGCACCAACGCTGCCGCTGCTCATCCCCGGCGTTGGTGCGCAGGGCGGTGACGCTGCAGCCACGGTCAGGGCCGCCTGGCGCGCTGCCCCCGGTACGCCTGGCGAGGCGCTCGACACGCTGGCCCCCATCATCGTCAACTCGTCGCGCGCCATTCTTTACGCCTCCTCGGGCGCCGATTTTGCGCAAGCCGCGCGCCGGGAGGCGCTGGCAACGCGCGACCTGCTGCAGGCGGCCAGGCAACCGGCCTAGTCTGGAAGTGCCCCGCCCCGGGCGGCTGTCCACGTTTGCCGCTGGTTGCCTTTGCGCTGTTCAGCGTCCATCTGCCCGGCGCAGGGGCGGCATTGAGAAATATCAAATGGGTAGAGCAACTCTTTCCTAGACTTGACCGACCAGGCCACTGAGCCTGGTTCGTTCTGCGGCTTGCGCGTGCACGACCCCGACCAGGCACGTCGGCGGAGCTGGCGGCTCAATACATTTGAACGGAGACGTCGCCATGGAAAAAATCTGGTTAAAGAATTACCCGCCCGGGATAGCGGCTGAGGTGGACGTGCATGAGTTCGCCTCGCTGCGGGATGTGCTGCGGCGCAGTTGCGAGCGCTTTGCCGAGCTGCCGGCCTACAGCAACATGGGTGCCTCAATGACCTATGCCGAACTCGATCAGCACAGCCGCGACTTTGCCGCCTACCTGCAAAACACGCTGGGTCTCAACAAGGGGGAGCGGGTCGCGATCATGATGCCCAACCTGTTGCAGTATCCGGTGGCACTGTTTGGCGTGCTGCGCGCCGGGCTGGTGGTGGTGAACGTGAACCCGCAGTACACGGTGCCCGAGCTGGAGCACCAGCTCAAGGATTCCGGCGCGCTCGCCATCGTGGTGCTGGAGAACTTTGCCCATACCTTGCAGGAAGTGCTGGACCGGAACCCGGCGCTGAAGCTCAGCGTCCTGACCACCGAAGTTGGCGACATGTTCCCGGTCCTCAAGGAAGTGCTCACCAACGTGGTGGTCAAGTATGTGAAAAAAATGGTGCCCGAGTGGCAGATTGATGGCGCCATCGAATTCAATGCCGCCTTGCGCGCGGGCCGTGACTTGACCCTGCGCCATGTGCCCTTGCGTCATGACGATGTCGCTTTTCTACAGTACACGGGAGGCACCACCGGCGTCGCCAAGGGCGCTGTGCTGACACACGGCAACATGACGGCGAACCTGCAGCAACTGGGGGCATGGATCGCGCATGACCTGCTCGACGGTCAGGAGCTGTTCGTCTGTCCGTTGCCGCTGTACCACGTCTTTGCGCTGGGTTCGAGCCTGGTGTTCTTGAAGATCGGCGCGCACAGCATCCTGATCACCAACCCGCGGGACCTGCATGGCTTCATCCATGATCTCAAAAAATACCCCTTCACGGCCATCGTCGGCGTGAACACGCTGTACCGGGCGCTGCTTGATGCGCCTGAATTTGCCGAGGTGGACACCCACAGCCTCAAGGTTGTCATTGCCGGCGGCATGGCGGTGCAACGTGTGGTGGCCGAACGCTGGAAGAAGGCCACGGGCAAGCCCATCATTGAAGCCTACGGCTTGACCGAAACCTCGCCCGGCGTGACGGCCAATCCGCTCAACATCGCCGACTGGACGGGCACCATCGGCATGCCGTTTCCCTCGACCGAGGCCGCCGTGCTGGACGACGACGGACGCGAGCTTGCAGTCGGGGCGGTGGGCGAAATCGGCGTCCGCGGCCCGCAGGTCATGACGGGCTACTGGAACCGCCCTGACGAGAGCGCCAAGGTGTTCACCCCGGAGGGCTGGCTGCGCACCGGCGACATGGGCTTCATGGACGAGCGCGGCTACTTCAAGATCACCGACCGAAAGAAGGACATGATCATCGTGTCCGGCTTCAAGGTGTTTCCAAACCAGATTGAGGACGCCGTGGCGCTGCATCCGGGCGTGGCCGAGGTGGCGGCCATTGGTGCGCCCGACGAAAGATCCGGCGAGGTGGTCAAGATCATTGTGGTCAGGAGCGATCCGGCCCTGACCGAGCAAGACCTGCTGGCCCATTGCCGCCAACACCTGACCGACTACAAGGTACCCAAGATCATCGAGTTCCGCACCGAGCCGCTGCCCAAGACCAATCTGGGCAAAATTTTGCGGCGGCAGTTGCGCGGATTGCCTGAGTTGCCGGTGCCAACGCCTCCCTGAGGGGCGGCAACATTCAGGCCCTCACAACAACCGCTTCAAATAGTGCCCGGTGTGGCTGGCCGGGTTGGCCGCCAGGTCTTCGGGCGTGCCGATGCCCACCACCTGCCCGCCACCAGCGCCGCCCTCGGGGCCCATGTCAATCAGCCAGTCAGCGGTCTTGATGACATCCAGGTTGTGTTCAATCACCACGATGGTGTTGCCCGCATCGCGCAGCTGGTGCAACACCTTGAGCAGCAGGTCGATGTCGGCAAAGTGCAATCCCGTCGTGGGTTCGTCCAGGATGTAGAGCGTGCGCCCGGTGTCGCGTTTGCTAAGTTCGAGCGCCAGCTTGACGCGCTGCGCCTCGCCGCCAGACAGCGTGGTGGCCGATTGCCCCAGGCGAATGTAGGACAGGCCCACGTCCAGCAGCGTGCGCAGCTTGCGCGCAATGGTCGGCACCGCCTTGAAAAACTCATGCGCCACTTCGACCGTGAGATCCAGAATTTGCGCGATGTTTTTGCCCTTGTAAAGCACCTCCAGCGTTTCGCGGTTGTAGCGGTGGCCCACACAGACGTCACAGGGCACATAAACGTCAGGCAAGAAGTGCATTTCAACTTTCACCATGCCGTCGCCCTGGCAGGCCTCGCAGCGACCACCACCGCTGGACTGACTCACGTTGAAGCTGAAACGCCCCGGTCCGTAGCCGCGCTCGCGCGCCATTGGCACCTCGGCCATCAGCTCGCGAATGGGCGTGAACAGGCCGGTGTAGGTGGCCGGGTTGGAGCGGGGCGTGCGCCCGATCGGGGACTGGTCGACACTGATCACCTTGTCAAAGTGCTCAATGCCTTCGATCGCCTCATGCTCGGCCGGTTCCTCGTGCGCCCGGTACAGCGTGCGCGCCACGGCGGCGTACAGCGTGTCGTTGACCAGGGTTGATTTGCCCGAGCCCGAGACGCCGGTGACACAGGTGAACAGGCCGACCGGAAATTCGACATCAACGCCCTGGAGGTTGTGACCGCTGGCGCCGATCACCCGCAAGGACTGCAGCTTGCCTTGGGTCGCCAGATGCAGGGCTTCGCGTTCGGCGCGGCGCAGCGCCGCCGGACTCGGCGCGAAGCGGTGCGCTTTGGGCTTGTCGGCGGCTGCCCGCGCCTGCACCGTGGGCAGCCAGGGCGTGCGTTGGCGCGGCACCGCAATCTGCAGCGTGTGCGCCAGGTATTGGCCGGTGAGCGACTTGGTGTTGGCCCTGACCTGCTCAAACGTGCCCTGCGCCATCACGCGCCCACCGTGCAGGCCTGCGCCCGGCCCCATGTCGATGATGTGGTCAGCGGCGCGCATCATGTCTTCATCGTGCTCGACCACCAGCACGCTGTTGCCGATGTCGCGCAAGTGTTTCAGGGTGCCAATCAGACGGTCGTTGTCGCGCTGATGCAAGCCAATGCTGGGCTCGTCGAGCACGTACATGACACCGGTCAGGCCGGAGCCGATCTGGCTGGCCAGGCGGATGCGTTGCGACTCGCCGCCGCTTAAAGATTCGGCGCTGCGGTCCAGGCTGAGGTAGTTCAGCCCGACGTCATTGAGA
>Ga0156325_1146_pt2 | contig 19700 bp, 20 predicted proteins | sample RifCSPlowO2_12_FD_107973 | JGI IMG/M metagenome (GOLD analysis project Ga0156325, IMG submission 107973) | Rhodoferax sp. RIFCSPLOWO2_12_FULL_60_11 | reverse complement strand
GTCAATCAGCACCGCCTCGCGCGCATCCTGGTCAGCCAGCAAATAGGTCAGTTCACCACTGGCTTCATTGTTCAGAATGCGAAAGTACACCTTAGGTCTCCGCCGCCTCGCACAGCGTCACCTCAGCTCTTGTGTTCATCTGTATTTCCTCAGGTAAGCACCCTCAAATCCGCGCTTGACCCAATGGAACAAGCGTGACGAGGACAAAATCACTTGACGTCTCTCGTTGCGAAACACCACAGTGCCATGGTCAATGGCATCAATGATGCAAATCAGCTCAACCTTGAAGGTCGCTGCTGGCGTTCGTCCGTTCAAACCACCGAGCAAGTTCTCGACTGCTGCGGCGGCCTGCAGATCCGCCATATGCGCCTGTTTGGGCATCCAGTCCGGGCCCGGGAAGCTGCCCGAGTCCCCCACCACATACACATGTTGGCTACCTTCCACGCGGCACTGCGCGTCTGCCTGGAGCAAGCCGCCGGGCGAGCGCGCCAGATCGGTCCGGTCAAACCACAAATTGCCCGTCATACCCGGCATGAAGAGGATCAAGTCCGCCGCCAACTCACCGCCCTCGGTGACCACCTTGTCAAGTTCAAAACGCTGCAACTTGTGACCCAGATGCGTGCGAATGCCCCGGCGCGCCATCTCGTCCAGCAGATGCCCGACCGCCTTGGGCCCCAGGCGGTTGCCCGGCTCTTTGGCGGGGTTGAAAAACACCAAGTCAAACTTGTCACGTCGGCCCTCACGCCTGAGTTGCTCGTCAATGCAAAACAAGAATTCAAACATGGGGCCGCCACGCACGGCGCTGGGCTCATTGGGGTTGCCAGCAAAGCCGATGGCAATCGTGCCGCCCGTCATCGCCTTGAGTCGATCACGTATTTTTTCAGCGGCGGCAATCCCCTCGCAGGGCGTGATGGCGTGCTCAAGGCCCGGCAGCTTCCTGATGAAACGCCCGCCTGACGCAATCACCAGCGCGTCATTGCGCACTTCACCAACCGTGCTGTCTACCCATCTACCACCCTCGCGTATGCCGGTCACTTCACCGGCCATGTGCTTGACGCGCATGCGGGTGAAGAAATTGGCCAGGGGAACAATGAGCTGTTCACGCGAACGCAGGCCACTTGGAATCCAGATGATGCCCGGCAGGTAGTGCAGCTCTGCGCGTGGTGCAATCAAGGTGATCTCTGCCTGTGCATCGCGCCGGCGCAGTTCGCGCACGCAAGAGAGTGCGCCAAAGCCCGAACCAATCACTGTGATTTGATGAACCACGTTTCACTTCTTTCGTTAAACGCCTGGCAAAACGCCAGAAAACGGTTGCCACCGACCCTGCGCATGCTCATGCCAGACGCAGCCAGGCCGCGAGCAGCAGGGCACCCAAGCAAGCCCAGCCCGAAAAGAGCCAGCGCCACGGCACAAACTTCGGCTTGAAACCCACGCCATTGACCAAGCCGGCGCTCATGGCCCAAAAAACGGCAAAGGCAAAACCATGGTCAACGCTACCGCCCTGCCCCGTGAACAAGAGCGGGTAAACACTGCCGCCCAACATGATGAAAAGCGCCGCCGCCAGACTCAGCGGCCGCATGGGCGACGCACCAGCTGGTGAGGCAGCGGTGTCAACCACCGGTGCACTCACTCGTTCCTGCCGCGGGAGTTTTCCCGGGCCTCCTGGTTTTCGCCCCACATCGCATTCATGATGGCCAGCAAAACTGCAAAACCTACGCCCAATACCCAAGTGAAATACCACATGTCAATTCCTTTAAATGCGCTCACGCCGCGTTGTCTTCACCCATGAGCAGCTTGCCTTGCGCCAGCTACTTGTGCGGCGGCACTTGCAGATTGGTCGCTGCTGTTCAGTAGACCACATGGTCCTGCTCCAGCACATGGGCCGCCGTCACCTTGCCGCGCATGACGCTGTAGGCCCAGGAGGTGTAAACCACGATCAAGGGCATGAACACCATCGTGGCCCAAAACATGATGCCCAGCGTCATGTGGCTAGACACACTGTCCCACACGGTCAGGCTGGCTGACGGCATGCTGCTTGAAGGCATCACAAACGGGAACATGGAGGCACCTGCGGTGCCAATCACCCCCACCACCGCCAGCGATGACGCAACGAACGCACTCAGCGTTTTGCGCATGGCCAGCAGCAGTGCCGCCATGACAGCACCCAGCACACCCAGCACCGGCAAAGCCCACATCAGGGGTTGGCGACCATAGTTGGCCATCCAGGCACCCGCTTCACGCACCACCGTCTTGGCCATGGGGTCAGGCAAATCAGAAGGGTTGATCACCGAGGTGATGCGGTAGCCGTCTATGGCCTGCAGCCAAAACCCTGCTGCCACAAACGCCACCACGACCACCCCAGCGGCGCCGATGGCCCCCTTGATGGCGCGCGCCTGAATCACCCCTTCGGTGCGGTGCGCCAGGTAGCTGCCACCCTGCATCGTGATCATGGCGCTGCTCACCACCCCGGTCAGCAAGGCAAACGGGTTGAGCAGTTGCCAGAAGGTGCCGGTGTAGGTGGAGACCAGATAGACATCAAACTGAAACGGCACGCCCTGCAGCAAATTCCCGAACGCCACACCAAAAATCAGCGGTGGCACCGCCCCACCCACAAACAGGCCCCAGTCCCACGTGCTGCGCCAGGTGGCGTTGTGAATTTTGCTGCGATAGTCAAACCCGACCGGGCGAAAGAACAAGGCCCACAGCACCACCAGCATGGCCCAGTAAAACCCGCTGAACGCAGTGGCGTACACCAGTGGCCAAGCCGCAAAGATGGCACCGCCACCGGTGATGAACCAGACCTGGTTGCCGTCCCAATGCGGCCCCACGGTGTTGATGACCACACGACGCTCCAGGTCGCTCCTGCCGACAAAAGGCAGCAGCGTGCCCACGCCCATGTCATGGCCATCCATGATGGCAAAGCCGACCAGCAGCACCCCCACCAGCAGCCACCAGATGATTTTCAGCGTTGAGTAGTCAAACATGCTTTGCTCCTTAAGCGTGTGCCGGTGCGGGAGCCAAGACGCTCTCGCTTTGATAGCGACCTGTGCCCAGGCTACCTGGGCCCATGCGTGCAAACTTCACCATCAAGAACATTTCCACCACCAGCAACACGGTGTAAAACCCGATGAAACCTGCCAGTGAGCCGTACAGGCTGTTGACGCTCAGGGTAGAGACAGACATGTGGGTGGGCAGCACACCGTAAATCGTCCAGGGCTGGCGGCCATATTCCGCCACAAACCAGCCCAGCTCAGCCGCAACCCACGGCGCCGGCAGCATCCAAAGCGCCCATTTGAGCAGCCCCGGCTTTTGCATGCAGCCACTCTTGACCGTGCTCCAGAACGCCAGTCCAAACAACAGCAGCATGGCAAAGCCCAGCCCGACCATAACGCGAAAGGCCCAGAACATCGGTGTCACCCGCGGCACAGTGTCATTCACCGCCTTCTCGACGATCTCGGGGCTGGCTTGACGCACATCCAGCACATATTTTTTGAGCAGCAAGCCAAAGCCCAGATCTGCTTTGTGTTGTTCAAACACCTGCTTGGCCGCTGCATCGGTGCGGTTGGCGCGCAAGGCTTCGAGCGCGGTGACCGCCACGATGCCGCTGGCAATGCGCTCCCTGTTCTTGGCCTTGATGTCGTGAATGCCGGGGATCTCTTTGGTGATGGAGCGCGTGCCTATCAAACCCATCACCCAGGGAATTTCAAGTTCCCAGTCGTTCTTTTGCTCTGCCTCGTTGATGCCAGCCATCAAAATGAGGCCCGCAGGTGCGGGCTTGGTCTCCCACATGGCTTCCATGGCAGCCAGCTTGGTTTGCTGCGCTTCACCCACGGTGTAACCGGACTCGTCACCCAACACAATGACGCTCAGCGCTGAAGCCAGCCCGAATGCCGCCGCCACCCCGAAACTGCGCTTGGCAAACTCCACATCGCGGTTTTTGAGCAGATACCAGCTGGAAATGGACAACACAAACATGGCACCCGTGGTGTAGCCAGCTGACGCCGTGTGCACAAACTTGGCCTGCGCGTCGGGGTTGAACACCACAGCCCAGAAGTCGACCATTTCCATGCGCATGGTCAGGTAGCTGAACTCGGAGCCCACCGGGTTTTGCATCCAGCCGTTGGCAATCAAAATCCACAGTGCACTGAGATTGGTGCCAATCGCCATGAGCGCCGTCACCAGCAAATGCTGGGGTCTGGACAACCGGTCCCAACCGAAGAAGAACAGCCCAATCATGGTCGACTCAAGGAAGAAAGCCATCAGTCCCTCAATGGCCAGCGGCGCGCCAAAAATATCGCCCACGTAATGCGAGTAATAGGCCCAGTTGGTGCCAAACTGAAACTCCAGCGTGATGCCGGTGGTGACGCCCAGTGCAAAGTTGATGCCGAACAGCTTGCCCCAAAAACGCGTCATGTCCTTCCAGATCACGTTGCCGGTCATCACATAGACGCTCTCCATGATGAGCAGCAACCACACCATGCCGACGGTCAAGGGCACGAACAAGAAGTGGTACAGGGCCGTCGCGGCAAACTGCAAGCGCGACAGGTCGACTAACTCTTGAGAAATCATGACTTTATTCCTTGGGCCCCGGGGGCGGTTTGCAAAAACTGGGCAACGACGCCTTCGCTGTTGACTGTCACCCGCTGGTTGCGTACAAAAACCCACCACAGCGCCATCAGCAGCGCAAGCTTGATGAGCAACACCACAGCGAGTTTTCTGACCAGGGATTTGTCCAGCGGTTTCATGACAGTTCATGCATTTGCCTGCTGATGAACACAAGAAGCGTGCCATGGCGGCGGCATCTGGAAATACTTAATTAACTCAATGACTTGGCGTTCAAGCTGCCCTCCACGAAGCGCGTTGTCGATGGATTAACTGCCAGTCATGGCAGCAACTGCCATATTTGGCATAAACTGACAGTCGCACACAAGGAACACACATGAAGCCATTGCCAGAGCTGATGTCCTACCTGGAAGGACTGAGCGAACCCCACATCCTGTTTGACACGCAATACCGCATCCTGGCCGCCAACGCCGCCTACCGGCGTCAGTTCAGCCCGGAGCGCAGCGTGGTGGGCCGCACTTGCTACGAGGTATCTCACCACTTCGGCGTGCCCTGCGACAAGGCCGGCGAATCGTGCCCGCTGCTCAAGTCACGCGAGTCCGGCCAGCGCGAACGTGTGCTGCACCTGCACCACACACCCAAAGGCGAGGAATACGTCAATATTGAACTGACACCCTTGCTCAATGCCAATGATGAACAAGCCTTCTTCATTGAAAAGATGGAACCGCTGCGCGTGGCACATGGCATGAGTCTCGGCCAGGGACTGATTGGCCGCGCCCCCGCGTTTCAGAAAATGCTGGCGCTGGTCGCCCGTGTGGCGCCGTCCCAGGCCACGGTCCTGCTGCTGGGAGAGTCGGGCACCGGCAAAGAACTGGTGGCGGGGGCCGTGCATCAGGCCAGTCCGCGCGCCCACCACGCCCTGGTGGCGGTGGATTGCTCCAGCCTGCCGGAAAACCTGTTTGAGTCAGAACTGTTTGGCCACGAACGCGGCGCCTTCACCGGGGCCAACGCCGCGCGCGGCGGCCTGGTGGAGGCGGCCAGTGGCGGCACTTTGTTTCTGGACGAGATCGGCGATATTTCGCTGACGATGCAAGTCAAACTGCTGCGGCTGCTGGAAACCGGCACCTACCGCCGCGTGGGCAGCACCGAGTTGCGCCATGCCGATATCCGGGTGGTCTCAGCCACCCACCGCGACCTCGACAAAATGGTGGCCGCCGGAACATTTCGGGAAGATTTGTACTACCGCCTCAGCACCTTCCCCATCCATCTGCCTGCCCTGCGCGAACGCCGGGGAGACATTGAACTGCTGGTCACCGCCCTGCTCGATCGCGTGACGCCACAGCGCCAACTGATGGTGAGCGAAGCTGCCTTGCGCCGGCTACAAGCGCAGCCCTTCCCCGGCAATGTCAGAGAATTGCGCAACCTGCTGGAACGCAGCGCGCTGCTGTGCGATGGCGACACGATTCAAGTCACGCATGTGGAGCAAGCCCTGCTGTCCGGGCGGCGGCCCACCGTCGTGCTGCCCGGCAGTCCGGCGGCGCCGTCCGGTCATGACACTCATGGCAACGCCAGCAGCACCGTCACAGGGGCGCCGGGCGCGCTCAAACTGGTGGAGCGAACAGCGCTGCGGCAACTGGTGGCGGAGCATCAGGGCAGTCGGGCGGTGCTGGCGAAAAAGCTGGGCATCAGCCAGCGCTCGCTCTACCGCAAGCTCAAGGCGCTGGACCCGCCCTAGAGCACTGATCAATGCGCCTTTGTTCTTGTCCTTAAATACCGTACATAAGCATTGACGGATATAATGACAACAACCTGAAAGCCCAACCATGAAACGTCGCTCCTTAACTCGCTGCCTCGCCTTGCTGTTGCTGGGCAGCGCCAGCCTGCTGCCAGCGCTGGCGGCAGATGAAGCGGCCAATGCCTTGATTACCCGGCTGTCGACCGAGGTACTGGGCAGCATCAAGGGCAGTCCGTCGGTCCGCACGGGTGATGTGACCACCATCCTTGCCCTGGTGGATGCGACGGTCATGCCGCACATGAATTTCAAACGCATGACCGCTTCCGCGGTCGGCCCGGCGTGGCGACAGGCCACCCCCGAGCAACAAAAGCGCTTGCAGGAAGAGTTCAAGACTTTGCTGGTGCGCACCTACGCCGGCGCCGTGGCCCAGGTCGCCGACCTGAGCGTGGTGGTCATGCCCCTGCGCGCCTCGCCGCAAGACAAAGAGGTGGTGGTCCGTACCGAAATCAAGGGCCGTGGCGACCCGGTTCAGCTCGACTACCGGCTGGAGAAGACCAGCGGTGACGGCGCTGGCTGGAAAATTTACAACCTGAACGTGATGGGTGTGTGGCTGGTGGAAACCTATCGCAGCCAGTTCGCCCAGGAAGTCAACACCAAAGGCATTGACGGGTTGATTGCCACCTTGGCAGACCGAAACAAGGTCAATGCCAGTAAAGGTTGATCACCCGGCGATCGTCGGCAGCAACCTGAAAAATATATGCCAAACTGGCCTGTAGCCCGCGTTGAATATACATAGGGCGCTACTATTTGTATAGCAACTGATGCCAGCGGGCGATGACGGATGAGTTTGCCGGGTATGGCGGTGGTCACGGGACAATGCCAGTGCGGTGCACTGGCTTGCCGCTCATTCCTTGATGGTGCAGATTTCACCCTTGCAGGCGACTTCGGCATCCAGGTAGGACACGTTGACATAACCCTTGCGACCCAGGATGTCGAATGTCTTTTGGCTCTTGGCGCCTGACGCGCAATTGACGAAGACGGGAACGTCCTTGGGAATTTTGGCGTAATCTTTTTCCATCTCTTCAATGGGCAGGCTCACGGCCCCTTTGAAATGCCCCCGCGCATAGTCTGCGACCGGACGCACATCCAGGATGAACTTGCCCGCAGCCACTGCTTCTTCAAAGGCTTTTGGCGCGACCTGTCCCGGCCCGTAGACCGGCGCCCAGGTCACCGTCGTGAGCGCAGGCGCCATGGCGAGCGCGCCTTTCCAGGCACTCAAGGGAAAGTAGGCCAGCCGGCGGAAATCGCGTTCGCGCAGTTCTTCCAGCGTGGCATTGACCGCGTCCAGATCACCGCGACCAATCACGACGATGGGTGCATTTTTGGACAGCGTGCCCAGGGCGGTCTGACCTTGGCTGCCCTTGAGATCGCTGATGGAAAGCTGAACCAGCTTGTTCGACTCCGTCACGATGGTCTCTTTTCCTGGCGAGGTGTCGATCAGAATCAGGTTGCCTTTTTTAACGAATGACGCTTCGGCCAGAAGGGGCTGCGCTTTTTGGTTCCAGCCTGGGACACCGTTGCGGTAGACCCATGCGTCGGCATAGCCCATCTTTCTGAAAATTTCAGCGGAGTCGACGGACAGCGTGCACTCTCTTCCCGCGCAATAAAAAATAACTTTCCCGGTTTTGGGAATGCCCAGTTTATCGGCGCTGGCGGCATCTTTCTTCAACATGTCCAGCGGCAGGCTCATGGCGCCCGGGATGTGCCCCGCGCTGTATTTTCCTGCCGGGCGGCTGTCAACGACCCAGACACTTTTACCGATCATTCCCTGCTCGAAATACGACACCATTTGCTCGTTGGCCACTTCGTTGGCTTCAAGCTTCTGCTCGGCCGCATGGGCATTCCAACCTACGACTGACGATAAAACGGTTGCAACCAGGGCGGCTGCCAAAATCAAACGCTTCATGACGGAACTCCTTCAGTGTGAGATGAACCCGGCATCACCACCCCATGCGGCCGGGGCGCCTGACTATTGAGGTGGCTGTGCTGGCTTAGCAGCCAGCCGTCTTCTTGAAGGACTTGGCGGTGTTCTTGCCGTCCTTCTCGAAGCGGGCGCGGATCTCGTCGCCTTCCACGATGCGCTTGTCCTTGAACTTGTCCAGGGTCAGGTCATCGGTGATGGTGATGGTGACGGGTGTGCCGGCCTTGGTGTCCTTCAGAACGGCGGTGGCCGACTTGCCGTCGGCAGCCAGCGTGATCTTGGTGATCGGGCCGACCATCTTGCCTTCGTCGGCGGCGGCGCTGCCGGTAAATGCCAGGCCAGACAAGGCCAGCGTGATGGAAACCGCGATGGTGGAGAGTTTGGTTTTCATTTCAAAATCCTTTGGTAAGTTGATAAATGCCCGTTGAGCGCAATCGCTTGCGCCCAACGGCGTGGGTGGTCAAATCAGAATTTGACTTCGAAGGTGGCGTACAGGTTGGTGGCGTTTTCCAGCGGTGTCGTGGTCATCATCTGGCCATTGACGTCGCCGATCGCCACCGGTGCGCCGACCCAGTTGTTGCTGCCGGTGTAGTCAAAGCTGTAGTACTGCACGCCGAGACGGAAGAAGGCCTTGCTGAAGAAGGACGAGATCGGTTTGCGATCGAGTTCCTGGATAAAGTAGGCCTCATAGACATCGCCGCGCGTGCCGACCTTGGCGGTCCACATGTCATCGGCTGCCGGGGCGAAGGTGATCCAGTTCTTGGAGCCGTGGTTGTACTCAAAACCGAACTTCGAGTTGGATGGCAGGTCATAACGCACGCCCAACGCAATCGCCGTGCCGGTCTTGCTGGTCGGTGCTTCGGGGCTGAAGAAGCCACCAGTCATCAGACCCTGGAAGCCGAACTGCGCCGAGACGTTCTGGTTCGGATGGGTGATGCTCACGCCCAAGTCACCAAAGACGTTGAGTTTGCCCGGGCCAATGTTCTTGAACGTGCTCATGAAGCCGATACCCAGCCAGTCGATATCGCCCAGGTTGGTTTTTGCTGTGGTGTCACCAAAGTAGGTGTTCCTCATCGTCGGCGCATCAAAGATGTTCATGCCACGGTTCCACTGCAGCCAAACGCGCAGCGGGTCGGTGTCGATGGGAACAATCGCCACGCCGAGCATGTCGGTGTCCTTCAGCGAGTTGCCCTTCGGGTCGGTGAAGCCGTTCTCGAAGCCGCGGCCATAGCAGATCTTGGCATAGGCGCCCGGCCAGCCGTCGACGTCCGGCGCGTAGCCCACCGTCATGCCGTCAAAGGCGTAGTCCACCAACATCGAGGGTGTGCCGCCGTTGCCGGGATTTGGCCGGTTGTCGCGCAGATTGCCCGGCGCGCCACCGGTCGATGGCCGGCGCCCCACCGATAACCAGACCGGTTCGTCGCCGATGTTGCTCCAGGTGGCATAAACGCGGTCCACATTCAGAGCGCTGCTGGAGGGAACGTGCCCGAGCGTGCCGTCAAAGACACCCACGCGGTCGGCGAAGAACGGCGCGCTGCCCGCATTGGTGACCGAGCCCTCATCCTGCGAGCCGAACACTTTGTACATGTTCAGGTGCGCGTTGACGCTGATGTCCTGCGTTGCCTTGGCCCCCAGGTCCAGACCGAAGCGGTTGCTGTACTGGCTGGTGTTCTTGGGCTTGTAGGCGGGCACCGTTGCGGCGAATGCACCCATGGCACCCGCCATGGATGCGTTGGCACCCAGGAAGGCATTTGCCTCGTCATAAGTGGCGACTTTGCCCATTGCTTGCGAGAAGCCCATCAACCCGGACAGCGCTTGGGCGGTGGTCCACGCCGGATTGAGGCTTGAAGCCGCCGCAGGATTGGCAAAGAATTCGCTCTGCAGCGTGTTCTGCGCGTTCATAAAGGTCGCGTTGACATCAGTGAAGGTCTTGCTCTGCCCCTCCAGACTGTCGAAACGGAAGCGGTAATCACCGCCCACCGTCAACCACTTGCTGAGCGACTTGCCCTCCAGCTTGGTGACCTGGTTCTTCAGGTCGGCCAGCTCGGTGGCCTGAGGCTGGGCTTGCGCCGCTTTTTGCTCATTGGCCGTAACCTGAGCCTTCAAAGCCTGGAGCTCGCGCGACAGGTCTTCAATTTTTTTCATCAAATCGGCGTCTGCCGCGGAGGCGGCCAAAGGCAGCCACAGGCTCGCCACCAAAGTGACGAGTAACTTTTTTCTGAAGGCAACTTTCATGAGATTTCCCTATTTAGTAAGACAACAAAAACTGAGCGTTCAGCACTAGTGCCCTTTGCCCGGATGGGGCTCTTCAGCCGCAGCAAGATCCTCCCAGCCGGTCAGCATGGCTTTGACTTGCGAGGTGATCTTGTGGCCGGTGGTGGCGAGGTACAGGTGCGAGATCAGGAAGGTCAGCATCAGGAATGCGCCGAACGTGTGTGCGGTGGCAACCCACTCCAACTGCAGCTTGCTCAGGCCCCAGGCCGCCCAGTCCGCATAAAACAGGTAGAGCCAGCCGCTGAACCAAAGTAGCGGCATGAGCAGGGTCAGCACGGCCAGATAGGTCAGGCGTTGCAGCGGGTTGTGCTTGTTGCTCAGGCTCGGACGGAACGGATGGGGCTCATCCTTGAAGATGCCCGATGAGTAATATTTCGCTATGACGAAGATATTGTGGGTGGTCGGGATGTAGTGCCGCCATTCACCGGTGGTGATATGCCAGAAGGCGGCAAAAATCCACAGTCCCACCAGCGTCCAGGCGGCGATGGTGTGGTAGTCGACTGCCTTTTCGAAGCCGAAGACGGAATAGGTTCCATGCACCTCGAAACCGGTCAGCAGCATGAAAATGATCAATGCTGCCTGGCACCAGTGCCAGAACCGCTCGAATGGTTTGAAGAGATAGACGCGTGACATGAAGGTTCTCCCGGTTAGCTATTGCGTTTGTTCGCGACGATGCGGATCAAGCCGTGGCCCAAGACGCCGAGCAAGGTCAGGGCGGCAAGAAGCCAGCCACCGATTTCAAGCCAGCGGGCATGGTCGCGGCTGCGACCCGGCATATAGACACCGTCAATCTTGTCCAGCCGACCGACCTTGGCGTGGCACGCCACACAGCCCAGCGCTTTTTCTTTCGGTGCCACCATGTGATTGATCGCCCACATGCTTTCGGTCTCGATGAAATCGACCTTGCCGGAGAACTTGACACCGCCTTTGGCCATGCCCTCGGTGACCGCTTTTACCCAGTCCAGGTTCTTCCAGAAGGCGGTGTCGTCATTGCCCGCCAGATGGGTGATGACCAGCGACTTGTTGATCGGGTCGTATTGCTGCTTGCCGCGGAACATCTTGATCGGCCAGATCATCGACTTGCCATCGGTGGCGCTGCCTTCGAAATGGTTGATCTGGACCGGCTTGTCGCCCTTCTCAAGCTTGTCACCAATCAGGGTGTAGTGGTTCGTGCCATTGAACCAGATGTATTCAGGTGTGACGTTCTCCGCCCACTTGAAGTCACCCTTGATGGTCATGTAGGTGTCGTAGTCGTTTTCGTCCCGGATGGTCTGAAACTTGCCGTCCTTGTCCAGCTTGCCTGCGGTAGACCAGTCCCACGACATCTTGGTCGGGACGCCGCCGCGCGCAAAGGCCGGGATGTGGCAAGTCTGGCAGGCGATTTTGGCGGTGTGCTCATTGAGCCTGACGATCTGGTGCGGTGCTTGTCCGTGGCAGGCCTGGCAGGTGTCAGGGTTGGTCTTGTCGGCCTCGCCGCGCATGTGCGCCGGCGCCTTGTCCTTGGCCGTGGGGGCGTAGCGGCTGCCGGAGACCTTGTGATCATCGGTCTTGTGGCAGGTGGCGCAAGAAAAGTTCAGCCCCTTGGTGTCCATGTGCACGTCCAGCGCCTTGTCAGGGTTTTCCAGAGAACTGTCCAGATCACCGTGTTTGACACCATCACCGCCGCCGCCCTTGAAGTGGCAGGCACCACAAGTGTTGCGCGTGGTGGGCCCTACCTTCTGTGCGATTTCTTTCAGGTTGATGCCCCGGATGATCTTGCCCGAACCGGCAGGAAACTCCGTGTCCTTGGCGACCGGGTTACCAGCAAAACCACTGGGCTTGGAGTACTTGCCCGTTTGGTCATGGCAGGCCAGGCAGTCGACGTTTTCTTCCACGGTGAAGTCAAACTTGTCGTCCTTCCAGCCGTAGCCGATATGGCAACTGTTGCAGGCTGCCTCATTCGACTTGACCGAAGTGCAGAAATTGTTGACAACATGCTTCTTGCCCAGCACTTGCTGGGTGTCTGGATTGATGTATTCCCATTTCCAGTGCTGCGTCTGGTGAATTTGCTTGGACGCCTCCGTATGGCAGCTCAAGCAGGCCTTGGTCACCTCCGGGCCGGAGGCGAACTCTTGATTGAGCTCTTTAAACTTGCTGTGATCTGCGGTTGAAGTCAGCAACTTCACCGGGGCCGGCTTGGTGGCCGCCGGCGCTGCCGCAGCAAAAAAAATGGCTGCCACCGCTGCAACCAGTAAATATCGACTACGCATCAAGAACTCCTCGCTTTACAGGCGGTAGTGCCCAGGCGCGATGGCGAACTGGCAACACTATAGGGTTAATACTAGTAGCTGACGCTATGTAAAGTTCTGATGTAGATCAATCTATTTGTATGTGCTTATAGATTGGCGTGCCTATTTACTGATGTGGCTGTCCGATAGCCACCATGAACTGCGTCAACTGGAAAAACGTAGTGGGCAGCCCCGCCAGCAGACATGTGGCGGCGCGCAAGTAGCCGCTAGTGGGCCATGCCGACTATGGCGGCCTTGAAGTTGCCTTCTGTCTCGATCTTGGTGCAGACAGCGCGGCAGAGCGCCGGTATACGCTCATCGATGATGCGGTAATAGATTTGCACGCCGTCCCGGCGTTTACCGAGCACCCCATGTCGATACAAGGTGTTCAGGTGCTGCGACATATTGGGCTGGGTGGTGCCTATTTTGCTGAGCAAATAGCTCACGTTCTTTTCACCGTCGCACAGGCAGCTGATGATCTTCAGGCGCATCGGTGCCGACATGACCCGAAACAACTCGGCGGCCAGCTCAAATACTTCGTCTGGTCGATCGAGATCGGATGGGATGGGTTGTGCTTTAAGCTTGGTCATGGGGTGGGCGCTGGCGCAGAAGGGTTTGTCTCTTCGTCTAGTTGATTCGAATATAAGAGGATTGTGCAATATCGACCCCGGCAATAACCCGAACCGAAGCCAAAAACCACACGGGGCGCTGGCGCCAGACGTCTTACAAACTGGTCACAAAGTCAGTGGGCTCGGGACGCAGGCGCGGCGCTTTACGTTTGGAGGCCGTGCCCACGTTGATGAAACACACGGCTTCTTCGCCCGCCTGCAATTGAAACAAGGCACGCATGTGCGGTGAAGACATGGCCTGGCCGCTGGTAAGTCCCGCGCCAAACGCCATGCTGTGCGCGCTGAGCAACATGTTTTGCACGGCACACCCCACTGACACCATGCGTTCCAGCATCGGAACATCGGGCTCACGCGGCCCCAGGCAAGCCACCGCCAATATCAGCAAGGGCGCGCGATGCGCTTTTTCACGCGCGGACTCGATTTGCTCCGGGGTGGCGCCGGCGTCGCGATCCATCAACGCGCGGGCAAAAACTTCCGCCAGATCGGCGCGTTTATGGGCTGGCACCAGCACAAAACGCCACGGCCGCAACTGGCCGTGATCGGGCGCCGCAGCGGCTGCGCGAAACAATTGCTCGACTTGTGCCGCCGATGGGCCGGGCTCGCTCAGGCGCCGGGGCAGAATGTTTTGCCGGGAGCTGATCAACGCTTCGGCAAAAATGGCTTCTTGAGTCAAACCAACCGTGGGACCGTCTGCTAACTCATCCGCCGAAATACCAACCGGGCATTGGGGTAGTTGACTCATTTTTTAACTCCTCAAACCAAAAAATATCACACCTGACGTCGAGATATTATTGATTCAAATCAGGCTGGAGAAAAAATGAATGCGTGACGGTCCAACAGCGCACGGGGGAATCCGTTCTCCCCAACCCGCTTAGCGCCTGGCAGCATGCAACAGCACAAACTCCGCAATGGACGCCGCATCCGACAGGTCAAGCTGAGCCAGGCCGGCCGGCGGTGCGAGTGCGGTCAGCGGCGTATCACTGGCGATTGCCACAATGCCCGGCCAATCAGGCCACAAGGTAGGCTTGCCAACTGAAGCCCGCCAAACCTCCAGCTTCGGGAAGTTGCCGTTCTTGAAGCCTTCAATCAAGACCAGGTCACAGTGCTGCATCCGGTCCAGCAAATAGTCCAGCGACGGCTCGGGCGCCCCACGCAGCTCATGCATCAGGGCCCAGCGGTCGTTGCCTAACAGCAGCACCTCCTTGCAACCCGATTCACGCAGGCGGTAAGAGTCCTTGCCGGGTCGGTCGATATCGATATTTTTATGGCTGTGCTTGATCAGCGACACCACCAGACCGCGTGCGGCGATGGCGGGTACCAGCCGCTCCAGCAGCGTGGTCTTGCCCATGCCGGAGTGGCCGGCAACACCAAAAATCTTCATAGGTGGTTCATCACTTTTGCTGCTCACATGGGCATCAGTGAACGCTAAGCGCACCCGCTTCCATGCGCACGAAGCGCTCGGTAAGCGCTGCCAGTTCGCGGTAAAACGCGGTATCAGCGCCTGCCTTGACCGCTGCCGCAAAAGGGCCCATCCAGACGCCGAGGTGCTCGCCAAGAAAGCGCCGTTGCAACAACTCTGTCAATGTCAAATCGTCCATGTTGCCGGCTTGGCTGGCCTGGTTCTTGTTGAAGATGAGCAGGTACAGAAATTCAAGTTCCACCGCCACATGGTCGGGCAGTTCCCTGAACTCCTCATCGATCTCAAACCCGCCTGCACTGTACAAATCAAGCACCGCCAAAGGCGGATTTTCCTCCGTCTGCACAGGCGCGCTCAGCCAGGACGAGCCATAAGGGCTGGCCAGCGCCTGCATGGGTCCGAGAAAGAGCCGCGTGTAGTCCACCAGCAGCGTCTGCAGATCTTGCGCGGCAAATGCCTCACCCAGCTTGCGCGCTGAATCGGCCAGATCGGGATGAATGCTTGCAGCGGCCACCAGCATGGAGTGGAACAAATTCTCCTCGGCAAATTCCGGTGCAGGCTCGTAATAACAGGCGGACAGGAAGCGGCACAGGTCCGCACGCGCGGAGGCCTCGTCGGGAGCGTAGTCGGACATCGTTTCTCCTTGAACAAATCAAAAGGGGCCGGTCAACCCAGCCCCCGAGGCACTTGGCGCCGCGCCCATCTAAGCGCGAGGGCTGTACTTGCCAATGTAATGCACATTGGGCTTTGTGCCTTTTTCTTCCTGCAGTCGGAACGACTGCTCCTTCTTCAGGATTTGCGAGATCTGGCTGTTCGGGTCGTCCTGGTCGCCAAAGATGCGCGCTTGGGCCGGGCAGACTTCGACGCAGGCCGGTTGCAGGCCGTTGAGCACGCGGTGGTAGCAGAAGGTGCATTTTTCGACGACGTCGTCCTGGCGAACGGGCTGCAGGTCGCCGCCCTTCCACTGGTTCAGCATCGGTGGCACGGTGCCTGCCAGAGCGGCCACTTCGGCGCCAGATGCCGTGCAGCCGGGAATGGCAGAGCTCTTGTCGGCCCAACGCGGCTGGGTGTTTTCATCCATGGCGTTAAAGCTGATGACGCTGTAGCTGCCGCCGTCCAGGCTGGTCGCGTCGAGCGTCTCGTGGCTGTAAGGGCAATTGGTCTGGCATTCGCGGCAACCGACGCACAGCGCCGGGTCGTGCAAGGTAATGCCTTCAGGCGTTTTGTACAGCGCCTTGTAGGGATTGCCCTTGCCCGCCTTTTCCGGATTGCCCGGGCAAAGCTTCACGCAAGGTGCATCGGTGCAGTGGTTGCAGAGCACCGGCATCACGCTGTGGGTGGTGTTGGGGAACACGCCGTCGGTGTGCATGATGAAGTCGGCCCAGTTGAAACTCTGCCCATCGGCACGGTCCCGGGTGTTGTTTTCGGCCTTGCAGGCGAAGGCGCAGGCGCCGCAGCCGTTGCATTTTGCGAGGTCGATGACCATTCCAAGTCTTGACATGATTTCCTCCTAAGTTGTTGGTCGGCGGTCAGGCCTTCTGGATCCGCACGCCGGTGAAGCCACCGTTGCGGGCGGTGGCGCCGCTCAGACGGTCGTAGTCATCGACCAGGATTTCGTTGTTGTTGCCACCTCGGGGAATGCCCTTGGCAAAGTCTTTGGCTGCCACGCGACCGTAGGCCCAGTGACCCTGGCCGTAGCACTTGGCCACCGTACCGGGGCGCACACCTTCCCACAGTTTGAGCTGGCAACTGATCGTTCCGATCATCGACGTGATCTTCACGTTGTCGCCGTTCTTCAGGCCCAGTTTGGCACCGTCGAGCGGGTTCATTTTGACCACATCGCCCCAGGACACGTCACCCGGATCGACCTTCTTGAACTCCTGGTACCAGGGCAGATTCTGCGAGCGCCCTTCGCGGTTCAGGCGCGACTTGTAGTCAATAAACGTGAGTGGGAAGTCGGCCAGGCTACCGTGACGCTTGACCGTCTCGTAATGCGGCACAAAAGCGACCTCACCGCGCGCCACATAGCCGCTCACGCTCAAGATATCGTCGACCGTGGTCTCGTACTTCTTGGCATGCTCCAGCAGGCCCTTCTTGAGCGACTCACTGTAGAACTCGAACTTTTTGGTTGGCGTGTTGAACTTGCCGCCCCAGCCCTTCTTGAGCGTGTATTTGGGGCCGCTGAACATACCCTTCTTCTTGAAGTCGGCCCAGCCATTGATCGGTGCGTCACCCTTGAGCGGTTCCTTGGCTTTCCAGATTGGTGCGCTGGTCATCTTGGCAGCGATCTCGCTGAACTCCAGCGCGGTGGTCGGCGCCTTGCCGGTTTCCGGGTCCTTGAATTCTGTTGAGTAGTAGTCGAACAGATTGGCGAATCCTTTGGCCTTGAGCTTCTCAGCCAGCAGCCACATCACTTCGGTCTCTTCCTGTTTGACATCCCACAGCCGTTTGACCGCGCCTTGCTGAACGGACGCGTAGGCATAGCCATTGCCCATGTTGGTGACGATGGACCAGCCCTCGGCCGAGTTGAAGGTGGAAGGCAGCACGATGTCGGCAAACATCGTCATCTCGGATGCGTTGGGCACCATGTGCACAAAGAACGGCACTTTGGTCAGAGCTTTTTCCCAGCGCTGGGTCCCCGTGCCAGAGAAGGCGAAATTGGACCAGGTCGAAATGAACACCTTCACCGCGCCTGGGTCTTTGAGCATGCCGTTGGCCACGTTATTGGTCACGACGCCGCTGCCGGGCTTGGCGTTCATCATCGCAGGCATGTCCTTGGCGCCACGGCCATCGAGTTTCTTGCCGTGACCTTTTTCTTTAGCCAATTGGTCCACATACTTGTCAAAACTAGGGAACTTCGCCAGCGGTGGGCTGCTCGGGCTTTGCCAGACACCGCCCTCCACGTCCACTGAGCCGAGCAGACCGTTGAGCGCATAGACCGCCATGGCAGCGTAAGTGCCGCGCGGGGTCATGGCCACGCCGGGGCCCATGTAGACCACCGTCTTGGGTGCGGCCTTGCCCATGGCACGGGCCACACGCACGATTTGTGCTGCGGGAATCATCGATTCTTTTTCAGCCCAAGCTGGCGTTTGGGTCTTGAGTTGCAGGTTCCACCACTTCACCAAGCCGTGGGTTTCCTTCTCCACAAAAGCGGCTTCGTCCACCGCCTGGCCAGCCACAAACAGGTTCTTGCCGTCCTTGAAGTCGCCCACAAATTCCTTGTTCCACAGGCCCTCGGTCAGCAGCACATGGGCAATGGCACCAGCCAAGGCGCCGTCAGTGCCGGGGCTGATGGGCAGCCACTCATGGGCTTTGGCCGCCACATTGGACAGACGGGGATCGACAGCGATGACTGTGCCGCGCTTCACGATGCCCGGGAATTGGTTCATCATGTTCGGCACCATGCGGTTGGAAGCCAGCGGATCGCAGCCCCATGCCACCAGGCAGTTGGTGTTGGCCAAGTCGTAGTCACGGTAGGCGAAGAAGCCCTGGGTCAGGCCCGGGCCCATCTTTTCAGCCTCGGCGCAAATGGCGCTGTGCGAAAAATAATTGCCAGTGCCCCACACCTTGGGCAGCGTGCCATACAGCAAGTTGGTTGATGTGGGGGAATAGCGACCACGCATGTAGGTCAGTTTCTCCGGCTCACCCGCTTTGCGAAGCTCCATCATCTTGTCGGCCACGGTGTTGAGCGCTTCGTCCCAGCTGATGGGCACAAACTTCGGATCAATGCCACGGCCCTTGAGCGGGTTGGTGCGCTTCATCGGCGTTTTGATGCGATCCGGGTCATACATCTGCTGCGGAATCATGTGGCCGCGTGGGCAGACATAGCCGTGGTTGGTCTTGGACAGCGGATTGCCGCGCACCCGCGTGGCACGCCCCCCCTGCACGAAGATCTGGATCGCGCACCACTGGGTACAGCCCTGGCAGGTGCTGGCAACCCAGTCACCCACGGCGGGGCTGCAGGGCTTGGCCTGGCGGGGAATCAGTGTCGCTGGTGACCGGTTGCGCCATGGCGCCACCGGTCACCAGCGACCCGGCAGATATGCCCGATGCCATGATAAAAATTCGTCTTGTCAGCTTCATAACCTGCTCCTGATTTGATGTTCGACGACTTTGTCCGCAAACTCCGTGCCACCCATCAGGAAGGCCGTGCGGCACCTCGGTCCAGCCGCGCTGCAACAATTCACTCAAGCCAGACTTTCAGAGAGGGCAATGCCTTGGGCGCAGACCTGTAAGGTCATTTGTGAGCTTTGTGCGCGACCCGGCGCGCTTTGGCGTCTTTGTTACCTCTTGGTAACAGGCGAATGGCGCCAAAGCGGGTTGCTGAGCCGGGGCGGTCACAGCAAGGGATGTTCCGGAAATCCAGGTCGCTAAAATCCACTGTGTTTTCAGCGCCCTGACGCTTGGCCCTGGCCCTTGCTGAAGGATGCCAAACAGGGCGTTACCAGCTGGTAACCAGAAAAGCCAATGACCTGACGAATGTCACCGTCTGGTAACGAGGAAACAGGATGCCGAAATTTCTCAAACTCATGCTCATCGCGCTCTGGCTTGGCGCATCGTGCATGGGCGCACAAGGCGGCCGGGAATCACGAACCATTCGCGTCGCCATGACGCCCGCTTTTCTGCATGACCAACACGCCTTGCTCGCCGAGTGGCGGGACTACCTCGAATTCCGGTTGAACCGCCCGGTTGAGTTTGTGCAGCGCGACCGCTACCGCGACACGATGGACCTGCTGCAACAGCAAAAGGTCGAGTTCGCCTGGATTTGTGATTACCCTTACGTCATGTTGAAAAAGGAGCTTCGCCTGCTCGCCGTAGCGCTCAACCAGGGCCA
>Ga0156325_1178_pt5 | contig 20568 bp, 17 predicted proteins | sample RifCSPlowO2_12_FD_107973 | JGI IMG/M metagenome (GOLD analysis project Ga0156325, IMG submission 107973) | Rhodoferax sp. RIFCSPLOWO2_12_FULL_60_11 | reverse complement strand
TGCTGTCGTTGAGCATGGCTATCGTGGCGACCGGCTGGTTGTTCTACAACGTGCCGGGGGCCAGGTGGCTCAAAGAGATACACGAAGGGGCAGCGGGCTTCATGCTGGCTGTGGTTGCCTTGCACATAGGCGGCGCCGTGCTGACCAGCCTGTTGCACCGTGAAAACCTGGTGCGCGCCATGATCAATGGCAAGAAAGAAGGCGCTCCCAACCAGGGTATTCGCCGGGCCTGGCGGCCTTTGGCGCTGCTGATGGTGGCCGCGGTTCTGGGCTTTTGGTACTGGCAATGGCAGAGTCCAGCCACGCCCGGCTTGAGCGGCAAGGGCTTGGCGTCACAAGACGCAAAATACCGTTCGCACACGCATGATGATGATTGATACGGTGTGCTGCGTCGGCTGGCGCTGCTGCTTCGCAAGGCACGCGGCGGTTGGATTTTTTGGGAGTTGATGGATGAAAATTTTGCTGGCAGAAGACGACTCGATGTTGGGCGATGGGCTGCGCGCGGGCTTGCGCCAACTGGGGTTTCAGGTGGACTGGGTGCGCGATGGCGTGGCGGCCGAGCGCGAGCTGGCCTGCGGTGACTACGCGGCCGCCGTGCTGGACCTCGGCTTGCCCTTGAAGGACGGCATCGATGTGCTGCAAGCTGTGCGGGCAAGTAAAATCACCACCCCGGTGCTGGTGCTGACGGCCCGCGACGCCGTGCCGGATCGGATCCGCGGCCTGGACCTGGGGGCCGATGACTATGTGGTCAAGCCGGTCGATTTGCATGAACTGGGTGCGCGCCTGCGTTCGCTGGTGCGCCGGGCCCATGGGCAGATGCAGGATGTCTTGCGTTGCGGTGCGGTGCTGCTGGAACCTTCGGCCCGGCGCGTCAGTCTGAACGACGAGCCGGTGGCGCTGTCCACCCGTGAATTCGATTTGTTGCACGTGCTGATGCTCAACGCCGACCGCGTGTTGTCGCGGGAGCAACTGGAGCAGCAGCTCTACAGCTGGGGCTATGAAGTGGAAAGCAATGCGATCGAGGTCCACATCCACCATCTGCGCCGCAAATTGCAGCCGGACTTGATCCAGACCGTGCGCGGCATCGGGTACACCGTGCAACGCGGGTCGGCACCGGCATCGGCGTCCACATGAGGACCGGTCGCCGCCTGAAATCCTTGCAGGCCCGCTTGCTGGCTCCCCTGCTGGGGCTGCTGACCGTGGTCTGGCTGGGCGCGGCTGTCATGATCTGGTTCGATGCCAGCCACGAACTCGATGAATTGCTGGACGGCCATCTGGCCCAGGCCGCTGCCTTGCTGGTCATGCAACAGGCCAACCCGCATGCGCACGACAGTGCGCAAGATGCGCCCTCCCTGCAAAAATACCCCCCTTCGTTGCACAAATACGCCTCCGACGTGGTGTTTCAGGTATTCCACGAAGGGCGTCTGGTGTTGAGCTCGACCAACGCCGGCACGGTGCCGATTTCCAGGAAAGAGCAGGGCTTCTCAACCGTGCGTTTGGCCGATGATGACCAGTGGCGGGTCTTTGCGACGCGCGGCGCCGAGCACGATGTGCAAGTCTATGTCGGCGAGCAGACCGAGTCGCGCGATTCCATTCTGTTGGCTGTGCTGCAATGGGTGCTGTTGCCGCTGGTGATTGCGCTGCCGCTGTTGGCACTGGTCGGTTGGTGGGCCGTCCGTCAGGGCCTGGCGCCCCTGCGCCACCTCAGTCGGGTGCTGGCACAGCGCCGCCCGCAGGCCATGGAACCGCTGGTCGTCCCTGACTTGAGCACAGAAATGGTGCCCGTGGTGCAGGCCCTGAACGGCCTGTTTGAACGCATCGAGCAGATGCTGGTGTCGGAGCGGCGCTTCACGGCCGACGCTGCGCACGAGCTGCGCACCCCGATTGCCGCCATTCGCGCCCAGGCGCAGGTGGCGCTGGGTGCCGGTCATGATGCCGCGCAGCGCGACCATGCGCTGCAGTTCACCCTGGCCGGCTGTGATCGGGCCACCCACTTGGTCGAGCAATTGCTCACGCTGGCGCGGCTGGAGGCGGCCCCCGCCAGCGCTGCCGATGCGGTGGCCAGGGTGGATTTGAGCGCGCTGGCACGCCGTGTGGCGGCCGATCTGGCGCCCACCGCGCTGGCGCGCGGGCAAACCCTGCAGCTCGAAGCGCCCACCGCCTGTCGGGTGGCGGGTGATGAAGCGCTGATCGGGGTGCTGGTGCGCAACCTGGTTGACAACGCCCTGCGCTACAGCCCGAACCAGGCGCAGGTTTGGGTCAGCGTGGCGATGGAGTCCGGGCAAGCTGTGCTGCGCGTGCAAGACAGCGGCGCGGGCATGACCGAGCCCGAGATGGCACGCCTGGGCGAGCGGTTTTACCGCGTGCTGGGTAGCGACCAGCCCGGCAGCGGCCTGGGTTGGTCGATTGTCAAGAGAATCGCGACTGTATTTGGCGCTCAGGTGCAGGTCAGCCGCTCTGAACGCCTGGGCGGCCTGGCGGTGACGGTGCGCTGGCCGCGCTGACGGCTCAAGCCAAATGGCTCAAATGAACGAGCAAAGATGACGCAAAATGGCGCCTCCCATTGCAAAGCAAGAACGAGGCACCATGAGCAAACTGTCGTTACTGGATCTCGGGTTTTTTATTGCCGAGACGCAGGCCAGTCCCAAGCATGTGGCGGGCCTGCTGATTTGCAGGCGGCCGCCCAAATCGACGCTTGCCTTTGCCAAAAATCTGTACCGTGAACTGCTGACGTTCACCGATGTCAAGGCACCGTTCAATCGCGTGATCAAGTTTTCATTGAAGGCCATGCCGCACTGGCAGTACAGCAAGGCGGTCGATCTGAAGCAACACATTTTTTATCACAAGCTCGCCGGCGGCTGCAATGACCGGCAGGCGCTGTACGACTTTGTATCGAAGCTGCACCAGCCCATGCTGGATCGTTCGCGCCCCTTGTGGGAGGTGCACGTGATTGACGGTCTGGAGATCGACCAGAAAAAGGGCTACTTTGCGCTGTATCAAAAAATGCACCACGCGTGCGCCGACGGCATCACGATGTCGCGCTGGATCTCGGAGAGCATGGCGCAGACGCCCGATGATCTCGAACTGACGCCGGTGTGGACCAGAAAGCACGGCGGCCATGGCGATCGGCACAAACAAGCCATGCAGGAGTTGATGCATTCCTTGTGGAAAGATGTCGGCGGCACCACGCTGCGTTTTCTAGGCATCGCCCGCCTGGCCACCATGCTGCTGCTGGAGAGTGTCAAGCTGACCAAGAATGCCATCGCCTTGCCCTTTGTCTCCACCGCCAAGACGCCTTTGACCGGGCAGGTGACGGCCGGTCGTCAGTTCACCACCGCCGGCGTTTCACTGGCGCGGGTCAACCAGATTCGGGAACGGACCCGCTCCACCATCAATCATGTGGCGCTGACCTGTCTGGATGGCGCCTTGCGGCGCTACCTCAAGGATCAGGGGGTTGAGCTCAAGCGCCCGATCACGATTCAGATGCCGGTCAACCTGCGCAAAGAGGGCGAGAAGACAGCGGGCAACAAGATTGGCATTATTCAGGTGGAACTGTCGGCGCCCACCGACGACCCCTATGTGCGACTGCGCAACATCGGGTTTTCGCTGCGCAGTGTGCGCACCATGATCGACAGCGTGGCGCCCGAGGCGATCGAGTCCTACACCATCATCACCGGGCTGGTGGCGCAGATTGCAGAATTGCTCCAGCTCAGCAACACGCTGCCCCCCATGGGCAACACCCTGGTCTCCAACGTGCCGGGGCCCAAAGAGTACTTGTACATCAAAGGTGCCAAGATGGAAGAAATGCACCCCATCAGCACCCTGCCGCCCAGCAATCTGCTCAATATCACCCTGTTCAGCTACGCCGGGGAGCTTTTCTTTGGCCTGATCGCGACCGACGAGCTGCCCAATTTGCAGCGTTTGGGTGACTATGTGCAAGAGGCGTTTACCGAGCTGGAAGGCTCGGTACGCGATGCCCATGCGGCTTGAACGCAGGGCACCTGTCGCGGCCTCGTAGAATCAATTTTTTTGCAATATTTGCAAGTCCCACACCCGAGGAAATACCTATGAGCCCTGTACCCCCTTCCATGTCCGACCGCGACGGCAAAATCTGGATGGATGGCCAGATGGTCGACTGGCGCGACGCCAAGATCCACGTGCTGACGCATACCCTGCATTACGGCTGCGGCGTTTTTGAAGGCGTACGCGCTTACAACGCCGTCGGCGGCACCGCAATTTTCCGGCTCGAAGATCACACCGAACGCCTTTTCAACAGCGCCAAGATCCTGCGCATGAAGATCCCGTTCAGCATGGAGGATGTGCTGGCGGCGCAAAAGGCCGTGGTGCGCGAGAACAAGCTGGAGGGCGGCTACATCCGTCCCTTGAGCTGGATTGGCGACAAGAAATTGGGTGTGAGCCCCAAAGGCAACACCATTCACTTGATGGTGGCAGCCTGGCCCTGGGGTGCGTATCTCGGCGAAGAAGGCATGAAACGTGGCATTCGGGTCAAGACCAGCAGTTTTACCCGTCACCACGTCAACATCACCATGACGCAGGCCAAGGCGGTGAGCAACTACAGCAACTCGATTCTGGCTAACCTGGAAGTCACCGACGAAGGTTACGACGAAGCGCTGCTGCTCGACTGCTCGGGCTTTGTGTCGGAAGGCCCGGGTGAAAATATTTTCGTCGTCAAAGACGGCGTGGTTTACACACCGGATCTGTCGTCCGGCGCACTCAACGGCATCACGCGCAACACCATCTTCCACATTGCCAAGGACCTGGGGCTGGAACTGATTCAAAAACGCATCACCCGTGATGAGGTTTATATCTGTGATGAAGCCTTCTTTACCGGCACGGCGGCTGAAGTCACCCCGATTCGCGAACTTGACCGCATCGAACTGGGCAAGGGTGACTATGTTGGCAGCCGCGGCCCGATCACCGAAAAAATCCAGAGCGCCTACTTTGACATCGTCAATGGCCGCAACCCGAAATATGCCCATTGGCTGAGTAAAGTCTGAAAGAAAAATACCGTGAACAAATCTACTGTTGAACTCCTGGCCGCAGACCTCAACCACCAAGGTGGCGTGTTCTGCCCCAACCCCAAGGCCGATATGAAACTCTGGGACAGCCATCCCAAGGTCTACCTGGACGTGGCCCATAGCGGTGAGGCCAAGTGCCCTTACTGCGGCACGGTTTACAAACTCAAGGCGGGTGAGCACTTCGCCGGGCACTAAAGAATCGGGGTCTCTCCCCCATTCTTTTCATTCTTTGATCATCGCGCCCCAGTGGATTGGGGATGCGGTGATGACCGAGCCGCTGATGCGCCGCCTGCAGGCGCGCGGCGAGCGCCTCACGGTCGGTGCGCTGCCGTGGGTGGCGCCCGTGTACCGGCTCATGCCGCAGGTGGCGGAGGTGATTGAATTGCCATTTGCCCACGGTGGCCTGCAACTCAAGGCTAGGGGCAGCCTGGCCCGGCAACTGAGCGGCCGGTTTGACGTGGCTTATGTTTGCCCCAACTCCCTGAAAAGCGCCTTGTTGCCGCTGCTGGCAGGTATTCCGAAGCGGGTAGGGTACCTGGGCGAGGCACGGGTGGGCTTGCTGACGCACCGTTTGAAAAACCCGCCCAAGGCCCAGCGCCCGCCCATGGTGGCGTTTTACTCGGCACTCAGTGGTGCGGCTGACCCAGGCAATGACCGGCCGCAACTGCAGATGAATCCGGTTGAGGTTGACACCGCCCTGGCGGCACTGGGGTTGCGGCGCGGTGCTTATGACGTGTTTGCCCCTGGGGCTGAATACGGCCCGGCCAAGCGCTGGCCGACCCGTCATTTTGCCGAGTTGGCCCGTCGTCTTGAGTTGCCGGTCGTGTTACTGGGCTCCGCCAAGGAACGTGGCTTGTGCCAAGAGATTGCCGACCTGGTCAACGCCGACCAACCGGGCAAATGCCGCAATCTTGCCGGCGAAACCTCGCTCGCCCAGGCATTCAGTGTCATCGCCGCGGCAAAATGCCTGGTCAGCAACGACTCCGGCCTGATGCATGTGGGAGCTGCCTTGGGTGTGCGTCAGGTGGCCCTGTTCGGCTCCAGCAGCCCGCTGCACACGCCGCCCCTCAATGACAGAGCGACCGTGCTGTGGCTCAAGAACGATGCAAGTTACCAGCCGCCGCTTGATTGCGCGCCCTGTTTTGAGCGGGAATGTCCGCTTGGGCACACGCGCTGCCTGGTGGATATCACGGCTGACCGTGTGCTACTAAATATGTAGCACTACAAGCAATGAAGGCGGGGGTTGGAAGCTTGTTTTATACAAAAAAAACCACCCGAAGGTGGTTGTAAAAAAGTCCCCGAAGGAACCTCGTTGGATTCTTTGCAGGTCTGAGCGCCCGTCTATGACTGACTGGACTCCAACGCTTGAGCACTGTGACAGCAGTTGGGGACACTTTACCGAGCATTCGTGTAATGTGCCATCCCCCATTTGGGGGATATGGCGCGGTTTTTTGGTAGAAAAACGTCGCTTTTTGCGACTTTTATACTTTGTCGACCGGCGAAAGCGGCAGCCGGACGACAAAACAGGCGCCGCCATCGGGGCGATTCTCGCAAGACACCGTGCCACCATGGCGCAGGGCGATCGATTTCACCAGGGCCAGCCCCAAGCCGACGCCGCCATCTCGCTCGGTGGCGCCTGGCAAGCGGTAAAAGGGCTCAAAAATCCTCTCTTGCAGCCCGGGTGGAACGCCTGGGCCGCGGTCACAGACACTGATGACGGCCTGCCTGTCGGTCTTGCGCAGTGTCACAGTGATCTCGCCCGCCGCATGGCGCTTGGCATTCTCCAGCAGGTTGCGCATCGCGCGGCGCAGCAATTTGGTGACACCTTGCACCGGCAAGTCGGAGGGGCCTGCAGGCTCGGCCTGCGTGGCTGACGGGTCGCTGGCCAGTTGCACATCGAGCTCGGCGTTGACCCGAGCGCACTCCTCCGCTGCCAGACCAATCAGGTCAACCGACTCAATCGTGCCCATGTCGGCTTCGCGGGCATCGAGGCGACTGGCCAGCAAAATCTCTTCAATCAACTGGTCCAACTCGCTGATGTTGCGGGAGATCTCGTTCTTGAACGCCGGGGACGCTGACGAACCCATCAACTCCAGCCCCATGCGAATGCGGGTCAGTGGCGAGCGCAGCTCATGCGAGGCGTTGGCCAGCAATGATTTTTGCGATGCCAGCAGCGATTCATGCGACTTCACCAGGGTCTCGATGCGCTCGGCCGCATGGTTGAAACGCGCCGCCAGAAAGGTCACCTCATCGGCGCCGGCCTCCGGTACCCGGATCGACAGGTCGCCCTCGCCCCACTTCTCCACCCCGTTTTGCAGCAACTCCAGGCGGCGCGTGAGCTTGCGAATGATCGGATAGGTGGCCAGCGCCACCGCGATGCCGACCAGGGACAGGGTCCAGAAAAAACCGAAGGGCGGGCGACTCCAGGGTGACTGCGGCGGGCGCGGGAATTGCAGGTGCACCATTTGCCCATCGTTCATCAGCACCACAAACTCCGGGTCGTTGCCATACTGGCTGTAGGGGCCGAGCCAGCGATCCTGCGCATCAGGCGCGCGGTCGCTGTTCTCCCCAAACCCGATGTCTGGTGGCCGTCGCATGCGGGAGTGCCCATTGCCAATGATTCTGCCGACATGGTCGCGGATGACCACGTTGCGCAGTGGTGGCTCGGCCGTGAGCCGCCAGGCCCAACCGACCAGCAAGGTCAGAACCGCCACCGCCAGCACCACGGCCAGCCAGATCCGCACATACAGCTTCTTGAAGAACATGCTCAGTCTTGCTGGCGCGCGAATACGTAGCCGACGCCGCGCACCGTGAGGATGCGCTTGGGATCCTTGGCGTCGAGTTCAATGGCCGCGCGGATGCGTCCCATGTGCACGTCGATCGAGCGGTCAAAGGCGTCGAGTTCACGTCCGCGCACGGCTTCCATGATCTGGTCACGCGTGAGCACCCGCCCGGCGCGCTCGGCCAGCGCCACCAGCAGATCAAACTGGTAAGAGGTCAAGTCGCAGAGTTGGCCCGCCACACTGACGGAGCGGGCGTCGCGGTCGATTTCCAGTGTGCCAAAACGCAGCTGTGTTTGAACGGGGGACGCCCCCTCCACATGGCGGCGTAACACAGCGCGAATGCGGGCCAGCAGCTCGCGTGGCTCAAACGGCTTGGGCAGGTAGTCGTCGGCACCGATCTCCAGCCCGATGATGCGGTCCATCGGGTCACCCTTGGCGGTCAACATCAGCACCGGTATTTGCGCCAGGGTGCCGGGTAGCGAGCGGATGCGCCGGCACACCTCCAGCCCATCCATGTCGGGTAGCATCAGGTCCAGGATGACCAGGTCAGGTGGGTCGGACTGCAGGTCGGTCAGCCCGGTCTGGCCGTCGCCGGCATGGCCCACCACAAACCCTGATTGCGCCAGGTACTCACTCACCATCTGGGCCAGGCGCGCGTCATCTTCGATCATCAAAAGGTGTTGAGTCATGGAAATAGTCTAGGGCAGTGCAGGTGAAAGCGAATGGGGTGACTGTAAAGTTTCGGTAAATGGAGCTGTCACCGCAGGGGCGCCACGCCCCAGATATCGGTGGCATATTCGCGAATCGTGCGGTCCGAAGAAAAAGGTCCCATGCCGGCAACATTCAGGATCGCGCTGCGCGTCCATGCGCCGGGGCGCCGATAGAGATCGTCCACCCTGTCCTGGCAGGCACAATAATCGCCGTAATCGGCCAACAACTGGTAGTAGTCAGACTCCAGCAGCACATTGACCACATCGCGGTAGCGACCGGGTTCCTCGGGCGAAAACCCACCTTGAGCCAGGCGGTCAATGGCAAACTTCAGATCAAAATTGCCCTCGTAGTAGCTGCGCGGCTGATAGCCGTAACCCCGCAGCTCAGCCACTTTTTCGGCGCGGTTGCCAAACACGAAAATATTGTCCAGGCCAACCTTCTCGGCAATTTCAATGTTGGCACCATCCCAGGTGCCAATCGTGAGGGCGCCATTGAGGGCAAATTTCATGTTGCCGGTGCCCGAGGCTTCGGTGCCGGCGGTTGAAATCTGCTCTGACAAATTGGCCGCCGGAATGATGATTTCTGCCAGCGACACCCGGTAATTGGGGATGAACACGACACGCAGCAGCGAACCGATCAGGGGGTCGTTGTTGATCACGCGCGCCACGTCGTTGATCAGCCGGATGATGAGTTTGGCCATGAAGTAGGCGGAGGCTGCCTTGCCGGCAAAGATCACGGTGCGTGGCACCCAGTTGGCATGCGGTTGGGCCAGTATACGGTGGTAGCGCGTGATGACATGCAGCACATTGAGCAGTTGGCGCTTGTATTCATGCATGCGCTTGACCTGGACGTCGAACAGACTGTTGGGATCCACGATGATGCCCGGGCAGTGCGCCATCAGGTCCGTCAGACGGCGCTTGTTTTGCTGCTTGGCCAGCCGGAAGGCATTTTGAAACTCCGGCTCGTCGGCCAGGTCGTGCAACTGGGCCAACTGATCCAGATCTCGCCGCCAGTCGGGGCCGATGCGGCTGTCGATCAAGGTCGACAGCGAAGGGTTGGCCAGCGACAGCCAGCGGCGCGGGGTAATGCCGTTGGTTTTATTGCAGAAGCGCTCCGGATACATCCGCACAAAATCGGAAAAGATCGTGTCCACCATCAATTGACTGTGCAGGGCCGATACACCATTGACCTTGTGGCTGGCCAACACCGACAGATGGGCCATGCGCACCCGGCGCACGCCGCGCTCTTCGATCAGTGAAATACGCCGCAACAAGGCATGGTCATCCGGGAATCGGGTATGAACTTCAGCCAGAAAACGGGCATTGATGTCGAAGATCAGACCCATGTGCCGGGGCAGCACGCGGCCCAGCAGGTCCACTGGCCAGGTCTCCAGGGCTTCTTCCATCAGGGTGTGATTGGTGTACGAGAAGATGCGCGTGCACAGGCCCCAGGCGGTTTCCCAGTCCAGTTGGTGCTCGTCCAGCAGGAGTCGCATCAACTCGGGCACCGCCAGCGCCGGATGGGTGTCGTTGAGGTGAATGGCCACCTTGTCGGCGAGTTGTTCAAAGCCGCTGTGGTTTTTGAGGTGACGCCGCAAAATATCCTGCAGCGAGGCACTGACAAAAAAGTATTCCTGGCGCAGGCGCAGTTCATGCCCGTGCTCGGTGCGATCGTCCGGGTAGAGTACCCGCGAGACGTTTTCTGACTGGTTTTTGGCCTCCACCGCCTGGATGTAATCGCCCCGGTTAAAGGCGTCCAGGTTGACGCCGCCGCTGGCACGTGCCGACCAGAGCCGCATGGTGACCACGCTGCGCATCTGGTGGCCGGGCACGCCGCTGTCGTAGGCGGTGGCAATCACATCTTCGGTATCGAGCCAGAGCGATTGGCCGTTTTGCGGCACCAGACGTCCGCCATAACGGATGGTGTAGCTGAGTTCGGGGCGCATGAACTCCCACGGATAGCCGTTGACCAGCCAGTAGTCGGGCTCTTCCACTTGCTGTCCATGTTCGATACGCTGGGCAAACATGCCGAATTCGTAGCGGATGCCATAACCCATGCCGGGCAGGCCCAAGGTGGCCATCGAGTCTAGAAAGCAGGCCGCCAGGCGACCCAAGCCGCCGTTGCCCAGGCCGGCGTCGGGCTCCAGCTCAATCAGGGCATCAAAGTCGGCACCCAGCAGGGCGCAGGCCTGTTTGACGGGTTCATAAATGTCAGTCGCCAGCATCGCATTGGTCAGTGCCCGCCCGGTGAGAAATTCCAGCGACAGGTAATACACGCGCTTGGCATCCTGGTCTTCGACCTTGGTCAACGACTCCCGCCAGCCGTCCATGATGCGGTCGCGCACGGCATGAAACACGGCAAACAGCCAGTCGCGCTGGGTGGCCGAGTGCAGGTCTTTGCCGACCTGGTAGACCAGCCGGTTCGAGATTGACCGGCGCAGCGCCTCGACGCTGTTGGTGGGTTTATCAAATTGAAAAATTGCGGTGGCGGGCATGGGCAATGGCTCCGGAAAATACACAGATGAATTATTTTGCACCCGGCCGCAATGTTTGGTACATGGCCAGGTAGTGCCGCGCGGAAGCGAGCCAGTCAAAACGCAGCCCCATGGCCCGTTGTTGCACTGCCGACCATTCGTCGGGGCGTCGAAACAAGACAAAGGCCCGGCGCACGGCGCTGAGCAAGCCTGCGGGGCTCAATTCGTCGAACACAAAGCCAGTGGCACTGCCTTCGTCCAGATTTTCCAGCGTGCAATCGACCACCGTATCGGCCAGACCGCCGACCCGGCGTACCAAAGGCAAGGTGCCGTAGCGCAGGCCATAAAGCTGCGTCAGGCCGCAAGGCTCAAACTCAGAGGGAACCAGGATGACATCGGCACCGGCAATGACCGCGTGGGCGGTGACCTCGTCGTAGCCAATGCGCACACCGACCTGGCCGGGGTAGCGGATGGCCGCATCCACAAAGGCCCGCTCCAGCGCCGCGTCACCCTGGCCCAGCAAGGCCAGTTGACCACCACGCTGAACCATGTCCGCCAACACCTGGGGCAGCAGGTGCAGCCCTTTTTGCTCCGTCAAGCGACTGACGGCACCAAATACCAGGGCATTGGCACGCGGCTCCAGCCCAAATTTCGTTTGAAGTGCGCGCTTGGCGAGAGTTTTGCCCTGCAACTTGTGCTCATCGTAGGGGGCCGGCAGCAAGGCATCGGTGGCCGGGTTCCATATCAGGTCATCCACCCCATTGAGAATTCCCGATAGTGAGTTGGCGCGCTCGCGCAGCAGGCCATCGAGCCCGCAGCCTTGCGCTTCGGAGCCTATTTCGCGGGCATAGGTCGGGCTGACCGTGGTGATGCGGTCAGCATACCGAAGCGCCGCCTTCATGAAGGAGACCTTCCCAAAAAACTCAAAGCCATGGATGTCAAACCAGGACTTGGGAAGGCCCAGCCGGGTGATTTCAGCGGCTGCAAACAGGCCCTGATACGCCAGGTTGTGAATGGTGAAAACTGTCGCTGGTGTGGCTCGTTTGGCTGTGGCAAAGGCCCGCACATAGGCCGGTGTCAGGCCGCTATGCCAGTCGTGGCAGTGAATGACATCGGGTCGCCAGTGCGGGTCAAGCCCCTGCCCCAGAGTCGCGCCGGCCCATCCCAGCGCGGCGAAGCGAATGGCGTTGTCGCTCCAGTCCTTGCCGTCCGGCCCGAGGTAGGGGTTGCCAGGACGGTCATACAAGGCCGGGGCTTGAACCAGATAAACCGGCAGTTCCAGTCCGGGCAGAGTGGCCAGCGTCAGGCTGGCAGGGGGCAGGACGGGGGCCGGGCCCCAGGGCATGGGCCCGGCCGGCAAACTGGCAATAGGCTGCGCTGAAAGGGCCTGCTTGGCAATGGCCGGGAAGGCCGGCAGCAGCAAGCGCACCTCGCAGCCCACAGCCTGCAGTGCCGGGGCCAGACCGGCGCTGACATCGGCCAGCCCCCCGGTCTTGAGAAATGGAAACAGTTCGGTGCAAACATACAAAACCTTCATGCCTGACTCACCCGCAACGCCTCCAGCATGGCCACCGTGACCAGCACCACACCGTCGGCGCTGACATGGAAACGCCGCGCGTCGTCCTCGGCGTCAAAGCCGATCGTCATGCCCGCGGGAATACGACAGCCTTCGTCAACCACGACCTTGCGTAACCGACAGTGCCGCCCGACATCAGCCTCCGGCAGAAGGACCGACTCTTCCACGCTGCTGTAAGAGTGAAGGTGAACCCCGGTGAACAGCACGGATCGCCGCACCAGCGCACCCGACACAATGCAGCCCCCGGATACCAGCGAGTCGACCGCCATACCGCGGCGCCCCTCATCATCAAAGACAAACTTGGCCGGTGGCGAGGTTGGCTGGTAGGTCCAGATCGGCCAATCCTTGTCATAAAGATCGAGCTGGGGAATGGTGGCGGTCAAGTCGATATTGGCGGCCCAGTAGGCATCGACCGTGCCGACATCGCGCCAGTAAGAAGGACTCTCCGGGCTGGTTTTGACGCAAGACAGGTCAAACGGATGGGCCATGGCTTCGCCGCGTGACACGATGGCCGGGATCAAATCCTTGCCAAAGTCGTGGTGAGAGGCGGCATCTTCAATGTCGGTTTGCAACGCGGCAAACAGATAGTCGGCGTCAAATACATACACCCCCATGCTCGCCAGCGCCTGTTCCGGCTGGTCCAGCATCGGTTGCGGGTGCGCCGGTTTTTCATCAAACCGGGTAATGTGGCGCGTGGCATCCACCGTCATGACGCCGAAGGCGCTGGCCTCTGCCAGCGGCACTTCAATGCAGGCTACCGTGCAGGGCGCACCCAGGGCCACGTGGTCTTCGATCAGGCTGGCGTAATTCATCTTGTACACATGGTCGCCCGCCAATACCAGAATATATTTGGGATCGTGCTCGCGCAGGATATCGATATTTTGATAAACCGCATCGGCCGTGCCCCGGTACCACGATGCCTCGTCAACGCGCTGCTGGGCTGGCAGCAAATCGATGAACTCATTGACTTCGTTGCGCAAGAAAGACCAGCCATGCTGCAAATGGCGCAGCAGACTGTGCGACTTGTACTGTGTCAACACGCCGATGCGGTGCAGCCCCGAGTTCACACAATTGGACAGTACAAAATCAATGATCCGGAACTTGCCGCCAAAGTGGACGGCCGGTTTGGCACAATTTTCCGTCAGGTCCTGCAGCCGGGACCCGCGGCCCCCCGCCAGAACAAGGGAAATGGTTCGGCGGACCGGGCGATGATGAGCACCATCTTTCATGAGAAACCTCCTGGAGAAAACATCAATAATCAGGCTAGCGAAGCAGATTGCGGCCATGGGCGTGAGCCATGTCTTTCAGCCGCCGGGCCGGTGTATCGCCGACCTGGCGCCAGGCAAAACGCCATTGCCAGCAACCCTGCGCCACACCGGGCGTGTTCATGCGATGCAAGCCGTCCAGTCCCAGTACATCCTGGAGCGGAAATATGACAGTGTTCGCTTTTGACTGCGAGAGCGATTGCATCATGGCCCAGTGAATCTCGAAGTCCGCCAGAGGGCCAAGATAGGCGCGGGCGATGTGCCGTTGCCCGGCGCCCGCCGTCTGCCACCAGCCCAATGTGGTGTCGTTGTCATGCGTGCCGGTGTAGGCGACCGTTTGGACGTCAAAGTTGTGCGGCAGGTAAGGGTTGGCAGGGGTGTCGCCAAATGCAAACTGCATCACGCGCATGCCGGGAAAGCCGCAGTCCTGGCGCAAATCGGTGACGGCCTGGGTGATGATGCCGAGGTCTTCCGCAATGATCGGCAGCAAGCCGCTGGCCCCTTGCTGCCGCCGGGCTTGGGCCAATGCGTCAAACAAGGCTTGGCCTGGCCCCTGGCGCCAACAACCGGCAACTGCCGTGGGTTCGGCGGCCGGAATTTCCCAATACGATTCGAAACCGCGAAAGTGATCCAGCCGGATCACATCCACCAGCTCAAGCAGGTGACTGAGCCGGTCTTTCCACCAGGCAAAACCCTGCTTTGCCATCTCGTCCCAGCGGTACAAGGGGTTGCCCCAGCGCTGACCGGTCATACTGAAATAGTCGGGCGGTACACCGGCTACGACTGTTGGTTCGCCCAACGGATCCAGCAGGAACAAGTCGGTGTTGAGCCACACATCGGCACTGTGATGCGCAACAAAAATAGGCGCATCGCCCACAATCGCGATGCCGCGCGCGTGGGCGTAGTCACGCAAACGCTGCCACTGCACCATAAAGCGCCACTGGATGAAGCTGAAGAACCCGAGCTCGTCTGCCATCGACTCGCCCACTGCGGCCAGCGCCGCCAGGTCAGCCTGTGCCAGCCCCGCGGGCCATTGAGTCCAGGGTTTGCCATGGCGCGTCTCCAGTGCCATGAAAAAGGCATATCCCTCCAGCCAGTGCGCTTGCTGCACCCGAAAGCGCTCGAACTCGGCCCAGTCGCTGGCTTGCGTGTGTTCCAGGAAACCCTGCCACGCTTCACGCAAGCGTTGCAAGCGGTACGGCGCCACGCGCTCGAAGTCACAGCGCCCCACCTCAAACACCGGTGGCTCCTGCGCTGACAGCCAGCCGTTTTTCACCAGTTCATCCAGGTCCACCAGCAGCGGGTTGCCGGCAAAAGTGCAGGGGCTGTGATAGGGCGAGTTGCCTGGCCCCACCGGCGAGAGTGGCAGTATTTGCCAGAGTCGCTGTCCGGCCGACACCAGCCAGTCCACAAAATGGTAGGCCTCAGCCCCGAGGTCGCCTGAGCCATAGGGGCCTGGCAGAGAGGTCAGGTGCAGCAGCACGCCGCTGCAGCGCTGCGAAAAAATGGCCGCCGTGGCCGCTTGCGCCGGGCTCATGCGTGAGCCTCAAGATGCAACACGGGATTCGTCACGTGCTGGACGAGTCCGAGCATCGTGCGTGGTGCGGCAGTGATCGCCTGCGTGCAGGCGGGCGCAGCACGCCATTGGGCATCCGGCAACACCCAGCCGGCGGCACTGTCTAGCACGGTGTGCCAACGCCCCGGCGGCAGCGCAAAAATCTGGGGCTCATCGCTCGCATGCACCAGCAGCAACCAGCGCAGCGGCATGGCGTCAGTCGCTTCGGCCGTGTCGGTGACTTCGATCAGGCCGGCAAAACTGCGCGATCGAGAATCGTCCCAGTCGGATGCAGCCATGGCGGCGCCGTCCGGCCTGCGCCAGGCGATGTCTGCTGCCGTGGCCCCAGCCGTGGCGCGACCGGTGAACCAGCGCGCATGGCGCAGCGCCGCGTGGGTTTGGCGCAGGTGGATAAGGCCCGCGACAAAATCGGTCAATGCGGGGTGTGAACCTGACCAGTCGAGCCAGCTGGTCTCGTTATCCTGGCAGTAGGCGTTGTTGTTTCCCTGCTGGGACTGGCCCAGTTCATCACCAGCCAGCAACTGTGGCAGTCCCTGCGAACAAAACAGCGTGGCCAGCAAGGCGCGCTGCCATTGCGCGCGCACGGACTGCACCGTAGCGTCGTCCGTGGGGCCTTCCACCCCGGCGTTGGCGCTGAGGTTATGGTGGTGTCCGTCGCGGTTGCCTTCGCCATTGGCCAGGTTGTGCTTGTGACGGTACGAGGTCAAATCCGCCAGCGTCATGCCGTCATGGGCGGTCAGCAGGTTGATACAGGCCAGGGGAGAGCGGCCGTCATGGTCAAAGTAATCGCTGGAACCCGTGAGCCGACGCGCCAGCTCGCCCCGCGTGCTGTGGTGGCCCAACCAGAAGGCGCGGCTGGTATCGCGAAAACGGTCATTCCATTCATGCCAGCGAGCGGGAAATCGCCCGAGTTGGTAGCCATTCGGCCCAAGGTCCCACGGCTCGGCAATCAGCTTGAGACCCGCCAAGACCGGGTCTTGTGCCAGGGCCGTCAGCAGGCCGGACATCGGGTGAAAATTGTGATGAAGAATCGGGTCGCGCCCCAGCGCTGTGGCGAGGTCAAAGCGAAACCCATCCACACCAAACGCCTGCACCCACCAGCGCAGGCTGTCCATGACCATTTGTACGGCGCAGGGCTGCGCCAGATCGAAGCTGTTGCCACAACCGCTGAAGTTAAGGTACTGGCCTGCCGTGTCCAGTGCGTACCAACTGGCGTTGTCCAGGCCGCGCCAGCTCAAGGTGGGGCCAAAAGTGTCACTCTCGGCGCTGTGGTTGAACACCACATCCAGCACCACCTCCAGTCCGTGCTGGTGCAACTGGTCCACCATGTGCCTGAATTCGGTACGGTCATCGGTAAACTGGCCGCTGGCGTAAGCCGGCTCAGGGACGAAATAAGCCAGGGTGTTGTAGCCCCAGTAGTTGCGCAAGCCCTTCTGCAGCAGATGCGCTTCGGTCACGAACAGTTGCACCGGCAACAAACACAAGGTGGTGATGCCCAGGCGCCGGTAATGCGCCAGCATGGGCGGGCTGGCCAAGCCGGCATAGGTGCCGCGCAAGGCGACCGGCACGTCGGGGTGGCGCTGCGTCAACCCTTTGACATGCGCTTCGTACAGCACGGTGCGGGCCAGCGGCACCCCGGGCTTGCGGGTGATGGCCGCGCCCGCCCGCAACTCGGCCGCAAGGTCCAGCACCTGGGCCTTGGGCATGCGTGGCGCGTTGTCGTGCGGGTCGGGCACGGCATCCAACACGGCTGTATCGGCAGCCGGTTGCCCCAGGTAGTCGCGCTCCAGCGACAGGTACTGCGTGGGCCCCTTGAGCGCGCGCGCAAAGGGATCAAGCAGCAATTTGGCCGGGTTGAAACGCTGGCCGTGCGCGGGCTGATACGGTCCATGCGCACGCAGCCCATACAACTGACCGGCCTTCAAACCGCGCACAAAACCGTGCCAGACACCGTCGCTGTGCGCGGGCAAGCGGATGCGAGCAGTCTCCTGCGCACCATGTTCGTCAAACAGACACAGCTCAATCGCCTCGGCGTGGCGGGAATAGACAGCGAAGTTGATGCCGCTGTGGCCGTCAAGCGTCATGCAGGTGGCGCCCAGCGGCCAGGACTGCCCGGTTTTACACGGCAAGCCGGGCCTGTTAGGAAGGGCATCTGCATCGCTGGTCAACATGAAGTCAAGGCGTGGTTGATAGAAATAGGGTTGCCAATTTACGCCTGTCGGGCCCGGGATGCCAGCCAGACCAGCAACAGCACGGGCAGGCCCAGCAGGGACGTTCCAATGAAGAAATACTGGTAACCAAACGCATCCACATAGCGGCCCGAATAGCCAGCCAGAAATTTGGGGGCGAGTAGCATCATAGAACTGAACAACGCGTACTGGGTGGCCGAGTAGTTGATATTTGTCAGACTCGACAGGTAGGCAATGAAGGCCGCCGAGGCTATGCCGCTGGCCAGGTTGTCAGCCGAGATCACAAAAATAAGTGCCGTTAGATCATGGCCGCGTGTACTCAAAGCCGCAAACAGCAAATTGGTGGCGGCACTCAACACCGCGCCCAGCATCAGCACCCGCATCACACCGAACCGCATCGACAGCACGCCGCCCACAAAAGCGCCGACCAGCGTCATGATGACGCCGAAAATCTTGGTCACTGCCGCCACCTCGTCTTTGGTGTAGCCCATGTCCACATAAAACGGATTGGCCATGATGCCCATGACCACGTCGCTGATGCGGTAAACGGCAATCAGTGCCAGGATCAGCAGCGCCTGCTTGCCGTAGCGATGCAAAAAGTCGGCAAAGGGCTCGATCAACGCGCCGCGCAGCCATTCGCGCGCATTTTTGGCCGATGGCATGGCCCGGCGCAGCGGTTCGGGCGACAGCAGCACCGTCAACACCCCCAGCAACATGCTGGCCGCCATCACAAGGTAAGCGGTTTGCCAGGCACCATGCTGATAGCCGGCCACACCGGCTACTTCGGCTCGCGCCGCCACCCACAAGACCCCGGCCCCGGCCCAGATCATGGCCAGACGGTAGCCGGTCTGGTACGCCGCTGCCAGCGCCGCCTGGCGATTGATATTGGCCGATTCGATGCGAAAGGCATCCAGTGCAATATCCTGCGTCGCCGAGCCAAAGGCCACCGCCAGGGCGCCCCATACCACGGGCTGCAGCGCCACCCGCGGGTCGTTGAATGACATGGCCACCAAACCGGCCATCACGGCCAGTTGGGCCAGCAAGAGCCAACTGCGCCTGCGGCCCAGCCAGCGTGTCAGCAGCGGAATAGGCATGCGGTCCACCAGCGGCGCCCACACCCACTTGAAAGCGTAGGCCAGGCCGACCCAGCTCAAATAACCAATGGTGGTGCGGTCCAGGCCGGCCTCGCGCAACCAAAAACTCAAGGTGCCCAGCACCAGCAGCAAGGGCAGGCCGGCCGAAAAGCCCAGCAGCAGCATGCGCAGCGTGGGTGGCTCCAGATAAACTTTGAAAGTGTCGATCCAGCTGGGCTTGATTTGGGGGGTGTTAGCGGCACTTGATGTCATGCGGGAATAATACGCGGAGCCCTGTCGTTGCCTGAACCCACTGATGAATACCTCACACCACTGCCCCTTGTGTCTGTCGCGCCGCCTGGCGCTGCAAGGCATGGCCCTGACGCTGGTTCTGCCGGGCGCCACATTGCCGATCGCGCTGGCACGTGAGGGCGTCGATGTCGGCGGCAACTCGGTCTTCAGCAGTCTGGTGCCGGCCGAGACGGTGGAGCGCTCTGCCGGCCAGCAATACGCCCAGTTGTTGCAACAGGCGGCGGCGCAACACGCGCTGGGCAGCAAAGACCATCCGCAGGTGCGGCGTCTGCGCGCCATTGCCAACAAGATCATTCCATTTGCCAGCGGCTGGAATCCGCGGGCCAGCAACTGGCGCTGGGAAGTCAACCTGATCGGCAGCAAGCAGATCAACGCATTTTGTATGCCGGGCGGAAAAATTGCTTTCTACAGCGGCATCCTGGAACAACTCAAGCTCACTGATGCTGAAATCGCCACCGTCATGGGGCACGAGATGGCCCATGCCCTGCGGGAGCACGCCCGCGCTCGCCTGGGCAAAAATGCCGCCACCGGCATCGGCGCCAGCTTGTTGGGACAAGTGCTTGGCCTGGGTGACTTGGGCCAAACCGTGACCAACTACGGCGCGCAATTACTGACGCTGCAGTTCAGCCGCAGCGACGAATCTGACGCTGACCTGGTGGGTATGGAGTTGGCGGCTCGTGCCGGCTTTGACCCGCGCGCCGGTGTCACGTTGTGGCAAAAAATGGCCGCCGCCAATCGGGGCGCGCCGCCGCAGTGGCTGTCCACCCACCCCTCGGGCAGCACCCGCATCAGCGATATTGAACGCAATCTGCCGAAGGTGACGCCTCTGTATGAGCGGGCCAGGCGGTAGTTGCGCCCGGGATGTCAGTTCCGGTGAAATAATCACCTTCTTCCTGTACTGAACAAGACCCGCCCCATGAACCTCACCGAATCCCTGCTGTACGCCCTCAAGGCGCACGGCGCACGGCAAATCTTTGGCATCCCCGGCGACTTCGCGCTGCCGTACTTTCGCATCATCGAACAGTCCGCCATCCTGCCGCTGTACACCTTGTCGCACGAGCCGGGCGTGGGTTTTGCCGCTGACGCCTGTGGCCGTATCAGCGGTGGCCTGGGTGTGGCGGCTGTGACCTATGGCGCCGGCGCCTTCAACATGGTCAATGCGGTGGCGTCGGCCTACGCCGAGAAATCACCGCTGGTGGTGCTGTCGGGTGGTCCAGGCAAGGGTGAATCTCAATCCGGACTCTTGTTGCACCACCAGGCCAAGACATTGGATTCGCAGTTCCAGATTTACAAGGAAATCACCTGCGACCAGGTCCGGCTGGATGATGCCGAGCGCGCCCCGGCCGACATCGCCCGGGCGCTGGCCAATTGCCTGCGCCATTCGCAACCGGTGTACATCGAGATTCCGCGCGACATGGTGGCCGAACCCTGCTTGCCGGTGACGGCGCAGGCCCCTTTGGCGGTTGACCCGGATGCGCTGGACGCGTGCGTGACAGATATTTTGCAGCGCTTGGCGCAAGCCAGCGCGCCCGTCCTGATGGCCGGCGTTGAAGTGCGGCGTTTCGGGCTGG
>Ga0156325_1217_pt3 | contig 20646 bp, 22 predicted proteins | sample RifCSPlowO2_12_FD_107973 | JGI IMG/M metagenome (GOLD analysis project Ga0156325, IMG submission 107973) | Rhodoferax sp. RIFCSPLOWO2_12_FULL_60_11 | reverse complement strand
CCGATTGACCCCGGCGCTGACGCCACCCTGGGCGGCATGAGTGCCACCCGAGCCAGCGGCACCAACGCCGTGCGCTACGGCACCATGCGCGAGAACGTGCTGGCGCTGGAAGTGGTCACGGCGCAAGGCGACATCATCCGCACCGGCACCCGCGCCAAGAAATCCGCGGCTGGCTATGACCTGACGCGCCTGCTGGTGGGCAGTGAGGGCACGCTGGGCGTGATCACCGAGGTCACCGTCAAGCTCTATCCCCTGCCCGAGGCGATCTCGGCGGCGATCTGCTCGTTTCCGAGCATCGAGGCGGCGGTACGCACCACCATCCAGATCATCCAGATGGGCATTCCCATTGCGCGCGTGGAACTGATTGACGCCAACACGGTGCGCATGGTCAACAACTACGCCAAATTGGGTCTGAGGGAAGAGCCCTTGCTGCTGATGGAGTTTCACGGCTCGCCCGCCAGTGTGAAAGAACAGGCTGAAATGGTGCAGGAGATTGCCAGCGAATTCGGCAGCCACGCATTTGAATGGGCCACCACGCCCGAAGAGCGCACCCGGCTGTGGACCGCCCGCCACAACGCCTACTTTGCCGCCATCCAGTCCAAGCCCGGTTGCCGCGCCATTTCAACCGACACTTGCGTGCCGATTTCCCGCCTGGCCGACTGCCTGCTGGACTCGGTGGCCGAGGCCGAGGCCAGTGGCATCCCCTACTTTCTGGTCGGCCACGTCGGCGACGGCAACTTCCACTTTGGCTATCTGATCGACCCAAAGCAACCCGAAGAACGCAACATCGCCGAAAAGTTGAACCACGCCCTGGTGGCACGCGCCCTGGCGCTGGACGGCACCTGCAGTGGCGAGCACGGCGTGGGCCTGCACAAAATGGATTTTCTGGTGACGGAGACCGGCGCCGGCGCCGTGGACATGATGCGCAGCATCAAAAAAGCGCTGGATCCGAAGAACATTATGAATCCGGGCAAAATCTTTATGCTATAAATTTGGTAGCTACTAGCGCTTATGGAGTAAGGGCTGGTAGCCAATTATCCAAATAAAAACCGCCATGCGAACGGGTATTGATGCGCCAATGACAAAAGGGTTAGCACGCGATAACGTGCTAACCCTTGTCTTTACTGGTGCGGCTGGCAGGAATTGAACCCACGACCCCTTGGTTCGTAGCCAAGTACTCTATCCAACTGAGCTACAGCCGCGAAAGCGTGAATTGTAGCATGCCAAAAATCATCCCCGATGAGGCAACCCTGCTCAGGACACTGCCGCCAGCATGCCCATCTCGGCATTGCTCATCAAGGCCTCCATGTTCATCACAATCAGCATGCGATCGCCAATATTGGCCAGGCCGGTAATGAAGCGCGAGTCGATGGCAGTGTCAAATTGTGGCGCCGCCTTGATGGCCTGCGAAGTCAGCGTGACCACATCCGACACCGAATCCACCACGGCGCCAATGACGGTGCCGCGCACATTCAAAATGATGACCACCGTAAATTCGTTGTACTCGACCTTGTCGATATTGAGCTTGAGACGCAGATCCACAATCGGCACGATGACACCACGCAGATTGATCACGCCCTTGATGAACGAGGGCGCATTGACCATGCGGGTGGGCTCTTCATAGGAGCGGATTTCCTGCACGCGCAAGATATCGATCGCATATTCTTCGCCGCCGAGCCGCAGCGTGAGGTATTGACCGCCATCGACCACGGTTTTAGCAGCAGGCGTGCCCGATTGAAAGGCGTTGGCGGTTTTCTTTTGCATCATTTCCATGGCTTCAATTCCTTTGCGTCGGATAGGTCGGTAGGGCATGATACACGCGCAAGACAAGCCCCAGTTCGTACGTTACCCAGGCGGCGTTATCCTGATAAAGAGAGATAAACCATGAAGACACTCAGCGGCCTTGACGCCTCTTTCCTTTACCTTGAGACACCCGAAATGCCGATGCACGTGGGTTCATTTTGTCTTTATGAACTGCCAGCCGACTTCAAGGGAACACTGCGCAAAGCGCTCCAGACGCATATTGCACAGCGCCTGCATCTGGCCGGCATCTTTGACCATAGGCTCGGCTTCATGCCGCTGGATCTGGGACATCCAATCTGGGTTGCGGTTGAAGAGCTTGACCTTGACTTTCATATTCGACCGGTGAAGGGAAAAATCCTGACGTTGCGCCAGGCTGAGGCGGTCTGCGCTGAACTGCACATGCAACTGATGGACCGCGAGCGCCCGTTGTGGGAATTCCATGTGTTTGAGCGCATCAAACGTCCGGACGGCAGCCTGTGCGCGGGCGTGTACTCCAAAGTCCACCATGCCGCGCTGGACGGCAAGGCGGGAACCGTGCTGACCCATGCCATCATGGACATCAGCGCCACGCCACGGGACGTGCCGCCGCCGGGCAAGGGACGCAACGACGACGCGCAGCAAGAACTCAAGATGGGCGACATGATTGGCGCGGTGTTTTCCAATTCGCTGGCGCAATACATGAAGCTGATCAAGGCCCTTCCCCAGGCGGCGCGCGCCTTGGGCAGCACGCTGGTCAAGCAGTCGTTCAGTGGCACGGGCCAGAACAGGCGGGCCAAGTCACCGCTGCGCCTTGCCCCCATGACTGATTTCAACGTGGCGGTCACACGAGAACGCAGCTTTGGTACTGTCAGCCTGCCCTTTGCCGACTGCCGCGCCATGGCCAAAGCAGTCGGCGGGTCGTTCAACGACATTGTTTTATGGCTTTGTGCCACAGCGCTGCGAACTTACTTGAGTCAACATGGTGGCATCCCGAAAAAATCATTGCTGGCCGCCATGCCGATCAGCCTGCGCGAAGATGGCAATCAAGACCTCAATACCCAGGCGTCGATGACGGTGGTGGAGCTCGGAACGCAATATGCCAACCCGATGAAGCGCTTGAAAACCATCATGAGCTCCACCGCCAAGGTCAAAACTGCGATGCTTGACCTCAAAGGGCTTCTCCCCACCGATTACCCGTCCTTGCTCGCGCCCTGGATCGTTGGCGGCATTGCAAAAGCGGCTTTCAAAGCCTACAGTGCCACCGGTCTGTCGCACCGCTTGCCGATGCTGGCCAATCTGGTCATCAGCAATGTGCCCGGCCCGCAAGTGCCCTTGTACATGGCGGGCGCCAAAATGCTCACCTTCCATCCGATGTCGATTGTGGTCCATGGTGTCGCGCTCAACATCACGATCCAGACCTACGCCGGCTCCGTGGATTTTGGCCTGATTGCCGACAAACAGGCGCTGCCCCAGATGCACGAATTGACCAAGGCGTTACAAGACGCGTTTGAAGCGGGGCGAGCGCTGCTGAGGCCGATTGACAAGGTCACGAAGGCGACTCAAAACAACAGATCACACGCCAAATCGATAGCCGTCTAAATTATTTATCCCAAAAAATGCTAGCCTTCAACCATGGCAACCAAGCAAAAAAAAGACACTTCTGCTAGCGCCAACGCGCCTGCGCCGAGCGCCTGGCTCATCGCGCTGGAGTTCCGGGCTTTTTGGGAACTGGGGGCGGTCATTCCCGCCTGGCCTTTTTTGCGCCAGGCGCCAACCGGCGACGGTCACTCCGTGATTGTGTTTCCTGGCCTGTCAGCCAGTGACGCGTCCACCCTGCCGATGCGCAGCTTTCTTGAAAACCTGGGGCACGATGTTTCTGGCTGGAACCAGGGCACCAACTTTGGTCCGCGCGCCGGTGTGCTGCAGGCCGCGCGCCAGCAAGTCATCGACACCTGTCAGGTCACGGGCCAAAAAGTCAGCCTGGTGGGCTGGAGTCTGGGCGGCATTTACGCCCGTGAACTGGCCAAAGAACTGCCCGACTGTGTGCGTGACGTCATCACGCTCGGCACACCGTTTGCCGGTTCACACGAAAGCACCAACGCCTGGCACTTGTACCAACTCGTCAGCGGGCGCGACATTCACGGCGAAGTTGAACAGTTTGACTTGCCGGTGGCGCCCCCGGTGCCAACCACCTCCATTTTTTCCCGCACCGACGGCATCGTCGCCTGGCCTGCCAGCATCCAGGCGCCTTGCAAGATCAATCGGCTGACTGAAAACATCGAAGTCATTGCCAGCCACGTCGGGCTTGGGCTCAACCCCAGCGCCTGGTGGGCCGTAGCCGACCGCCTCGCACAAGCTGAAGGCAAGTGGCAGCCGTTCGCGCACAAGGGCGGTTTGCATGGGCTGATCTTCCCGAATCCGGCGCGCTGAGCCTGTGCCCAAAAAAAATGCCTGCCGTGTTACCACCGGCAGGCGCTTCATTTATTGTAGCTACTAACGCCCATTCGACGGGGGCTAGAGGCTAAAAAGGTATAAATCAGGGAAGTGTCTTGTTGTAGTTGGCAATGCCATCCATGATTTCCTGCTTGGCCGATTCCGGGCCTTCCCAACCCAAAATCTTGACCCATTTATTGGCTTCCAGGTCTTTGTAGTGCTCAAAAAAGTGCGCAATGGTCTTCAGGCGCACCGGGCTCAGGTCTTCGGGCTTTTGCCAGCGCGTGTAGAGCGACAGAATCTTGTCGATTGGCACCGCCAATACTTTGCCGTCCTGGCCGGCTTCATCTTCCATCTTCAGGATACCAATGGCGCGGCAGGTCACTACCACGCCCGGGATCAGCGGCACCGGCGTGATGACCAGCACGTCCACCGGGTCGCCGTCACCGCTGATAGTTTGGGGCACATAACCGTAGTTGGTCGGGTAATGCATCGCCGTGCTCATGAAACGATCCACAAAGATGGCATGGGTTTCATGGTCCACCTCGTACTTCACGGGGTCGGCGTTCATCGGAATTTCAATGATGACATTGAAGGCTTCGGGACAGTTCTTGCCGGGAGTAACGTTATCGAGGGACATAGTGGCTTCTTTGCATTGAGTTAAATCAGAAAAATCAGAAATACCTAAGGATTAACCCTGATTTTACTTACGCCCGACTTGCCTCGCGTCAAATCAGGGGCTTTTCACGGTACAGTCCGCGCGTTGGCCAATCGCCTGCATCAGTCCCCGATTGATGTTTCGCAGCGAGGAAGCAACGCAGCGGGGATGCCGATTGCGTTGCACCCCTACTCAGCGAAACAACACACAGGAGATTTATATGACAGGCAACCCAGCGCTCATTCTGGCGCTTATTTGCGGGCTCATCGCCGTCGGATACGGCTTTTGGGCACGCAGTTGGATTCTTTCCCAGGACGCCGGCAATGCGCGCATGCAAGAGATTGCAGCCGCCATTCAAACCGGTGCCGCGGCCTACCTGGCACGGCAGTACAAAACCATTGCCATGGTGGGTGTGGTGCTGACCATTTTGATCGCCATCTTTCTTGACTCCTTGAGCGCCGTCGGCTTTGTGATCGGTGCGGTGCTCTCTGGCGCCTGTGGCTTCATTGGCATGAATGTCTCGGTGCGCGCCAATGTGCGCACCGCGCAGGCTGCCACCAAAGGCATTGGCCCGGCACTTGACGTTGCTTTCCGCGGCGGCGCTATCACCGGCATGCTGGTGGTGGGCTTGGGTCTGCTGGGTGTGACTGGATTTTTCTGGTTCCTGGTTGGCAACGGTAATCTGACACCGGATAAAAACCTGGCGCACCTGCTCAACCCGCTGATCGGCTTTGCCTTTGGCTCTTCTTTGATCTCCATCTTTGCCCGTTTGGGCGGTGGTATTTTCACCAAGGGCGCTGACGTCGGCGCGGATCTGGTGGGCAAGGTTGAAGCCGGCATCCCTGAAGATGACCCGCGCAACCCGGCGGTGATCGCCGACAACGTCGGTGACAACGTCGGTGACTGCGCCGGCATGGCCGCTGACTTGTTTGAAACCTACGCCGTCACGCTGATTGCCACCATGGTGCTGGGCGCCCTGATGCTGCCCGCCATGGGCACCAGTGCCGTGGTCTACCCGCTGGCGCTGGGCGCCGTGTCGATCGTGGCCTCCATCATCGGTTGCTTCTTCGTCAAGGCCTCGCCCGGCATGAAGAACGTGATGCCGGCCCTGTACAAGGGTCTGGCGGTCGCCGGTGTGCTGTCGTTGATTGCCTTCTTCTTCGTGACGCAATGGCTGATGCCTGACAACGCCATCACCGCCAGCGGCAGCCAGATGAAGCTGTTTGGCGCCTGTGCCGTCGGTTTGATTCTCACTGCCGCCCTGGTGGTGATTACCGAGTACTACACCGGCACGCAATACGCGCCGGTGAAACACATCGCAGAGGCCTCCACCACGGGCCACGGCACCAACATCATTGCCGGCCTGGGGGTTTCCATGCGTTCCACCGCCTGGCCGGTGATGTTTGTCTGCGTGGCGATCTACACCGCCTACGCGCTGGCTGGTCTTTATGGCATTGCGATTGCCGCCACCGCCATGCTCAGCATGGCTGGCATCGTGGTGGCGCTTGACGCCTATGGCCCTATCACCGACAACGCCGGTGGTATTGCCGAAATGTCCGAAATGCCCAAGAGTGTGCGCGACATCACCGACCCGCTGGACGCTGTTGGCAACACCACCAAGGCCGTCACCAAAGGCTATGCCATCGGCTCGGCCGGTCTGGCAGCCCTGGTGCTGTTTGCCGACTACACGCACAAGCTCGATGGCTATGGCAAGGTCATCAGCTTTGACCTGAGCAATCCGATGGTCATCATCGGTCTGTTCATCGGCGGCATGATTCCCTACCTGTTTGGCGCCATGGCCATGGAAGCCGTGGGCCGCGCCGCCGGGGCGGTGGTGGTCGAAGTGCGCCGCCAGTTCCGCGACATCAAGGGCATCATGGAAGGCACCGCCAAGCCGGAATATGACACCGCTGTCGACATGCTGACCACGGCCGCCATCAAGGAAATGATGATTCCGAGTTTGCTGCCCGTGGTGGTGCCAATTCTGGTTGGACTGATCCTCGGCCCGGCCGCGCTGGGCGGCCTGCTGATGGGCACCATCGTGACGGGTCTGTTTGTGGCCATCTCCATGTGCACCGGCGGCGGTGCCTGGGACAATGCCAAAAAGTACATTGAAGACGGCAACTTCGGCGGCAAGGGTTCCGAAGCGCATAAAGCGGCTGTCACCGGCGATACCGTGGGCGACCCCTACAAAGACACCGCGGGCCCGGCCATTAACCCGCTGATCAAGATCATCAACATTGTGGCGCTGCTGATCGTGCCGGTGATGATGAAGATCCACGGCGGCTAGTCCGACCCAAAAGCCAAGAAGCCCGCTCACGCGGGCTTTTTTTATGGGCGCCACCGACCTTTCTTGATGAATGTCAAGCAAAAAACTCCAGCCCGCACTAGGATTCCAGTCAACGAGCATTTGAATGCCAGAAGCTTTCAGCCGTTTTTCTTGACCGACTCAAAAAGGTACAACCTTGAACCAACGCAAGCTCATTGATGGCATCTGCATGTTGTCCTTGGCACTGCTGGTGAGTGCCTGCTCATCCATGCTGCCGCGCGCCCGCAGTCAGTCCTCGCCCTTCAATAGTTTTGACGAAGCGCGTCAGGCCATTGAGGGGCTGGTGCCGATGAAAAGCAATGTTGTCACCATGACCCAGCTGGGTATCAGCCCGGTGCAACAGCCCAATACGAACATCCTGACGCACGACGACGTCGTGCGGCGATTTGTTCCAAGCTCGCTTCTCAAAAGAGAGGATCTCGATCCTGGCGTGCTGGCTTGCCTGGAAGCGCGCGAGGCCTGCCGCGGCTGGGAGATCAAGGCAGCGCGTATCGAAAAGAACCGCACAGGCGGTTTTTTGGCCGACTTCACCAATTTTTCACGCCGCACGGAGACGACGGGCTGGCGCTTCAATGCCTTGATCTTGCTGATCAACGACGTGGTGGTCTACCGCGCCTGGGGCGGACAACCCCGTGTCAACGACATCGACGTCCAAACCAACCCATTGGGCCCCTTGCAGGACATCGGCCCCGCCCTCGTGACCACGCGTTAGCAAATCCCGCATGGGAGCGACGCATTTTTTTCAAATTGCGCTAAGCTTTACCTACAAATAGTTTGAAAGTGAATTGGGGGAAAATGTTCGATTTTCTGAAAAGCAGGCGCCCGAAAGACCAAAATTCGCCCAGTGCTGCACCGACGCCGGTTACCACGCCCAACAATACGCCTCGGCACAGCGATGTTCGACGTGAGTTAATCCGGGTGGTTCTTAAAGACACGCTGCGACTTCAAGGCGTTCCATTCGGTTGGCTCGGCTGCGAGGTCATCATCGTCGCGCGCTCGCCAAGCGAAGAAGAATTGCACATTCAATTGGTGTTGATGAAGTGGAACGAGCGACTGCTGCGCTATGCATCCGCGCTGCAACGGCAGTTGCTGCTTGGGCTGGATCGCTTTGATCCATCGGTCGACCATTCCAAGTACATATTTTCATGGCGTTTTGCGCCCGATTGCGGCTGTCCGTTTGCCTTTATGCCAGACCCCAAATCGTGGCATCAAAACACCTTGCCCCAGGTCGAAGAAGAACCTGTTTCCGTGCTGGATCGGCGCCGCACCAGCCGTCCGCCCAAAGCAACGCCGCTTGACCCGATACCACCTGCCCCGGCCATTGAGCCATCAAACTTTGCACCGACCCAGATGACACCCCTGCGGTAAACCCGGCTTGCACCATCAAACGGCAGCCAGCACGGCCACCTCAGCCTTGGTGGTCCAGTCAATCGGGTCTTGCTGCAACGCCATGTCGATGTCAATACCCAGGGCCAGCGCAACAACATCCGGAAAGTTGTCGATCAGATCCTGCTCGTCGTAATTGGCCTCCCAGGCGCGGGCGCGCCACGCTGCCAGATGAAGTACGCCTGCCATCGGTTCGTAAACGTCATTGTCAAAAGGCGCGTATTGGTGCTCCAGCGCATCAACAATCGGCTGCGGAAACTGCCAGCTGCGGGCGAAACCAGCACCCACATCGGCGTAACAATACCCAAGCAATTTGCGCTCGGCTACAGCGCGTTTCAGGCCGAGAGGCGGCACTTGGCGATCCAGTATTTCCAGTGCGCCTGGCAGGCCCAGGTGCATCACCAGTTCACCGGTGGCGTGTATCAGACCTGCGGTAAACGCGGCCGGCTGGTTTTGCTGCACCATGCCGCCCAACGCGCGTGCCAACTTGGCGGTATTGAGGCTGTAGCGCCAGAACTGGCGCATGTCAATGCCAGGGACCGCGGTGAACGCGCCGGCAATCGCGGCCGCCGTGGCGAGCGCCTTGACCTGATTGAGCCCCATCAGCGCCAGGGCTTCGGACACACTGCTGATTTTGTTGGACAACTGAAACTGCGCCGAATTGGCCAGTTGCAACAAGCGCGTAGCCAATACCGGGTCGGTGTTGATAAGCTGGCTGATTTTTCTGAGATCGGGCTCTTCGCGGTCAAGCTCGTTGAGCAGCAAGGCGATCACTTTTGGAATGCTGGGCAGCGCCGCCTTGAAAGCGAGCAATTCGGTGAGTGTCATCAATGAGAGCCTGTGAAGTTTGACTTGCTTGAGGCCATAATTATCCGCCACGTGAAACCGTTGGAATCGTGCCAGAATGAACATTTATCATTTACCAAAGCCACCATGACCGACCGTGACACAGCTCGCATTGTGCCGCTGCTTGACTTGCGAACCAGCACGCTGCGGATCCCGGGCGCAACTTATCTGCCGGAGTCGCGCATCACCGGCTCCGGTCAGCTGATCGACACGCTCGGGCGCCCGTTGCGTGATTTGCGCATCAGCGTCACCGACCGCTGCAACTTTCGCTGCAACTACTGCATGCCCAAGGAAATCTTTGACAAAGACTATGCCTACCTGCCGCACAAAGCGCTGCTGTCGTTTGAGGAAATTACCCGCATCGCCAAGGTTTTTGTATCGCATGGTGTGCAAAAAATTCGTCTCACCGGTGGTGAGCCACTGCTGCGCAAAAACATTGAACGGCTGATCGAACAGCTGGCCGCGCTGCGCACACCGCAAGGCCAGGCGCTCGACATCACACTCACCACCAACGGTTCCCTGCTGGCCCGCAAGGCGCGCGACCTCAAGGCCGCCGGCCTGCAGCGCGTCACCGTCAGCCTCGATGGGCTCGACGACGCGGTGTTTCGCCGCATGAACGATGTCGACTTTCCGGTGGCCGCCGTGCTGGCCGGAATTGAGGCGGCGCAGGAGGCGGGCCTGGGTCCGATCAAAATCAACATGGTGGTCAAGCGCGGCACCAATGAACATGAGATTCTGCCGATGGCACGACACTTCATGGGCTCTGGCATTGTGCTGCGCTTTATCGAGTACATGGACGTGGGCGCCACCAATGGCTGGCGCATGAACGAGGTGCTGGCCTCCAGCGAGGTTGTCAGACTCATCCACGCCGAGCTGCCACTGGTGCAACTTGAACCCAGCAACCCCGGCGAGACCGCCGCGCGCTGGGGTTACGCCAATGCCTCGGGCCAGTACGACAAGGAACTGGGCGAAATCGGCGTCATCAGCAGCGTGACGCAGGCCTTTTGCAGTGAATGCAACCGCGCCCGGCTGTCGACCGAAGGCAAGCTGTTCCTGTGCCTGTTTGCGTCCCAGGGCTACGACCTGCGCTCGCTCATCCGGCAGGAAGGCGCCGCCAGCGACGCCGACCTGGCGTCTGCCATCGGGCATATCTGGCAGGGCCGCGGCGACCGTTATTCCGAGTTGCGCAGCGCCCTGGCGCCTGACGCCGGTACCGGCGGCCGCCGCGTTGAAATGAGCTACATCGGAGGTTGATTTGATTCCAGCACAAGACATTACCGGACTGATTCTGGCCGGCGGCCGGGGTTCCCGCATGGGCGGCGTCGACAAGGGGCTGCAGACCTTCAACGGCATGCCGCTGGCGCTGCACACACTGACCCGCCTGCAGATGGGTGGCGGGGTGGGCCAGATCATGATCAACGCCAACCGCAATCTGGCCGCTTATGAATCTTTTGGCGCGTCCGTCTGGCCCGATGGCCTGGCCGACTATGCCGGGCCGCTGGCGGGATTTCTGACCGGTCTTGAGCACTGTGAGACACCTTTTCTCGTGACCGTGCCCTGCGATACACCACGCCTTCCGCTGGATTTGGTGCCCCGCCTGGCAGCTGCACTGGAAGCCGAAAACGCCGACATTGCCATGGTGGCGGCCCCTGAAATTGGCAAAGACGGCCAAGTGCGTTTGCGCCCCCAGCCGGTGTTTTGCCTGCTGCGCGTTGAACTGCTGGAGAGTCTGGTCCGGTTCACCCAGGAGGGCGGGCGCAAGATTGATGCGTGGACTGCCTTGCACAAAACGGCGCTGGCGCCGTTTGATTTGCCCCATGACGACCCGCTCGCGTTCTTTAACGCCAACACGCTGGCGGAGTTGCACCAACTGGAAAACAGCCCGGCATGAAATCCATTGAAAGCATTGCCGCCGAGCTGGCAGCTTATGACCCGCAAGCCTTGACTGTCGACACCGTCAACACCTTTTTGGCGCGCTTGGTGGAGCCCGTTGCGCAGCTTGAAGAAGTGGGTATTTTTCAGGCTCTGGGCCGCGTGCTGGCGGCTGATGTGATCTCGCCCATCAGTGTGCCGCCGCACGACAACTCGGCCATGGACGGCTATGCGTTTGATGGCGCACAGCTGGCCGCAGCAAGCTCCTTGACCCTGAAAATGGCGGGGACTGCGCTCGCGGGCAAGAGCTGGTCAGGCCAGGTGCAGCGCGGTGAGTGCGTCAAGATCATGACCGGTGCCGTGATGCCGCAAGGGCTCGATACCGTGGTGCCGCAAGAGTTGGTGAGCCGCAGCCCGGGTCAACATCCGCCAACAGAGTTCATCACCCTGGCACCAGGCACCGTGCGCCCCGGCGACAACCGGCGCCAACTGGGTGAAGACCTGTTGCAAGGCCAGCCAGCGCTCAGAAAAGGAGAGCTGCTCACGCCCGCTGCGCTTGGGCTCATGGCTAGTTTGGGCATTGAAAAGCTGCAGGTCTGGCGCAAGCTGCGGGTGGCCTACTTTTCTACCGGCGACGAGATTCTGAGCCTGGGCGAGGCCCCGCGCGAAGGCGCTGTCTACGACAGCAACCGCTACACCGTGTTTGGCCTGCTGACGCGCTTGGGGCTCGAAGTCATCGACCTGGGCGTGGTGCGCGACGAACCGACCCTGCTGGAAGCAGCCTTTACCCACGCCGCTTCGGTGGCTGATGCCATCATCACCAGCGGTGGCGTGAGCGTGGGCGAGGCCGACTACACCAAGGCCATGATGAAAAAGCTTGGCGACGTCGCCTTCTGGAAGATTGCCATGCGCCCGGGTCGGCCCATGGCGGTGGGTCGGATTCTTAAAGCAAAGTTGGCCTCTAGCCCCCGTGAAACAAGCACTATTAGCTATAACAATGATAGCAAATTGGAGCCATCCCATCATGCCATTTTGTTCGGCTTGCCGGGCAACCCGGTCGCAGTGATGGTGACTTTTCTGGCCTTTGTGCGCCCGGCACTCTTGAAAATGATGGGCAGCACGGCGGCCGCACCGCCGCTGCTCAAGGCCCGCAGCAGCGAGGCCATCCGCAAAAAGCCCGGCCGCACCGAGTACCAGCGCGGTGTGGTCAGCACCACACCCGAGGGCACGCTGCAGGTAAAAACCACCGGCAACCAGGGCTCGGGCGTGCTCAGTTCCATGGTGCAGGCCAACGGCCTGATCGTGCTGCACCACGGCCAGGGCAATGTGGCGCCGGGCGATGAGGTGGATGTGATGATGTTTGAGGGCGTGGTTTAGGGTTTGGCTGATGCAAATCAACCGACTGGCCAATAGGGCCTCCAAAACTCAAGTGACAGAAATGTTGAGAGGAGAAATTCCTTTTTGATGGCTGAGACTTCCTTGCACTGACTGACAGGGTCAAGGGTTTTCAATTCATTGACCCTCAAGGATTTGTTTCCGCCAGCGGCTGCACCGCAGCCCGGTTGCAGGAAGGAAGTGTCGAAGGACAAGAGCTCTCTACCCAAACCGATGCCCACCGCCATTGCAGTGGGCATCACCCTTCTGATCTGGTTTGTCATTCCAGTCCCGGACAAAGTCAGCCCCAACGCCTGGCATTTGCTGGCGCTATTTATCGGCACCATTGCCGCCATCATCGGCAAGCCCATGCCGATCGGCGCTTTGTCGATCGTGGCCATTTCTTTGGTGGCCATTACAGGGGTGACCCGGCCCGGCAAACCGGAAGGCGCGATCGCCGATGCCTTGAGTGGTATTTCCAATCCCCTGATCGTCGATCTGGTTGCCAAAGCCACCAACTCGGCGATCAAGATCACCTGGGGCCAATGGGCCTTGGCGGCGCTGCTGCCGGGGCTGTGCATGCTACTGGTCATGCCGCTGGTGTTGTACTTCCTGTTCCCGCCAGAAGTCAAAATGACACCCAACGCCAAAGAGCTGGCGCAATCCGAGTTGACCAAACTCGGGCCCATGAAGACACCCGAGTTCATCACTCTGGGCGTCTTGGCGCTGATGCTGGTCATGTGGGCCGCGGCGTGCCGGCCTGGTTGTTTGGTCCGGCATTTGATCTCAATGCCACCACGACGGCCTGGGTTGGCCTGTCGCTTTTATTGGTGACCGGCGTACTCGCCTGGGAAGACATTCTCAAAGCCAAGAGCGCTTGGGACACCTTGATCTGGTTTGCGGCCTTGGTGATGATGGCCACGTTTTTTTGCCGCTGGTGTGGCCCTTGGCGCGCCCCCATGCTGCTGGCCTTGGTGCTGGCCTTTGCGTGTTCGCTGATGATGTCGCTGACCCACTACGGTACCGGCACAGCACCCATCATTTTTGGTTCTGGCTACACCACCCTGAACGAGTGGTGGACGGCAGGCGCGGTGATGAGCGTGGTCAACCTGCTGCTCTTGGTTGTGGTGGGAGGCGTCTGGTGGACGATGTTGGGCTACATCTGAGCGAAAAGGTCGGGGCGCTGATTCAACGTTGCCGCAACGCCAACTCCACGCCCCGGTTAGCCAGCATGTCGGCGTGTTCATTGCCGGGGTCGCCGTTGTGACCCCTGACCCAACACCAGTCAATCCTGTGGCCTGACGTGCTGACCAGCTCGTCCAGCCGCTGCCACAGGTCGACATTTTTCACCGGCTGCTTGGCAGCCGTTTTCCAGCCGCGGGCCTTCCAGCCGGCCAGCCACTCCGTCATGCCCTTGAGCACATACTGACTGTCGACGTGCAGCGTCACCTGGCACGGACGTTTCAAGGCCGCCAGCGCTTCAATCACCGCCGTCATTTCCATGCGGTTGTTGGTGGTACCTAATTCACCACCAAACAATTCTTTTTGCGAATCCGCCGATTTGAGCAACACGCCCCAGCCACCCGGGCCGGGATTGCCCTTGCAGGCACCATCGGTGTAAATTTCCACGGCGTTCAAAACAGTCTCCTCATGCTTGCTTCACTTTCTCATCCTTTGGGGCGCTAGCCCTCGTCAATGTTGAACTATTTGCTACAGAAACAGGAGCATTCGCCAAGGCCCGGGAGGCCTTCCAGGCCGGACTCAGCAGCGTCATGCCGCGCACCCGCTTGACCGCAACCAAGAAATACACACTGCCCAGAATCGGCCACCAGCGCGCACCCGCCCGGTCCATCCACTCAAACCGTTGCAGCCATTTTTCGCTGGAAAACGCGGGCCGGTAACAGCCGAAACGCCCGACTTCAACCTCGAAGCCCAGCAGGCGCAGCCAGTCGCGCAATCGCCAATAACCGATGAATTCTCCCGCCTCCGGCAAAAACAATTTCTGCGAACCCACCCGATGGGGTGAACGGCCGCGCCGCTGGCGAAAGCCCCAGAGCGAGGTCGGATTCAGGCCGCAAATGACAACCCGCCCTTCCGGCACCAGCACCCGCTCAACTTCACGCAAGGTGGTATGCGGGTCGCTCGCCAGCTCCAGCGAGTGCGGCAGAGCCACCAGGTCCAGACTGTTGGCCTGGAACGGCAGCGCCGAGAAATCAGTCGCAAAAGCCGCACCCGGCATAGGGGTTTGGGTCGCCAGCCAGCGGTGCGGCATGCGGTTGGCGCGCAGGGCGTCAAGCTCGGGCAAACCCAGCTGCAGCGCATGAAACCCAAAAATATCAGCCACCGCCAAATCAAATTGGCTACGTTCCCACGCCAGCAGATAGCGCCCGGTGGGCGACTCAAACCAGTCATGCAAACCTATAATTTGATCACTCATGCAGCTAATTCCACTACCCGCCTTCACTGACAACTACATCTGGATGATGCATGACGAACGCCATGCGCTGGTGGTTGACCCCGGTGACGCACAACCTGTGCTGGAGGCCCTGCAACAACTCGGTTTGCAGTTGGAGACCATTCTAGTCACGCACCATCACCCCGACCACACCGGCGGGGTCGCTGCGTTGCGCGCGGCCACCGGCGCCCAGGTATTTGGCCCGGCCCGGGAGCCGATGCCCCAGCCTCTGATCCGGCTCACGGGTGATCAGCAACTGCAGGCGCTGGGGTTGAACTTCCAGGTGATTGACGTGCCCGGTCATACCGCTGGCCATATCGCTTATTTTTGTGCCGATGTCGATGGCGCACCGCTGCTGTTTTGTGGCGACACGCTGTTCAGCGCCGGTTGTGGCCGCCTGTTTGAAGGCAGCCCGGCCCAAATGCTGGCCTCGCTCGACACCCTGGCTGCCCTGCCCGAGGCGACGCGCGTATGCTGCGCCCATGAATACACCTTGAGCAACCTGAAATTTGCCTGCGCCGTGGAGCCCGGCAACCAGGCTTTGACCGACTACACGGTCAAAGCCGAAGCCTTGCGTTTGCAGCGACAACCCACCCTGCCCTCCAGCATCTTGCTGGAGCGTCAGATCAACCCTTTTTTGCGTACACGCCAGGCAACTGTCACCCAGGCAGTCCAGGCATTTGACGCATCAGCCCGCGATGAGGTGAGCATCTTTGCCGCCCTTCGCCAATGGAAGAACCAGTTTTGATGAAATTTCTGAAACTTGCCTGCCTGAGCGGCCTGCTGTGGCTGACCGGCTGCGCCAGCACCGGCATCACATCCCTGTCAAACCCGGATGCCATCCACGGACCGACCACCGCCACGTCAGGAAATCAGGCCACCGGTGCCAACAGTCCACTCATTCCGAGTGGCGAGTTGCAGCCTATCACCGCCGCGCAGGCCGCCTCCCGGGCGGTCACCGAACTGGCACCGCCCGCGGATATTTGGGAACGTATCCGGCGCGGCTATGGCATGCCCAATCTGGAGAGTGACCTGGTCGCTGATCGCGAGCAGTGGTACAGCACCCGGCCCGACTACATCCTGCGCATGGCGGAGCGTTCCAATAAATACCTGTTCCACATTGTGGAAGAACTGGAGCGGCGCAACATGCCCTCCGAACTGGCGCTGCTGCCTTTTGTCGAGAGCGCCTTCAACCCGCAGGCAGTTTCCAGCGCCAAGGCAGCCGGCATGTGGCAATTCATGCCCGCGACCGGCAAAAGCTTCGATTTGAAACAGAACGCGTTTCGCGATGACCGGCGCGACGTGCTGGCCTCCACCCGTGCGGCACTGGACTACCTGCAAAAACTCCATGACATGTTTGGAGATTGGGACCTGGCGCTGGCCGCCTACAACTGGGGTGAAGGCAGCGTTGGGCGTGCCATCGCCAAAAACAAGCGGGCCGGCCTGGGCCTGTCCTACACCGATCTCAACATGCCGGCGGAAACCCGTCTTTACGTGCCCAAGCTGCAAGCCATCAAAAACATCGTGGCCAACCCGATGGCGTTCAACACACGGCTGCCCCTGATTGGAAACCACCCTTACTTTCAGACCGTGGATATCAAGCACGATATCGATGTCGCGCTGGTGGCCAAACTGGCTGAAGTGACGGTCGAGGACTTCAAGGCGCTGAACCCGTCCGGCGGCAGTCGCCCGGTCATTCTGGCGGCCGGCACTCCGCAAATATTGCTGCCTTGGGACAACGCCATCATCTTCCAGAGCAACCTGGAAGCCTTCAGCGGTGGCCGTCTGGCCAGTTGGACGGTCTGGCGGGCTCCCTCCACCATGAAACCGGCCGAGGCCGCCAAACGGGTTGGCATGACGGAGACCGAACTGCGCAGCGTGAACAAAATTCCGCCCCGTGTGGCGATCAAGGCCGGCTCCAGCCTGCTGGTGCCACGGCCCACCCAACTGGTCGCCGACGTGGCCGAACACGTGGCTGACAATGGCCAGTTGTCTTTTGCGCCCGATGCGATATTGAGGCGCACCGTGCTCAAGGCTGGCAAAAGAGATTCGGTCGCCAGCCTGGCCAGGCGCTACCGGGTCAGCCCCGCCAGCGTCGCCGAGTGGAACAAGGTCAGTGCCTCAACAATTTTCAAGACCGGGCAGCGTGTGGTGATGTTTCTGCCGATGCGGGCCAGAACCCTGGCTCAAAGCAAGGCCCATGGCAGAACAAAATCATCAAGCAAACAGGCCCGAAGCAAGGTGAGCAAGCCGACCCGGCTTGCCAAACAACCTTAATCCAGATCGCCCGCGGACCGCGTCGTTTTCATGAGCGGGCTCAGGCGTTGAAACGCTCTTTGGCCTTGATGGCAAACACATTGGTGTAGGTCTTGGCAAGGTCAGAGTTGCTCAACTTGACAGCTGGGTCAAAACGGGCCAGCGCACGGGCGACCGTCTGCGGCCCCTCAACTGGTATCAAACCATCGGGAGAGATGGCCTCACGAACCTTGTTGAAGGCGGCCAGGTAAACCGCCCGATCCCGCAGAAAATAGGCCTCTGGAACGACTCTGATGATGTCGCTCGGTCCGGCCGTTTGCAGCCACTTCAGGCTGTGCACCATGGCGTTGGTCAGGGCTTGCACGGTGTTGGGGCATTTCTTGACAAAATCCAGCGGCGCGCACAGGCAACCCGCCGGCATGACCCCTCCAAAGACCTCCGCCGTCCCTTTGAGCGTGCGGGTATCGGTGATGATGCGGATCTCGCCTTTTTGCTCCAGCATGGTCAGCACCGGGTCAACCGCACTCAAAGCATCAATCTGGCCGGTACGGAAAGCAGCCAAAGCGCCTGCTGCCGTGCCCATACCAACGTAGTTCACATCGTCCGCCTTGAGCCCGGCACGCGAAAGAATCAACTGCACCACCCGTTGGGTTGACGAGTCAAGCGCCGAAATGCCGATTCTTTTGCCCTTGAGATCGGCTATCGTTTTGTAATGGGGCATGGCCTTGACCGATATGCCGATCGCGACGGCAGGCGCGCGCCCCTGCAACACAAAAGCCTGGAAGCTCTGCCCCCTGGTCTGCAGGGTGATGGTGTGCTCATAGGCACCCGAAACAACGTCGGCCAAACCGCCTTCAACCGCCGCCAAGGCCTGCGAACCCCCCGCAAAATCACTGATATCGACCTCCAGACCTTCGGCCTTGAAATAACCGAGCTGCTCAGCGATGGTCAGGGGCAAGTTGTAAAACGCTGCTTTACCCCCCACTGCAATGGCTATCTTCGTTTTTTCAAGTCGGGGCTGCGCCCACAGGGCAGGCGCAGCCACAGAAGCTGCCGCACAAACCGTGACCGCAAGCAAGTTTCGGCGGTTGAAATGGATGTTGTTCATGGTCAATTTTCTTGGGATCTCTCTTTCTGTCCGAGCTTAAGGATAGCCAGCCACACTGACTTACGCATCGGGAACATCCCGCAGGGGTTTGTACCTAGCTTCAGCGTCGATCCAGCAGGGCATGCGCAATGGTGCCCAGGTCCACATACTCCAGCTCGCTGCCCACCGGCACACCACGCGCCAGGCGGGTCAGGCGCAGCCCCCGGCTTTTCAGGCCTTCGCTAATCACATGCGCGGTGGCTTCGCCTTCGGCCGTGAAGTTGGTGGCCAGAATCACTTCCTGCACGGTGCCGTCGCAAGCCCGGTCAAACAAACCTTTGAGACCGATGTCCTTGGGGCCTATGCCGTCGAGTGGACTGAGTTTGCCCATCAGCACAAAGTACAAGCCGTGGTACGCGCCGGTGCGCTCCAGCGCCGACTGATCGGCCGGGGTCTCCACCACACACAACTTGCTGGCATCGCGCCGGGGGTCCAGGCAGGTGGCACAAATCTCGGCCTGCGTGAAGGTGTGGCAACGCTCGCAATGACGCACTTGATCGGCGGCAACCTGCAAGGCCCGGGACAACGCCAAGGCGCCTGGTCGGTCATGCTGCAGCAGGTGAAACGCCATGCGCGAAGCCGACTTCACGCCCACGCCCGGCAGACGGCGCAGCGCCTGGATCAGGACGTCGAGCGAGTTGAGATCAGCCACGCAGAATCAGAATGGGAACTTCATGCCGCCGGGCAGGCTGGGCATACCGGCGGTGATCTTGCCCATTTTCTCGGCTGAAGTTTCTTCGGCTTTGCGCACCGCGGCGTTGAAAGCCGCCGCCACCAGGTCTTCGAGCATGTCTTTGTCGTCGGCCAGCAAGCTGGGGTCGATGGTGACACGGCGCACGTCATGTTTGCAGGTCATCAGAACTTTGACCAGACCGGCGCCGGATTCTCCGGTGACTTCGACGTTGCCCAGTTCGTCCTGGGCTTTCTTCATGTTGTCCTGCATGGCCTGGGCCTGCTTCATGAGGCCGGCGAGTTGTCCTTTGTTGAACATTTGTAGTCCTTGGTTTAGATTTTGAAGGGAAGAGAGTAAAGCAATTAGCTTTGGACCGGGCGGCTGGAATTGATCCGGCTAGCTGGACCGTCAGCCCGGTGTGATGCTGCCAGGCACGATTTTCGCGCCAAAATCACACATCATCGCCTGCACAAACGGATCATCAAAAATGATTTTTTCTGCCGCCAGTTGCCGCTCGGCCACCAACGCCGCGTTACGCCGGGCCGGGCTGTCGGTCACGCGCCCAATCTCCACCACCAGGCGCACCGCGTGACCCGCCGCCTGCAACGCGGTCGCCAGACGGTCACGGCTACCCGACTGGTTCAGCGATTCGCGCTCGACCCGCAACAGCCACTGGTCGGTGTCGCGCGCCACCAGTTGCGACTGTAGGGCCAGTTCGCGCACCATGGCGTTGATCGCTTCCCGGGCGATGAGCTGGCGCACGATAGCGTGCCAGAACTCGCCCTCTTCGGTGGGGAGCAGCAAAGACGCAGCCGACTGTCCAGCCACCGCCTCGGCGCGGGAGTCGGCCTGCACGCGCACCGGAATCGCTACTATTTTTGTAGCTTCTTGCGCATATTCCACAGGGGCTGGAGGTCTATTTTGCTCAGAAGTGAGGGACTGTGCAACAGCCACTGGTCGGTGTCGCGAGCCACCAGTTGCGACTGTAGGGCCAGTTCGCGCACCATGGCGTTGATCGCTTCCCGGGCGATGAGCTGGCGCACGATAGCGTGCCAGAACTCGCCCTCTTCGGTGGGGAGCAGCAAAGACGCAGCCGACTGTCCAGCCACCGCCTCGGCGCGGGAGTCGGCCTGCACGCGCACCGGAATCGCTACTATTTTTGTAGCTTCTTGCGCATATTCCACAGGGGCTGGAGGTCTATTTTGCTCAGAAGTGAGGGACTGTCCCGCAGCCACTGGTAGCTGGACCACATGCAGATGCTGACCCGTTGGGGGTGGCTGCAATGCCTCTGCCTCTACGTGAAGCTCTGATTCAGCCTTTTCTTCTGTACTGATCTGCGCCTCTGCGTTTGCTACTATTTTTATAGCTGACTTCGCATATTCGACGGGGGCTGGAGCCTCTTTTCCCTCAAAAACAGGCACCTCGGTCACCACCT
>Ga0156325_1236_pt3 | contig 23420 bp, 26 predicted proteins | sample RifCSPlowO2_12_FD_107973 | JGI IMG/M metagenome (GOLD analysis project Ga0156325, IMG submission 107973) | Rhodoferax sp. RIFCSPLOWO2_12_FULL_60_11 | reverse complement strand
TATGCTTTTTGTAGTGAATATGGACTCGGCACATAGTTGAAGCGGCTCGGCAAATCAGCGCGGAGCACATCCTGTGGCTGCCACAGGCCCTGCAGCACGGCGTCGGCCACGTAGTCCATGTCCATGCTGTGCACCAGGCCAAAGCCGGTCGACGTGTCAAGGTAGACATGCCCCAACTCGTCCAGCAGACAGTGCTGCACAGACGCGGCTCTGCCGCAATGATCTTGAATCGACAGATCATGGTTGACGCGCCAGATCAGCGGCGTGGCTTCCAGTTCGACATAGACGCGCTGCGGTCCGTTCTGGAAAAACCACTGCCCTTCTGTCGTGGGCTGGTAGTTGCGCTGGATGAACTCGATCAGTTTGTCGTGTTTCAGCTCTGAGCCCTTGCCGGGCGCGCTGCCGCCTGCAAACGGTCCCTGCGCCTGGGCGCGTTCGTCGCGCATGAACCAGTTGCCGCGCGCATCCAGGCCGAGCCAGCCGTAGCAGTCGGGCACGTTGGGCCATTTGAGCAAGGCTTGTTTGACGATGTCATCCATGGAGAGAGTCCCTGCGTCAGGTGGTGTGAATTTGTGTCGGCATGGCCAGGTTGCACATGGCGGTTTTGGACTGGAAGCTCAGCTGTCAGTGAAACACGGGTGGCACCTCACCGCCGTCTTGCGCCTCCTGTTGCGACCCCGGGCTGGCATGGTGGGCCACCATGCGCCAGCCCTGGGCCGTCCGGTGGTAGACGTTGGTGGCAATGACAAAGGCCTGCACCGGGCCGTCCTCGGTCAAGACCTCAATGCGCTCGCGCACGTTGTGCACCACGCTGGCCAGTGACTCAATCTTGCGTACCGCTTGTGGCTGCACCCGGATGCTGCCATTGTTAAAGATGGCATCAAAAGCAGCCCGAATGGCGCCCAGGCCCAGCAGTCGTGGCCCACCTGGATGGACGCACACAATTTCATCCTCGTCGGCCCAGCAGGCCATGAGCTTTTCAATGTCGGCGGTTTGCAGTGCCTCGTAAAAACTGGCCTCGATTTCGTCGGCGCTACCGCCCACGGAGGCGGCTTGTTTTTTGGCTTTGGACATGATGGATTTCTGTTGCGGTGGGGGATGATTTTGCCGTGCTTTCGCCGCGTATTGACAGCGTGGGCATTTGCCTGGCTCAGCATGCACAGTCAGGGCGAGATTGCAATGCGTGTTTATGCTAAGGTTGCGTTCTTCACGCTGGAGATTTATATGACACGCTGGCTCCTGATTCTGTTGACCGCCCTGTCCCTGACCGGCTGTGGCTATAACGATTTTCAACGCCTGGACGAACAGACCAAGTCGGCCTGGAGCGAGGTGCTCAATCAATACCAGCGCCGCGCTGACCTGGTGCCCAACATTGTGGCAACCGTCAAAGGCGAGGCCGCGTTTGAGCAGGAGACGCTGACCAAGGTGATCGAGGCGCGCGCCAAGGCGACCTCGATCCAGGTGACGCCAGAAACCTTGAACAACCCGGAAGCCTTCAACAAGTTTCAGGCGGCACAAGGCGAGCTGGGATCGGCCTTGAGCCGCTTGATGGCGGTGTCTGAACAGTACCCCAGTCTCAAAGCCAACCAGGGCTTTTCAGATTTGCGGGTGCAGCTCGAAGGCACCGAAAACCGCGTCACGGTGGCGCGCAACCGGTATATCCAGGCAGTCCAGGCGTACAACGTGCTGGTGCGAAGTTTCCCCAGCAACCTGACGGCGATGGTCTTTAGCTACCAGCCAAAACCCAGCTTTACCGTGCAAAACGAAGCGGCGATCACAACGCCGCCGGTGGTCGACTTCAACAAGAAGTAGGCCGGCGTCTGTCACACCGATGAGACCCCTGTTTCTGCTGCAACGCTGGCCGGCACAACTGCGCCGCCTCGGCCGCTGGCTGGCCGTAGCCAGCGTTGGCCTGCTGCTTTTGCTGTCACAGGCGCAGGCGCAATTGGCCGTGCCGACGCTGGTTGCCCATGTCATGGACACCACCGGTACGCTGAACGCGGAGCAGGTGCAGCAGCTGGAGGCCAAACTCACCGCCTTTGAGCAGAGCCGGGGCACACAGATGGTGCTGCTGCTGGTGCCAACGACGCAGCCCGAGGACATCGCCAGTTACGGCAACCGGGTCGCCAACAGCTGGAAGATTGGCCGCAAGGAGATCGGCGACGGACTCTTGCTGGTAGTGGCCAAAGACGACCGGCGGGTCCGCATTGAAGTCGCCAAAACGCTGGAGGGCGCCATTCCCGACCTGGCAGCCAAGCGCGTCATTGACCAAGCCATCACCCCGCGTTTCAAGCAGGGGGACTTCGCCGGTGGACTCGACGCGGCGGTGGATCAACTGATGGCGCTCATCACGGGTGAGGCCCTGCCCGCGCCCGTGGCGGCTGTCCGTGGCGTGAAGAACGGTTTTCAATGGACGGACCTTGCCATCTTCATGTTTTTTGCCGTCCCGGTGGTGGGCGCCGTGGCACGCAGTATTTTCGGCACCAAGCTGGGGTCTCTGGCAACCGGTGGCCTCGTCGGGGGCATTGCCCTGCTCGTCACCGCCAGCCTGGCAATCGCAGCACTGGCGGCGCTGCTTGGGTTTGTGTTCGCTCTTTTCTCGGGTTTGATGCCCAGCGGCGGACGCGGCGCTGGTCGCCATGGGGGCTGGGGTGCTGGTTCTGGCGGCGGCGGGTTTGGGGGTGGTTTTGGCGGCGGCGGAGGCTTTGGCTCTGGCGGCGGTGGTGACTTTGGTGGCGGTGGTGCCTCGGGACGCTGGTGATGTTGAACCGAATCAAGCGCATTTTCAGACATCGCTGGGTCGATGAGTCGGCCACGCAGCACGCCAGTGCGCCCGACATGCTGCAGCGGCTGCAGCAACGGGTGGCTGCGAGCGAGCAACGCCATTCAGGCGAAGTCCGGATTTATATCGAAGCGGGGCTGCCACTGAGCTACCTGTGGACCGACGCACCAACGCGGCAAATCGCCCGCCAGCGCGCCCTGGACCTTTTTAGCCAACTTGGCGTCTGGGATACCACCGCCAACAATGGCGTGCTGATTTACCTGTTGCTGGCCGAGCACGCGATTGAGGTTGTGGCGGATCGCGGACTCAACGAGTGTGTCGATCCATCGGTTTGGCCCGCCCTGGTGACGCGCATGAGCGCCGCTTTCAAACAAGCGCAGTTTGAAGATGGCCTGACGAACGCCTTGGCCGAAGTGTCTGCGCTGCTGGTGCAGCATTTTCCGTTGGGCGCCAACGAGGTCAATCCGAACGAACTGCCGGATGCGCCGATATTGAATTGATTCGGTCGGCCCCAAAAGCAGAAAAGCCCGGGTCTTTTCAGATCCGGGCTTCTCACGTCGCCTGAAGAAGCCAGGCGCCTGGCGGTTGTCGAATTCCAGCTATTTTTTCTGACGGTACTTGCGTAGCGCCGCAATCTGCGCTGCCATCACCGCCAGTTCGGAGGTCGCCCGTGCCAGATCAATATCGGTCTTGGCATTCTTCATGGCTTCTTCAGCGGCCAGTTTGGCAGCGTTGGCCTTTTCCTCGTCCAGATCCTTGCCGCGAATGGCGGTGTCCGACAAGACCGTCACACAGTTGGGCTGCACTTCGAGCAGACCACCGGCAACAAAGACAAACTCTTCGCTCCCATCGGCTTTTTCAATGCGCACCGAGCCCGCCTTGATGCGCGATATCAACGGGGTGTGGCGCGGGTAGATGCCGAGCTCGCCGACTTCCCCCGGCAAGGCGACAAAGCGCGCCTCGCCGGAGAAGATGGACTCTTCGGCACTGACCACATCAACGTGGATGGTGTTCATATCAGATCTTCTTGGCTTTTTCGAACGCTTCGTCGATGGTACCGACCATGTAGAAGGCTTGTTCCGGCAGATGATCGCACTCGCCCGCCACAATCATTTTGAAACCGCGAATGGTTTCCGCCAGGCTGACGTACTTGCCGGGCGAACCGGTGAACACTTCAGCCACGTGGAACGGTTGCGACAGGAAGCGCTGGATTTTGCGGGCACGGGCCACCGTCAGCTTGTCTTCCGGGGCCAGCTCGTCCATGCCGAGAATGGCAATGATGTCACGCAACTCTTTGTAGCGCTGCAAGGTGCCCTGCACGGCGCGTGCGGTTTCGTAATGGTCCTGGCCGACCACATTGGGGTCGAGCTGGCGGCTGGTGGAGTCCAGCGGATCCACAGCCGGGTAGATGCCCAGCGAGGCAATGTCACGACTCAGCACCACGGTGGAATCCAGGTGGGCAAAAGTGGTGGCGGGGGACGGGTCGGTCAAGTCATCGGCTGGCACGTAAACGGCCTGGATGGAGGTGATGGAACCCACCTTGGTGGAGGTAATGCGTTCCTGCAAACGGCCCATTTCTTCGGCCAGCGTTGGCTGGTAACCCACGGCGGAAGGCATCCGGCCCAGCAAGGCCGACACTTCGGTACCGGCCAGTGTGAAGCGGTAAATGTTGTCGACGAAGAACAGCACGTCTTTGCCTTCATCGCGGAAGGACTCGGCGATGGTCAGACCGGTCAGCGCCACGCGCAAACGATTGCCCGGCGGCTCATTCATCTGGCCGTACACCATGGCCACTTTCGACTCGCCCAGGTTCTCCAGGTTCACGACGCCGGAATCGGCCATTTCGTGATAGAAGTCATTGCCTTCGCGGGTACGTTCACCGACACCGGCAAATACCGACAAGCCGGAGTGCGCCTTCGCGATGTTGTTGATGAGCTCCATCATGTTGACGGTCTTGCCCACGCCAGCGCCGCCGAACAAACCGACCTTGCCGCCTTTGGCAAACGGGCACACCAGGTCAATCACCTTGATACCGGTTTCCAGCAGTTCCTGTGACGGGCTGAGTTCGTCATAGGTTGGCGCCTTGCGGTGAATCGAGGCGTATTTTTCAGTGCTCACCGGGCCACGCTCGTCGATCGGCGTGCCCAGCACGTCCATGATGCGGCCCAGTGTGGCGGTCCCGACCGGCACCATGATCGGGTTGGCGGTGTTGGACACCATCAGTCCGCGGCGCAGGCCGTCGGAGGAACCCAGCGCAATGGTGCGCACAATGCCGTCGCCGAGCTGCTGCTGGACTTCCAGGGTCAATGCCGAGCCTTCAAGCTTGAGGGCGTCATAGATCTTGGGCATCTGATCGCGTGGAAATTCCACGTCAACCACCGCGCCAATACATTGGACAATTTTTCCCTGAACTGCTGTGTTCGTTTGTGTATCTTGAGCCATTTGGCTTTGCTCCAATCAGTTTGAATCTTGCTATCGGACTGCGTTGCGGGCCTAGGCCCCGATCGCGGCAGCCCCGGAGACGATCTCGGACAATTCCTTGGTGATCGCGGCTTGCCGGGTCTTGTTGTAGACCAGTTTCAACTCGCCGATCACGTTGCCGGCGTTATCGGTCGCCGCCTTCATGGCGACCATGCGGGCGGCATGTTCCGAGGCCATGTTCTCGGCGACGGACTGGTAAACCAGCGCTTCGACATAACGCACCAGCAGGTCATCAATGACCGACTGTGCATCAGGTTCGTAGATGTAGTCCCAGCCATGCTTGGCGCCAGAGGCGGTATCGCTGGCTAGGGCTTCGGCTTGCATCCGGGCTGCCGACAAGGGCAACAATTGCTCCAACACCACTTCCTGTTTCATGGTGTTGATGAACTTGGTGTAGGACAGATAAACCGCGCTGATTTCACCCCGGGCGTAGGCATCGAGCAGCACCTTGACCGGGCCGATCAGGCGCTCCAGATGCGGCTTGTCACCCAACTGGGTCACATGTGACACCACCTTGGCGCCAATGCGGTTGAGGAAACCAAAGCCCTTGTTGCCGATGGCGACCGTCTGCGCCTGCATGCCCGTTGACTGCAGATCACGCAGCTTGTTGGTCACGCTGCGCAGTACGTTGGTGTTCAGGCCGCCGCACAAACCCTTGTCGGTCGTGACCACAATCATGCCAACGACGGGGGCCTCGTTGGTCTTCATGAAGGCATGAATGTACTCAGGGTTGGCCTGGCCCAAATTGGCAGCGATGTTGCGCACCTTGTCCGCATACGGCCTGGCCGCGCGCATGCGCTCTTGAGCCTTACGCATCTTGGACACGGAGATCATTTCCATGGCCTTGGTGATCTTCTTCGTGCTCTCGAAGTTCTTGATCTTGCCGCGTATTTCCTTGCCTGTTGCCATAAAGACTCCTTCGCTTGTTACAGGGGGTCTTAAGCGAAGGACTTTTTGAAGGCAGCGGTCGCGGCGTTCAGTTCAGCTTCGGCGTCTTTGTCCATGGCCTTGTCGGCTTCCAGCTTGGCCAGCAGCGCGGCGTGTTTGTCTTTCAGGTAGCCATGCAGACCGTGCTCAAACGACAGCAGCTTGTTGACTGCGATATCGTCCAGGTAACCCTTGTTCACGGCAAACAGCGTGGCGCCCATCAAGGAAATCGGCAGCGGACTGTATTGGGCTTGCTTGAGCAATTCAGTCACGCGGGCACCGCGCTCCAACTGCTTGCGGGTGGCTTCGTCCAGATCAGAGGCGAACTGCGCGAACGCCGCCAACTCACGGTACTGGGCCAAGTCGGTACGGATGCCGCCCGACAGGTTTTTGATCAGCTTGGTCTGGGCGGCACCACCGACGCGCGACACCGAAATACCGGCGTTAATGGCCGGACGGATACCCGCGTTGAACAGCGAGGTCTCCAAAAAGATCTGGCCGTCGGTGATCGAGATCACGTTGGTCGGCACGAAGGCCGACACGTCGCCGGCTTGCGTTTCAATGATTGGCAAAGCGGTCAAAGAACCGGTTTTGCCTTTCACCGCACCCTTGGTGAAGTCCTCGACATACTTTTCGTTGACACGAGCGGCACGTTCCAACAGACGGCTGTGCAGGTAGAACACGTCGCCGGGGTAGGCTTCACGGCCTGGCGGGCGACGCAACAGCAAGGAGACCTGACGGTAAGCCACGGCTTGTTTGGACAGATCGTCATACACAATCAGCGCGTCTTCGCCGCGATCGCGGAAATACTCACCCATGGTGCAGCCAGAGTAGGCAGCCACATACTGCATGGCGGCCGACTCGGAGGCGGTGGCTGCCACCACAATGGTGTAGTCCATGGCACCCGCTTGCTCCAGCGAGCGCACCACGTTCTTGACGCTGGAGGCCTTTTGGCCAATCGCGACATAAACGCAGGTCATGTTCTGACCTTTTTGGTTGATGATGGCGTCAATCGCGACCGCGGTCTTGCCGGTCTGACGGTCACCAATGATCAGTTCGCGCTGACCACGGCCGACCGGCACCATGGAGTCAATGGACTTCAAGCCGGTTTGCATGGGCTGGCTCACGGATTGACGGGCGATCACGCCCGGCGCCACTTTTTCAATCACGTCGGTCATCTTGGCGTCGATCGGGCCTTTGCCATCAATCGGTTGCCCCAGGGCGTTGACGACGCGGCCTTTGAGCTCGGGGCCCACCGGCACTTCCAGGATACGGCCCGTGCACTTGACGGTATTACCTTCCGAGATGTGCTCGTAAGCGCCCAAAATCACGGCGCCGACCGAATCACGCTCCAGGTTCAGCGCCAGACCGTAGCTGGGCTGACCCTCGGCGTCGGCCGGGAATTCGAGCATTTCGCCCTGCATCACGTCCGACAGCCCGTGAATGCGGACAATGCCGTCGGTCACCGACACGACGGTGCCCTGATTGCGAATGTTCGCGCCGGCTGTCAGGCCTTCAATGCGGCTCTTGATCAGTTCAGAAATCTCTGCGGGATTGAGTTGCATGACTCTTTCCTTCTTTCGTTAATTAGGCCTGACAACGAGAGGCGTGTGCCTCAAGCGGTCAATGCCATTTTCATTTGTTCCAGACGGGCCTTGACAGAAGAGTCAAGAACCTCATCCCCCACCACCACGCGAATGCCGCCGATCAATTCAGGCTGCAATTGAACCGACACATTGAGCTTGCGCGCGAAGCGCTGTTCCAGCGTTGCCGCCAGCTCGGCCAGGGCCGCGCTGTCAATGTCAAACGCGCTGTACACCACGGCGTCCGATGAACCACTTTGGGCGTTCTTCATGACACGAAACTGTGCCGCAATTTCCGGCAAGGCACTCAAGCGTCCGTTTTCAATCACGGTGCGCAGAAAGTTTTGCGCCATCGCTGGCAAAGCCCCTTGGGCGACGCCGGCAATCAATTCATACACCTGGGCCGCTGTGACGTTCGGGTTGTCGGAAAATTGGAGCAATTGCGGATTTTTGGCAATTGTTTCCAGTTCTTCTACCCAAACCGCCGCACCATTGAGGTCGGATAACGAAGCCTTGAACAAGGCTTCGGCGTAGGGGCGGGCAATAGTGGCGAGTTCAGCCATGGTTGCCCTCTTACAGTTCCAACTTCAAACGGCCAAGCAAATCAGCATGGACACTGGCATTGACTTCCTTGCGCAGAATCTGCTCGGCGCCCTTGACCGCCAGCGCCGCCACCTGCTCACGCAAAACTTCGCGCGCTTTGTTGCTTTGCTGCTCGGCTTCAACCTTGGCAGCCGCAATGATCTTGTTGGCTTCTTCGGTTGCTTTTGATTTGGCTTCTTCGACGATGCTCTGACCGCGACGGTCCGCATCGGCCAGGCGCGCGGTGGTCTCGGTGCGTGACAACGCCAACTCGGCTTCCACACGCTTGTTGGCCGAAGAAAGCTCGGACTTGGCTTTGTCGGCGGCCGCGAGGCCATCGGCTATTTTCTGTGCCCGCTCGTCCAAGGCTTTTGTGATCGGCGGCCACACGAATTTCATCGTGAACCACACCAGGATCGCAAAAACGATGGCCTGCAGGAACAGGGTTGAATTGATATTCACTGCTTATTCCCTTTCAAGCGTGAAAGTTGAAGCAAGATTAGATCGCGAAAGGCTTGGCAAAGGCAAACAGCAGGGCAATCGCCACACCGATCAGGAAGGCGGCATCGATCAGACCGGCCAAGATGAACATCTTGGTTTGCAACTCATTCATGAGCTCAGGTTGACGTGCTGAGGACTCGAGAAATTTGCCGCCCATCAGCGCGATGCCGATGGAGGCGCCCAATGCGCCCAGACCAACGATGATGCCGCAAGCCAGTGCGACGAGGCCGAGAATGTTTTCCATGATTGCTCCTAAAGTACAGAAAAGAAAAAAGAAAGAAAAGAAAGCGTTAAAACGATCAGTGTGAGCTGTGGGCTTGCCCCACATAAATCAGCGTCAACATCATGAAGATGAAGGCTTGCAGCGTGATCACCAGAATGTGGAAAATGCTCCAGGCAGTTCCCGCAATCACATGCCCAAATCCCAGCCAGAACCAACCCGACAAGGGGTTGAACTGCCAGGCCCATGTGCCGCCCATCAAGGCGATCAACATGAAAATCAGCTCACCGGCAAACATGTTGCCAAAAAGTCGCATGCCGTGCGACACGGTCTTGGCGGCAAATTCGATCAATTGCATGAGCAAATTAACCGGATACAGGAAAAATTTATCACCGAACGGTGCCGACAACAACTCGTGGATCCAGCCGCCCAGGCCCTTGATCTTGACGTTATAGACCAGGCAGACCAACAGCACACTGACGGACATGCCCAAGGTGGTCGAGAGATCGGCGGTGGGCACAACGCGCATGTAATTCATGTAGCCCATGGCCGGACCTGCCGTATGCCAAAGTGCCGGAATGGCGTCCACCGGCAACATGTCCATCGCGTTCATCAGGAAAATCCAGACAAACACGGTCAGCGCCAGCGGTGCGACCAGCTTGCGGCTGGTGGCGTTATGAATCACGCCCTTGGCCTGGGTGTCCACCATCTCGGAAAGAATCTCGACCGCCGCCTGGAAACGCCCTGGTACACCGGAGGTTGCCTTGCTGGCCGCGCGCCACAGAAAGTAACAGGCCATCGCACCCAGCAGGATCGAATAGATCAGCGAGTCGAGGTTGAAGACACTGAAATCGACAATGCTGTGCTGCTCAACATTTTCAAAAGAAAAGTTTTTTTGCAGATGATGCAGGTGGTGCTGGATGTACTCTCCAGCCGTTTGGGCGTGTACTTCAGCGTTTTCAGCAGCCATATTTCACCAGTATGTCAATTCTTATTAAGTGACCGTTGAGACGCCGGGCGCAGCCACACGGCCACCCAGTACACCTTCATCGTCACCACAAAACCAGCCAGCAGCGCCAGCCAGTTCAACTCCAAAATCAGCCTTGGCGCAACGATCAACATCGCCACTGTCAAGGCAATCTTGACCATTTCCCACACAAAAAAACCAGTCAGCGCCGAGCCCGCATTGGCGGCTTTCCGTTGCCGCGACAGACCCCGTGCAAACAGTGCGGCAGGGAGTATCACCGCCATCGCACCGTAAGCCGCAGATGCACCAGCCACCAGGTTCTGCGTCAGACCCCAGGTCCCCAACGCCACCAGCAAACCCACTGCCGCCTGCCAGACCACGACCCGCCAGGGTGACAGGGATGGGTGCCGTTCGCACAGCGCCTGCGCCTCTTCGGCATTAAGCTGCTTGAACCCCGGTTCGTCCGACGGATCTGTGTCAAATTCGAAGAGCGGCATGATTATTGAGCTCTCAAATTACACGCAGGTTACACGCGACGTTTGCCACAAAGCTTTAGATTATAAGTAGAAACCAGAGGATTTTTGGCGCCTACGCGCCCGCCGAGCTTGCGGGGTACAGAATTTCGTCAATATTCCGTCTGACAGCGAGACCCGCCGATTCGGACTGGCGCAATGGGTTTTGCTGATTTTTTGCGATTTTTAATGGCAAGTTCTCCGGCGGCTTTCTTGTCACTCATTGACCCGACCGGCGCGCGGGCTACGTGATTCACGGCATCATGAAGGGCAGGCGCAGAGGAGCAGCGCAAAACCCAGGTCTTCGCGTGTGGCCCGGCCTGTCGCCAACACCCTCGTTCAATTGGGCCATGCTGATGTTGAGAGTCATGAAAAAGAGCAGTACCGTTCGGCCTGAGCTGGCCGTCGTCCGGGCCTATCCATGGCAACCCGCCCCGGGCAAGCGCCAAGGAGAATGGTGTGCCTGACCATGACCTTGTCATCCGCGTGCTGGACTCGCCGCTGAAGGTCGATGCCGTCGCCTGGAACACACTGCTCGCCGCTCAGGATCCGGCTGACGAACCCAACCCCTTCATGCGCCACGAGTACCTGGCGGCCATGCTGGAGAGCGGCAGCGCCACGCCGGCAACCGGCTGGACTGCGCGTTTTGTCACGCTGTGGCAACAAGACCAGTTGGTTGGCGCCTGCGCGCTGTACCTGAAAGACCAATCCTACGGCGAATATGTGTTCGACCACGCCTGGGCCAACGCCTACCAGCAGCTCGGCCTGGCCTACTATCCAAAAGCCGTCGTCGCCCCGCCTTTCACACCGGTGCCCGGCGCGCGCCTGCTGGCGCGGGACGCCGACACCCGCACGCTGCTGGTCAAAGCCCTGGTGGCCTGGTGTGGTGAGCAGGGACTGTCTTCACTGCACCTGCTGTTTGCCAGCGACGCTGACGTGCGCGCCTGCGAAGCGGCCGGCTTGATGCTGCGGCACAACGTGCAGTTTCATTGGACGAACAGGGCTCTCACCGTGGCGCCAGCGCCGGCCCCGAGCGCGCCTGGCGCTGGCGGTTACCGTGACTTCGACGACTTCCTGAGGTCGCTGAGCCGGGAAAAACGCAAGAAGATAGGCCAGGAGCGCCGCAAGGTGCGCGATGCCGGCGTCAGCTTTCGTTGGTCGCAGGGCACAGCGATCGCCAGCGTCGACTGGGATTTTTTCTACCGTTGTTACGAACATACCTATGACGAACACGGCAACGCGCCCTACCTCAGTCGCGACTTCTTCCAGCGCATGGCCGACACCATGGCAGAGCACTGGTTGCTTTTTGTGGCCGAGCGCGATGGCCGTCCTATTGCTTCCAGTTTGATAGCATTAAGTGCGGTAACTAAGGGGGTTGACGGCGATTTCAGTAAGAAAACGCGGGCGAAAATTGCCTATGGCCGTTACTGGGGGGCGCTGGAGCGGGTCGATTGCCTGCACTTTGAAGCCTGCTATTACCAGCCGTTGGCTTGGTGCATAGAACACGGCTACCAGCGTTTTGAAGGCGGCGCGCAGGGTGAGCACAAAATGGCCCGGGCTCTGATGCCGGTGAAAACCAACAGCGCTCATTGGCTGGCGCATCCGGCCTTTGCGGACGCGGTCGGGCGTTTCCTGGCGCGTGAAGACGAAGGTATCCAGGGCTACCTTGAGGAACTGGCGCGGCGCAACCCCTTCAGGCGCGCTGGGCCGCGATCTGGCGCAGGGCCTGCTCGAACACCGTGACCGGCTGACCACCGGAGATCAGATGCCGATCGTTGATGATGACCGCCGGCACCGAATGAATGCCCTGGCTGGTGTAGAACGCCTCGCGCTCGCGCACCTCGGAGGCGAATTCGTCGCTGGCCAGAATGGCGCGTGCGCGCGCCACATCCAGGCCCGCCTGCGCCACCGCAGCCAGCAAAACCTCGTGCGACTCCATGTTCTGGCCCTGGGTATGGCAGGCCACCAGCAGCGCTTTTTTCAGCGCGGGTTGCTGGCTCGGTGTTTCCAGTCCAGCCCAGTGCAGCAAGCGGTGCGCGTCGAAGGTGTTGTAGATGCGCCCGCGCCCGGCGGGGTTAAAACTGAAACCGACCTCGGCCCCGCGCTGGCGAATGGTGTCGCGAATCTGCGCCTGCTGCTCGGGCGTGGAGCCGTACTTCTGCGCCAGATGCTCGCCGATGTCTTGACCACCGGCGGGCATTTGCGGGTTGAGTTCGAACGGCTGGAAATGCAGTTCAGCGGCAAGCTCGTTCTGCAGCCGGTCCAGCGCCTGCTCCAGTGCCGACAAGCCGATGGCGCACCACGGACAGGAAATGTCGGAGACGAAATCGATCTTCAGGGGACGGGACATGGTGTGAGCCTGGTGTGTTGTCGTTGAAAGTCGCATTGTCCTGACAAGCTGAAAACCTTGCTGTCCGTGTTGGCCCGTCCGCAGGAACTCAAGCAGCGGGCCACAACCAATCGACGAAAAGCTATATATTCCATAGTTGTTAACACTTGTCTGGCGGGGGCCGGCAGCCGATTTGGCTCATAAACCAAGTAGCTGGTTTCGCTCGGTTGCCGGTTGGGAACATCCAGCCCCAGCCTGCTGCATCAAAATAGAACTTGAACTCGATTCCGTTTGATAAATAACATGAAGTGCCGGCGAACTGACCAGATAATTTGATCGTCCCTGTGACCATCGATGAAATCCTCGCGCAATCCTAACAAGTCCCTGTGGCTGGTGTTGCTGGCCCTGATGTTGGCGTTCGTGTTGGAAATGGCGGCGTGGTGGTGGGCCAGCCAAACAGCGCGCGGCACGTCGCTGCAGGGGCCGATCTGGCTCGGACTGGGCGCAGCGCTGTGTGCGCTGGCCGCCGTCGTCTTGCTGTGGCGCCAACTAGGGGCCGCGACGCGTGCCACACGACGAGCCCGCCAATTGCTGGCCTCCAGCCTGGACACGCTGGACGTGGGCCTGGAGATTTGGGACGAGCACGACCGACTGGTGCTATACAACAAAAAAATCAACCTGATCTACAAGGGCTTCCACACGCCAGCGGACATTGGTCAGACCTTTGAAGCCCTGATGCGCGCCAAGCTGAAACGACAGCTGATCCCGGCGGCCATCGGGTGCGAGCAGGAGTGGCTGGCCCAGCGTCTGGCGTCGCGTGGGACGCACAAGGCGCACACTTTGAAAGAGCTCACCCGCAACCAGTGGGTCAATTTCTACGAAACCCGAACCTCCGAGGGTTATCTGGTGGCTGCTTGGGTCGATGTCACGGAACTGGTCCTCAAAGGCAAGGTGCTGGAGGCCAACAACCAGCGCTTGGCCCAACAAACCGCCATGGACGGCTTGACCGGTCTGGCCAACCGCAGGCGATTTGACGAAGCCCTGACCGTCGAATGGCAGCGTGCCGCTCGCGGCGGCACGCCCTTGAGCCTCTTGATGGTGGATATTGATCACTTCAAGAATTACAACGACAACTATGGGCATCTGGCCGGCGACCAATGCCTGCGGCGGGTGTCCAGCGTGCTCAGCCGTTGCGTGCGCCGGGCTGGCGAACTGGTCGCGCGCTACGGCGGTGAGGAATTTGTGCTGTTGCTGCCCGGCGCCGATATGGCCCATGCTTGCGAGATCGCCCAAATGTGCCTGGACCTGATGCAGCAGGAGTGTGTGGCGCACGCCGCCTCACCCACGTCGGTGCATGTCACGTTGAGCATTGGCGTGGCGTGCGCGCTGCCCGACGCCATGCTGGACGACCCTGCCTCCCTGGTCAATGCGGCCGACGCCGCCATGTACCGTGCCAAGTCCAGCGGGCGAGCGCACTACGAAGTGGCTGACCAGGCCGACTGGGAGATCGACGACAACACACCTCGAACCCAGCCGACCCCCTTGTCCTGAAAGCGATTAAAGCGCTCAAACCCAAAGGGCTTGCACCCAGCCCCTTGCTCCACTCTGGAGGTGACCGATCAGACGCCTTAGCGCAGGCCGAAAAACGACATGATGACGAGGACGACGACGACCAATCCGACGATGTAGATGATGCTGTTCATAAAATTCCCCTTTCTTGAGGGCTGACGGAGTGAAAAAACGATTCGCGTGCCTGAAGTAGTCCACTGCACACGCGTAAGTGTTATACCGTCCCCGGCCGGAGCTGTCGGTATGCCAGCGCACACACGGGCTGATAAATTTGGGCGTAGCATAGCGGTCGCAATCTTGATGTCTGAATCAGACGCCAATCGTCAGCCGGCGGTTCTTTGAGACTCTTTCCCCGGCGGCACCATTAAAGAGGCTTCAGTCCGGCGTGACCGTGAAACCTGTGTTGCGGCCCCGGAACTTGGCGTGGCACCGACCACGAAGGACTGTCCCATGTCAGATTTATCGAAACCCAGCGACGCCGCGGCGGACTCGACGGGTCCTTGGCTCGTCATCAAGAAGGCCGCCGGTCGACTGCTGGACTGGTTCGTGATCCAACCGGTGATCGTCAAGCTGACTGTGCTGGTTCTGGTGGTCCTGATTCCGGCCACCGCCATCTATTCATTCACCCTCATCCAGAAGCAGGCCGCCATGGCCGAGCAGGTCAAGACCATGACTGTTGCCGGGCAGGCGGGCGAGGGGGTGTGGGAGCTCAATGACAAGCTACCCGTGGTGTTCGGCAGCGGCTCGCTGCTGAGCTTCCTGGAAAGCAAGCCGGTCGAGCGCATCACGGTGGTCTACGAGCCGCTGCTGTGGAACGCATCGGAGCGCATCATCCTGATCGAATCCCAGGGCCGGCAGTACGCCTATTACCCCAGCGACATGGAGACCCGAATCTTCACCGACAAGGCCGTCACCGCGCCGTGGGGCGCCAAGCTGGCCTTTATTCCGCGCAGCGAGCTCAAGCCCGGCGGTGTTGCATTGTTCGAACGTCTGGACCAGCGCTTTGCCGGTGCCCGCCCACAGGCTGGCAAGGACAGCTGGAAAGCAGGTGTCAGCGGCGTCTTGTCGGCCACACTGATGCTGGGCGTGCTGGCCTTCCTGTATCTCCAGCTCAAAGGCCAGTTCAAGTCGCTCAAGTTCATCGAGCCAACTCAGGTGCACGGCTCCATCGACGACCTGGTGGGCATGGATGACATCAAGGCCGAGGTGGCCCAGATCAAGGACCAGTATGAGCGCGGCGCGGCATATGCCGAGTACGGGATCAGCAAGCCTTTCAATGTGATGTTCAGCGGCCCGGCCGGCACCGGCAAGACCAAGCTGGCCAGCTACCTGGCCAAGGAGCTGCGGCTGCCCATCCTGTTTCATTCTGCCGCCAACCTGGAAACGGGCTTCGTGGCCGGCGGCTCGAACACGCTCAGCCGCATCATGGCCATGGCCAAGCGGCGCAAGCACTGCATCGTTTTCCTGGACGAGGCGCAGGACCTTTTCATGAAGCGCGGCGGTCGCCGCAAGTTCGACGATGACACCGCCAACACGCTGCTGTCCGTGCTCGATGGCGTGCGCAGCAAGAACGACGCCGAGATCATCTGGATCGTGGCCAGCAACTTCAACAGCGAAACCATGGAGATGGACGAGGCCATGCTGCGGCGCTTCCAGATGAAGGTCGACTTTCGCATGCCCAACCGGGAAGAGCGGCTGGCGATCATCGGTCACTACCTGAGCCAGCGCGCCGACAAGGTGCTGCCCGACCTTGACCTGCGTCACTTGGTGGACGTGACCGAGGGTCGCAGCCCGGCCGACCTGGAAACCATCGTCAATCAGGCTGGCATCACGGCCGTGCAGGCGGGCGAGATGATAGCCGCCGCTACCCTGATGCAGGCCGCGGAACGCGTGCTGGTGGGCAACGTCAACACCAACACCACCCAGGAACGCGCGCGCGATCGCCGCATCATTGCCGTGCACGAATGGGGCCACTTCCTGGTGGACCTGGAGCACGAACGCAAGCTGCCCAACAGCAACTGGGCGCAGATCCTGGCCGACATGAAAACCATCAAGATTTCCCTCAAGGCCAACCCACGCACCAACGCCTTGGGCTTCGTCTTTCACAAGCAGGGGTCCAACCTGCTCAAGACCAAGAGCGACATCGAACACGACGTGCGCGTGCTGCTGGGCGGCATGGCCAACGAGGAACTGTTCTTCGGCGAGGAAGGCACGACCAACGGGGCGCACAACGACATCACCCGCGTGACCCAGTTGCTGCATCACGCCGTGGGTGAGATGGGCATGTACCGCAAGACCCGCCTGAATTTCGGCTCGCTCGCCAAGGATAGCCGTCGCAGCGGGGAGGTGGACGAGGAGACACGCAACATCATGGAAGCCCAGAGCGAGCGCCTGTACGCCGAAACCAAGGCCGTGCTGGCCCGGCTCAAGCCGCTAACCGAGCATCTGGTCGGCAAGCTCCTGGAAGCGGGTGAGATGAGCCTGAGTGAGGCGCTGTATCAGATTCGCAGCTTCGAGGCGAAGGCGGCTTGACTAAAAATGCGAGAGCGGCAAGCCCGCCCTGGTTTGCTCGTAGCGATCCAGTTCACGCTGCGCAAGAACGCAGTGTTGCAGGTTGAGGTCGCGAAGCATATCGGTGCTCATCTCGCGCACTGGCAGGCGCCGGCCTTGGACTGCGGGCCGGCCCAGGCGCAGGTTCCAAAACGTGGCCAGGTAGCGCCCGCTGGTACGCGCGCTACGCCGCAGGAGCCGGACCAGCCAGGGGCCTTGGGCTGGGGCCAAGGGCAGCGTTGTGCAGAAGTTGGATAGGTTCATGTTGGACTCCTCGTTGAGCGTCAGGTAAGCATAGCTACCCAGCATCCGCAATAAAAGCGATTAATTGTGGTGAATATGGTTAGATATACTTACCAGCATGCGTCGTATCCCGCTTCAAACTTTGCCCACGTTCCGTGCTGTTGCCCAGCTGTCCAATCTGCGCGCGGCGGCCGAGCAGTTGCATTTGACACACAGCGCCATCAGTCAACAGATGCGGGTACTGGAGCAGCAACTCGGGTTTGCCCTGTTTGACCGGCGTGGCCGCCGCGTAGTGCTCAACGCAGCCGGGGCGGCGCTGCTGAGCGCGGTGGAGCCGGCGCTGGAACAAATCGATGCGGGCGTGCGCGCGGCCGCGCTGGCGGCCAGTGGCACGGAACAAAGCTTGCGCCTCACGACCTTGCCGTCTTTTGCGCAGCACTGGCTGTTGCCGCGCATGGCGCGTTGGCGTGAGCAGCATCCGGGCATCGTGATCGACTTGCACACCTCGCTCCAGGTGATTGACCTGCCACGCGAGGGTTATCACGCGGCTTTGCGGCAGGGCAAAGGCCCGTGGCAGGGGCTGACGGCTACCTGCCTGATCGACTCGCCGCTGATCGTGGTGGCGTCCCCCTAGGTGGCGCGGCGTCTGGCCGGTGGCGACCCGGCGGCTTTGATGCATGAGCCTTTGCTGGGTGAGGCCCAGCGGTGGAACCGCTGGTTCGTCCTGGCCGGGCAGCGCTGCCGCATCAAGCCGGTGGCGGTGTTCAACGACATGGGCATGCTGCTGCTGGCGGCCGAGCAGGGGTTGGGGGTGGCGCTGGGCCGCCAGCTGTTGGCGGCGGATGCCTTGCGCGACGGACGGCTGGTGCAGCTGTCGCCGATTGCGCTGGCGGACCAGGGCGCAGACACCTATTGGTTGCTGCATCCACCCGAGCTCCACGATTGGCCGCCCTTGGTCGCCTTGCGCGACTGGCTGCAGCAAGAGTTGCAAAATTCAGCCACGCAGCTGGAACACAGCACGGGCGGGTCAGCGCATTTATAGGTCAAATAGACCTCTAGACCTCGTCGAATAAGCGTAAGCAGCTATATAAATAGTAGCAAATTGACGTTGACATTGACATTGACGCTGAAGTGCAAAACACTCACACGGCGCGGCCGTGATCCCCTGCCCACCGGGGCCAGGAAAACACAGCGGGTCAACGCAGGCGGAACACCTGCACCAAGGCGGCGCCGGTTCGAGCCGCGTCGGCGGCCGCTATTGGCGTTACAGTCTTTCCACTTCATATCGAGGACATTCCCATGAAAACAAAAGCTGCAGTCGCCTGGAAAGCCGGCGCCCCCCTGAGCATTGAAACCGTGGACCTGCAGGGTCCCAAATTCGGCGAAGTGCTGGTCGAAATCAAAGCCACCGGCATTTGCCACACCGACTACTACACGCTCTCGGGCGCTGACCCGGAAGGCATCTTCCCGGCGATTCTGGGCCACGAGGGCGCGGGCATCGTGGTCGATGTGGGGCCGGGCGTCACCTCGCTGCAAAAGGGTGACCACGTCATTCCGCTCTACACGCCCGAGTGCCGCCAGTGCAAATACTGCCTGAGCCGCAAGACCAATTTGTGCCAGCTGATTCGCGGCACCCAGGGCCAAGGGCTGATGCCCGATGCCAGCAGCCGTTTCAGCCTGGACGGCAAACCCATCTTTCACTACATGGGCACCTCCACCTTCAGCAACTACACCGTTGTCCCTGAAATTGCGCTGGCCAGGATCCGCAAGGACGCGCCGTTTGACAAGGTCTGCTACATCGGCTGCGGCGTCACCACCGGCATTGGTGCCGTGTTATTCACCGCCAAGGTGGAAGTCGGTGCCAATGTGGTGGTGTTTGGCCTGGGCGGCATCGGCCTGAACGTGATTCAGGGCGCGAAGATGGTGGGCGCCGACAAGATCATCGGCGTCGACATCAACCCGGCCCGCCAGGCGATGGCGCGCAGGTTCGGCATGACGCACTTCATCAACCCGAAGGAAGTCGAGAACGTGGTTGAGACAATAGTGCAGCTCACCGACGGCGGCGCCGACTACAGCTTTGAATGCATTGGCAACACCCAGGTGATGCGCCAGGCGCTGGAGTGCACGCACAAGGGCTGGGGCCGCTCCATCATCATCGGCGTGGCCGAAGCCGGGGCCGAGATCAGCACCCGGCCGTTCCAGCTGGTGACCGGCCGCAAATGGGAAGGCTCGGCCTTTGGCGGCGCGCGCGGGCGCACCGACGTGCCAAAAATCGTGGACTGGTACATGGAAGGCAAGATCAACATCGACGACCTGATCACCCACACCATGCCGCTGGAAGACATCAACAAAGGCTTTGACTTGATGAAAAGCGGCGAGTCGATTCGCGGCGTGGTGCTCTACTGACATGGACGTCACGCCCATGAACACGCTCCAGCCCTTGCGCCATGTCACAGCCGGTGTGCTGGATGTGGCCCTGTATGAAACCGGGCCGGTGGACGGCCCGCCCGTGTTCCTGATGCACGGCTTTCCCTACGACATCCATGCTTACGCCGAGGTGGCGCCATTGCTGGCTGCCCAGGGTTGCCGTGTTCATGTGCCCTGCCTGCGCGGCTACGGTGCCACGCGTTTCCTGAGTGACCTCACGCCGCGTTCGGGCGAGCAGGCGGCGCTGGGCGCAGACCTGCTGGCGCTCATGGATGCACTGTCGGTTCCGCGGGCCGTACTCGCAGGTTACGACTGGGGCGGCCGCGCGGCCTGCGTGGTGGCCGCCCTCTGGCCCGAGCGCTGCGCCGGCCTGGTGTCGCTGAACAGCTACAACATCCAGAACATTGCGAAAGCCATGGTGCCGGACACGCCGGAAAACGAGCACAGTCTCTGGTACCAGTATTACTTTCACAGCGAGCGGGGCCGCGCGGGACTCAGCGCCAACCGGCGTGCCCTGTGCCGCCTGCTCTGGAAACTGTGGTCGCCCACCTGGGCCTTCGATACGGCCACCTTCGAGCGCAGCGCCGCCGCTTTCGATCACCCGGACTTTGTGGACGTCGTGATCCACTCCTACCGACATCGCTTCGGCCTGGTGGCCGGTGATCCGGCGCTGGCCGATATCGAGCATCGCCTGGCAGCGCAACCGCCGATCACCGTGCCCAGCGTCACCCTCGACGGCACCGACGACGGGGTGCGCCCACCCGCCGCGGCCGAGCAGCACGCGCACCTGTTCACCGGCCCGCGTTCGCACCGCATCGTGCCCGGCGCAGGCCACAACCTGCCGCAGGAAAAGCCGCAGGTGTTTGCCGATGCCGTGCTTGAACTGCTACAACAACGCCTTGCCCCATGAACACATCCCCCGAACTCCTCAGTGAACACGCCTGCTTCGGCGGTGTGCAGCGTTTTTACCAGCACGCATCAACAACCATCGGCCTGCCGACGAGGTTTTCGGTGTTCTTGCCGCCGCAAGCCGTGATCGACGATGCCGGCGGCAAGGTGCCCGCGCTGATCTACTTAGCGGGGCTGACCTGCACCGAAGAAACCTTCATGGCCAAAGCCGGTGCGCAGCGCGTGGCCGCTGAGTTGGGCCTGGCGCTGATTGCGCCCGACACCAGCCCGCGCGGCGCCGGTGTGCCCGGCGAGGCCGAGAGTTGGGACTTCGGCGTGGGTGCCGGGTTCTATCTGGATGCCACTGAGGCGCCGTGGTCCCGGCACTACCGCATGGAGACTTACCTCATCGCGGAACTGCTGCCGCTGCTGGCGTCAGCGTTGCCGGTGGACGCCCAGCGCCTGGGCATTTCGGGTCACTCCATGGGCGGCCATGGTGCCTTGACCTTGGCCCTCAGACACCCTGGCTTGTTCAAGTCGGTATCCGCCTTTGCGCCGATCTGCGCGCCCACCCAGTGTCCGTGGGGGCACAAGGCGTTCGCGGGTTACCTGGGTGCTGACACGACCCAATGGGCGGCGCACGATGCCAGCGCACTGATGAGCGAGTGCCGCACTGCGCCTTACCCGGCGGGTATCCTGATCGACCAGGGGCTGGCCGACAAGTTCTTGCCCACGCAATTGAATCCGCATCTGTTTGAAGCCGCCTGCGCCAAGGCGGGGCAGCCCTTGACGCTGCGCCGCCATGCCGGTTACGACCACGGTTATTACTTCATCTCGACCTTCATGGCCGATCATCTGGCGCATCACGCGCAGACTCTGTTGGCGCCGCGCTCGCGCTGACTCTGAAGACTTTGATGTGGCGTTCTGTTGCTATATATTTGGTAGCTACATGCCCATATTTAACGGGGGCTAGAGGCCAATTTGGCTCATAAGCCCACATCAGGCTAAAGCCGGTACAGGCGCCTCTGACGGATACGATCAAAGACGACGGCAATAATCAGCAGCACACCGAGCACGACAATTTGCAGGTACGAGCCGATTTGCGCCAAATTCATTCCGTTTTGCACCAAGCCAATAAATATCGCACCCAACACGACGTTTTCCAGCCGACCAATGCCGCCCCGCAGTGAAACCCCACCGATCACACAGGCGGCAATGGATTCAAGTGCCATCGAACCACCCAGGTTGGCATCCCCGGACGCAGTTCTTGCCGTTAGCAGCAAACCTGATACGCCGGCAATCAAGGCACACAAAACATAAGCGCTGATGAGCACCGGCTTGACCCGAATGCCGGACAGCAAAGCTGCTTTTGGATTGCTACCCACGGCATACAGATGCCTGCCCCACGCAGAGTAATTCAGCAGAACAAACATCAAGGCCAGAATCAGCAGCATCATCAAGATCGGCACAGGAACCCCAAGCAGCACGCCAAAGCCGAAAACATCTCCAAGGGTATCCGGCAGGTTCGAGACAGGAACACCGGCCGTCAAAAACAAGGCGATGCCAAAACCAATGGACTGCATGCCAAGTGTCATGATGAAAGGCGAGACGCCGAACACCGCCACGCCTGCGCCGTTGACAATTCCAATCAACATGGCTGCCCCTAAACCTGCCAGACACCCCAAAGTGATCACCAGCCAGATGGCATCAGGAAAACTGAGGGCCAAAGCGCCCATGGTCAAAGCGGATACGACGGACGAGACAGCAACAATGGTGCCGACAGACAGGTCAAACCCGCCCGAAATCAGCGCCAGCATTTGACCCAGGGAAACCAATACAAGATACACCGATTGGCGAAACAAATTGATCAAATTGTCGGTCGTCAGAAAACGAGACGACATCAGACTGAAGGTGATGACTGCTATCACGAGCAGGAAGGGCATGACACCCCAGTGCAAGAATATCTTCATGATCCAGTCACGAGCTGAGGACTTGTGAGCTGAACTCGGATTGTTCTCGGGAACGATTGAACTCATTCTGAATGACCTTAATTGACGTGGCCGGCTAAAAAAAATGCTGCAGCACTGCCGCTTCGGTGAGGCAACTGCGATCGATTTCAGCTGCTATACGACCGGAGCGCATGACGTAGGCGCGGTGCGACAGGTGCAAAATTTCAGGTAAATCAGATGAAATCAGGATCACCGCGGCGCCCTTTTCGCACAACTCTTTGATCAGGTAATAAATTGCGCTGCGCGTACCCACATCGACACCCACGGTTGGCTCATCAAAAATGTACAGTTTGATGGACCGTGTCAAACCCCGGCCGAACAAGACTTTCTGTTGATTTCCGCCGGACAAAAGCGCGGTGGCACGGGGCATATTTGACGGATGAATGTCTACCCGCCGGCCGATGTCGCGCGTTACCGTTCTCTCCGCTGAAAGTGATAAAAACCCGGACCGGAAATGGATCGGTTGCTGCGTCAATGCGTTGAGCGAGATGTTGTCGGCCGTGCTGGCCGACAGCATCAAGCCCTCTTCCCGACGATCCGGCGGAAGATAAAAAACACCGGCGTCGAGCATGCGCCGTGGCGTCGGCTTCTTGATGATCTGACCATCGAGTTTGACGACGCCAGACTTCATCGGCTCAATACCAAAAACCATGCGCAGCAATTCTGATTTCCCGCAACCGACCAAGCCGGCCACGCCAACGACTTCACCTTCGCGTGCAACGAAGTGGTCCACGTCAATGCCGACACCGCCACGCATTTGCGAAAGTTCCAGAATAGAGCGTCCCGGATTTGCCGCAATGGAGGGATAAATCTTCTCGACGGTGCGTCCAGCCATCATTTCAATGAGTTT
>Ga0156325_1200_pt2 | contig 25694 bp, 22 predicted proteins | sample RifCSPlowO2_12_FD_107973 | JGI IMG/M metagenome (GOLD analysis project Ga0156325, IMG submission 107973) | Rhodoferax sp. RIFCSPLOWO2_12_FULL_60_11 | reverse complement strand
AAGCGCAGCAGGGCGCTCAAGCCCAAGGCTGCCACCGTCAAACCCACCACGAGCGCGATCCAGAAGCCTCTTGCTGCCATCGGCTCGGCCGGCGCCCACGGCAGCCACTTTGGCGCCAGCCCCAGCGCATAACCCAGCGGCAGTGAAAACACCCAGAAGGCGGTGAGCTGGATCAGCATCGGCGCGCGCGTGACCTTGTAGCCGCGAATGGCGCAACTGGTGGCGACCTGCGTGGCATCCGAGAGCTGAAAGAGGGCAGCCAAAAACAGCAGTTGCGCCGCCGTCCCGGCCACCGCTTCATCGCTGGTGTAGGCGGCGGCAATTTGCGTGCTGAACACCGCCATGCCGGTGGCTGACAGCACGGCAAACCCGAGCGCCATGGCCACGCCCACCCAGGCGCGAAAGCGCGCCGCGTGCGCCTCGCCCGCGCCTAGCGACTGGCCGACCCGGGTCAAAAGCGCCAGCCCCACACTCAGCGGCAGCATGAACACCAGGGAAGAAAAATTCAGGGCAATCTGGTGCGCTGCCATCTCCGTGCTGCCAAACCTGGCGATCAGCAAGGCAATCAGGCTGAAGGCGCTGGTCTCGGCAAAATAAGTGATACCTATGGGCAAGCCCAGGTGCAGCAGGCTGCGCACTTGCGGCCAGTGCGGCCACTCGAAGCGCGCGAACGGCCAGGTGCTGCGGTAGGCGCTGGCGCGGCGCATCCACCACAGCAGGGCCAGCAGGTTGAACCAGACGCAGACCAAGGTGGCCCAGGCGCAGCCCAGGCCACCCAGCCGGGGCAAGCCCAGCTTGCCGAATACCAGCAGCCAGTTCACCACCACGTTGAGTAAGAGCGCGCCCAGCGCAATCACCATCACGGGTTTGGTCTGGTTCAGGCTGACGCTGTAGCCGTACAGCACGCGGTAGGCCGCAAAGGCGGGCAAGGCCAGGCTGGTGATCACCACAAAGTCTTTCGCCAGGTCGCGCACCTGCGCCTGCAGCGCCAGATGGTCAAACACGCTGCCTGCCAAGTTCGCCAGCAGCACGGCAACCAAGCCCACACCCAGGGCTTGCCACAGCGCTTGGCGCACCACATGCGGCACCTGGCTGAATTCACGCGCTCCCACCAGGTGGGCCACCATGGGATTGACCGCCATCATGACACCCATGAGGGTGATGATGACCATGTTCCAGATCGACACGCCCAGTGCCACCCCGGCCAGATCGTTGGCCGAGGCGTGCCCGGCCATGGCCACCTCCACTACCGACATGCCGACGTTGGCCAGTTGCCCGATCAGGATCGGCCACGCCAGCTGCCATAAGGCGCGCGTTTCCCGTCCGATGCGGGCGCGCGGCGCCGGCGCTGACAGGCGCCGCAAGGAGGAGATGGAAGGCATGGGTCAGGAATGAAGGGCTGGACGCCGTCGCTCGGGTGGGTCTGGCGGGCTCAACGCCCGCGCAGGAACAAGGCGTCGAGTTCGCTCAGCTTGAATTGACGCCAGGTCGGGCGGCCGTGGTTGCACTGGTCGCTGCGCTCGGTGGCTTCCATCTGGCGCAGCAGTGCGTTCATTTCTTCCAGTGTCAGCCGACGGTTGGCGCGCACCGCACCGTGACAGGCCATGCTGGAGAGCAACTCGTTTTGCGCCCGCTCGATGACGGTGCTGGCGTCATGCTGGGCCAGTTCGGCCAGCACGCCGCGCGCCAGTTCGACCGCGTCGCCCTGGGCCAGCGTGGTGGGCACGGCGCGTACCGCCAGCGTTTTGGCGGAAAACGGGGTGATCTCCAGACCCAAGGTTTGCAGGGTGTCGGCGTGCGCCTCGGCGGTGGCGACTTCGCTCGGCGTGGCGGCAAACGTGGCTGGAATCAGCAGCGGTTGACTGGTCAGGCCGGGCCGGGTGGCCGACGGGCCGACCCAGCCTGACGTGGCATCGTCAGCGCTGCCTCGCTCACGCCACTGCGCTTTCAGCCGCTCATAAACGATGCGCTCGTGGGCGGCGTGCATGTCGACAATGATCAGCCCTTGCGCGTTCTCGGCCAGTATGTAGATGCCTTGCAATTGCGCCAGTGCGCGCCCCAGAGGCCAGTCGCCGCCGGGCAAGGGTGCAGCGGGCGGTGCGACCAAGGGCGCAGCCAGGGCTGGCTTGTTGTGCTGGCCGGCTGGCGTGGACCCACCCGGCTGCCAGAGCGCGCCCAGGTCGCTCACCCGGTGACCGGCCTGCACTTCAAAATTGATAGCTACTTGGTCATAGGGGACGGGGGCTAGAGGCTGATTTTGTATATAAACAGCCGGAACGGAGGGCTCAGGGGCAAGGCCTGCATTGGCGGCGGCAGCGCTCTGCCCGGCGGTTGTGCCCAAGGAGGTGGCGCTGCCCACACGCGGCGCTGCCAGCGCGTCTTCCAGCGCGTGGCGCACGGCCTGATGCACCTCGCGGCTGTCCCTGAAGCGCACTTCGATCTTGGTCGGGTGCACGTTGACATCGACGCGGGTCGGATCAATCTCGACATACAGCGCAAACACCGGCTGGCGCTGGCCGTGCAGCACGTCGTCGTAGGCGCTGCGGGCGGCATGCGACAGGACTTTGTCGCGTACAAAGCGGCCGTTGACGTAGGCAAACTGCTGGTCGGCGCGCGCGCGCGCGGCATCCGGAATACCGGCCCGGCCCCAGACCCGGATGCTTGGTGTGTTGTCGCTGCGACCCGGACTGGTACTGCTCTCAAAATCGACCCACACCGAGCGCGCCACAAACTCCGCACCCAGCACATCGGCCAGGCGCTGCTCCAGCGCGGCCAGGGCAGGGCCGCGACCCTCGCAACGGCGCCACTGCTCCACCAGTTTGCCCTCGTGCCAGATGGCGAAGCCCACATCGGGGCGCGCCAGGGCGTGGCGGCGCACCGCCTCGACGCAGTGCGCCAGCTCGGTGGCGTCGGTTTTCAGGAATTTGCGCCGCGCCGGGGTGCTGAAGAACAGCTCCTTCACCTCCACCGTGGTGCCGGTGCCGCGCGCCACCGGCTGCAACTCGCCGCTGCCGCCGTCCAGCAAATAGGCATTGTTTTGGCCGCTGGCCCTTGATAGTATGGCGCAGTCAGCTATTGAATTAATAGCTGCAAGTGCCTCGCCGCGAAAGCCCATGGTGCCCACCGACTCCAGGTCGGTCAGGCTGCTGATCTTGCTGGTGGCGTGGCGCTTGAAGGCCAGCGGCAGTTCTTCGCGCAGGATGCCCGCGCCGTCGTCTTCCACCGCAATCAGGCGCACGCCACCGGCCAGCAGCCGCACCGTGACCTGGGTGGCGCCGGCGTCGAGCGCGTTGTCCACCAACTCACGCACCACCGAGGCGGGACGCTCCACCACCTCACCGGCGGCAATCTGGCTGATCAGCTCGTCGGGCAGTTCGCGGATAGGCTGGCGGGGGGAGAGGGATAGGGCGGTGTTCACAGGGATGTATTTTAGGTGGCGGGGATAATCCAGCCCCATGGAAATCATTACCTTTCTCTTTGACTTCATTCTCCACGTCGACAAGTACCTGGAGGCTTTTGTGCGCAGCTACGGCCTGTGGGTGTATGCGCTGTTGTTTTTGGTGATCTTTGTCGAGACCGGTGTCGTCGTCATGCCCTTTCTGCCCGGCGACTCGCTCTTGTTTGTGGTGGGCGCCATGTGTGGTGTCGGGCTGATGAGTTACCCGCTGTCGGTGGGCCTGTTGCTGGCGGCGGCCGTGCTGGGCAACCAGTCCAACTACGCGCTGGGGCGCTACTTTGGGCCGCGGGTGTTCAAGTGGGAGGACTCCCGGCTGTTCAACAAAGCCGCTTTTGACCGGGCGCATGATTTTTACGAGCGCTACGGTGGCATCACCCTCGTGGCAGCGCGCTTCATGCCCTTTGTGCGCACTTTTGCGCCTTTTGTGGCGGGAGTGGCGAAGATGACCCGGACCCGCTTCACCTTTTTTGATGTTACTGGCGGCACACTCTGGGTTGTTGGCATCATCACCATCGGCTATTTCTTTGGCAATATTCCGTTTGTGAAGGCGAATCTGGACAAGATCATCTGGGCCATGATTCTGATTCCCGGGCTGGTGATCCTGTTTGGCGCCTGGAAGTCGCGGCGCAAGGCAGCGCAAGTCTGAGCCGCACACCCCGGACAAGAGGGCTGGCTGCTCCCTAAAGCACCTTGAACAGCTTCTCGCGAAATTCGGGCAGGCGCTTGCTGCCAATCAGGCTGGAGCTCATGGTTTCGACCCAGGACGGGTAAACCCGGCGCAGGTCCTGGCTTGTCTTGCAGGCCAGCAGGGCTTCGAGCAGGGTCAGGCGCGTGTTCTGGGCGAAGACCGTGTTGGTGGTATTGGTCATGAAGTTGCGCGCCATCTCGATATCTTTCGGACTGCGCGACTCGGCCGGGGGTAGCTTGGCCACGCCGGCGCCTGGGGCCGGTTGAGTCGCCGCGGCAGCGGCAGCGGCCTCGGGCGCTGCCGCCGCATTGATCGGCGCTTGTGCCTCGATGCAGCCGTTCTCCATCAATTGGGTGAGCAATGCTTCGATGTCCTGGCCCGCGGCGAAGACGGCGAGTTCCTGGCCGCTGCGTTTTCCGTCAACGAGCACCAGCAGCCGCCGTGGCAGCGGCCCCAAGCCCAGCGCACGGGACTGGATCTCCTGTTGACCAAGGGTGGTCTTGGCAAACACGGCATGGATGAGATCGAGGGCAGCAGCAGTCATGGTATTTTTTTGGGGCAATGTCGGCGACAGCACCCAAGTCAATAAGGCGTGATTCTGGTGTGCCTGCCTGGCTTGGCGCAATTAGGGTATCTACCGTTGCCGCGGCGCCATCAACCCCGGCTGTCTGGCTCTGACTTAAACCGAACGATTTCGGGCCAGCGGCGGATTTTTGGAGAAGTAGCCTTCAATGCCGCGCATCAGCGCGCTGGCCAACTGCTCTTGGTAGGCCTCGCTGTTGAGCTTGATCTCTTCTTCCGGGTTGCTGATAAAAGCAGCCTCCACCAGCACACTGGGGATGTCGGGCGCTTTCAGCACAGCAAAGCCGGCTTGCTAGACCCGGGCTTTGTGCAGCTTGCCAACCCGGCCGATCTCGCCCAGCATGGCGCTGCCGAGCTTCAGGCTGTCGCTGATCTGGGCCGTGGTGCTCATGTCAAACAGGGCCCGCTTCACCTGCGCGTCCCGGGCCCTGATATTCAAGCCACCAATCTGGTCGGCCTTGTTTTCCTTCGCTGCCATCCAGCGCGCCGCACTGCTGGAGGCGCCGCCCTGGCTCAGGGCGAACACGCTGGCGCCCTGCGGATGCGGGGTGAAGAAGGCGTCGGCATGCAGGCTGACAAACAGGTCCGCCTGGACCTGGCGCGCCTTTTGTACCCGCACATGCAGCGGCACAAAGAAGTCGGCGTCGCGCGTGAGGTAGGCGCGCATGGTGTTGCCCTTGATGACGGTGGCATTGATGCGATCGCGCAATCGGTGCGCCAGGCGCAACACCACATCTTTTTCGCGCGTGCCGCCGGGGCCGATGGCGCCGGGGTCTTCACCCCCATGGCCGGGGTCCAGGGCAATGATGATCAAGCGGTCGGTGACGGGAGGCGACTGGACCGGCGCGCTGTCCGTGCCGAAATTATTGATGCCTTTTTGGCCTCTAGCCCCCGTGGATAGGTCGCTATTTGCTACTGAATTGCCAGCAATTTTGGCGTTGGCTGAGTTCAGGATGGAATCCGGGCCGCCCAGCTTGAGAGGGGGTCGCTGGCTGCGCTGGGCGATCAGTTCACCCAAAGGATCACCCGTGGCGGGGGTGGCAGGGCCGGGGTTTGCCCGCGCCTGGTCTTTGATCCGATCGGCAATCAGCGCCTCCAGCGGGTCACTCACCTGGGTGGGGTACAAATCGAACACCAGCCGGTGCTGGTAGGCGGCGACCGGCGTCAGCGTGAAGACCTGAGGGGCTATGGGCTGCTTGAGGTCCAGCACCAGACGCACCGTGCCCGGCGCGTTTTGTCCGGCCCGAATGCCCGCAATATTGGGGTCGTCGCTGCGCACCTTGGCCACCAGCTCCTTGAGCGCCGGATTGAGCTCGATGCCCTCGATGTCCACCGCCAGGCGCGGCGGGTTGGCGATAAAAAACTGTTTGACCTTGAGGGCCGTGTCGGACTCAATGGTGACGCGCGAGTAGTCGGGCGCCGGCCACACCCGCACCGCCAGGATGGTGGCGCCCCGGGCCAGGTGCTGTGCGCCCAGTAACAGCACGAGGGCACCGGACTGCAGCAGGCCGCGCCGTTTCATGGCGGGTCCCGGGGCTGGTCTTGCGCGCCCTGTCTTCCTGGTACCGATGGGTCGAGGCTGACGGCCTGCAGCAAGGCCTGGCCCAGCGCGGTCTGCGCCGTCAGGGTCACTTGTCGCGACGCCTCGGTCACGGCTTCCAGGTGAATGATCAAATCGGCGCGGGGCAGAAAGCCGGCCGCTTTCTGCGGCCATTCGGCCAGCTTGAGACCGCTGCTAGCGAAAATATCCCTGAAACCGGCATCTTCCCACTCACGCGGGTCGCTGAAACGGTAGAAGTCGAAATGCCAGACATTCAAGTTGAGGTCAGCCAGCTCGTAGGGTTCCACCACGGCATAGGTGGGGCTTTTGACCCGGCCCGGCACCCCCAGGGCGCGCAACAGGTGGCGCACCAGCGTGGTCTTGCCAGCACCCAGATCACCCTGCAATTCGATGAAAGCGTTGCGCAGGGCCGGCGCGCTGGCCAGCGCTGTGGCGAAGTCCCGCGTGGCGTTCTCGTCCGGCCACAGCAGGCTTTTTACAATCGGGCGGTGACCAACTTCAATATTCATACCGAGGCCAGTCAATGGGTCTCCAAAATTCAGGCCTGGGCCCGGGAGCTGGGATTCTCCCAAATTGGCGTGGCCGGTGTGGATTTGTCTTCATCTGAACAGGGATTATCGACCTGGTTGGCCCGTGGTTTTCATGGTGACATGGCCTACATGGCCGCACACGGTCTCAAGCGCGCCCGCCCCGCCGAGTTGGTGCCCGGCACCGTGAGCGTTATTACGGTGCGCATGGACTATCTGCCTGCCGCCACAAAGCCCGGGTGGCAGGCCATCGAGTTTGACCGGTTGACGCGACCGAGCGAGGGCATCGTGTCAGTCTACGCCAGGGGGCGGGACTACCACAAGGTATTGCGTAAGCGCCTGCAACAGTTGAGCGAGCGCATCGCCCTGGAGATGGGACCGTTTGGTCATCGTGTCTTCACCGATTCAGCCCCGGTGCTGGAGGCTGAACTGGCCGCGCGCAGTGGCCAGGGCTGGCGCGGCAAACACACGCTGGTGCTCAGCCGCGAAGCGGGATCGATGTTTTTCCTGGGTGAAATTTATGTCGATCTGGCCTTGCCGGCCAGCGCGCCGGTGACGGATCACTGCGGCAGCTGCTCGGCCTGTATCGAGGTCTGTCCGACGCAGGCCATTGTGGCGCCGCAGCAACTCGACGCCCGGCGCTGCATCTCTTACCTCACCATTGAGCATGCGGGGCCGATTCCTTTGGCGCTGCGCCCCTTGATCGGCAACCGCATTTACGGTTGTGACGACTGCCAGCTGATCTGCCCCTGGAACAAGTTCGCGCAGCGCAGTGCCTTGCCCGATTTTGATGAGCGCCCCGGCTTGGGCGGCAGTCAGCTGGTGACCCTGTTTGCCTGGACGGAAGAAGATTTTTTGCGTCTCACCGAAGGCAGCCCGATCCGGCGTATCGGTCATGAGCGCTGGCTGCGCAACATTGCGGTGGCCCTGGGCAATGCGTTACGCGCGGCCCCGGCGGCAGAACTGGTGCAGGCGCTGGCGCTGCGCGCCGAGCACCCGAGCGCACTGGTTCGGGAGCACGTGGCCTGGGCCCTGGAAAGTCGACTTGCGGTCCCCTGGTCAATCGACCCGGGCGCCTGACATCTTCACCAGTTTTTCATACTTGGCGCGTTCCTTTTGCATCAAGGCGCCAAATTCTTCTGGTGTGCTGGGCGCGGGTTCGGCCAGCAGGCTTGCAAAACGGGATTTGGTCGCGGGTGCGTTCAGCGCGGCGACAAAAGCCTGATTGAGCCGTGTGATGGTCTCTTTGGGCGTGGCGGCAGGTGCCACCAAACCCCACCAGGTGTCAATGGCAAAACCCTTGAGGGTGTCGGCCAGCGGTGGTGTGTCGGGCAGGGCGGCCACGCGGGTTGGCGTGGTCACTGCCAGTGCAATGAGCTTGCCGGAGCGAATGTTGGGGGCCGCTGTGGCGAGATTGTCGATATTGAAATCGACCTGGCCACTGAGCAGGGCCAACTGCGCCGGGTTGCCGCCGTTGTAGGGAATGTGCACGGCAAAGATGCCGGCCTCTTTCTTGAACATTTCACCGGCCAGATGACCGGCGCTGCCGTTGCCGCCGCTGCCGTAGTTGAGTTTGGCCGGGTTGGCACGGGCGTAGGCAATCAGGTCGCTGGCGCTGCTGATTTTCAGGCGACGGGCGGTGTCGGCGTTCATGACCAACACATTGGGGACGCGCACCATTTGGGTAATGGGGGCAAAGTCGCTGGCCGCGTTAAATGGCATCTTGGCAAAAAGCCAGGGGTTCACTGCGTGGGTGGCGGTGGCGGCGATGCCGATGGTCAGCCCGTCGGGGGCGGCTTTGGCGACGGCGTCAGCGCCGATGTTGCCGCCCGCACCGGGCTTGTTGTCGACGATGACGGTGCCCAGGCTGTCCTTGACGGCCTCGGCCAGCACCCGCGCTGTCACGTCCAACGGGCCGCCCGCGGCGTAGGGCACGATCAGACGAATGGGTTTGCTCTGGGCCTGCACGACCGGCGCCGTGGCGGTGGCGAGAAGGGTGAGAGCAGTGAGAAGGAGTGATTTGTAATGCATGGGAGTACCTCGTGTGAATGTTAGATGGTTGCGACATCCCGGGCCTTGTCGGCCTCGGTGATGAACGCGTCGGCATAAAACTCGTCTGGCGGCAGGCCCGCCTGCGTGTAGGCGGCGTGGGCCGAGTCCACCACGATGGGCGCGCCGCTGGCATAGACCTGGTAGCCAGACAGGTTCGGTATGTCCTGCAACACGGCCAGATGGACAAAACCGGTGCGCCCCAACCAGCTGTCTTCAGGCAGCGCATTCGACACCACCGGCACATAGCGCAGGTTCGGCATTTGAGCCAGTTTGGCCCTGACCCAGGCGTCCAGGTACAGGTCCGCCGGGCGCCGACCGCCCCAATACAGCGTCACGGGGCGCGTGCTGCCCGTGAACTGGAGCTGTTCTATCAAGGCTTTGACGGGCGCAAACCCGGTGCCCGCGGCCAGCAGCACGATCGGTTTGCTGCTGTCTTCACGCAAGTAGAAGCTGCCATACGGGCCCTCGATGCGCAGGATGTCTCTCTCTTTCATGGCGCCAAACACATGGTCGGTAAATTGGCCGCCCGGCATGTGGCGAATGTGCAGCTCCAGCGCGCCGGGCTTGCCGTCGGGGGCTGCCGGCGTGTGCGGCGCGTTGGCGATGGAATAGCTGCGGCGCACGCCATCGCGCAAAAGAAATTCAACATACTGGCCGGCGTGGTAGTTGAACGGCTCGCTGGCGGGCAACTGCAATTGCAGGCGCATCACATCCGGCGACAGCTTTTCCATGGCACTGACGCGGGTGGGCATCTTCTTGATGGGCAAGGCGTTTTCCCGCGTGACCTGGCGCGACTCCAGCAGCACATCGCTGTGGGCCACGGCGCAACAGGTCAGGACCCAACCCTGGGCCTCTTCCTCGTCGCTCAGTGCCTTGCTCTGGTGCGCGCCATGCACCACGATGCCTTCGAGCTTTTTGCACTTGCAAGAGCCGCAGGCGCCATCCTGGCAGCCATAGGGCAGGCCGACACCGGCGCGAATCCCGGCCGCCAAAATCGTCTCGTCCGCCTTGGTGGTGAAGGCGCGGCCGCTGGGTTGAACCGTGATGTGAAAGCCCGGAGCCCGGGTTGCGCTGCGCGTCATGGGGGGTATGTCCTTGGGGTAGAGTTGTAGGGTTGATATTTTGCGGGACGGACCGCTGTTGCGTCGCAACAAGCACCGTCCTTAATACGTGAGTACCCCGATTTTGCCTTCAAATCCAAGCCCCGCCCGCAGCCTGTACGCGACCCGCCCCGGCGCCTTGCCGGCCCGTTTCCGCCGACTGCGGGTGTTGATCGTCGGCTGCGGCGATATCGGCCTGCGCGTGGCGCAGGCGCTGCCCGCCCGGGTGCGGCTGCTGGCGCTCACCTCCAGCGTGGAGCGCACCGCTGAACTGCGTCAGCGCGGCATCACGCCCTTAGCTGGCAACCTGGATGCGCCCGCGTCGCTGCGCCGCCTGGGCGGGCTGGCGCATCGGGTGCTGCATCTGGCGCCGCCGCCCGATGAAGGCTGGACTGATCCACGCAGCCTGGCCTTGACCCGTGCCTTGGGCCTGCGCAGTCGACCGGATGCCCTGGTGTATGCCTCCACCAGCGGTGTGTATGGCGACTGCCACGGTGATGTTGCTATAGAAACAAGAGCAACTCATGCAGATACAGCAAGGGCCAGGAGGAGAATTGATGCGGAAAACATTGTGCGCTTCTTTGGCCGCGCCAGCGGCGTGCGCAGCAGCATTTTGCGCATTCCCGGCATCTACGCACCCGACCGACTGAACGGCACGCCGCAGGCGCGGCTGATCAAAGGCACGCCGGTGCTGCAGGCCGATGATGATGTCTATACCAACCACATCCATGCCGACGATCTGGCCCGCGCCTGCGTGGCCGCGCTGTGGCGCGCGGGGCCGCAACGCATTTACAACGTGAACGATGACACCTGCCTCAAGATGGGCGACTACTTTGATCTGGCTGCCGACCTGTATGGCTTGGCGCGCCCGCCGCGCGTGCCCAGAAGCACGGCCAGCGCGCACTTGTCCTTGATGTTGCTGAGTTTCATGAGCGAGTCGCGCCGCATGGACAACACACGCCTGAAGCGTGAGTTGCAGCTAGCGTTGCGCTACCCGACGGTGGCCGAGGGTTTGCTGGCGCGGGCACCTGGTGCCAACCTTGACACCCTACACAGCGCGGCGGCGTCGCGAAAGGTAGCGTGAGCATGATGACAATCAAACCGGTTCCCCAAGAGCGCCTGCCCGAGCTGCTGCGCACCATGCCGAAGGCCGAGTTGCACATCCACATTGAAGGCTCGCTGGAGCCGGAGTTGATGTTTGCCTTGGCCCAGCGCAACGGCGTGTCCATCGCTTATCCGGATGTGGCGTCCTTGCGCGCGGCCTACGTATTTGACAATCTGCAGAGCTTTCTGGACATCTACCACGCGGGCACGCTGGTGCTGCGCACCGAGCAGGATTTCTATGACATGACGCATGCTTATCTGGCCCGCGCTGCGGCCGACAACGTGCTGCATGCCGAGATTTTTTTCGACCCCCAGACGCATACGGCTCACGGCGTGAGCGCGGACGTGGTCGTCAACGGCCTGTACCGTGCCTGCGTTGATGCGCGTGTCGAATTTGACATGAATGCCTCCTTGATTCTCTGTTTCTTGCGCCACCTGAGTGAGCAGGAGGCGTTTGAGTGCCTGGAGCAGGCCCTGCCTCACCTTGATAAATTGGTTGGAGTCGGCTTGGCGTCGAGTGAAATGGGTCATCCGCCGGAAAAGTTTGCCCGCGTGTTTGCCCGCGCCCGCGAATTGGGCCTGCGGCTGGTGGCCCATGCGGGCGAGGAGGGCCCGCCGGCTTATATCTGGAGTGCGCTCGATGTTCTCAAGGTGGAGCGTATCGACCACGGCGTGCAGGCCGTCAAAGACCCGTTGCTGATGGCGCGTCTGGCCAGGGACCGCATTGCGCTCACCGTGTGCCCGCTCTCCAACCTGAAGCTGCGTGTCTTCCCCACCCTGGCGGCGCACAATTTGGGGCGCCTGCTGGATGCCGGCATCGTGGCGACGGTCAACTCGGATGACCCGTCCTATTTTGGCGGCTACATCAATCAGAACTTCACCCAGACCTTTGCCGCCCTGGGGCTGACGGCCCAGCACGCCTACCAGTTGGCGCATAACAGTTTTGAGGCGAGTTTCATTGACGACAGGCTCAAGCGGCAGTACTTGGATCGTTTGGCGGGCGTATTCGAGACTTTTGAATAGCCGGTTTAACGCTGATTCGCGACGCCCCGTGCGACGTTAAAATCACAGCCAAGGCCCGCTGCTCCGACGGGCCTTGCTTTTATGTTTCGGAGCCATGTAGAGGACTACCATGTATAAAAACCTCGTCGCCGCGCTCGCGGCCGCCTGTTTTATTTCTCCCGTTTTTTCGCAGACCGCCGCGCCGATGACCGCCAAAGAGCCGCTCAAAATTGGCTTTGTGTATGTGGCCCCGCTGCTGGACACCGGCTGGGTGCGCCAGCACGACGAGGGGCGCCGGGCCGTTGAGGCGGCACTGGGCGCCAAGGTCAAAACCACCTATGTTGAAAACGTGGCCGAAGGGCCGGATGCCGAGCGTGTGATCCGCGACCTCGCAGCCAAGGGCCACAAGCTGATTTTCACGCCCAGCTTTGGCTACATGGAGCCCACGCTCAAGGTGGCGCAGGAGTTCCCGGACGTCAGGTTCGAATCCATCACCGGCTACAAGACCGCGCCCAACGTGGCGGTGGCCAACGCGCGCTACTACGAGGGCCGCTACCTGGCCGGCATTGCCGCCGGGCGCATGACGACCAGCCATGTGGCCGGCTACGTGGCGGGCTTTGCGATTCCCGAAGTGCTGCAGGGCATCAACGCCTTCACCTTGGGCATGCGCTCGGTTGACCCGAAGGCAGAAGTCAAAGTCGTGTGGCTCAATACTTGGTTTGACCCCAGCCGCGAGCGCGACGCTGCCATGACGCTGTTCAACCAGAACGTCGATGTGATTGCTTTTCACACCGGTTCATCGGCCGTCATGGTGGCAGCGCAGGAGCGCGGCAAACTGGCCGTGGGCTATCACTCGGACATGCGCAAAATTGCACCCGACGCGCAGATCGTTGCCGTCACCCACCAATGGGGCCCGTACTACACCCGGCGCGCGCAAGCGGTGCTCAATGGCAGTTGGAAGAGTGGTGGCGTGTGGGGCGGCGTGCGTGAGGGCATGATCAAGGTCGAGGGCTTTGGCTCGAAAGTGCCGAAGGCGGTACAGCAAGAAGTACTGGCGCGCCAACAAGACATTGCCGCGGGCAAGTTGCACCCGTTCCATGCCAGTCAAGCGGTGCGGGACAATGAGGGCCAGGAAGTCATCGCCAAAGGCCAGACACTGACGGATGATCAGATTCTCAAGATGAACTGGCTGGTGCAAGGGGTGCAGGGCAAGCTGCCCTGATGCAAGCGCCATGAAAGCCTACCGCGCCGCCATCCTGCGTTTCGCCCCTGAGCGCGAGCCACGCCACGCGGCTGTCTTCGAAGAAGACGGTCTGCTGGTCGTGGGTCCCAATGGCGCTGGCATGCAGGTGGTGCAGGCGGTGGGTCCGTACCGCGATCTGAAAGACAAGTTCCCCGCCATCGAACCCGAGTACCTGCCGGGGCGCATCATCGCCCCCGGCTTTGTGGATATGCACATCCACTTCCCGCAGACCAAGGTCATCGGTTCACCCGCCGATGGTTTGTTGCCCTGGTTGGAGAAGTACACATTTCCCGAGGAAAAACGCTTCTCAGACCCCGAATACAGTGCACAAGAAGCTACATTTTTCATAGCAGAACTGTTGCGCAACGGCGTCACGACGGCGCTGGCGTTTGCCACCGCACACGCCGAATCGGTCGACGCGCTGTTCACCGAGGCGCTGCATCAGCGTCTGCGCCTGATCTCCGGGCTGTGCCTGATGGACCGCCATGCCCCGGCCGAGCTGCTCAACCGCGCCGCGCCCGACGGTAGGCTGGACGCGACCGAGCAAAGCTTGATCGACTCCGAGGCCTTGCTGCAAAAATGGCATGGCAGGGGGCGTCTGGGTTATGCCATCACACCGCGTTTTGCGCCCAGTTGTTCAGCGGCCCAATTGCGCGGGGCCGGTGTGTTGGCGGCCAAATACCCCGGGGTCTGGATTCAATCGCATGTGGCGGAGAACCCCGATGAAATCAAATGGGCGCGCGCGCTGTTTCCCGCCTCGCGCAGCTACCTGAGCACCTATGGCGATTTCGGCCTGATGCGTCCGCGCGCAATTTACGCCCACTGCCTGCACCTTGATAAGATGGATCGCGCCCTGATGCGCGACACCGGTGCCAGCGCCGCGGTCTGCCCGACCAGCAATCTGTTTCTGGGCAGCGGCTTTTTTGACTATGCAGCGGCCGACCGGGCCGGCTTCTCCTACGGCCTGGCCAGCGATGTGGGCGGGGGCACCAGTTTCAGTCCGTTTCACACCATGCTGGCGGCTTACTACGTGGGCCGCGAAGGGCAGACCAAAGCGGGCTTGTCGCTGGCGCCGCAGCATTTGTGGTGGCAACACACCTTGGGCGCGGCGCAGGCGCTGGGGCTGGACGGCCGACACGGTGCGCCAGCGGTAGGCAATCTGCAGCCCGGTTGCGAAGCCGATTTTGTGGTCTTGGACCCGCAGGCCACGCCCTTGCTGGCGCGCCGGACCGCGAGCGCCAACAGTCTCGATGAGCTGCTGTTTGCCATGATCGTGCTGGGCGATGACCGACTGGTGGAAAAGACCGTTATCTCTCAAAACATTTGAACCTTTTCGGCCTCTAGCCCCCGTCTTTATTGGGTTTGTAGCTATTGATTTTGAATTTATTGCAGGCGCCAGACCGGTCCGGCCCCGGTGACGCCAGCGCTTGGCTGGGCCGTTCGCTACTCGTTGGCGTCCAGCACGTAGTCATCAACCGGGTACGAGGCTTGTGGATCATCATCTTTGGCAAATTCATGCTCCAAGGCCAGATGATGCTTGTGAACAAGGCTGTGAAATTCCGCGAATGGTCCCGTCGGCAGGTAAATCGGCTGCCGGGTGTCTGGATGAAATGCCGCCTCTGAAGCTGTGGCGCCCGCCCAGGCACGCTCGACCTCGGCCAGCCCCAAGCGCAGCAGATCCTCCAGAAGTTCACTTCGCTTCTTGCCCGGATACGCCTCGCGCAGGGCTTCCAGCCGGGATGCCAGTTCAAGCGGCAATCGGCAGACATACCTTTTTCGCGCGACGGCTTTGCCTCGTGCGGCCTTGTGCTCAACACCAGTCGATTTGATCGCTTTGCGCATGTTTCATCATCGCGTCACGCGGTGGCGAAGTTCTTGAGGATTCGCAAAGAAACAGGCCTCCAGCCCGCGACCCTATTACGTCAATTCACCTTAATTGATAGCAGGTGTCACGCTTACAATCTGGCGCAACTCAGGAGCCTCATTCCCATGACGATCAAAAGCGACAAATGGATCCGCCGCATGGCGCAGCAGCACGGCATGATTGAACCCTTTGAGCCCGGCCAGATCCGCCAGGATGCCAATGGCAACAAAATCGTCAGCTATGGCACCAGCAGCTACGGGTATGACATCCGCTGCGCACCCGAATTCAAGGTTTTCACCAACATCCACAGCACCGTGGTGGACCCGAAGAACTTCGACGAAAAAAGCTTTGTCGATTTTCATGGCGACAGCTGCATCATCCCGCCCAACAGCTTCGCGTTGGCGCGCACCATGGAGTACTTTCGCATCCCGCGCAATGTGCTCACCATCTGCCTGGGCAAAAGCACTTACGCGCGCTGCGGCATCATCGTCAACGTCACGCCTTTTGAGCCCGAATGGGAAGGTTATGTCACGCTCGAATTCAGCAACACCACCCCCTTGCCGGCCAAGATTTACGCCGGCGAGGGCTGCGCGCAAGTGCTGTTTTTCGAGAGCGATGAGGAGTGCGAGACCTCGTACAAAGACCGTGGCGGCAAATACCAGGGACAAGTTGGCGTGACGCTGCCCCGAGCTTGAGGTCGGCGCATCGGGCGCTTGCGGCAGGCGCTATAAGCGGAATTTCAGCGAGTACCATTGGCAACCTATGCATTCGACCTGTTTTCCTGACTAACGCGCCATGAACGCTTTCTTTCACCCCTTGTCTTGGGTCCATCTGGACTGGGTGTTGGTGGTGGTGGTTGCCTGGCTCTTGATTGGTGTACTGGGTGTGTTTGCGCTGCGGCGTTTCAGGCTGGTGGCTGTGGTGCTGTTTCCGGCGGGCGGGCTTGTCGCTTTGCTGTTGCTGGGTGTGGGCCTCAGCGCCGCGTTCAGCGTGCCCGAGGTGGCTATTCTGCCGATCGGTTTGCCGCAGTTGCCCTTTCATTTGCGGCTGGACAGTCTGTCGGCCTTCTTCCTGATCGTCATCGGCGGGGTCGGCGCCGGGGTGTCGGCCTTTGCCGCCGGTTATTTTCGCCAGGGTGAAGGCACGCCGCCTGGCTTGATCTGCCTTGAATACCATATCTTTCTGGCCAGCATCGCCATGGTGGTGATCGCGGACGACGCCTACGCCTTCATGGTGGTCTGGGAGACCATGGCCTTTTCCTCGTTTTTTCTGGTCATCGCCAACCACCGCATTCCTGAAATCCGCTTTGCGGGCTATCTCTACATGCTGGTGGCCCACATCGGCGCCTTGGGCATTCTGCTGTGTTTTGGTGTGTTGCAGGCCAACACCGGTGACTACACCTTCGCCAACATGCGGGCCCAGCACCTGTCGCCGTTCTGGGGCTCGGTGGCGTTTGTGCTGGCGGTGTTTGGCTTTGGCGCCAAGGCCGGCATTTTGCCGCTGCACGCCTGGTTGCCCGAGGCGCACCCGGCGGCGCCTTCCCCTTTCTCGGCCTTGATGAGCGGCGTGATGCTCAAAATTGCCCTGTATGGCATCCTGCGGGTGTCGTTTGACTTGCTGCAAACGAAAATCTGGTGGTGGGGTGTGCTGTTGATGGCGATTGGCTTGTCGACGGCGTTGTTCGGCGTTGTTTTCTCCACCGTGCAGGTGGAAATGAAGCGTCTGCTGGCTTATTCCTCGATTGAAAACATCGGTTTGATCTGCGCCGGTTTCGGCTTGTCGCTGTTGTTCTCAAGCTATGGCATGCACGCCCTGGCCGCCCTGGCTCTGACGGCGGCCTTGTATCACCTGCTCAGCCACGCGTTTTTCAAGAGCCTGTTGTTCTGCAGCACCGGTGCCGTCTTGCACGCCACCGGCGAGCGCAGCCTGGGCAAATTGGGTGGCCTGATGCGCTACATGCCCTGGGTCGCCTGGCCGACCCTGATTGGTGTCCTGGCCTGTGCCGGTCTGCCGCCGTTTGGTGGTTTTGTTGCGGAGTGGTTGCTGCTGCAAAGCTTCTTGTTCACCTCCGGCTTGCCGAGCTCGGTCCTCAATATGCTGGTGCCGGTGCTGGCGGCCTTGATTGCGCTGATTGCCGCGCTGTCGGGTTACACCATGGTCAAGTACTTTGGCGTCATCTTCCTGGGCCAGCCGCGTGAGGAAAAACTCTCGGGCGCGCACGACGCCGGCACCTGGGAGCGCGTGGGTATGCTTTGGCTCACGGCGGGCTGTGTGGTGCTGGGGCTTTTTCCGAACCAGGTCATTGCCCTGATTGATCCTGTCACCCAGTTGTTGGTGTCGGCGGGTCTGGCCAAGATGGTGGCGGCCAGCGGCTGGCTGCTGGTGCCCGTGAGCATCGAGCGCGCCAGTTATGCGCCGGCGATCTTTCTGCTCGGTGTGATGTTCTTCTTTGCCTTGACCTATTTGCTGGTACGCCGCTTTTACAGCGGCCGTATTCGGCGCGCGCCTGCCTGGGACTGCGGCTATCCGTGGCAAGACGCCCGCATGCAGGACACGGCAGAAGGATTCGGGCAACCGATCCGGCAGATTTTCGAGCCCATGTTTCGCATGAAACGCGAACTGCCTTCGCCCTTCGATGAGCAGCCACGTTACCGGGTGACAGTCGAAGATCCGCTCTGGTACTGGCTCTACCTGCCGATAGCCAGACTGGTTGAGCGCATCTCGAAAGTGATTGGACTGTTGCAGCAAGGGCGCATCGCGGTCTATCTGATGTACAGCTTTTTGACCTTGATCGTGGTGCTGCTGGTGGTGAAACAATGAGCTGGCTCGGTCTCCTGTCTCAATTGATGGCGATTGTGATGGCGCTGGTACTGGCGCCTCTTCTGACCGGCTGGGTCAACCAATGGCGGGCCCGGTTGCAGAACAAGTCGGCGCCCAATCTGTTGCAGCCGTACCGCGTTTTGCACAAGCTGTTCAACAAGGAATCGGTGCTGGCCGAGCACGCCTCGCCCTTGTTTCGCATGGCCCCCTACATTGTCTTCGGCTGCATGCTGCTGGCCAGTGCCATCATCCCGACTTTGTCAACCGACCTGCCCCTGTCACCGGCTGCTGATGCCATTGCGCTGGTGGGCTTGTTTGCCCTGGCGCGGGTTTTTATGTCCCTGGCGGCGATGGATGTCGGCACGGCATTTGGTTCGCTCGGTGCGCGCCGGGAAATGCTGGTCGGTTTTCTGGCCGAGCCGGCGTTGCTGATGGTGCTGTTTTGTGCGTCCATGATTTCGCGCTCGACCTCGCTCACCACCATTGTCGAGACGCTGGCGCATCGGGAGCTGGCCATTTACCCCAGCCTGCTGGTGGCCGGGGTGGCGTTCACCATGGTGTCGCTGGCCGAGAACGCCCGGGTGCCGGTGGACAACCCGGACACCCATCTGGAACTCACCATGATTCACGAGTCCATGATTCTGGAGTATTCCGGGCGCCACCTGGCGCTGCTCGAATGGGCGGCCAGCCTGAAACTGTTTGCCTATTCCTGCATCGGTTTGGCGCTGTTTTTTCCCTGGGGCGTGGCCGAGGCCCATGCGCCACTGGCGCTGTTGCTGGCGCTGCCGGTGCTCGTCATCAAGTTGGCCTTGGGGGGCGTCTTGATGGCCCTGATCGAGACCTTGAGTGCCAAGATGCGGATCTTTCGCGTGCCGGAGTTTCTGGGTACTGCCTTTTTATTGGCCGTGATCGGCCTGCTGGTCAACATCTTGCTGGGGGTCCGATGATCAAGTTAGCGCCCCAGTTGATCAACCTGTTTGCAACGCTGATTCTGATGCTGTCGTTTGCCATGATCTCGCAGCGGCGCATCGTCTCCCTGATCAATTTGTTCACCATCCAGGGTGCCGCGTTGGTGGCAGCGTCGGTGTTGCTCGGTTATGTCACGCATCAACCTGACCTTTACGTTTCTGCGGCCCTGACCCTGCTGCTCAAAGTCATTTTTATTCCCTGGATGCTGCACCGGGTCATCCGCAAGCTCAATGTGCGCTGGGACGTCGACACCCTGATCAACATCCCAACCACCATGCTGGTGGGGATTGCGCTGGTGATTTTTTCCTTCAGCCTGGCCTTGCCGATCTCGCGTCTGTCGTCATCCATGGCGGGCGGCTCGCTCGGTATTGCGCTGGCCTGTGTGCTGCTTTCGTTCTTGATGATGATCACCCGCTCCAAGGCGGTGCCGCAGGTGATCGGATTTCTATCGATGGAAAACGGCCTGATTTTTGCCGCCACCACGGTCACCAACGGCATGCCGATGATTGTCGAGTTTGGCATTGCGCTCGATGTGCTGGTGGGCGTGCTGATTTTGGGGGTGTTCATGTTCCAGATTCGCGAGAAATTCGACAGCCTGGACATCCACAACCTCGAAACGCTCAAGGAAGACTGACCGTGTCCACCCTGTTTTTTGTCCTGGGTTTCCCCTTGCTGGGCGGTGCGGTGCTGGCGCTGATCGGGCACCGGCCGTACGCCCGCGACATCAACGTCGTCTTCAGCCTGGGTACCTTCCTGGCGGCCTGCGTGCTGACGGCAGAGATCGTCGCGGACGGTCCGATTCTGGTCTGGCATGACCAATTTTTCATCGATCCGCTCAATGTGTTCCTGGTCACGCTGACCGCCTTTGTCGGGATGACGACGGCGATATTTTCCCGGCCTTACATGCGCATTGAGCAAGACCACGGCAAGATGACGCCGCCGCGCATGCGGCTGTACCACAGCATGTACCAGTTGTTCAGCTTCACCATGCTGCTGGGCTTTACCACCAATAACCTGGGCATCCTGTGGGTGGCCATGGAGGCGGCGACCTTGACCACGGTGCTGCTGGTCAGCGTGTACCGCACGGCTGCGAGTCTGGAGGCGGCCTGGAAATACTTTATTCTGTGTGGTGTGGGCATTGCACAGGCCCTGTTTGGCACGGTCTTGCTGTACATGGCGGCAGAAAAAGTGCTCGGCCCGGAGGGGGCCACGCTGCTGTGGACCAATCTGGATGCGATCAAAGGCCAGTTGGACCCCTCCATCATCACCCTGGCGTTTGCTTTTCTTTTGATCGGTTATGGCACCAAGGTCGGCATGGTGCCCTTGCACAGCTGGTTGCCCGATGCGCATGCCGAAGGCCCGACGCCGGTCTCGGCTGTGCTGTCGGGTTTGCTGCTCAATGTGGCCATGTATGCCCTGTTGCGCTGCAAAGTGCTGACCGACGGGGCTTTGATGCGGCCCCTGGCGGGCCAGCTCATGATGGGTTTTGGCCTGCTGTCGGTGGTGGTGGCGACCTTCTTCCTGTCACGGCAAAAAGATGTCAAACGCATGTTTTCCTATTCGTCGATCGAGCACATGGGCTTGATCACTTTTGCCTTTGGCATGGGCGGGCCGGTGGCCAACTTTGCCGGTTTGTTGCACATGACGGTGCATTCCCTCATCAAGTCGGCCATCTTCTTTGCGGTGGGGCACGCGACGCAAAAAGCCGGGACGCAGATCATGAGCGAGATTCGCGGTCTGATAAAGGTGAATCCGACCATCGGCTGGGGCTTGATTCTGGGCGTGATGGCGATTCTGGGCATGCCGCCATTTGGCGTGTTTGCCAGCGAGTTTTTGATATTGACCACCGCCATGCGCGAGCAGCCCTGGGCGGCGCCGTTTTTGTTTGTATCGCTCGGTGTGGCCTTTGCCTCCATGATGATCCGGGTGTTGCCGATGGTGTTTGGCGAGACTTCACTTAAACCCCTGCCGCATCCGCCGGCCTTGGTGCCGGTGTTTGTGCACCTGAGTCTGGGCTTGGTGCTGGGTTTGTACATTCCGCCTTACCTCAATACCTGGTACGTCCAGGCCGCGCGGATGTTGGGGGGCTGAGCTGATGAAGATTTCTGGCTTCGATGTCGAGCTGCAATGCGTGCTGGCACCTGTGCCGATCTGGCACGCGCGGGTCACCGTGGATGAGTGGCGCGCCGCCGCTGCGGCCGTGCGCGAGGGGGGCGGGCGCTTGCTGGCGATGTGGGGCGCAGCAGGGCTGGCGGATGAGCCAATGGTGCTTGCCTGCGCCGCTTATGTGGTGCTGGAGGGTTTGATCTGGCTGGAGTTGCCACAGGACGGCGAGCAGCTGACTTATCCTGACCTGCTGCCTTTTTTCCCCGCCGCCGCCAGAATGCAGCGGGCCGCCGCCGACTTGTCGGGTATTCGCACCAAGGGCAGCAAAGACCAGCGTCCGTGGTTGAACCACGGTGCCTGGCCCCTTGACTATTTTCCTCTGCGCCACGCCGGCGACGCGCCGTCATCATTTCCTGAGGAAGTCTTGATCGATTACCCGTTCGTGCGCGTCGAAGGGGATGGCGTGCATGAAATCGCGGTCGGTCCGGTGCACGCCGGCATCATCGAGCCTGGGCATTTTCGCTTTTCGGTGGTTGGTGAGAAAGTGCTGCGCCTGGAGCAGCGCCTGGGCTACACGCACAAGGGTATTGAGCAGCGCATGACCCAGTTGGACCCGCTGCTGGCGTATCGCCTGGCCGGTCGGGTCTCGGGTGACTCAACCGTCGCTTACGCCTGGGGCTATTGCATGGCCTTGGAGTCGGCCAGCGCCTGCGCGGTGCCGCCCCGGGCCTTGTGGATGCGCGCCTTGATGCTGGAGCGCGAGCGCGTTGCCAACCATCTGGGTGATCTGGGGGCCTTGGGCAACGACGCCGCCTTCGCGTTTGGCTTGGCCCAATTTTCGCGTCTGCGCGAAGACTGGCTGCGCTTGTCCAAGGAGATGTTTGGCCACCGTTTGATGATGGACTGCTTGCTGCCCGGCGGTGTGACGCATGACATTCATGGCGCTCATATTGACCAGCTGACCCGGCAATGCGACGCCGTGGAGCGCGAGGTGCGGACCTTGCGTTCAATCTACGAAGAGCATGCTGGTTTGCAGGATCGTTTCATGACCACCGGGCGGGTCACGCCGGCGCTGGCGGCCCAGTTGGGCTTGACCGGTCTGGCCGGGCGGGCCAGTGCGCAGGCGTGGGACTTGCGCTGTGATCATGCGGCTGCACCGTATGACGTATTGCAGGTCAAGATGGCCACGCACAGCAATGGCGATGTGGCAGCCCGAGTGATCGTGCGCTTTGATGAAGTGTTTGAGTCGCTGCGGCTGATCCGGCAAATTCTTGCGGGTCTGCCAGCCGGCCCCTTGCGTCAGGACATTGTTTTGCCCGAGCAGGCCAGCCGCGGGGCGGGCTGGGTGGAGGGCTGGCGGGGCGAGATTTTTGTCGCGCTGGAGCTCAACGGTGCCGGCAGCGATCAGCGCATTCGGCGCTGCCATTTGCATGATCCTTCCTGGCAGAACTGGCCGGTGCTGGAGCACGCCGTCATGGGCAATATCGTGCCCGACTTTCCGCTCATCAACAAGTCGTTCAACCTCAGCTACTCCGGGCACGATTTATGATTTGGAAAATCGTCAAGCAAATTGCCAGGAATGGCATTCGCACCGAGCCCGCGCCCGATATCGGGGCTGCAGTCACAAGTGAGATCAGTCGGATTCAGGCTGAGGTGCTTCAGATCCTGGGTCAGTCCCTGGCCATTCGCCTGGTCGATGCAGGCTCGTGCAATGGTTGCGAGCTTGAAATCAACGCACTGGGCAACCCCTACTACAACATCGAGGGCCTGGGCATCAAGTTTGTCGCCAGCCCACGCCACGCCGACATGCTCTTGGTGACCGGCCCGGTGTCGCGCAACATGGTCACCGCGCTCAAACGCACGTTTGACGCCATTCCTGAGCCCAAGCTGGTGGTGGCGGTGGGTGACTGCGGCTGCGACGGCGGTATTTTTGGCGAGAGTTATGCCAGTTGCGGCCGGGTGTCGAACGTGATTCCGGTTGATTGGGTGATACCGGGTTGCCCGCCGCCACCGATTGAGATATTGCGCGGCATTCTGACGGTGGTGCGCCGGCGCGCCTGAGCGTATTCAGCGGCGCAAGCCGAGCCTCTCCAGGCAGTCTCCCAGGGCGCCCGCACTTCAACTCAAGATCAGGTCTTGTAGGTTCCGCAGGCAATGATCAGGTCAGCGGCCAGTTCAAAATAGGTGGACTTCATCATCGGTTCTTTGGTGACCGGATTGCTCCACTTGTATTCCACCCAGCCTGCGCCTTCGCGTCTGGCAATGCTCATGATGTCCTTGATGAAGAACTTGTCGTCCAGGTCCTTGAAAGTCAGCGCTTCGACGCCCAGCAAGCGCCGGTTGGTGCCATGGCCGACACATTGGCCAGCCACACTGTAAATACTGATGTAGAGATCGCGGTCGATGAATTGTCCTTTGTTCATCTTGTTGACCTCTTCAATGAATGCTTCCCTCCCGCGAGTTGCCATGAATGCCCCCGCTCTGTGCACCATGTCGACCGCTTCATCCGAATTGCCAAATTCGCGCGCCCCGAGATTGAAGATCGGCACCTTTTGCGACAGCGCCACTGCCTGCTCCTGCAAGCCCGCTGCGGTGCGCGAGGCTTCTTCGACCAGTGCCGCATTTTGCTGCGTCATGGTATCGGTGTGAATCACGGCCAGATTGATTTCATCGATGCCGCTGCTCTGCTCCACGCTGGCCGATGCAATTTCACTCATGATGCTGGCGACCCGTTTGATGCTGGTGACAATCTCGTCCATGGTCTTGCCAGCAGCATCGACCAGTTGGTTGCCGGCGTTGACTTTTTCGACCTCGTCGCCGATGAGTGATTTGATTTCCCTGGCGGCGCTGGCCGAGCGCTGCGCCAAGTTGCGTACTTCGGCCGCCACCACCGCAAAACCACGTCCCTGTTCTCCCGCACGCGCTGCTTCCACTGCGGCATTCAAGGCCAGAATATTGGTTTGAAAGGCAATGCCGTCGATGACACCGATGATGTCGCCGATTTTGCGCGAACTGTCGCGGATCGAGCCCATGGTGTTCACCACTTGCCCCACCACGCTTCCGCCTTTGACGGCGAATTCAGTGGCAGTCACCGCCAGTTGGCTGGCCTGCCTGGCATTGTCGGAATTTTGCCGCACCGTCGCCGTCAGCTGTTCCATGGTGGCGGCGGTCTCTTCCAGGGCGCTGGCTTGCGATTCGGTGCGCGAGGACAGGGCGGCATTGTCCGCGGCAATGAGACCCGAGGTGCTGGCGATCGCCATGGTGCCCGCGCGTACGTCGGCGACTATTCTGAACATGCGTGCGCTGGTCTCTTGCAGGGCCAGTTGCAGCTCACCGATGGCCCCTCGCGCATCGGCGTCAAAAGGCTCGCTCAAGTCGCCCGCTGCCATGCGCTTGGCGATGCCGATGGCTTGCTGCAGCGCTGCGGCCATGCTGCGGTTGAGCCACCAACCCAAACCTGCGCCAACACCAAGCGAAACGAATCCGAACAGCAGCACAAATTGGGCTGCACCACTATTAAAGCCACCCATGTTGCTCACGGCGAAGGCAGTCAAGCCGACGATCAGTAGCAGGAGCAGGCCAAAACTGATGACGAGTCGGGCCCTGAAATCAGGTTGGGCGAAGTTCATGCGCTTTTCTCTCCCTATTGCAAACCCAGGCGCCGAGTCGGCGGAAATCTCACTGCGCAGTCCAGCCCCCATCGACCGGCAAGGCCACGCCGGTGATGCCTGCCCCCGCCAGGCCGCACAGAAATACGGCCACATCGCCGATGCGTTCGGGGGGTAGCAGCGTCAGGTTGGGCTGCTTCTCGCTCAGCAGGTCGCGGATGCCCGTCTTGCGGTCGCCGCCGAACTGGGCGGCGCGCGCCTCGATTTGGGGCTGGATGATCGCGGTGTCGGTCCAGCCCGGGCAGATGCAATTGACGGTGATGCCCTGGGCGGCGGTTTCCAGTGCCACGCCCTTGGACAAGCCCACCAGTCCGTGTTTGGCGGCCAGGTAAGCCCCCTTGTTGACCGAGGCCACCAGGCCGTGCACCGAGGCGATGTTGACGATGCGGCCCCAGCCGCGCTCGCGCATGCCCGGCACCGCCGCCTTCATGGTGTGAAAGGCTGCCGACAGGTTGACCGCCAGGATCGCGTCCCAGCGTTCGGCTGGAAAACTCTCGATCGGGCAGGTGTACTGGATGCCTGCGTTGTTGACCAGAATATCGGGCGCGCCCAGCGCCTGCGTGGCGGCGGCCACCAGCCCGGCGGCCTCGTCGGCGAGGGCGAGGTTGGCGCGCACATAGGCGGCGCGCACCCCGCCCATGGCAGCCACTTGGGTCGCGATGGCATGCCCCTGCGCCATCGACTCGATGCCGTGCACAACGACGTTGGCCCCGGCCCGCGCCAGCGCCTGGGCGATGGCCAGGCCAATCCCCTGGGTTGAGCCAGTGATAAGGGCGGTGTGGCCTTTCAGCATTCTTCCTTCTCCTTTTTCAGCAAATCGCGCAGCATGGTTTTGGGCACCTTGCCGTAATTGTTCTTGGGCAGGCTGTCGACGAAGTGGTAATGCTTGGGCCGCTTGAAGCGGGCCATGTGGTCCAGGCACAGAGCGTCCAGCGCCTGCGGGCTCACACC
>Ga0156325_1175_pt1 | contig 26551 bp, 25 predicted proteins | sample RifCSPlowO2_12_FD_107973 | JGI IMG/M metagenome (GOLD analysis project Ga0156325, IMG submission 107973) | Rhodoferax sp. RIFCSPLOWO2_12_FULL_60_11 | reverse complement strand
AGCGGTGCAACTCCGGCTCAATCTGGGGGCGGTCGATGCGTTGGCCGCAGCCCAACAACTGGGTAAAGATGGGGCGACACCGGAGCCTGGGTGGGCCATGCCACGCGTGGTGGATGATGAGCGAAGCCTGGCTGTGAAGCAGTCCAGTCAGGTCAAAAGCGCAGTGACGGGCTCCAGGCGCAACCTGTTGGGCCGCCTGTTCCGCCATAGGTTTGACCAGACCGGCACCCAGCCCGAAGCCAGTGCACCCACCCAGGTGCCTGCAAAAGCGATTCGCGCCGCGGCTTACATGGTGTCGGACCAGCGCGAATTGCTGCAAATTGTGTGCAAGCAAAAGACGGATCGACCGTTTACGGTCGCGTGGCATGAGAGTCTGCCGCTGATGCAGCTCCATCTGCATTCGGGCTGCACCTTGTGCGAGGCGTGCTTTAGGGTCTGCCCCACCGGCGCCATCGGGATCGAGCAAAACCCGAACGATTGGGCGCTGACGTTTCAAACCGACCGTTGCGTGGCCTGCGAGGTTTGCCTGGAGGTGTGCCAGCCGCGCGTGCTGGATGCTCAGGCCTCGTTTGGCGCACGACCGGGGCAGCCGACCATCACGCTGATCAAGCAAGCCATGCAACGCTGTGCGCGCTGTGACCGGCATTTTGTTTCACCCACACCGCAGAAAACCTGCCCAATTTGCAGCGATGACGAAGAAGCGTTTGACGCCATCTTTGGCTCCGACTGACAACCGATCCATTCAATGCCTTCAAGGAGACACCAGACATGCAGTGGGAATTTTCACCCGAAGACGTGGTCAAGGCGCAGGCTGAGTACGGCTTGCTGGACTTTCGCCGCGATCTGGCCGAAGAACTGCGCTCCAACCTCGGGTTCATGGATGAAGCCCAGCAACTGCGCAGCTTCAACCTGGTTTATGACATGTGCTACGCGCTGGCCACCGACAAGAAGTTTGACGACTTTTTGTCCGCCTACGCCTTCGATCCACCGACCTGCCAGTTCCTGACCGAGCTCAAACCCCATATGGCGGACAACGTCGTCATGCTGGGGGCCATTCTGCAGCGCCTGATCATGGATCGGGTGGAAGCCAATATGCCACTGGCACACGCCATTGAAGACGTCGCGCAGTGGCATGCGGGGGTTGTGGTGGGTCAATTGCCGCCTACCAAGCCAACAGCGTGAGTTACTTTGATGTTACTGTGCAGCGCTGTTTGTCACCGCCTCTGTTCACAGCATCGACTCAGACACTGCCGCGCAAACCACAAATGCCACCTCGAGGGCATCTGCTCGGCCGCCCCACCCACCGGCAGAAGCACGGCAATCGAATTGCAGTAAGGCAGGCCGGTGCCGGTTAACATTCACCCATGTTTAGTTACCGCCACGCCTTTCATGCCGGCAACCATGCCGACGTCCTCAAACACACCGTGCTGTTGGCCATATTGCGGTATTTGCTGCAAAAAGACACGGCACTGACCGTTTTTGATACCCACGCCGGGGCCGGTTTGTACCGGCTCGACGGTGAATACGCCGCCACCAGCGGTGAAGCAGGTCAAGGTTTCTTGCGTCTGGTTTCCGCACTAAATACGCCTCCAGCCCCCGTCAGTCAAGCGCAAGCAGCTACAAAAAAAGTAGCTATTTCAAAAATAACAGTCGACACCCTGGCCCCTGCCCTCAAAGACTACCTGGACCTGGTGGCCAGCTTCAACAACAAGGGCAGCCACAAGGTCTATCCCGGCTCGCCGTTCATCATTCAGCGCCTGCTGGGTGAGCGCGACAAGCTGAAGGTTTTCGAGATCCACCCCACCGACGCCAAGACACTGGCCGCCAACATTGCGCAACTCGAAGCCGGTCGCCAGGTGGCCGTGTTACGCGAGGATGGCTTTGAAGGCATCAAGAAATTTCTGCCACCGCCAGCGCGACGGGCTCTCGTGTTGAGTGACCCAAGCTATGAAATTAAAACCGACTACACCCGCGTGGTCGCCATGGTGGCGGATGCCTTGACCCGCTTTGCCACCGGCACCTATGCCGTCTGGTACCCGATCATTCCCCGCCCCGAGGCGCACGACGTGCCGCGCAAGCTCAAGACACTGGCCACCAAGGCCGGCAAGCCCTGGCTGAACGCAACACTGACCGTCAAATCCAGCAAGCTGACATCCGATGAAGAGGGCGAAATCATCCGCCCGGGCCTGCCCGCCAGCGGCATGTTCATCATCAACCCGCCCCACACCTTGAAGGCGGCATTGCAACTGGCTCTACCGCAGTTGGTCGAGCTGCTCGGGCAAGACCAGCACGCCGCCTTCACAGTTGATTCAGGCGGGTGATGCAAGCCCGATTTTTGACCTGCATGTCTTTTGCCCAGCGCTACCGGGCGCGTTTGTCGGTCTGATCCCCATCCAATCACAGCCTGCCAACACGGGCGAGTTGCCGCAACACACTTTCTGCGATCAGCCCTGGCAGCTTGTCCCATGTCTGTGACAGTGCTGTTTTGACGCGCTGCTTGGCAGGACTCGTCAGGCATTGAGGCCAACTCGGCCAGCTTCGCGAACTCGTGGCACCACGGATGTCAAAAGAGGCATCTGCATGTCCCGCTCTGACAGCACGAACCCTTGCTAACAATCTGTTCCATGGGTCGGACTGCCGAAGCAGAACTTACACAAAACTCACATTCAAGGGAGTTTTGCGGCGTTCTCGTAGTCCGAACGGTCTATGGACGAGGGTAATCCCTAGTCCTATTATTGATGCGTCACTTGTCCCATATCAAACCTTTGAAGGAAATACCATGAAAATCAAATCATTGGTTGCCACCGCAGTCATCGCCGTGGCCGGCGTTACCAACAGCTCTGCTGCCACCACCTTGAACCCCGGCGCGTCGTTTGCCAGCACCGTCGCGGGCAACTTCACTGACACCTGGACTTTCAATCTGGGCTCAGCGTCGACCGTCGGCGCCTCCATCTCCAACGTGGCGGTCACACTTGGCTCATTAGCTTACGGCGGGATCACGGGATTCACGGCTTTGTTGAACGGCACAACATTCTTAAATCTATCCTCGCTTAGATCCAACATCGGGCCCGTCTCGGCAACAGCCCAGGTTCTTGCTGGCCGCTCACACGTACCGGCTGGATTGTTCACCCTGAATGTCTCTGGCAACGCCGGAGCGGGTGCTTCTTACGGCGGCAGCATCGGCGCGGTTCCCGTTTCCGCCGTTCCAGAACCCGAGACCTTTGCCATGCTACTGGCTGGATTGGGCTTGATGGGTGCCATTGCACGCCGTCGTAACAAATCAAATATTGAGTGAACTGCGCACACAGGCAATGGCCTGCAAACCGTCCACAGATAGCTTGACAAATATGTTGCCGAAGTACGCCACACCCCATACCGGTGAAACCTTACAAAGGTGGAACCCGTTAAACTTGACCACGCGTTCCGGGTTTCGTGTAAATGCGGCCTGCCGAAATGCAGGCCACCGCCATTCGCGTTCGGGGCCTAACTTCCATCTATCAAATCGCACTCCAATGGCTTTTTTGCCCTCGCTGTCAACCGAAGACCTTCACAACTACCATCGTGTTGTCAAGTATTCGGTCGACGTGCGAAGCCATTTTGATGTGCTCGTATGGCTGCAGGGCGACATGCAGCGCTTTCTGCCGCACGACATCCTGATTGCAGCGTGGGGCAACTTTAATGATGGCGCGGTCCAGTACGACATCATTTCCACCATGGCTGGTGTTCGATCGAAGTCAGCCAACCCCGAGACCATCAAACCACTGTTGCTGCAACTGTTTGCCCGCTGGTCGGAATTTGGCAAGAAACCATTTACCTTCAACGCCGGAGAAGGCGGATTCCTGCTGGAAGACACAGGCGTGAAATGTGCGCTGGGTGAGGCATTGAAAAAAATGCACTGCGCCATAGTGCATGGCATCAACGACGAGCGCGGTAGCCATGACTGTTTGTATGTCGCTTTCAGTACCCGAGAGTGTTTCAGTGAACCCGTGCGCGATGCCATGGCCATGGTGTTGCCCTATATAGACACCGCCTTGCGCCAGGTTTCCCACCTGCCGCACCAGGCACAGCTTCAACCCAACCCGTCGAGTGATCCCGCCCGGCTCCTGACACAGGTCCATGAGCTATCAGACCGTGAATCCGAAGTGCTGTGCTGGGTTGCCCTGGGCAAGACAAACCCTGAAATCGGCAGCATCCTGAGCATCAGTTCGTTTACCGTCAAGAATCACATGCAGCGAGTCTTCAAGAAACTTGACGTCAGCAACCGGGCACAGGCCGTTGGCAAATACAAGGCTTTGATCAATGATGCCTGACATACCTCCGTCACGTAGCGCACATAAATCGCTATTGGATACACAGCCGGTCTGACTGCATCACAGGCATTTAGGGGCAACACGTCGCCGGCAAAAAGCAGGCGATCTGCTGTCAGGTGCTGTACCTGGCGCGCTGGAACGGAAATGCCTGGCGGTCCATCGATCCACCCTGATTTCCACGCCAGTCACCTCAGCATCGGCAGTTCCGCTAAAGCCTTGAAATGTGCTCCTACTGGTCTAAGGCCCGCAGGGAAGGCGCTAGAGGAAGTGCTGATGCATTGTGCGCACGACCGGCCATCTCCTACAAAAATTGCTGGCGGTGGCCTACTTCCTTGACAGGCCACAAACGCTAAAGTCAGTCAAGATAGATCGCCCCCCTATTGGGGACAGTTTTAACACTGGGAATAGTATGAACTCCATAGACAACCCTGAGTTTCGTTTGAATTCCGTAACGATGCGCAGCCCTTTCGCTGTGACCGTTCGGGTGCAACGCGATAGAGAACGCGTCTTCAAGACACTTCAGGTCAGCAACCGCGTGCCGGCATTTTGCAAGCGCAAAACTCTTGTTAACAATGCCTGAGAACCATAGCACCCTATCCGCCGAGGCCCTGACCAAACAGCCGGCCCAAACCTCGCTTGGCAAAGACAGCCTGCTCAGAACGATTGAATCCCTCATCGGCCCGGCAGCGTTCGTTTTTTCCTTGTGGGCCTTGACGTATTACGTAGAAGGTGAAGTCCCTCCGCCCTACCTGATTCTCTCGGTACTGGTGTTTGCCCTCACCTTTCCGTCCCATGCGCGGCTGCAGTCTTCAACAAGTTCTTTGGTGGTCGATATCACCGTGAACTGGATCTGGATTGCAAGCCTGTTGCTTGTCACCGGCTTCACCACCGGCTACATCCGTGAATTTTCTGATCAGGTGCTGATCGCCTGGTTATGCGTAGCCCCGCTGGCCGAACTTGGTACCTGTATTGGGTTGCGTCGCGCCGCGCCGGCGATACTCAAATTGCAAGGACCGAAGCGCCGAGCCATCGTGGTCGGCATGAACGAACAGGGCTTGGCACTTGCCACCAAAATCACTGAGTCGCCCTACTCCAGAATTGAACTCGTCGGCTTTGTGGACAGCCGCAGCCCCCAGCGCCTGGACACCGCCAACCCGTACAAGCTGTTGGACAAACTCGACAAGCTGGCCTACCTGGTCAAGACCAAAGGCATCCAGATCATCTATCTGTCTCTGCCAATGGCGTCGCAGCCGCGAATCCTGCAGGCGCTCGATGAACTCAAAGATACCACCGCGTCAATCTATTTTGTGCCGGATATGTTCGTCACCGACCTGATTCAGGGCAAGCCCGGCTCGGTCTGCGGCATGCCCGTCATCTCCGTTTGCGAATCACCCTTCAAAGCCGCCAATGGCGTTATCAAGCGACTCAGCGACGTATTCTTTTCGCTGCTGATTCTGATCATGATCTCGCCCGTGCTGCTGGCGATTGCGGTGGCAATCAAGCGCGGCTCGCCCGGCCCCATCATCTTCAAGCAACGCCGTTACGGGCTGGATGGCGAAGAAATCCTGGTCTACAAATTCCGCTCGATGAGCGTCACCGAAGACGGTGGCGCCATCAGGCAAGCGCAAAGAAATGACCCGCGCATTACCTCACTGGGTGCTTTTTTACGCCGGACCTCGCTTGATGAACTCCCCCAGTTCGTCAACGTACTACAGGGTCGCATGAGCATCGTGGGCCCCCGCCCGCACGCCGTCGCCCACAACGAGCTTTATCGGAAACTCATCAAGGGCTACATGGTGCGCCACAAAGTCAAGCCCGGCATCACCGGCTGGGCCCAGGTCAATGGCTTTCGGGGTGAAACCGATACGCTGGACAAAATGCAGGGGCGCATCGACTATGACCTGGATTACCTGCGCCACTGGTCGCTGCGGATGGACATTCACATTATTCTCAAAACCATCCGCCTGGTCGCCAATGACCAGAAGGCTTACTGATCATGCTGATTCACCACCGTTACTGGCTAGCGCCATCTACCCTGCTGCTTTTATGGAGCGCCGCGCCTGCCTGGGCGCAAAAAGACGAGCCTGTATTCCAGCTTAATGCCGGATATTCGCTGCTGACCGACAGCAATCCGCGTCGCGTGCCAGCCGGTACTGAAGACCAAATTGGCACCACGACGCTGGGTTTCAATTTCAGCACCCGGCAAAGCCTGCAACAGTTCGAGCTGGACTTGAACCTGATCGATTACAAATACCAAAACTTCGACCACCTCAACTTCACCGCGCGCAATTACAACGCCGCCTGGCGCTGGGCACTCACCCCCCGCATGCATGGCAACCTCACCAGCGATCGCAGGGAATCGCTCAACAGCTACTTCATCAACACCGATCAAAAAGATTCACCCGAAAGTAGCACGGAAGTTCCGGGCGTCCTGCGCACCAACACCAACACCCGTTTTGACGGTGTGTACGAACTCGACGGCGTCTGGCGTGTGCTGGGCGGCGTGTCGACATCGAAATTGACTTCGGACCAAACCGACTCCACGGCCCCGGTAAGCGGAACCGACGCCGAGGTCAACTCTGCCGACATGGGCCTGCGCTACGCGTTTACATCCGGCAATGCCCTGACCTACACCGCCAGGACTTCCCACGGCAACTACCTTAACGACGGTACATTTAACGAGAGCTTCAGCCAGCGCGACAACGAACTGCGCCTGCACTGGATCCTCACCGGCAACACCACGGCCGACATCAGCGCGGCCCACATCAGCCGCACCCATCCAGACGCTCGGCTCGACTACAGCGGCCTGAACACCGGCGTCAAACTCAACTGGAACATCACGGGAAAGACCGCGCTGGCTGCCGGCTGGATGCGCGAGCTGACGAGCGATCGACATGACGCCGGCGCCGACAGCTACAACTACAACTCCACCCACGTCCGGACCAACCGTTTTTCCCTCGGCCCGGTCTGGAAAGCCAGTGCCAAGACGGTGGTACGCCTGAACTACGAAGTGGCACAGCGCGACTACCAGGGCTCACCGACTGGGTTGGACGCCGCAACCCAGCGTAGCGACACACTGCGCAATATCTCTCTCGCAGTGGCCTGGCAGCCTTACAAACACGTCACGCTCGGCGCCTCACTGCAAAAGGCAACCCGGACCTCCAACGTGGTCAATCTTGACTACGGCAGCAACATGGCCACGGTCTCCGCCCAGTTCAGCTATTGATCTCCAAACATCATGACCTTATCAAAATCCCGTTTCGCCCTTTCTCTCTTGTCGGCCGCGCTCGTACTCGGCCTGTCCGCCTGCGGCAACAAAGACGGCAAAAACGTTGCTACCCAGGTGGTGGCCAAAGTCGGCTCTGAAGAGATCTCGGTGCACCAGATCAACCAGGTGCTCAGCCGCACGTTCACCGAAGGCACCGCACCAGACGCCGCACAGGCCATGAGTCGCGTCGTGCTTGAAAAACTGATCGACCAGCAAATTGCCGTTGACCAGGCTATCGAGAACAAACTCCACCGCACGCCCGAGGTGTTGTCGCAGATTGAAGCCGCCCGTCGGGAAATTCTGACCCGTGCCTACATGCAAAAAATTGCCAGTGCCTTACCCAAACCCTCCGCGGAAGACGCCAAGACCTATTTTGCCGAGCACCCCCAGCTATTTTCGCAGCGGCGCATTTTCAACGTGCAGGAAATCGTCGCGCCCAAGGCGGCGGGCACAGCCGAGCAACTGCGCCGCTTTGCCGCGACCAGCAAACCCATTGACGAAGCCGCAGCCTGGCTCAAGAGCAAGAACATCAAGTTTGCTGCTGGCAGCGCCACACGCGCCGCCGAGGAAATTCCGCTGGAGCTGCTGGCACAAGTCAGTGCCCTCAAAGACGGCCAAAGCACCGTGCTTGAAGCGCCCGAGTCGATCACGTTGCTCCATGTGATTTCCTCACAGCGGGTATCCGTTGACGAGGCCACCGCGCTGCCGCGCATCGAGCAGTTTTTGGGCAACCAACGCGCCAGTGAGGCGGTGGCTGCCAATATCAGGAAGCTGCGGACCGACACCAAAATCACCTACATGGGCGACTTTGCCAAATCCGAGGGCGCAGCACCTACAACTGTTCTAGCCACGACAAGTCAGGCTGAAGCCACAGACGACAAAGCAAGAACGGCGATCGAAAAGGGTGTGGCCGCTTTCAAGTAAGGCCCTCACCTTCCACACACATTTCACTATTTAACCGGGACCCATCACCATGACACAGCGCCACCTTGGCTTGCCAACGCTTCGAATTTCACAACTCCTGGCGGCCACCAGTCTGGTCTTTGCGGGCCTGACCGGCCATGCACAGACCACCGCCCCGGTGCAAGCCCCATCCCAGGCCCAGCCCGATTACCCGCTGGGTGCTGGCGACTCCATTCGGGTTCAGGTGTTTCAAAACCCCGACCTCACCATTGAAACCCGCGTTTCTGAAAACGGATCCATCACCTACCCGATGATCGGCGCTGTAGATTTGGGTGGCCTGTCGATTGCCGCAGCCGGCAAGAAAATTGCGGATGCCCTGCAAAAAGGCGGCTTTATCCAGAAACCTCAGGTCAACATCGTGCTCTTGCAGATTCGTGGCAACCAGGTGGCCGTGCTGGGCCAGGTCAACCGCCCTGGCCGGTTTCCGCTTGAAACCGCCAATACCCGCCTGAGCGACATGTTGGCCAACGCAGGTGGCGCCACTGCAGCTGGTGCCGACATCGCCGTCGTGGCCGGCGTACGCAATGGCCAGCCGTTTCGCAAGCAGATCGACATTCCATCCCTCTTTTTGGCCGAAAAGCAGCAAGACAACATCGTCCTGCAAGGCGGCGACAGCATCTATGTCGACCGCGCGCCCATGTTCTATATCTATGGTGAAGCCCAACATCCCGGCTCGTTCCGCATCGATCGCAGCATGACCGTCATGCAAGCCCTGGCGCAAGGCGGCGGCCCCACCACACGCGGCAGCGAGAAACGCCTGCGCCTGCACCGCAAAGCGGCCGATGGCAGCGTCCGGCAAATCGAGCCCAAGCTGACCGACCCCGTGCTGCCCAACGACGTCATTTACGTCAAAGAAAGCATCTTCTGAGCCGAACACTGCCCTGAACATCACAACCATGACATTTCAACAACTTCTGATCATCCTGCGCGCCCGCTACAAGGCAGCGCTGATCACTCTGCTGGTGACCGTTGCCGCCACAGTCATCATCAGCTTGCTGCTGCCCAGCCAGTACACCGCCACCACCGCTGTGGTGGTGGATGTCAAATCGCCGGACCAGATGGGCGGCCTCCTGCCGCAGGGCATGGTGGCTCCAGGCTACATGGCCACGCAAATGGACATTGTGAACAGCGACCGCGTGACCAAGACCGTGGTCAAGCTGCTGCGCATGGAAGAAAGCGCGGCCATTCGCCAGCAGTGGCAAGAGGCCACGCAAGGTAGAGGCCAGCTGGTCGACTGGCTTGCCTCACTTTTGCAAAGAGGCCTGGAAGTCAAGCCCTCGCGTGAAAGCAACGTCATCAGCATCAACTACACCGGCACCGACCCCGACTTTGCCGCCGCCGTAGCCAACGCCTTTGCCCAGGCCTACATCAACGTCAACCTTGACTTGCGCGTGGGCCCGGCCCGGCAGTACGCCACATTTTTTGAAGAACAAACCAAGACCGCTCGCGAAAAATTGGAACAAGCCCAGTTGGCCCTTTCCAGCTACCAACAGAAAAGTGGCATTACCGCCACCGACGAGCGGCTCGACTTTGAAACCGCCAAGCTCAATGAGACCTCCAGCCAGCTCACCGTCGTGCAGGGCCAAACCACCGACAGTCAAAGTAAACGCGAACATGCCAAGACCGACACGGTGGCCGAGGTCATGCAAAGCCCGCTGATCAACGGCCTGAAAGCCGACATCGCCCGGCTTGAAGCCAAGCTGGCCGAGAGCAACATCAATCTCGGCAAGAACCACCCCCAAACCCAGCGTACCGAGGGCGAGCTGACCACTCTCAAAGCCCAGCTTGATTCCGAGACCCGCAAAATCACCAGTTCGATAGAAACCACCTACCAGGTCAGCAAACAGCGTGAGCGGCAACTGCAAGGCTCAGTGGGCGCCCAAAAGGCCCGCGTGCTGGTGCTGAACAAACAACGCGATGAACTCAACGTGTTGCGCCGTGATATTGAGTCGGCCCAACGCGCCTTTGAGCTGGTGAGCCAGCGCGCCACACAAACCAACATCGAGAGTCAAACCAACCAAACCAACATTGCGGTGCTTACCGCCGCGTCTGCACCGACCGCCCCGTCCAAGCCCCGTGTGCTGCTGAACATACTGGCCTCCATCTTTTTAGGCACCCTGCTGGGCCTGGGCCTGGCACTGATGCTGGAGTTAAGCAATCGCCGCGTGCGCTCGGCACAAGACCTGGCTGACGCACTCAACCTAACCGTGCTGGGCTCGGTTAGCTCAGCAGCCGGCTTGCTCAGGCATGCCTCCATCGGATTTCGCGCATGAACACAGTCACCTCACTTTATCCACACCTCATCACACCCGCCGGCGCAGCGAGGTCCATTGGAGAAATTCTGGTGGCCAGCGGCCGGCTGAGCGCCGAAGATGCAACACGCATCGTGCAACATCAGAAGGTCAACAAGCTTCAGTTTGGCGATGCTGCCCTGGCCCTGAAGGTGCTCACCAAAGACGATATCGACTTTGCCTTGAGCAAACAGTTCGACTACGCCTACCTGACCGAGCTGGACCCCGGCCTCAGCCCCGCGCTTGTGGCAGCCTACAAACCGTTTAGCCGCGTGGGTGAAGACCTGCGCGCGCTGCGCAGCCAGCTCGTGCTTCGCTGGTTCAACGGCAACCCCATGCACAAAGTGCTTGCGGTGGTGAGCCCTGGTGCCAGTGAGGGCCGCAGCTTTATTGCCGCCAACCTGGCTATCGTTTTTGCGCAACTGGGCGAACGCACCTTGCTCATCGACGGCGACTTGCGCGCGCCGCCTGCGGGGGGTCAACAGGCCTTGTTCAAGCTGGAAAAAAATGCAGGTTTGTCGAGCATATTGGCCGGCCGCGCCGGGCGGGAAGCCGTTCAACCGGTGCCTGGTTTACCTGGCCTGGCTGTGCTGTCTGCAGGCGCTGTGCCACCCAACCCCCAGGAATTATTGAGTCGCCCCCACTTTGGCCAACTGCTGATCACAGCCAGAGAGCAGTTCGACGTCATCATCATTGACACCCCAGCGGGAAACGCCTACGCCGACGCAGAAATTATTGCCTCCCGCGCAGGCGCTGCGCTCATGGTGGCACGCAAAAACAGAAGTCATCTGAAAAACACCGCCATGCTGGCCCGCCGCCTGCAGGACAGTGGCGTCGCTCTGATGGGCTCAGTGCTTAACGATGCCTAGTCAAACCGCGCCGTCCGGGCGCGCCGCGTTGCTGGCCTGGCTGCCCATCATTCTCGGGCTGGCCGTGTTGTATGTGCCCAGTCTGCTTGATTTGTTCAAGGGCATCTGGAGCCAGGACGACCAAATGCATGGCCCCGTCGTGCTGGGCATCTCGCTGTGGCTGCTTTATCGCAACTGGTCTGCCATGGAGCGGGCGGCCGCCGGTCAGGCCACCAGTTCAACGGGCTGGTCTTTCTTTGTCTTGGGTCTGCTTCTGTATGCGTTGGGTCGCTCGCAAGATATCTTGTTGTTTGAGATTGGCTCAGTGATCTGGTTACTCACTGGCTTGCTGTTGCTGCTGCGGGGAACCGCCGCGTTGAAGGCGCAATGGTTTGCCCTGTTTTTTATGCTGTTTATGGTGCCGCTGCCGGGCGCGGTGGTCGATACCGTGACGCTGCCCATGAAGTTGGCTGTGTCATACGCCGCCGAGAATGTGCTGTTCTGGGCCGGCTACCCAATTGGCCGCAATGGCGTCATTTTGCAGATTGGCCAATACATGCTGCTCGTGGCCGACGCGTGCGCCGGGCTACACACACTTCTGACGCTGGAAGCCCTTGGCCTGCTTTATCTCAATATCGTGCGGCGCGACTCGCTGTTCAGAAACGTCGGCCTGGCGCTTTTGATTGTGCCAATATCGTTTGCAGCCAACGTCATCCGGGTCATGGCGCTAAGTCTGATTACATACCACTTTGGCGATGCAGCGGGCCAGGGCTTTCTACATGGGTTTGCTGGCATGGCCCTATTCTTGAGTGCGCTGTTATTAATCATGGGCTTTGATTCATTTTTACAGCTGCTTGAAGCCTGGCAGGTCCGCCGTCAAATCAAACCCTATTCGCCATGAATGGAAAATTTGCACTTCGGCGTCAGCTAATTTTATTGAGCCTCATACTGATTGCAGCATTGATGGCATGGTGGATGCGCCCCAGAATACTTATTGCCGAACTGCGTCCTTCGCCGAAGCTGGAACAAATAATACCGTTGCAGTTTGGCCAATGGAAACTGCTGCCCCAACAAGCGGGACGCATCATAAATCCACAAACCGTTGAAATACTGAACAAGCTCTACAGTCAAACACTTTCTCGTAGCTACGTGAATGACCAAGGGCATGTCGTCATGCTGTCTATTGCATACAGTTCCAATCAAAGTGACTCATTCGCACTTCACTATCCAGAAGCCTGTTATCCCGCTCAGGGCTTTGAAATGAAGTCACTCGGCAAAGAGGAGTTAAACATTAACAACAGCTCCTTGCCGGTCCAGAAACTGCTGGCCAAATCCAGCGATCGGATCGAACCCATCATCTATTGGACGACACTGGGCAATATGCCCGTGCGACGTGGCATCGACACAAAACTTCTCAGCCTGCAATATGGTTTCAAAGGTCAAATTCCTGACGGACTTCTATTTCGGGTTTCCTCAATTACTGCGAATCCAGAACAAGGCTATGAGACTCAAAGAGGCTTTGTCAGCGACCTGATTCAGGCCATTCCGGCCAATGATCGTGATTTTTTTACCGGCAAAAAACCATCTGTTTTTCTGCCAACTCAAAGCAAATGATCCTAGAAAAAAATAGACTGAGCCAGTCTCTCGTGCAGCCCCATGCTGCAGGGGCTGGCGCGAGCAGAGAGAATGTTTTCTTTCATCTTTTCAAGGCAAGCTGGTTACTGGCGCTCCTGTTGCTCCTACTCAATCTTGGCACGGTAGCTGGCCTGGGCAACATCAATGCCCTGGAAAAATCGCTGTTTATGGTTGCAGGACTGATTTACCTCGCAAACAAACCCTTGAACTGGGGCCCAACCATCAGCGCGCTGATCATCTTGTTGACCATTTTTATTTGCGCATTTTTTACCAGATTTTTTTCCTTCTCCTGGGGGCGCACCGCCTCAGCGGTGACAGCTCTATTCGCTCTGGTTCCCTTCTTTTTGGCGCGGCCAAGCGAGCGCGAGCGTAATTTGGCACTGAAAAGCCTTGCCCTTGTTCCATTTGTTCTCGTACTTTATGGGGTGGCGCTTTGGATGGCAACTGGAAACCCCATTATTTTCCGCGACCATACCGGTGCACAGCGCCTGGGGGGCGCGCTGCATCCCGCCTTTCTGGCGGCAGCGAGTTATGCAGGAGCCCTGAGCAGTGCTTTCTTATATTCTCAGCACAGGTCTTTTCGCTATCTCTTTTTTTGCGCAGCCAGCATCGTGATCTGTCTCTTGTCGGGCACAAGAATGCCATCCGTTTGCGCGGTCGCAAGTTGTGCGCTGGTCATCGTCGGCGCAACGCGGGGCGGAGCCTCTCGCGTCGGCATTATTGGACTGGGCTTGGCGGCGGCCGTGATTTTCCTGATGACGTTTGGCGATCAGATCCTGGTGAGATTCATGTCGGGATCGACCAGTGGGCGTGAGGATATGTGGGCCGTACTTAACGAGTGGGTCGTTCGTTACCCCTTGGTTGGCGTGGGTTTCGGTCACCATGGCTTGCTGATACCCGAGTCGATCACCAAGCTGACCCGCACTTCAGCGGCTCACAACGAATACCTGCGCTCCCTGGTTGAACTCGGTTATCTGGGTGCCCCTGTTTTTCTTGCCGGTCTTTTTCTGCTCTTCGTGCAATCGTCCGCAAACTCCTTCTCAAAAATCACTTTCCAGACGCTGGCGCTTGTATTACTTGTATTTATCTACGCGTCGACCGACAACGTCTTCTTTCTCAGTTACAGCTTATTGATTGCGCTTGTGATCTCCTGGGCTCCCCCGGCCCCCATGCCATCACACGGACAGTCGGCCGCCAAGCCATGAGCACACCATTGCAGTTACAGCCCCATGCAAGGATTGCGCTGATCGAGGCGGTGAAGGGCTTAGGCATCATTCTTGTGGTCGCGGCGCACCTGGTCAAGTTTGGCACCCCCGGTGTGCCGGACTGGTACACCATTTTCAAGTTCAAGGTTTACCTCTTCCACATGCCGCTATTGATGTTCATGAGCGGTTATGTCTTTCGCCATGCCAATCACCACACGCGCGCGTTGACCGATTTTTCCGGTTTCGCCGGTCGACGCGCCAACCGCTTGTTGGTGCCTTTCCTCTTTCTCGGTGTCATCACCATCGTTGGCAAATGGTTCTCCGCCATGTGGTTCCCGATAGACGAGGCGCCATCGAGCCTGGTTGCGGGCCTGGCGTCGATTTTCATCAACACGGAGTCCAGTCCGGTCCTGACGATTTGGTATCTTTTTGTACTGCTTGTGTATTGCCTGGTGACGCCTGCACTCTTTGTTCTGTTCCGAAGAAGTTGGACCTGGCTAGGACTGTTTGCATTGGCCATCTACTTCATTCGCCTGGACGACATCCTGTACGCCAACCGCATTGTTCAGTATTACGTATTCTTTGTTGCCGGATGCATCGCCGCAGACCGGGAGTTCCTGCAACGCTTTTCGGGATCGCGGTTGAGATTTGCAGCGATGGCCGGGTTCATGCTCTTGTTGCTGGCCCCCTGGAATCGTGACTACGGCCTGTTGGCATGCGGACTCGTCTCCTGCTTGGCAGTGCCCGCTTTTGTCGACGTTCTGCCTGAGCGCGCGAGCACCATCCTGGCGTATTTTGGTCGCCTCTCAATGACGATTTATCTGTTCAATGTGATCTTCATTGGCATGGCAAAAGTGGCCTACCCCATGCTTGTTCCATCCTCCTATCAATTCTTCGGACTCCTGTTGATCATGACCTTTGTCGCGGGACTATTCGGCCCGATTCTTCTGAAAAAAACGGTTGACCTGGTCCCCGCTCTGAACAAAACCATTGGAAAGTACCTCAGCTGATATGGCACTACGTCTCGCACATCTTTCATCGTTGCGAACAATGATCATCACGGTCGTTCGGCTGATCTATGTTCGCTTGTTCAAGATGGATTTGCACCCCACCTGCAATTTCTCCTTGTCGGCGAAGTTCGACAAGACCAACCCACGCGGCGTGCACGTCGGGGAATACAGCTACGTGGCGTTTGACGCCGCCATCCTGACCCATGACCTGACGCGGGGCCTGCGCGTGCACACGCGAATTGGCAAGAACTGCTTTGTCGGTGCACGCAGCATCGTCCTGCCCGGGGTGCTGGTCGGCGACGGCTCCATCATTGGCGCCGGCTCTGTCGTGGTGCGGGATGTGCCAGCCCATTGCATCGTGGCGGGCAACCCCGCCAAGGTCGTGCGCGAGGGCATTGCAACCGGCCGCTATGGCCGCCTGAGCGACGCCGATGAGACCCAAACCCGACAGTCGCGCGAAAACAACCTGGATTGATTCAAATGCAAAGCACCGCCCTTACACCCCCAACGCTTGACGCCCTGCTGCTGACAACCTGTGATATGCAGGGCGGCCGTACCGATGAATTGCTGCGCTTGCTCGACAGCATCAGCCAGCAAGTGCAGGTAGATGGTGTCCGTGTCGTTCACTACGTCTTGCTGCAACGCGCAGATCCGCAGGCACCCGCGCTCGCTACCGACTGGGTTCAGCACGACCTTCGTTTTCTGAGTCTGCCGGGCCGTGTTTCCCTCTCGCGCGCGCGCAACCTCATGCTGCATCAGGTCGAGCTGGATGGCGTGTTGAGCAGCGCACGTTGGCTTGCATTCCCGGACGACGATGCCTGGTACCCGCCAGGCTTTATTCGACGCATAACCACGCTTTTCTTGAGCGCGCCTCATGTGGGTATGGCCACCTGCCAATACGCATCAACACCGACAGCCGTTGCCACCACGCCCAACTCGGGTGCGTTTGAAGTCCTCACCAGCAGCGCCGAATTTGTGCGGACCGTGTCGTCCAACACGCTGTTCCTGCGGGCCGACATCGCCAGGTCAGTTGGCTTTTTCGATGAACGCCTGGGTGTGGGCGCCCCCATCAACGGGGGTGAGGATCTCGATTTTGCGTTGCGCGCGTTCACCCTCAACACGGGGAAAACACTCATCAGCCGCCTGCCACTGGTCGGGCACCGGGACCGGCAGGTCTGGATTCGTTCCACCTATTTTGGCGGTGGCCTGTTTGCCTTGGCGCGGGCGGCCCGGGGCGACACTCGGCTGTGGTGGCCCTTTGTCAGGAAGATGTTGGTTGGCATTTTTCTGTTTGCCAAGGGCGAGTTGAAGCCGCCCCAGTTGATGGCCAGTATTCGGTGTGCCTTGAAAGGTTTCGCCCACCGGACACCGCTGGTTGAAGAGATCACGGCACCTTGATGCTGCGCCGTACGCTTGTGCTCGCAGGTCTGGTGGCGGCAGCCTTTGCCTTGTGGATTTCCATATTCGCAGGCAAGCCGCACACAGATTTGACGAGCGGAGTCAGCCTGACTATCGAATCAATCCCCATCGACACACTTGACCGGTTCGCCTTCTTCAAACATGCTGAACTTGCGCCGCAACTTCGTTTCGAGCATGGAATCACACTGAAAACCGGGTTTGAGGCTTTCGGCGGACTGTCTGCGCTGCACCTGTCCAAAGACCGTGCCGCTCTGCTGGCCATCACCGACACCGGACATTGGCTGCGTGCCACGCCCGTTTGGCGGGATGGCCAACTGGTGGCGCTGGAACAGGCCGTGATGGCACCGGTGCAAGCCGCTGGGGGACGCTCCTTGCAATCCAGCGGGCATGGTGACATCGAGGCGATGGCGTTCGGACAAAACGGCGCTTACCTGGCTGACGAAAGCTATGGCTCAACGGTTTTCTTTGCCCCCCATGTGCCGGGCTCGCTCGCGGCGCCTGCTCAACCGTTCAAGCGGCGCGCGGCCTTGAAGAAATTACCCACAGGCCGCGGCATAGAGGCGCTGGCTTATATGGAGCGGGACGGTCTTGCGCCACAGTTGCTGGCGATTGCTGAACGCAATCCGGAGTCAGGCACTGGTTTCATCCCCGCCTGGCTGCTTCCAGCCACACCGGACAGCGCTGATCTGCAGGCGCTGCGGTATGAACCCACACCAGGATTCGACGTCTCCGATGCCACATTTTCAAAGAGCTGCGGGCTTTTTGTCCTGGAGCGAAAACTCAATTGGCTTGGCTTTTTTGAAATGCGTTTGAAATTGATTCCATCAAGCAGCATCAAGGCGGGAAGCAGCCTGAAAGGCCTGACTCTTTTGGCGACCGATTCATGGACCAGTCACGTTGACAACATGGAAGGTGTTTCCGTCATCGATTCGCCCGATGGCTCATGCGAGATTTTCATGCTGTCTGACGACAACTATTTACCCATCCAGTCAACGAATCTGCTCCAGTTCAGACTCTCCAAAATTGACAGTGACTATTTCCAATCAAATGAATAATCACAAAGCAAGTGCCAAGAAGATTCTCCTGGTCGTTGAAGAGCTACCGTGCCAGGGTCACAACGGTTATTCAACCTACAACCGCGCGTTTCTGGACTATTTTCTGGCGGCCGGGATGCAAGTTCATCTCTGTATCACCGGACCACGCCTGCCCGGCCTGGTTTTCAAGCCGGCCCATCAATTGGGCTCGAACCAGCCCGTCTTTCACTACCTGCACGCATTTGCGCTGGGAGGCTTGCGGATTCCTTCAACACGCGCCGCCATGGTGCGCGCCGTTCATGCAAGTCTGCCCACCGCGCTGCGTACCTGGCTGCAAAGCATGGTGTCACTCTGGCCATCGCGCAAGCGCCAGGCGGCGGCGAAAGCGGCGGTCATCGGCCGCCGACTTGATCTAGCGGAGTCCCTGTCTGTCGCCAGCCTGGTTGATTCGTTGGCACCCGACTGGGTTTTCGTGGACACCCTATTCCGGGCTGGCTTCATTCCATTCCTGCGCTCATCGCCCATGCTGGCCTTGATTGCCCACGATGTTTTTCACCAGCGTTGCCAGTCCATCGCCGCCCAGGACACTCCGGTCAGACCGTGGGTGAGCGCGCAAGATGAAGCTGCAGTATTGAGTCAATTTGACCGCGTCATTGCCATCAGCGACGAGGACGCCGCACTGCTGCGGTCGCTGGCGCCGGCTGCGGCCATTTCAACGCTGATGTCGCCGCTGGACGTCGTTGTGACCGGCGCACGCTCGGAGAGTCCTGGCATGCGTGTGCTCTACCTTGGCAGCCGCGCACACCACAATGTGCAGGGTCTGCAGTGGTTTCTGGAGCACGTCTGGCCCCAGGTCCTGACCATCGTTCCCGATGCGGTACTGGATGTGGCGGGGTCGATCTGCGACGGCCTGCAAGCTCGCCCGAACGTCGTGCTTCATGGGCGTGTTGACAGCATTGCGGCCATTGCGCGCAACACCCGCTTTGCCATTAACCCGGTCCTGGCCGGCAGCGGGCTGAAAATAAAAATGCTGGACTATTTCGCGCACAGTCTGCCTTGCATCACCACCGAGGTCGGGGCCACTGGGTTTCCCCGCGTCTCACCCTCCGCGATCCGCATCGGCAGCGACGCCGAGACTTATGCGACCGCGGTGATTGAATGGCTTCAAAACGACGAAGTGCTGCAAGGGGCACGCGCACTGCTTCCAGACTATGTGACTTACTTTTCCCGCGCCAATTTCGATTGTCAAATGGCATCGCTGCTGCGACACGACGCCACCGGCTCGCTGAGTATTCAAAATGCCAAATAATTTGAGCTCAAAGGTATCGTCAGGACTGCTGTGGTCAGCCGTGCGGAGCTGGGGCAGCCGACTGTCCTCATTGGCTGTCTTTCTGGTACTTTCCCGCCTGCTGACACCGTATGAATTCGGTCTGTTTGCTGCCGCAACCGTCATATTCCTGTTTTTTGAACTCTTTGTGGATCAGGGTCTGAGTGACGCCCTGATTCAAACCAATGAACTGAACAATGAATTGATCAATGCCGTGTTCTGGCTCAACATCGGCTTTTCGTTTGTTGTCTTCCTTGTTGTCTATTTTTCCGCGCCCTTTCTGGCGCAGCAGATGAAAATGCCGGATTTGATGCCAATAATCCGGATTGGCTCGCTTTCGATACTGATAAATTCAACCGCGCTGTGCCAGCAAGCACTTTATCGGCGCGAGTTCAAATACAAAATGCTCGCCGTTCGCAGCCTGATAGCCTCGCTGATAAGCGGTGTCTTCGGAGTTGCTTTCGCATTTTATGGGTTTGGAACCTATAGCCTGGTCATTCAATTTTTGATATTGTGCACAATTAACGCGGCCTTTGTCTGGCGCTACCCTGTCTGGCGCCCTACCTTCAGCCTCAATATAAAACCGGCGTTCAAATTACTTGGCTTCAGCATCAATGTATTTCTGACCAAGTTGCTGGACTTTGTTTCTCAAAAATCAATCGATGTTTTTATTGGTTACGCCTTGGGCGCGGTAAGTCTGGGCTTCTATTCGGTTGGCGCGCGACTGTATCTGATATTAATGCAGATGTTGAGCTCTGTCGTCCTGGATGTTGCCCTATCCGGATTTTCAAGGCTTTCATCACAGATCGACAAATTGGGTCAGGCCTACCTCAACGCATTGAAGATTTCGAGTGCCATCGCCTTTCCTGTCTTTATTTTTCTCTCCGCAACGGCAAGCCTCATCATTCCAATACTGTTCGGCAGCAAATGGTCAGAGAGCTCCCATGTCTTCAGTGCCCTCTCCTTGCTGGGAGCGGTTCAGGTTCTCCAGTTTTACAACGGGTCTTGCCTGAATGCACTGGGCAAAAGCAATCTCACGTTGATAACCGTCTTTTTCAAAATATTGTTCGCCTTTATTTCCCTGTTCATTTTTTCCGCCTCCGGATTGAACATTCTGATCGTTGCCTTCGTCATCGGTCAATTATTGGCAAGCCCCATCAGTTTTTATTTTGGATTGTCCAGGCTGAAACTGAAGCCGCTGCTGGTAGCGAAGACGATATTTCCATTCATGGTGGCATCCGCACTCATGTGGCTGGGATGCTATTTTATCGTCAGTCACTTTGAGACCCTTCCCAAAGCCGCGACTCTGGCGCTCACCGTGGCGGCGTCTTGTGTCATCTACTTCGCCACCCTCTTTATCCTGTTCAATAAAGACTTTCGCTATTTATTGTCGCTATTCAAAAATAAGTTTAAGGTCGCTTGATATGCAAAAACTCCCCTTGAAATCCAGACTGCGCGAATATATTCGCCTTCCATTGCTGATGAGAGAATGGAAGAAGGTCGCTGATGGGATTGGAGTCAAACCCAGCCTCCCGTCGAGTTCCATGAAGAGATTCCTGATCATCCCTTGTGATCAAAAAACAGTCATTGGCTCCCGGGGTGACGAAGCCATGATGATTGCCATGATTCAATCCATCCGGGCGAAGAACTCTGATGCCATCATCAGCCTGCTGACTTATGCAGACTTCGAGCATCCTGTTTTGCTGGAATACGACATTGGCGTTATTCCAAAATGGGCCAACCCGACATGGTCACTGAAAAAAATACTGGAGGTCTGTTCTGATTTTGATTCGGTCATGATTGTCGGCGCCGACACCATGGATGGTCATTACTCCCTCCTGAACTCATCCAGGCTATGGGTCGTTGCGGATTCAGTGGCCAGACTCGGGAAAAACTCGACCATATTGGGTTTTTCATTCAATTCGAAGCCCGACCCGAAAATCATCAATGTCATCAAGAAGATATCTTCCAGAGTGAACATATTATTGCGTGACCCGGTTTCGCATGCCCGTTTTGAAAAAGCGACTGGCCGACAGGCACGATGTGCCGCCGATGCCGCATTTCAGCTGCATGAATCAGAAGCCATCCCTCAAATGAATGATTTGCTGCACTGGATTGATACGAGGCGAACGGGTAACTCGAAAATAGTTGGATTCAATGTCCATCCCATGCTGTTTGACATGTCTGATCCGGCTGTCAAAGAAAAGTTTGTCCAGGACTGCTCCCGAGCCTTGCTTCATGCCATGGGCGAACTTCCCATTTCAGTGCTGCTGATTTCCCATGATTTCAGGGGTTCAAATGAGGCCGACCTGGGATTGCTGGAGAGCATCTACACCAATCTGAAGAACGACGCCGGCGATAGAGTTTATCTGGACCGCCATCCCTACAGTGCAACTGAGCTGAAATTCATAGCCGGGAATATGGATGCCGTTTTTTCGGCACGAATGCATCTTTGCATCGCCACACTGGGCATGAAAAAACCGGTTGGCGTGTTGACCTACCAGGGGAAATTCGAAGGCTTGTTCAGTTATTTCAAATTGCCCGGCGAATTGATGCTTGACCCCAAGTCAACGAGCTTGGAGGACGATATATTTCTGGCTCTTTCATTCTTGGTTAACAACCTGACTCAGTTGACAAGCGCGGTCAATGAGTCTTGGGCCGGCGTCAAAAAGCTGTCAGCACTCAACACGCTGGCCGCAACCGGGATTCCCCTTGAATAGCATTGTCATCATCGCCAATGAATTCCCCTATCCACCGACCCACGGCGGCAAGGTGGATGTGTGGCGACGTATTTGTGCACTGAAAGAACTGGGGGCCAGAGTTTGTCTTGTGGCCTGGGCCGATCCTCAAGTGACTGACGACGCGGCGTCCATCGATGCCGTGCGCACCGTGGTTGACGAACTTATTCTTCTCCCATTTCACGATGGGTTCCTCCATAAACTTCGGCAGCTGCGCGGTTCCTTATTTCTGCCGCGCTCGGTCAGCAATCGTTCCCTGACCGACGTACGCTTCCAGTCGGCGCTGCTCAAAGTCAAGGATTTTGCGCCCGATATTATTTTTCTCGATTCCGTTTACGGCTATCTGCTGGCTGAGAAACTGGTGAAGTACTTGGGTATCAGGCTTTATTATCGCAGCCATAACATCGAGCATCTCTATTTGAAGAAACAGTTCCTGCTGGCCAGGAAACCGCGCGACAGGATCAAATGGTTTTTCAATTCCCGCGGCATGGAGTCGTTGGAATTTAAGGCGATTGGTTTGGCCAGCAGGTTTTATGACATTTCCTTCGAGGATCTTGTTTTTTGGCAGCAGAAGGGATTTCAACACGGCCACTGGCTGCCACCTGTTGTCGATATTAAATTGGCCTTGCGGCTTTCCGCGGGCAATAATTATTCTCCTGAATACGATGTTGGTTATCTGGGCAATCTATTCATGCCCAATAACGTCAATGGCCTGGTCTGGTTTTTGAAAAAAGTCGTTCCCGCCATACGATCCAAATCCCCAAGGGCAAGAATTTTTATTGCCGGCAGCAAACCGGTTCAGGAATTGCTGGATCTGGCCAAATTGGCCGGCGTTGACGTTTTAGCCAACCCGCCCGATATTGTTCCGGTCCTGCGCAATGCCAGGGTCTTGGTTAATCCGGTATTTGCCGGCAGCGGTGTGAATGTGAAGTCTGTTGAGATGCTGTTTACACCCTGCCAACTGGTTGCCACGCCAATCGGTCTGGGTGGATTACCCGATCAGGTAAAGAAATGTTTTTTCCAGGCTGAAGATCCGCAGGATTTTGCCAACCTTGTACTCACGGCCATTAATAGTTTTGGCGCCATTGACATGGACGAGCGCAACAAGGCGCGTACTCACTTTTTACCTGAGGCGGCGGGCCTCATCTTGCAGTAATTGATGGGGTTTTTGTTACACACTTTTTTATATATAGGGTGAATCATGTGCTTAAATATTGAGACTGCCTGCAGTAACCTGGATTCAAAGCCGCAATAGCCGGTACGTGAGTTTGTTTATGCAGGTTTCCATGGAAAATTTTATATTGCGAGGCCAACAGAGGTTCGCATTTTTCTGCCGGCGCTGGTGATAAGTCACATCCCTTATCCCTTATATAAAACACCCGGCCAACTATTCAAATGGCATCAAGAACACACCGTCATGGCCATGACACCGCTGCAGTTTGTTTTGCAGCGGTTTAGGCAACACCTTTCAACACCGGAACCGAATTCTCAATGAAACTTTTTACTCGCTGGCAATACGTCCTGATCGTTTGTGGTCTGGCATTTTCATTTTCGGCCCCGGGGTCCGCGTCGGAGCTGGAGGAAAAAGCAGGCCGGGTTGCGCTTGAGCATTTTGAGGCGGCCACTCAGCTGGCCACCCAGCCCCCCTGGGATGCCTGGGTCCAGCAGGAAGCCAATGCTTTGCGCAGCTGGATGGCCGTCCCCCGCGACAACCCGCGCTGGATTGCAGGTTGGGCGCACGACCTGATGGACCCACGGACCGGAGCCTTTTTGGCGTGGACCCCGGGCATGGACTGTCAGCAATTCGGAACCGAGACCAGCCGAACCTTCAAGGCCTGCATTTTTATGCAGCGCCAGCACAACATCGCCATGATGCTCACTGCGGCGCGCTTGTACCGCCTCAGCGGCAAGGTGGAATTTGCCGAGTGGGCCGCTACGCAGCTCGATTTGTACCAGTCGATCTATATGACGCCCCGCACCGATGGGTCGACATCGTCGGGCAAACTGTTCCTGCAGGTCCTGGATGAAAGCACCGTGGCCGCGTCGCTGGCGGACACCACACGGCTGTTGCGAGGCCGCGTCCCGGCGGGCCGGGTTGATGGCTGGTGCGGGAATCTGCTTCTTCCCATGGGCCGGGCCATGCTGGGTCAACAGCGTGAGGTGCATAACGTGGCCGTCTGGTATGGCGTGGGCGCCTCCATCATGGCCATGGAATGTGGCGATGCGGCCATGCTGGATACCGCGGCAGCAGGCACGTTCGGACTGTCCACTCTCTTGAAGACCGGGGTCAGCGCAGATGGCTTCTGGTTTGAGCTGTCACCGCAATACCAGTCGTATGTGGCAAGCGCCCTGACTGATCTGCTGATTTCAGCATCGCTCAGGGGCGAGGCCAAGCGCTTCGAGGAAGTTGGCACCTATCTGCAAAGCCTGATGGTGGCGCCGTCGGTGGTGGCCTTCGGTGGTGGCGATGGCCCCATCATCAACGACATGAACCGGCAGGTCCAGATTCCGGATCTGGCGTTGGCGAAGCGCGCCCGGCGTGTTGTGCCGACCGATGTGGGCATCGCCGAATCCCAAAAATCGCCGGGCTGGAACGAATTGCTCGACCCCGTCACCGAGTTGCCCGCCCCGCTGAAATACCCGGTGTTCGATGCGGCGACCGATTCCTACACCTGGGTCGCCGGACTGAAGTCGCTTTATCTCAAGGACGACGGCTGGGTCGCTTTGCTGCGGGCCGGGCAAGGCGCGCGCTTTCACGCCCACCAGGACGCTTTGTCGGTCGAGCTGAAATTCGGCGACACCTGGGTACTTCGAAACTCGGTTTCGCCCGCGTATGGCTCGGAGCTGCACCGCACCTTCTACAAGTTGGCGGCGGCGCACAGCGTTCCCCTGGTGGACGGCCAAGGCGGCAGCAACTGGTTCAAACCGGTGAGTCGAACGCGAACGGATGACAACGGGGTGTCTGCCGAGTTTGAGGGCTATAGCAAGGACGTCACCGTTACGCGCGCGCTCTCGGTTGACGGTAATCGACGCTTCACCGATGCGGTGACCTTCAAGACCGCCGTCCCCAAAACCACGGGTGTTCTCTACCACAGCGACTGCACCCTGGCGGCGCCGGCGCTGGCCGTACCAGCCGAGGCCGTCGCGCCCCTCGCGCTGTCAAAGCACATATCCAACTGGTCCTTGATCCACACGGATTCCGAGCTCAAGACCCTGACCCTGCAGTGTGGGCAGCAGCAGTTCATGTTCGCTGTCTCGGGCTCCCGTCCGTTCAGGATATGGCGCGGCGAATCGCCGGCGCTGGCCCCGGCCCGCCAAAGAACAGCGCTCTACATCGAGCTGGAGCCCGGCAATGGCGGTTGGCTATCGAGCTCACTTTCGCCCATCTATTGATTTCCATTAACAACAAGCACGAATGACTACATTGAAACCAAAAAAAGTTCTGGCAGTGGCCTCGGGTGGCGGGCACTGGGTGCAGCTGCTGCGCTTGCGCCCCGCCTATTTGCACCATGACGTCACCTTCATGACCACCAACGCGGCTTACGCCAAGGACGTGGATGCGCCGCTGGTCACCGTCAGGGATGCCAACATCTGGGACAAACTGGGCTTGCTGCGCATGTTTTTTGAGGTGTTCATGCACCTGCTGCGCATCCGGCCCGACATTGTCATCACGACCGGCGCGGCGCCCGGTTTTGCTGCGGTTGTCCTGTCGCGCCTTTTCGGCGCCCGGACGATCTGGGTCGACAGCATCGCCAACTCTGAGGAGCTCTCCAACTCGGGCAAGCAAGCGGGTCGCGTTGCCCACGTCTGGCTGACGCAGTGGGAACATCTGGCCAAACCGCAAGGCCCGCAATTTTGGGGGGCGGTTTTATGATTTTCGTCACCGTAGGCACGCAACTCGCGTTTGACCGGCTGATTGAAGCGGTTGATGTCTGGGCCGGCAACAACCCCGGCGAAACCGTTTTTGCGCAAATCGGTCCGGGCCAATACAAACCCAAAAACTGCACGTTTGCCGATTTTGTGCCGCCCGACAAAGCCAATGAGCTGATCCGCACGGCCGACCTGATCATCTCGCACGCCGGCATGGGCTCGATCCTGACCGCGCTCAAATACCAGAAACCGATTCTGGTCCTGCCGCGCAAAGCCTCGCTGGGTGAGCACCGCAATGAGCACCAACTCGCCACCGCCAAATGGCTGGGCCGCAAGCCCGGTGTCTTTGTGGCGGATGAAGCGAATGACATTGCCACCATTCTGAGTTCAAGAAGCCAGCTCAAGTCAGGCGACGGCATCAGCGAATACGCGCAGCCCGCGTTCACGGACCGCCTGAAAGACTGCATCGATCTCGCCTGAGCCCGCAGGGTGATCCCGTCACACGTAGAAATTGCTATTAAAAAAATAGCTACATACGCTTGATTGACGGTGGCTAGAGGCCTATTTCGTATAAATTTCTGTCTTAAAGGAGTACATCTTCATGAAAATTACTGTCATTGGAACCGGTTACGT
>Ga0156325_1015_pt1 | contig 30949 bp, 31 predicted proteins | sample RifCSPlowO2_12_FD_107973 | JGI IMG/M metagenome (GOLD analysis project Ga0156325, IMG submission 107973) | Rhodoferax sp. RIFCSPLOWO2_12_FULL_60_11 | reverse complement strand
GCCGTTGCCGCCAAACAGGCTGCGCCAGCCCTTGAGTGAGGGCTCATATTGCAGCCAGGGAATGTAGGTGGGGCCACCCGTCACCCCGTTGGCCGTCTTGAAACTGGTGGTCAATGCCCACAGAAAAGGTGTGATAACAAAAATGCTCCAGAAGGTGATGGCAAGGTACTTCAGCGATGTGTAGAGTCTGGACATCAGTTGCGTCCTCCAATGAATGAGCGGTGCAGCAACTTCCCGATCACGGTAAGCAGCACGATCATGATGACCAGATAGGTGATGGATAGCGAAGCCGCGTAGCCAATGTTGAAATCCCGCAATCCCTTGATGTAGATGTAATAGCCTGAAGTTTCGGTTGCCGTTCCAGGGCCGCCGGATGTCAGTACGTAAACCGTCTCCATCAGCTTGGACGCTTCGATCAGGCGGATCATGATGGCACCAATGGATACCGGCGCCATCAACGGAAAGGTGACATTAAAGAACGTTCTGATCGGTCCGGCACCATCAATGGCTGCGGCCAAAAAAGGTTCCCTGGGCAAACTGATCAGTCCGGCCAACAGCAGTAGGAACATGAAGGGTGTCCATTGCCAGACTTCAACCATCATGACGCTTGTCACTGCCCAGCCGCTCGATGTCAGCCATGGATAGGGGCCCAGGCCGATCAGCTGCAGCAGGTCGTTGGCGGGGCCGAGCGACTCGTGAAGAATGGTCCTCCAGATCACCGACATGATGACAGGTGTGGTCATCATCGGGATCAGGAAGAGCAATCGGAAGAAGCGCCGTGCCTTGACATCGTGCCACACCAGCAACGCCAGTGCAAAGCCCAGCACGTACTGGATGATGACGGTACCCGTGGCCATGGCGCCCAGACGGGCAAGAGACTCCCAGAACCGTGCGTCAATCCACAGCGCCGCATAGTTGGCGCCCCCGATCCAGTTGAGATCGGGTGTAATGGCATCCCAGCCCGAGGTACTGACTCGGATGGTGAAGAGTAATGGAAATAAGATGATGGCCAACAAGGTCAGCAACCCCGGCAGCAGAAATGCAAGCTTATAAGGTCTCAATCCGGTTTCACCCACGACAACCCCTTTGACGGTGTGCGGTACCGACCCCGCAGCGGTGCCACCACGGGAATCGTTTATCGACGTTATGAACAGCCGTCAAGCCCGGGAGGGTCTAACGGTCTCAAGCGAAGGCGTGCTCTGCTTCAGCGACCCTTGTCTTCGAGCGCCACCACGTTCTTGTACGCGGCACGAACCTTGTCAACGCCGATCTTGTTGACGATGTCGCTCCATTGTTGTGCCACACCATCGAGTGCGGCCTGAGCTGATTTCTGCCCGGCCATGGCCTCCGATACACCGTTGGCAAGCGTCGACATGAACTGGTTGACGCCCGGCACACGAAGGTCAAACACCCGGTTGTTGCTGGCATCCATTCCGCCTAGCGTCTTCACATAAGACTCTGCAAGGCTCTTTTCCCAGCCCAGTTTCGATTCCCAAAATGAGGCCGCAAAGTGTGCCTTACGGTACGGGTTCACGCCAAACCGGCCAACCTGCAGATCCAGATCCGCATTGGCTTCATTGGAGAAGAAGCACAGGTAGTCAAAAGCCATGTCCTTGTTCTTTGAAGCCTTGGTCACTGCGGAGGTCCACCCCCAAGTGATGTAGGGCGGTGCATTCGGTGTCTCGAAGTGATCCCACTTTCCGCTCACCCGGTTCCATACATCATTGGCGCCCGGCAGCGGCGCCGCAGCAACCTTGTTGCGAATCGGGCTGCCTTGCTCCATGGCTTGAATGAACGCATCATCCCAGCTATAGCTCATCAGGGTTTGGCCGCCGCCGAAGGAGAAGATTTCGTCACCCAGGCCAAAGTTGGTGCCGCCGGGCGGAAAGCTTGCCTTGGCCTTGATGAACATTTCAAGCCCGCGGACCCATCCCGGATTGTTGACCTGTGGTTTCATCGTCGCAAGGTCAAAGAAGAAGCCACCCTTGACGTTCGGATTCTTGGCATAGGCGGCTACGCGGCTGATAAAGGCCGAGAACATCAGGTCGTCGCGTTTGGTGACCTCGGCGCTGCCAAAGTGCTGCTTGCCGTCCCCTGCCCAATCCCACCCGGAGAAAAATGTTGCGACATCGTTGTACTCTTCCCAGGTCGCCGGAACCTTGAGCTCCTTGCCCATCTTCTCCTTGTATTTCGCCTTCATCTGCGGGTTGTTGAAGATGTCCGAGCGGTACTTCATGTAGTGACGGTCGCCGTCCATGGGGTACTGCACCATCTGGTTGCCCCAGGTTGCTACATCGCGATAGTTGGCGGTGACGTCCTTCATGCCGCTTGCGGCCTCGTAGGCAGCCGGCACCGGCGCCAAGAAACTCTGTACGTCACCGATCCACAAGGAGGGATAGAACATCACGTCATAAGCGGCCTGTCCGGTCTGAAACGGAATCATGATCCGCTGGTAAAGATCACCAAACGGAATGTGAACCACGTCAACCTTGGCACCCGTCAGATCCTGAAACTGTCTTGCATGAAGATCCGTGGGTTCGCCGATGACCGGCACCGCATGGCTGATGATCTTTAGCGTGCGGCCCTTGTACTTCTTCTTGGACATGGCATCGTAGGAGCACATGCCGGGCACATCGGTTGCCGAACCGTATTTGGCGTAATCCCCGTACTTGCCGTAATTGATTTCGGTGGCCGATGCCGACGTACTACAGATCTGAAAGAGACCGGCTGCCAGTGCGCTTATTAGCACCGGCAGCGTTTTTCCTTGCGTCGGCAGGTATGATGTTTTGGACATTTTCTTCATTTGTCTTCCTCTTTCGTGGTTGGGATGATGACGACGGATTACGGAATGAGCACGGCGCGTCCGTGTATCTTTCCGTTGTGGAGATCCTTGAGGGCCTGGTTGGCATCCGCGAGGCGGTATTCGACGGTTGCTAGGTTGACCAGCCCGCGGTCGGCAAGCGCCATCAATTCGACCAGTTCTGCCCAGGTGCCAACTAAGTTGCCGATGATGTTCTTCTCGGTAATGATTAGATCCACAGCTGGCACCTTGATGTCCTCGCCGTAACCCACGATGTAGTAGCTGCCCATTGCGCGCGTCATGGCAATGCCCTTGGTGGTGGTTCCTTTTTCTCCGACGAAGTCAATCACGGCCTCGGCACCAGCACCATCCGTCAAGGCGAGCACCGCCTCGACTTCATTTCCGTCAGCCAGAACAAGGTGGTCAGCGCCGCTCTTGCCGGCCAACGTCAGCGAGGCCTCTGACTTGTCGATCACGATGATGTCGGCGGCGCACATGGCCTTGAGGCACTGGATACCGATGTGCCCCAGGCCCCCGGCGCCGATCACGACACATCGTTCACCGGGAAGCAGGTGGCGCGATGCCTTCTTGACGGCGCGATAGGCGGTCAACCCCGCGTCTGAGTAGGGCGCCACATCCTTGGGTGCAAGTGTCTTGGGAAGCGCCACGATGTTTCTCTCGGATGTGCCCAGGTACTCGGCGTAGCCCCCATTGCAGTCGAGCCCTGGAAACTTGCCAACGCCGTGCATGTCATGTCCACGGCGGCACGCCAGACAGGTGCCGCCGGTAATCTTCGGATGAACGATCACCGGGTCGCCCACCTTGAGGTTTTCGACATCCCGGCCCACGGCCTCGATCCAGCCGGCGTTTTCGTGGCCCATGATGAAGGGCAGCAGTGCGTTGCCATTGGGATCCATGTGCGGCCTCCAGACGCCCTCGATGATGTGCAGGTCGGTGCGGCACACACCTGCACCGCCGATGCGCACGATCACATCGGTTGATTTCTCGATCGTCGGGTCTGGAACATTTTCTTCCGTGACCCAGCGCTCTGCCGTGAGTTGTTCGTCGTAAGTTTTAAGTACCTGTGCTTTCATATCGTCGGTCTCCTGTATCGGCAACATGCCGTTTTACGCACAGCACAATGCATCCTTCATGCCAGCCGTGAAAATGACTGACTTCATAGGGAAGAAGATGCCCCTTGCTGTTTCTTGCTGTGCACTCAGTGGACAGATTACTATTTGCGGTGTTCACTTTCTGCACAACCAGTCCGGCAAACTGAACCCTAGAATGACCAGATTCCATTCGTGCAAAGACCATGAAGGAGGAGACATATGCAGTACCTATCCGGGATCGACCGCGCCCGACGCGCGCTCGAGGGAGGGCAACGCTTGCCCGCAGGCAACCTGACCACTGCCGTGGCCACCAGCTGGCAGCGCTGCCGCGAGTACGGGCTCAATCCCGGGTCAAAGCCACGGGATGTTGTCGTCCCGTTCTCAGAGGTTCGGCAAAGGCGTGAAAGCAACCCGCTACTCAGGCGACTGGCACTGGCCGAGATGCACAATCTTTATGCTCAGATTGCCGGATCCAATTTCCTGATTGCCTTTGCCGATCCTGAAGGAGTCATCCTGGATACCATCAGTGACCAGCACTTTGCCAACAGTCCCCCCGGAAAATCCATCATTCCGGGCAGTGCTTGGAACGAAACCGACGTTGGTACCAATGCCCTGGGCCTTTGCCTGATGGAAAAATCGCCTATTGCGGTTTATGGCCGTGAGCACTACTTCACACGATTCGGACAAATCAGCTGCATGGCCGCACCCATACTCAACGCGCAGGGTGATGTAGTCGGTCTGATCGATGCATCATGCTCGAGCGAGGTTCGCCAGCAGCACACACACGCACTGGTCAAGATGGCCGCTGCCACCGTTGAAAACGGCCTGATCTACCAGGAAAGCGCGGGGCACTTCATCTTTGCCTTTCACCCGCGTGCCGAGTATCTGGATACCCTGTCTTCCGGGCTGATAGCCGTCTCCCGAGACGGTGCCGTGGCATCCGTAAATCGACCGGGTCAATTGCTTCTCGCGGGTCTGCCCACCGTCAACGGTATTCATTTCGAAGCGCTATTCGATGGTAAATTTGACATTGCCATTGAAAGCCTCATGCGCGGTGGCGTCATCCGGATCCAGGATCTCGCCGGCAGCAGTGTCTTCATGGTGTGTCGGCAAATCGGCTCTCGCAATCACACAGACACAGGCGCGGATGGTGTGATGGCTGGTTCAGTCAGATCAAGGCAAGTTGCGATTGTTCGTCAACAACACGACATCGGATTTGTCTGCCAGGATGCCCATCTGAATCACGCCATGGCCGGTCTAGCCAAGGCAACGCAGCTTAATATGCCGATTCATCTACAGGGTGAAACCGGGACCGGAAAGGAACTGATGGCTCGTCACGTCCATAACCTCAGTGGCCGCAAGGGGGAATTCGTTGCTTTGAATTGCGGTGCCGTTCCGGAAGCCTTGTTCATCTCGGAAATATTCGGCCATGAAAGAGGTGCCTTTACCGATGCTAACCGTGACGGCGCGCCGGGACTGGCTCGCTTAGCCGATGGCGGGTCGCTGTTTCTTGATGAGGTCTCCGATATTCCACTGGCTTCGCAAACGTCGCTACTGCGTTTTCTCGACTGCATGGAGGTGCGCCCGGTAGGTGGAAAGCCGGGCAGAAAGGTGGACATCCAGATCATCTCTGCAACCAATCGGGATCTGACGGAAATGGTTGCCAACAAGCAGTTTCGAGCTGACCTACTGTACCGGCTCAATGCCTATACCGTGAAGCTTCCACCGCTCAGACGGCGGCAGGACTTTGCGGAGATTGTCAAGCGGCTTGTGGAAGAGCTTGCGCCCGAAGCGGCCATCACCGACGCCGCAGTCGAGCGCCTGCGCAGGTCCGACTGGCCCGGCAACGTCCGCCAACTCCGTGGCGCACTGCAGCGTGCGTTAGTGCGCAGGTACATGGAATTCATCGATGAAGATTCCTTTGACGACCTTTCAGTCACCGATCACGTGGCCGGCGAGGTCTGTGACGGTTGTCGCGGCCACCCGCTCAATGAGCACCGCTGTTTGGAAATCCGAATGGTGTACGCCAGTTCAGGTGGGAATATCTCCGAAACCGCCCGCACGGTGGGGCTTTCCCGCACCACGGTGTACAAGCATCTTTTCTGACACGCCGCACGCTTGCCCTGCATGGTCTGGTTCCCTGTCGGAAGAAGCTGCCTCCCGCATCAGGCGGCCAGACGTTTTGGGTCGCCGCCGATGGATATCTCGACGTTGGCTATGCAGGACGATTCGCTGCTGCACAGGAATTCGATCAGGTCCACCACATCGCTGACTCTACCCTGCAAGCATTGGACAGAAATTCCTGGCTTGATTCACTGCTTTGGAAATCAGAATTGGATCCCGCTCCGAATTGCGGCAACAGTTTTAGAACAAGAAACATGATCCCGACGGTGCCCCAATGGCCGCCATCAAGGTAGCTAATTCGTGACCTTGAATACAGATTGAGCGTTCGATGCCGAACGCCACCTGACTGGAAAAAAACCTGGCGACCAGAAAGCTTCCATTGACGAAAGACATTGCCCTCCTGTCCACCAAATGGAAAGTCGTTTTTCGTCTGCCGAATGACCGCTGTTGATTTATGCGTCAAGTCTATGACTGCAATGGAGAACATGCCGCGACCGTCTGATACCGGCACATAGGAGCCCCACACGACAGGCAGCTTACGGGTTGCCCAGTTCAGTACCAGTCAGAAGCCGTTCGTGGCATTCGGCAAAGACACAAAGCGGAAGTCGACCAAGTCGAACTCATCTCCTGGGAGCGGTCACTCAATGTCTTCCCAATGTCAATCTTTGATGATCATATTCAGGCTGCCTGAATCTAAAAGTGGACGACGCATCTGACAAAGTTCTGAAGCTCCCCGGTGACCGACTTCTCTAAAAAGCACAAACCGTACGATGAACTGGTCTAACTTCATCTTCGTACTGGCACAAACAGCCACGGAGCGTTCAACGCGCCAGACATGCCAACAGTTGGTGCGGCAAGTCACCCAGAGCGCGCACAGCCCGGCAGGCGTGCACACCAAGGGCGCGCTGCATCGCCCGGTGTTCGTCCAACGATGCCTTGTCGTTCCCCAGAACATTGAGGCACGACACTGCAATGCCTCCACGCCGGGCCTCCTGCACCGCATGCTGCAGATCCGCTGGCAGGTAGCGCGAGTCATGCACATCTACATCGTGCGGCTGGCCGTCCGTGAGCAGCAGCACATGCGGGCGGGGATGGCCACGCAGTTGAAAGCAGGCATGGCGTAATGCGGCACCCAGACGTGTGGACCATTCGCCCTGCACGCCTGCCAGCCGTGCCAACGTGCATGCGGAGTCTGCCTGGTCGGCAAAGCCCTTGATGCGCTGCACCCGCACCAGCTGTCGCGTGTTCGAGGCAAAGGCTTGCACCGCGCACCAATGGCCGGCGTGCTCCAGCGCGGCGGCCGTAAGCAGCGCAGATTCTCGTAGTACCTCCAGCAGGGTGCCACCGGACTCAGTCGATGACGGCAGCGCTGCAGGCCGCAAGGTGGACACCGACGCATCCAGCAACACCAGCACATGCATGGGCTGCGGAGCGCGTAGGGGATGCAGATAAATGTGGGGATCGGGCTGACGGCGCAGGCGCTGGTCAGTCGCTGCGTGTACCAAAGCATTGAGGTGAAAGCGCTCCCCCTCCGCAGCACGACCAGCCACAACGTGGGCTTGGGACAGTGGCAGACCCGTTTGCAGCACGCGCTTGAGGCGTGCCAGCAGTGCGGCATGACGGGCCAAGGCGAGGCTCAGCGCCTGCCGCGCCTGAGGCGTGCCGTTGGGGGCGTCTTCTTCGTACAGCTGACACCACTTGGGGCGCATACGGCTGATGAGTCGATCCCACTCGCCATAGACGGCCGTGGGTCGGCCTGCCGCAGACTCAACCTGCTGTTCGATGGGCTGCGGTGCGGAGTGGTTGCTATCCCCCTGCGACTGTCCCTCTTGCGGGTTGCTCGGGGCGCTCAGCGGCGTTGTGGCCGGGGGTGCTTGTGGATCAGCCCCCCAGAGGTGGGTGTTGTCATCGCGGTAGACAGGCTCCGCCACGTAGAGCCGCGCATTGAAAGGCATGCGCATCTGGCCCACATCATTGCCCAACAAAGAGGCCGCCTGACGCATGCCCTCTGGCGTGGGTAACGCGGCGTGGTAAAGAGCGCAGGCCTTGCGTACCCACGGGTGGGGGTCGCTGTAAAGCGGATCGAGCAGGCTGCGCTGGACGCGCTGCAATAAGGCCTCGAAAGTGTTGCCGCTTTGCGCGTCGGCCTGGTGCCAGGGTAGCCACAGTGCACGCAGGCCAGGCAGCTCAGCAATCGCCCGCGCCTCAACCCGAGCATCTTCCAAAGTTCCCACCAAGGCGAGTTGGATGGGTTTGAGTTTGCCGCGCGGTTGCGGCACATCGCCATAGGCCAGATGTGCGCAAGCGTGCGCCACAGCGGCACGCAGCAGCAGGGGTTGTTGCCAGTGAACCGGCAGGTACAGCATGGGCGTGGGGACCACCGCAGAATGGGTGATGAGAACTGGCCGTTGGCGGCGGGCTGCATCTGCGGCTATTGACTCGGATTCACCCTGCGCGGCGGGCGATGCGAGCCGCGCAAAGTGAGGCGCCACGTTCCACAGCGCGCGCACATAGGGCGGCAAGTGGCGTGCGGCGGGCTGCGTTTCGCCGCCGTTGGCTTCTGCGGACGCTGGCCGGTTGGCCAAAGCACTAGTGAGCGAAGGAAGCATCCACTGCGGCGGCCAGTGCGGTGGCCAGATCGGGGTCGTCGCTCAAGGGGCAGGTGATGGCCTGCTGGCAGGCGGCGCGAGGGCTGAGGCCCCGGCGCGTGAGTGCCGCAGCGTGGATGAGCATGCGGGTGGAGGCCCCTTCGGCAAGACCGTGTTCCTTGAGGCGGCGGGTCCGTTCGGCAACGACAACAAGCTGACTGGCTAGAACGGCATCGACCTGCCCCTCGTGCGCCACCACAGCGGCCTCCTGCTCGGCACCGGGATAGCTGAACTCCAGCCCAACGAAACGCTGTCGGGTGGAGGGCTTGAGTGTCTTGTGCATGCCCTGGTAGCCGGGGTTGTAGGAAACCACCAGTTGGAAGTCCGGGTGGGCGTGCAGCAGTTCATTGCAGGCAGTCAGAGGCAAGATGCGGCGCGCGTCGGTAAGTGGGTGCAACACCACAGTGGTGTCTGCACGCGCCTCCACCACTTCGTCCAAGTAGCACAGGGCGCCATGGCGCGCGGCTTGCGTCAGCGGGCCGTCCTGCCAGCGGGTACCTTGCGCATCCAACAGCCAGCGTCCCACAAGATCACTGGCCGATAGGTCGTCATGGCAAGCTACGGTGATGAGCGGCTTGCCCAGACGCCATGCCATGTACTCCACAAAGCGCGTCTTGCCGCACCCGGTGGGACCTTTGAGCAGCACCGGCAGGCGCAGGGCATGGGCGGCTTCAAAAACAGCCAGCTCTTCTGCCTGCGGTGCGTAATAGGGCTCGGCGTCCAGCCGCCACGCTTGCAGCGGATGGGTGGGCATCACTTGTGCTGCACAGTGGCGGGATTGGGAATGCCGTCAATCGGGCATTCTTCGGTACCCACCATAGGCCGGGTGATGGCTTCCACCGCCTTTTGCGTGCCCTCGGGGTCGTTGACCCACTTGGAGTAGAACTCATACGGACATGCGGCCACACCCTTGTCGCCCTCGCGGGAGTTGATCTTGCCGGTATAGCCGCGGTGCAGAAGCTTGAAAAGGTGGTTCTCGCTCTGGCCGTTCTTGCGGAAGTCGCGGATCAAGCTGGTGCTGAGGGCTGCGTACTGCACACCGTAGTCCTCTTCACCGCATTCGCCGAGCGTGCGGCCGTCAAAGCCGATGATGGCACTGTGACCAAAGTAGCTGTACACGCCGTCCCAGCCAGACGCGTTGGCCACGGCCACGTAGCTGTTGTTGGCCCAGGCCATGGCCTTGGCCATGAGCACTTGCTGGTCCTTGGCGGGGTACATATAGCCTTGGCAACGAACGATGAGCTCGGCACCCTTCATGGCGCAGTCGCGCCAGATCTCGGGGTAGTTGCCATCGTCACAGATGATGAGGCTGATCTTCAGTCCCTTGGGGCCATCCGACACATAGGTGCAGTTGCCCGGATACCAGCCCTCAATGGGTACCCAGGGCATGATCTTGCGATACTTCTGCACGATCTCACCCTGGTCGTTCATCAGGATCAGCGTGTTGTAGGGCGCCTTATTGGGGTGCTCTTCATGCTGCTCGCCCGTGAGCGAGAACACGCCCCACACCTTGGCCTTGCGACAGGCCTCGGCAAATATCTCAGTCTCGGCACCGGGCACCGTGGCTGCGGTGGCGTACATCTCCTGTGAGTCGTACATGATGCCGTGCGTGCTGTACTCAGGGAAGATGACCAGGTCCATCCCCGGCAGGCCGGATTTCATGCCGACCACCATGTCGGCAATCTTGCGTGCGTTTTCCAGCACCTCCGCCTTGGTATGCAGGCGCGGCATCTTGTAATTAACAACGGCCACACCGACCGTGTCCTTGCTGCTCGAAATGTCACCGTGATGCATGATAAATTTTTCCTTATTTTTAGTGACTGATCATCCAGGGCCGTTTGCTGGGAAAGGCCTTGGCTCCATTGGGCGCGGTAACCGTTGCGCCCCGTTTGTTTGTGCTGCTGCAGCAACTGCAGCCAGCGGGATGGCGCAGGCGGCTGTAGCTTTCGCCGGTATCGCGCGACGACCGGGGTGCATGCTGCGAGCGCACGTTGGTATCAAAGGCACGCCGCTGTTCGGGCGAGGTGCAGGCCAACCAGGGCGCACTGACAAACACGCGCGGCGCCTCGGTTCCGCAGGCGGGGCAGGCACAGGGTTCGTTGCGTGCGGCCAGACTGCGAATGGCATCGAAGCCCCCGCAGCTCGGGCACGCATAGTCATAGGTTGGCATCTGCGTGCTCCCGGTGCTTACTTGACGTCGGGCGAGATCGGCATCTGGATGCTGCCATCGAGCATCTTGATGGGACCGGCGGCCGTCGGATTGATGTCGAACTCGAAGATCTCGGTCGGCAACCACAAGGTGGCACAGGCGTTAGGCACGTCGACCACTCCGCTGATATGACCCTGCACTGGTGCGGTACCCAAAATGGAGTAGGCCTGCGCACCGCTGTAGCCAAATTTCTTGAGGTACTCAATGGCGTTCAGGCAAGCCTGGCGGTAGGCGACATTCACATCGAGGTAATGCTGCTTGCCCTGCTCATCCACCGAGATGCCTTCAAAGATTAGGTAATCCTTGTAGTTGGGCGTCATGGGACTGGGCTTGAACACGGGGTTCTTGATGCCGTACTTCGCCATCCCACCCTTGATGAGGTTGACGCGCATGTGCACCCAACCGGCCATCTCGATGGCACCGCAGAAGGTGATTTCGCCGTCGCCCTGGCTGAAGTGCAGGTCCCCCACGGATAGCCCTGCGCCATCCACATACACCGGAAAATACACCTTGGAGCCGCGTGACAGATCCTTGATATCGCAGTTGCCACCATGTTCGCGAGGTGGCACTGTGCGTGCGCCTTCCGCAGCGGCTTTGGCTTTGGCTTCACCGCTGAGCTTGCCCATGTGGGCGGTTGCGGCAAACGGTGGGTTGGCCAGGCCGGGAACACGTGTGGGGTCGGTGTCGAGCAATTCCTGTTCGCGCGTGTTCCAGGCATCGAGCATCTTCTTATCGGGCAGGCAACCGATCAGGCCGGGGTGGATCAGTCCAGCGTATTCGACACCGGGGATGTGTCGGCTCTTGGTGAACATGCCGTTGAAATCCCAGATGGACTTCTGCGCGAGCGGAAAGTGGTCGGTCAAGAAACCCCCGCCATTCTTCTTGCTGAAGAAACCGTTGAAGCCCCAGGGGCTTTCGTCTTTGGCGCCGATGTCGAGCAGGTCCACGACCAGCAAGTCACCAGGCTCTGCGCCCTGCACGCCCACGGGACCGGACAGGAAGTGGACGATGGACAGGTCGATGTCGCGAACGTCATCGGCGCTGTCGTTGTTCTTGATGAAGCCGCCGGTCCAGTCGTAGGTTTCCAGAATGAAGTCGTCACCGGGCTTGACCCAGCAGGCCATAGGCACATCGGGGTGCCAGCGGTTGTGGACTTGTTCGTTTTCGTAAGCGGATTGTTTGAGGTCTACTTTGATGAGGGTTTCAGCCATGGTGTGCTCCTAGTTAAGTGAGTTGAACAAAGTGGGAAATCAGACGGATAGATAGGCCTTGATGCGCTGTTGGTCTGTGTCAGCGCGGGCCGTCTCGTGCACCAGACGGCCGCCTTCGATGACGAATAGGCGGTCGGCCACATCCATGGCAAACGAAAGCACCTGCTCCGACACGATGATGGTGATGTCACGCATCTTGCGGATCTCGTTGAGCGCCTTGGCGATGTCCTTGATGATGGAAGGTTGGATGCCTTCGGTCGGCTCGTCGAGCAGCAACACCTTGGGGTCGGTCACCAGCGCGCGTGCAATGGCCAGCTGCTGTTGCTGTCCGCCAGAGAGGTTGCCACCCTTGCGTCCTCGCATATCCCACAGCACCGGAAACAGTGCGTAGATTTCGTCGGGAATGTTCCTGTACTTGGCGTTCTCCAGACCGGTCTGGATGTTCTCCTCGACGGTCAGCGTCGGGAAGATCATCCGCCCTTGGGGAACATAGGCAATACCCTTGGCTACACGACGGAAACTCTCGTCTTTGGACACATCCTGGCCAGCCACCGACACCTGGCCACTCTTGATCGGAAGGACGCCCATCAGGCTTTTGAACAGCGTGGTCTTGCCCATGCCGTTGCGTCCCATGATGGCGACCGTTTCATTGGCCCGCCCTTCAAAACTGATGCCGTGCAATGCCTCGCTCTGGCCATACGCAACGAACAGATCCTTGACTTCCAACATAGTGGGCTCCTAGTTCAACAACAATGCGCGGTCAGTGACCGAGGTAAACGTCAATGACCTTGGGGTCGGCCTGCACCTTTTCCATGGGCCCTTCGGCCAGAATCTTTCCCTGGTGCATGACGGTGACCTTGTGGGCGATGCGCTTGACAAATTCCATGTCGTGCTCAATTACGATCACGGCTCGGTTTTTGCAGATCCGCTGCAAGAGTTCAGCGGTGAGTTCACGTTCGCGAGCGCTCATGCCGGCAATGGGCTCGTCGAGCATCAGCAGCTCGGGCTCCTGCATCAGCAACATGCCGATTTCCAGCCACTGCTTTTGCCCATGGGACAACAGGCCCGCTTCGGTATCCAGCTTGTCACCCAACCCAATGTCTTCTGCGACCACCTGCACGCAAGCTTTGACCTCGTCGGTGCACTTGAACGCCAATGCGCCAAAGACCGAGCGACCCGCTGGATACGACACCTCAAGGTTCTGGAAGACCGACAGGTTCTCGTAGATCGAGGGGGTCTGGAACTTGCGTCCGATCCCCAGGCGCACCCGCTGGTGCTCGGCCATATTGCTCAGTTCCTGGTTCTTGAACTTGATGCTGCCACCCGTGGCCCGTGTCTTGCCGCAGATCAGATCCAGCAATGTGGTCTTGCCGGCGCCGTTGGGTCCGATGATGACGCGCAGTTCATTACGGTCGATATACAGCGTCAGCGCATCAATTGCCTTGAAGCCATCAAACGAGACGGTCAGGTCTTCCACCGCCAATGCAAAGTCTGTGTTACTCATGATGTATCTCCGTTGAACTCAGACGCTCTGGGCGCTGGCGCCATCGGGCAGGGCAGGTTTGCTTGCGATGACCTCTGACGGCTGCGCAGCCCGGGGTATCGACGCTTGCGGTGCCTTGATGGCTGCGTCGCGCAGCGCCTGGCGACGCGCCTTCCACCAGGGCTTGACGTGCTCTTCCCACACGCCGGCCAGTCCCATAGGGAAGGCCATGGTCACGCCAATAAAGAGTGCTGCCATAAGGAACAGCCACATGTCCGGGAAGCTTTCCGAGAAGTAGGTCTTTCCGGCATTCACAAGCAAGGTGCCGTACACAGCCCCCACCAGGCTCATACGTCCACCCACTGCGGCATAGATAACCATCTCGATGGACGGCACGATACCGACAAAACTGGGCGACATAAAGCCAACTTGCAGCGAGAACAGTGCACCCCCAATGCCCGACAGAGCGGCAGCCAGGCAGAAGGTAAAGATCTTGAAGTCCGCGACGTCGTATCCCGAGAAGCGCACCCGATCTTCCTTATCACGCATGGCCAGCAGTAGCGTGCCAAGCTTGCTGGTCTGCACCTTACGGCAAAGGACCATGGAGCCAATCAACAGTACGACACATACGTAATAAAGGATGTATTTGGCGCTATCCGTGCGGGTGTCCCAGCCCAACACAGTCTTCAGGTCAGTCATGCCGTTGACACCACCGGTGTAACCCTGTTGACCGATGATCAACACCGTCAGAATGAGCGCAACGGCCTGGGTGATGATGGCGAAGTACACCCCGCCTACGCGCCGCTTGAACATCGCATAACTAATAATGAAGGCCAGCAACATGGGCACAGCCACCACCGCTGCCAGAGCAAATGGTAGGCTCTTGAAAGGCACCCAGAGTGCGGGAAGGGCAGTAATCTGATTCCAGTCCATGAAGTCCGGAATACCAGGCGTGGACTGAATAGCAGTACTGACAGAATCTGAGGCTTCGAGCTTGAGGAACATGGCCATGGCATAGCCGCCTAGGCCAAAAAATACGCCCTGTCCCAAGCTGAGTACACCGCCGTAGCCCCAGACCATCACCAGGCCGATGGCGACGAAGGCATAGGTCAGGTACTTGCCGACGAGGTTGAGTCGAAAGATGTCAAGTGACAATGGCAGCACCACTGCCAGCAGAACGACTAGTAGCACCATACTAGCGAGCTGGTAGCGCTGGATCCAGGCTTTGAGGGCATTCATGGGGTAGTTCTCCGTGGAAAGTCGTGAAAATCAGCGGCGAATCTTGCTGGCGAATAGTCCTTGTGGCCGCACCATCAGGATCAGGACAATGAGCGACAGCGTGATCACTTTGGCCATGGATCCGGCCAGGAAGAACTCAGTGATGGATTGAGTCTGTGCGATGCCAAATGCAGACACCACGGTACCCAACAGACTGGCAGCGCCGCCAAAGGTAACCACCAGGAAGGAATCCACGATGTAGAGCGAACCCGAAGTGGGACCTGTGGAGCCGATCGTGGTGAATGCTGCGCCGGCAACACCCGCAATGCCGCAGCCGATGGCGAAAGTCAGACGGTCGGTCTTCATGGTGTCAATACCGATGGCATTGGCCATTAACCGGTTGCTCACGGTGGCACGTACACGCAAACCCCAGCGACTTTTGTGCAACGCCAGCAGCACGCCGCAGGTGACGAAGGCCGTCAGTCCCAGCACAAACATGCCGTTAATCGGTATATCCAGGCCTTGGGCCGGTGCCCAAGAACCCAACAACCAGTCAGGCAATGTCGGACTGACTTCTTTGGGACCTATAAAGGTACGGAACATCTGTTGCAGGGCCAGACTCACGCCCCAGGTTGCCAGCAGGGTATCCAGCGGGCGCTTGTAGAGATGGCGGATCAGCGACCACTCCACCAGCCAGCCCACCAGAAAGGAAAAAAAGAAGGCCGCAATGATCGCCAGCGGAAAATAGTAAGAAACCATCGCGGGTGCAAAGTGCGAGGCCAGTGTGGACCCCAGATAGATGGTGTACGCACCGATGGTCATGAATTCGCCGTGCGCCATGTTGATGACGCCCATCTGGCCAAAGATGATCGCCAGCCCCAGCCCCATCAGAAGCAACACGGCAAAAAGGCTCAGACCGGCAAAACCCTGCATCAGTCCGATATTGAGCAATTCAGAAAAAGTCATTTGGCTGGCTCCAGAAAAACATGAGGCAGGTAGCACCGTGTTGGCGCAGAACCTGCACCAACACGGAACGGGGATAGGGCGGCTTATTGGTAGCCCTTGGGGAATGGATCGGGTTTGATCAGCTCAGGCGACTCGGACACCACCTTGAAAGTGGCGTCGGGCATGCCCATGGCGATGCGCGACTTGCTCCACAGGTGGTGGTTGGGGTCAAGCTTCACGTAGCCTTCGGGCGCTGTCTTGAGTTCAATGCCGGCTTCAGACGCCGCGACGACCTTGTTCACATCGAAGCTCTTGGCTTTCTCCACAGCGGCTTTCCACAGCCAGGGACCGAGGTAACCTGCTTGGGTCACGTCACCAATCACAGCATCCTTGCCATACTTGGCCTTGAAGGCAGCGACGAACTTCTTGTTGTTCTCGTTGTCCAGCGACTGGAAGTACTTCATCGACGAATAGAAGCCTGCGAAATTCTCACCGCCCACGCCGGTCATTTCGTCTTCTGTCACCGCGAGGGTCACCAGCAGTTGCTTATCACCGGTAATGCCAGCGGCCTTGAGTGCCTTGTAAAAGGCTACGTTGGAGCCACCGACCACAGCGACAAAAATGCAATCGGGTTTCTGCAGCTTGATCTTGTTCATCAGTGAGCCGAAGTTGGTGCTGCCCAGCGGGTAGTACTCTTCACCCACAACCTTGCCCTTCTGAAAGTTCTCGATGTGTTTGCGCGCGATCTTCATCGAGGTGCGCGGCCAGATGTAGTCGGAGCCGATCAGGAAGAAGGTCTTGGCCTTCTTCTCGGTCTTCGCCCAATCTAGGCTGTAGAGGATCTGCTGAGTCGCTTCCTGACCGGTGTAGATCACGTTGTGCGATTGCTCCAGGCCCTCATAGAAGGTCGGGTAATACAAGAGGCCGTTTTCCTTCTCGAACACCGGAAGCACCGCCTTGCGCGATGCCGAGGTCCAGCAACCGAACACGGCGGCACAGTGATCGTTGATCAACAGCTTTTTGGACTTTTCTGCAAAAGTGGGCCAGTCGGAGGCACCGTCTTCCTTGATCACCTTGATCTTGCGACCCAGCACGCCACCCATGGCATTGATCTGGTCGATGGCCAGTTGTTCGGCCTGGATGGCACCGGTTTCCGAAATGGCCATGGTGCCGGTTGCCGAATGCAACTGGCCGACGATGACTTCGGTATCGGTGACGGCCAGCTTGGTCGAATTGACTTGGGCAGTCGCCTGCGCAGAAGCCAGACCGGGCAAACCGGCAACAGATACGGCACCGAGTGCCTGTAGCATACGGCGTCGGCTGAAATCCGAAGTGGATAGGTTGGGGACGTTGTCATCGGAAGTGTGCTTCATTTAACGCTCCTTGCAGCTTGGGTTGAAAACGAACGGCGGAAATCGCCGCGCTGGTGCGAAGATTAGAGGTAACCCTTGTTTCCATCCATACGTCAATTAACGTAGTTGGCGCGGCTTCCGAGGCAAAACGGGGGTGTGAACGATTCTTGCTTGGCCACTGGTATGCAAATACCCTCCGCACCACCACCGCCCATCGCGCCACAGCCGATTTACAGGTTTCGGCGCGAATACAACTCCTGGGTCGCCGACGAAACCATGGAGGACTACGCCCTGCGTTACACCCCCAAGAGCTTTCGGCGTTGGAGCGAATTTCGGGTCGCCAACACTGCGTTTGGCTCCTTGTCGTTCCTGGCCCTGGAGGCCATTGGGGGAGCCATCGCGCTGAATTACGGGTTTTCCAACGCGATGTGGGCCATCCTGACCGTGGGCTTGGTGATCTTTCTGACTGGGTTACCCATTGCCTACTACGCCGCGCGCTACGGGCTGGACATGGACCTGCTGACGCGTGGCGCAGGCTTTGGCTACCTGGGTTCCACCATCACCTCGTTGATCTACGCGGTCTTCACCTTCATCTTTTTCGCGCTGGAAGCCGCCATCTTGGCGTTGGCCTTGCAAATGGTGCTGCCCTTGCCGCTGGAGTGGTGCTATGTGCTGTCATCGCTGGTCATCCTGCCGCTGGCGATGCGCGGAATCACACTGATTTCGCGCCTGCAGGCCTGGACACAGCCGGTATGGCTATTCCTGCTGGTGGTGCCCTTCGTCTGGATTGCGCTGGAGAAGCCCCAGATGTACCACGATTTCATGGGCTTGTCGGGACTGCGCAGCGGCAGCAGCAGCTTTGACCCGTTGGTGTTCGGGGCCGCGGCAACCGTCATCTTCGCGCTGGTGGTGCAGATCGGCGAGCAGGTCGACTTTTTGCGCTTCCTCCCCGAGCGCACTGCGGCCAATCGCCTGCGTTGGTGGGGTGCAGTGTTGACGGCGGGGCCTGGATGGATCGTGATGGGCATGCTCAAGATGGCCGGAGGTGCGTTTCTGGCATTCGCCGCCCTGCAGTTTGAAGTCGACCCACTCCGGGCTGCCGAGCCCACCCAGATGTTCCTCGCAGGCTTTACCCAGGCCATCGGCCACCCTGGCCTCGCAGTCATCGTGACCGTCGTCTTTGTGGTCGTATCGCAGATCAAGATCAACCTGACCAATGCCTACGCAGGCTCGCTGGCCTGGTCGAACTTCTTTGCTCGCGTGACCCGCAGCCACCCGGGTCGCGTAGTCTGGCTGGTCTTCAATGTGCTGATTGCCACCCTGCTGATGACCCTGGGCGTTTTTGGAGCCTTGGAAAAGGTGCTTGCGGTCTACAGCAATGTGGCCATTGCCTGGGTGGGCGCTCTAGTGGCGGACTTGGTCATCAACAAACCGCTGGGCTTGAGCCCTCCCGGCATCGAATTCCGCCGCGCCCACCTTTACGACTTCAACCCCGTGGGTCTGGGCGCCATGGTGATTGGGGCCACAGTCGCCTGCTGTGCCTACGCCGGTCTGTTCGGTGCACGGGCAGCAGCCTTCTCGCCGTTCATTGCACTTGCGCTGTCCATGGCGCTGGCCCCGCTGCTGGCCTGGGCCACGCGGGGACGCTACTACTTGGCCCGCACGCCCGATACGCAGTGGCAGCCCGGTGAGATCGTGCGTTGTGCCGTCTGCGAAAACCAGTTCGAGTCGGAAGATATGGCCCAATGCCCGGCATACGGCGCGCCTATCTGCTCCCTGTGCTGCTCGCTGGAATCGCGATGCCATGACCGCTGCAAGAAGGACGCCGGTGCAGGCGATCAATTGCGCGCAGTCGCGGCATGGCTGCTGCCGAAACAGTGGATTCCGAAAGTCAATTTTCGCTTTGGCCAATACCTGTTCGTCATGCTGTCCCTGTGCGCGGTGATGGCGTTTCTAGTCGGTGTGGTCTATGTGCAGGAGAGCCTGAACACACCCGAACTGGTGCTGCGCATGCCCTTTCTCAAGGTGTTTTCGCTGCTGGCCCTGCTGGCTGCCGTCTGCGCATGGTGGGTCGTACTCAGCACCGACAGCAGGCGCATGGCGCAGGACGAATCAGAAAACCAGACCCACCGCCTGCTAGAAGAGATTGATGCGCACCGTCGAACCGATGTTGCGCTGCAATCTGCGAAAGACCAGGCCGACTCGGCTAGCCAGGCCAAGACGCGCTACGTAGCGGGCATGACACACGAGTTGCGCTCCCCACTCAACAGCATCCTGGGTTACACGCAGATCCTGTTGAAAAACCCCCAGATCGACGGCTGGATGCGCGAAACACTGGCCACAATGCACCACAGCGGCCAGCACATGCATGCGCTGATCGATGGATCACTGGAACTGGCCCGCATCGAAGCTGGACGTTTGCGCCTGGACCCGGTACCACTGCCACTTGCCGATCTACTGGAAGACGCCGAGGGCATGTTGCGCCCCCAGGCTGAAAGCAAGGGCTTGCGCTTCTCGGTACAGATGGTGGGAGTCGCACCGACCTACATCCGTGCAGATGCGAAGCGGCTGCGGCAAATCCTCATCAACCTGCTGTCCAACGCGGTGCGTTTCACTGAGCACGGCGAAATCGTGCTGCGGCTGGACTTTCGCCAGCACGTTACCCGCATTGAAGTGATTGACACGGGCATTGGCATTGCACCGCAGGACCAGGAACGCATCTTTTTGCCGTTCGAGCGCGGCAGCGCCGGGCGGCGCGCGAGTGAAACCGGCACCGGGCTGGGGTTGACCATCACCAACCTGCTCACCCAGCTCATGGGCGGGGAGCTGACAGTCTCCAGCGTTCCGGGCAAAGGCAGTACCTTCACCGTGCGCCTTTACCTGCCGGGCATCGCATCGGACACTGTCATTCCACCAAGGCGTGCACACTCGCTACGCTCGGTTATTGGCTACCTGGACCCACGCCGAACCTTGCTGGTAGTCGATGACCAGCCGCTGCAACGGCAACTGCTGGCCGGCCTCCTAATGCCTTTGGGATTTACGCTCAAAGAAGCCGCCAGCGGACGCGAATGCCTGGAGATCGTGCAGCGCGACCCGCCTGACATAGTGCTGCTCGACATTACCATGGACGACCTGGACGGCTGGGAAACCGCTGCACTTTTGCGCCAACTGATGCCACCAGACAAGCTGCCGATTGTCTTTGTCTCCGCCAACCTGTTTGACCACCAGCCCGAGCGCTTGGTGGAAATGCAATGCCAGGCGTTTGTGGGTAAGCCCATCATCGAATCGGAATTGCTGGACGCACTGGAACACGCCCTGCAAATCGAATGGGTTCGGGATAACACGCCACGATCATTAGCAGGATCCAGCCTAGCACACCCTGCCGCCGCCGAGCGCCCCAACCCGGAAAACCTGCCCGACACCCTGCGCGAGGATCTGGGGAGACTGGCCAGACAGGGCCACGCTACGGCCCTGCGGGAAACACTGCGCAAGGCCCTTGCAGCCCATCCGGAACACACCATCACGCTGCACTTCCTTCAGGGTCTGGCCGAGCGTTTCGACTTCCAAACCGTCAGCGTCCAACTTCGCGAACCTGACCATGACCATGACCGATCTCTCTAATGCCCCGTCCTCTGTGCAGCACCATGCCATTCTGGTGGTGGACGATGCACTCGATACGCTGCGCATGCTCGGCGATGCATTGACTTCCGAAGGCTATGCCGTGCTGGCGGCACGGGACGCGCAGGAGGCCCTTGAACGACTGGAAATCGTCATCCCAGATGGCATCTTGCTAGACGCTGTCATGCCCGGCATGGACGGCTTCAATTTGTGCCGAAAACTGAAGGCCACACCCCACTGGGCACACATTCCCGTGGTGTTCATGACCGGGCTTTCCGATACCGAGCAAATCCTCAAAGGCTTCGCCAGTGGTGGCGTGGACTATGTGGTCAAACCGCTGCGCCTTCCCGAGGTCCTGGTGCGCCTGGCAACTCATGTGCGCAACGCACAGGCAACCCGCCTTGCACGCGAGGCGGTGGACGTGGCCGGTCTGGGTACGGTGGTGCTCGATAGTCATGGACGCGTAGCATGGTGCTCGCCGCAGGCTATGCGCTGGCTGGAATCCGCCTTCGGTCCGCAGGGTAGCCAGCAAGCACAGGCCTGGCTGCAAAGCGCCCATGAACGCACCGAGATTGACGCGACTATGCCCGACCACAGCCGTCTTGTGGCACGACATATGGGCCAAAGTGGCATTTCCGAGTCGATGCTGATATTGCATGTAGCCCCAGCGCAGACTGGCACCACAGCACGCCAGCCCGATGTGCCACTCACTCCCCGCGAAACCGAAGTCCTGTCCTGGCTGGCCAAGGGGAAAACGAATCGAGACATCGCCGAGATATTGGGCATGAGCCACCGTACGGTCAACAAGCACCTTGAACATATTTTTGAGAAACTCGGAGTGGAAACTCGCTCAGCCGCCACCGCTATCGCAGGTCACTTGCTTACGCGAAGTACAGATGCTATTGCCAACCATCGCTAATCGTCGAACGAATATTGATTTTGGCAACTGTTCTTTAACCGGATTGTGTACATGCGGCTGGACATGAACGTCAGTTAAAAGTAACGGCGGATGTAGTTAAGGATTTCACATCTACATTGCCGTCATTCACCAATGACGGCTCCTGGTCGAGTCCGGTTCTTGGGCGGTCCTGATTGAGTGACCGGTGCCAGAATCTGTTCGGCCTGTCACTACTACTCACGTAAAGTAACAGGCCAAGGATGATCTTTACGTCACAGCCCCAATGGTCAACATCGATTGGCATGAAAACTGTGCCGACACAGACCTCGTCACAAAAGCAAAACGCCCACTGTTAGTGGGCGTTTACTTGAGGGGAAAGCCCCGTATCTATTGGTTGCGCGAGTAGGATTTGAACCTACGACCTTTGGGTTATGAGCCCAACGAGCTACCAGGCTGCTCCATCGCGCGATAAAAAATCATTATACTCGATTAATCTTGACTTTTCTCGTCGGCAGGTACTTCTACCAGCTCAGCACGGTCAACCAACTCAACCAAGGCCATGGGAGCATTGTCGCCAACGCGAAACCCCATTTTCAAAATACTGGTATAGCCACCGGGACGGGCCTTGAAGCGGGGGCCCAAGTCGTTAAACAATTTGACGACGCTGTCGCGGTCGCGCAGACGGTCAAAAGCCAAACGCCGATTGGCAACAGTGGCTTCTTTAGCTAATGTGATCATCGGCTCAACAACCCGACGCAACTCCTTAGCCTTGGGAAGGGTGGTTTTGATGACCTCATGCTCAATGAGCGAGTTCATCATGTTGCGCAGCATTGCCAAGCGGTGTTCGCTGGTGCGATTAAGTTTACGTAGTCCGTGTCCGTGACGCATGGTGCTTTCCTTGAGTTATTTAACAGGCAGCCGTATCAGGTACTGTCCGTGGCACAGAGACCCTTTTCAGGTCTCAAAAATTAACGCTTTTCGAGAGCGGCTGGCGGCCAACTTTCAAGCTTCATGCCCAAAGTTAGACCACGGGAAGCCAGCACTTCCTTGATTTCATTGAGCGACTTGCGGCCCAGATTTGGCGTCTTCAACAGCTCGTTTTCAGTGCGTTGAATCAGGTCGCCAATATAGTAAATATTTTCGGCCTTCAAGCAGTTCGCTGAACGAACCGTGAGCTCAAGCTCATCTACCGGACGCAGCAAAATGGGATCAAACTGCGTGCTACCGCGGGGCGAAGGCGTATCGAAAGCAGCTAACTCACTGCCCTCTAACTGCGCAAACACCGCCAATTGCTCAACCAGAATTTTTGCAGAGGCACGAACAGCATCTTCAGCAGAAATAGCACCGTTGGTTTCAATATCGACAACTAGCTTGTCGAGATCCGTACGCTGCTCAACACGCGCACTCTCAACCGTATAACTGACGCGCTTTACCGGAGAAAAGGAGGCATCCAAAATGATACGCCCGATAGACTTGGTAGGCTCATCGCCATGGCGACGCATCGTCCCGGGCACATAGCCGCGGCCTTTTTCAACCTTGATTTGCATATCCAGCTTGCCGCCTTGCGACAAGTGCGCGATAACATGGTCAGGATTGATGATCTCGACGTCATGGGGAGTCTGAATGTCACTGGCCGTAACCAGTCCTTCTCCGTCTTTGCGAAGGCTCAGAGTCACCTCGTCGCGGTTGTGAAGCTTGAACACAACACCTTTGAGATTCAACAAAATATTAACGACATCTTCTTGCACCCCGTCAATAGAGGAATACTCATGCAAGACGCCGGCAATGGTCACTTCAGTGGCGGCATAACCAGGCATCGAGGCCAGTAAGACCCGACGCAATGCATTGCCGAGCGTATGACCATATCCGCGTTCAAAGGGCTCAAGAGCAACTTTGGCGCGATTGCCACCCATTTGCTCGACATTGATGGCCTTGGGTTTCAATAAACTATTTTGCATGGGAACTCCCTCTCAATACCCCCGGCTCGTTACACCGGTAAGGTTGACGACGCCCCTGGGACGCGGTTGTGTACGTCTCAGGAACAATTTCAAATAAAATCGTGCAGACCGCGCTATTAACGCGAATACAACTCAACAATCAGTGATTCGTTGACATCGGCGGCAAACTGATCGCGATCAGGAACCGCCTTAAACGTGCCTTCAGCTTTTTCAGCGTTAATCTCAACCCACGCCGGCATACCGACCTGCTGAGCCAGTTGCAGCGCCTCCACAATACGATTTTGCTTCTTCGACTTGTCGCGAACTGCGATCATATCGCCCGCTTTAACCATGTATGACGGAATATTGACGCTTTTTCCGTTAACGGTCATGGCTTTGTGAGAGACAAGCTGACGTGCTTCAGCACGGGTTGAGCCAAAGCCCATCCGGTACACAACATTGTCAAGACGAGATTCCAAAAGAGACAACAGGTTCGCTCCGGTGTTGCCTTTGCGGCGATCGGCCTCTTCGAAGTAGCGACGAAACTGCTTCTCCAGAACTCCATACATGCGCTTTACCTTTTGCTTCTCACGAAGTTGCAGGCCAAAGTCGGATGTACGTGCGCCTGATGTGCGCCCATGCTGACCTGGTTTGGAGTCAAATTTGGCCTTGTCTCCAATTGAACGACGTGCGCTCTTTAGAAACAGGTCAGTGCCTTCACGGCGGGATAATTTGGCCTTGGGGCCGAGGTAACGTGCCACTTGAACTTCCTTTATGTCATCTGCCGTGCATAAGCACGGGAGCCACTGGCGCTGAGCCTGTGGCGGTGGGCTTGGTTAAAAAATGCGACGCTAAATTAAATACGGCGACGTTTCTGCGGGCGGCATCCGTTATGCGGCACCGGCGTCACATCAGCAATCATATTGATGCGAATGCCAAGGGCAGCAAGGGCACGAACCGAAGATTCGCGACCGGGACCAGGCCCCTTGATTTCAACATCAAGATTCTTAACACCCTGCTCAATGGCGGCACGTCCAGCCACCTCTGAAGCCACCTGAGCCGCAAATGGCGTGGACTTACGGGAGCCTTTGAAACCTTGACCACCCGACGACGCCCACGATAAAGCATTACCTTGCCTATCCGTGATAGTGATGATGGTGTTGTTAAACGAAGCATGCACGTGTGCGATGCCGTCCGCAACATTCTTACGAACTTTCTTACGAACACGTTGGGCCGCATTACTGGCTGGAGCTTTTGCCATGGTGATCTTTCAATGCCTGTTATTTCTTCAGTGACTGGGCCGCCTTGCGCGGCCCCTTACGGGTGCGGGCGTTTGTGCGTGTACGCTGACCACGCATGGGCAAACCGCGACGATGACGGAAACCTCGGTAGCAACCGATGTCCATCAATCGCTTGATGTTCATCGTTGTTTCCCGACGTAAATCACCCTCGATGGTAAATTGCGCAACCTGGTCGCGAATTTTTTCCAGCTCCAGATCGGTCAAATCCTTGACCTTTTTGGAGTAAGCGATGCCACAAGCATCGCAAATTTTGCGAGCGCGGTTGCGACCAACTCCAAATATGGCAGTCAAGCCAATCTCTGAATGCTGTTGCGGCGGAATATTGATGCCAGCGATACGTGCCATTTTCGTCCTCTAAAACTCTTGTAATTAACCTTGGCGCTGCTTGTGACGCGGATCGGTACAGATCACGCGCACAACGCCCTTGCGCCGAATTACCTTGCAGTTACGGCAAATTTTCTTGACCGAAGCAGAAACTTTCATTTCGTTTTCCTTAAACAATATTTAATAATTCGACATCACGGCGCACGGCAGGAATATCGCTGCTGCTATTTAGCCCTGAATACAATTCTTGCCCGACTTAAATCGTAAGGCGTTAACTCAACAGTGACCTTATCCCCGGGCAAAATACGGATGTAGTGCATACGCATCTTCCCTGAAATATGCCCGAGCACGACATGGCCGTTTTCAAGCTTCACACGAAAAGTCGCATTGGGTAGGTTCTCGACTACCTCTCCCTGCATCTGAATAACATCGTCTTTTGACATATTTACCAATCGCCTTATGAAGACTTGAAATTAGCCTTCTTCAACAGCGATTCATATTGCTGCGACATCATGTAGTTCTGCACCTGTGCCATGAAATCCATAGTCACAACGACAATGATCAGAAGTGACGTTCCACCGAAGTAGAACGGTACGTTGTACTTCAAGATCAGGAACTCGGGCAACAAACAAACCATCGTGATGTAGATAGCGCCAGCAAAAGTCAGACGAAGCAAAATTTTGTCAATGTATTTGGCGGTATGGTCACCCGGCCGAATACCGGGAATAAATGCACCACTCTTTTTCAAATTATCAGCGGTTTCACGGCTGTTAAATACAAGTGCCGTATAGAAAAAGCAGAAAAATATAATTGCCGCTGCGTAAAGCATCACGTAGATAGGCTGCCCTGGCGTAAGAGATCCAGCAATGTCTTTCAACCAGCGCATGGACTCACCGGCGCTAAACCAACCCACCACAGTCGCCGGCAACAAAATAATAGACGAAGCGAAGATCGGCGGGATTACCCCTGCCATATTCAGCTTCAAGGGCAAATGTGACGACTGTCCACCATAAACTTTATTACCGACCTGTCGTCTTGCATAGTTAACCAGGATTTTTCTCTGCCCACGCTCTACAAAAACAACAAAATAGGTAACCAGCGCAACCAAGATCACTATGAAGAGGGCAATAATAATGCTCATCGCCCCGGTTCGAACAAGTTCAAGTAACCCACCGATAGCATTTGGTAGACCAGCTGCTATACCGCCAAAAATAAGTATAGAAATGCCATTACCCAAACCACGCTCTGTGATCTGTTCGCCTAACCACATCAGAAATAAGGTACCTGATGTCAAAGTCACGATCGCAGTCATGCGAAATCCAAATCCTGGGGCAATCACCAACCCTGGCGAGCTTTCAAGCGCAATGGCAATCCCCATGGATTGAAACAGTGCCAGACCAAGGGTGCCGTAGCGGGTGTACTGCGTAATCTTGCGCCGACCTGCTTCGCCCTCTTTTTTCAATTGCTCGAATGCGGGAAGCACGTAAGTCAACAACTGCATGATGATCGATGCCGATATATACGGCATGATCCCCAATGCGAACACGGTAAAACGCGATAAGGCCCCGCCCGAGAACATGTTAAACATGCCCAGAATCCCGCCCTGCTGACCCTTGAAGAACTGCGCTAGCTGAACTGGATCAATACCTGGAACGGGAATATGTGCACCCACTCGGTACACGACCAGGGCAAGCAGCAGAAAGACAAGCCGCCGACGTAAGTCGCCGAATTTGCCATTTTTTGCCAGTTGTGTCGCGTTAGTTGCCACTTGCAATTTCTTTCAAATACAAGCTTACGCGAGACTTCCGCCGGCAGCTTCAATAGCCACCTTGGCAGCCGCTGTTGCACCAATACCAGTTAGTTTCACAGCCTTGCTGATTTTGCCCGTCATAATTACTTTTACGACCTTAGCCAGCTCTCCCACCAGGCCAGCTTGCTTCAGGGTAACCAAATCCACCTCACTAGCGCCCAACTGCTCCAGCGCGCTCAAGGTCACCTCGGCATTGAACTTCAGCAATTGAGACTTGAAACCTCGCTTTGGTAGCCGACGCTGCATAGGCATCTGACCACCCTCGAAACCGACTTTGTGATAGCCACCAGCACGAGACTTTTGACCCTTGTGCCCCCGACCTGCGGTTTTTCCAATGCCGGAGCCGATACCACGACCAACACGACGCTTGTAATGCTTTGCGCCGTCAGCGGGCTTAATGCCATTAAGTTCCATCATCAACCTCTTAGAGCACTTTGATCAAGTAACTGATCTTGTTAATCATCCCACGGACTTCGGGCGTATCAACCAACTCGCTGGTGCTGCGAATCTTTCGAAGGCCAAGTCCACGAACAGTGGCTCGATGCGATTCTTGGCACCCAATCGGGCTACGAATCAGCTGAACTTTGATTGTTTGTTGTGTTGTCATTTTGAGACGCTTGCCTATACAAAAAGTTCTTCAATCGTCTTGCCACGTTTAGCGGCAACTTCAGACGGAGTCCTGTCGTGGGACAGCGCATCAAGCGTTGCACGAACCATGTTGTAGGGATTGGTCGAACCATGACTCTTTGCCACAATATCGGTAATACCAATAACCTCAAAGACGGCACGCATCGGGCCGCCAGCAATGATGCCCGTGCCCTTTGGCGCTGGCGCCATCATGACAGAAGCGGCACCGTGCTGACCCATCACCTTGTGATGAATCGACCCGTTCTTGAGCGTTATCTTGGTCATGTTTCGACGGGCTTCTTCCATCGCCTTTTGCACGGCCGCAGGGACTTCTTTTGATTTGCCCTTGCCCATGCCAACGCTACCATCGCCATCGCCCACCACTGTCAAAGCAGCGAAACCTAGAATTCGCCCCCCTTTGACAACTTTGGTAACGCGATTAATCGCGATCATTTTCTCGCGCAGGCCATCTTCAGGCCCTACGGCCTTACCCTGCATTTTCGCTTGAACTTTAGCCATCTTAATTTCCGATCTGCTTAGAACTGCAAGCCTGCTTCACGTGCTGCATCTGCCAGCGCCTTGACGCGGCCATGGTACGCAAAGCCTGCACGATCAAACGCAACTTTTTCAACACCAACCGCCTTGGCTTTTTCAGCCAGACGCTTGCCAATAGCTTGGGCAGCGGCAACGTTACCGCCTTTACCCGAACCGCCCAACGCTTTGCGCACTTCGGCTTCTGCCGTGGATGCGCTTGCCAATATCTTGGCGCCGTCGCCAGAAATGACGCAGGCATAAATATGCAGGTTTGTACGGTTTACCGTCAGACGGGCAACACCTTGAGTGGCGATCCGAATCCGGGTTTGACGCGCCCTGCGAAGACGCTGCTCTTTTTTGGTCAACATGCTGCAGCTCCTTATTTCTTCTTGGTTTCTTTGATCGTGATTTTTTCGTCCGAATAACGGATACCCTTGCCTTTGTAAGGCTCAGGTGGACGAATCGCACGAATCTCGGCAGCCACCTGGCCCACGCGCTGGCGGTCTGCACCCTTGATCACGATTTCAGTGGGGGTCGGAGTAGCAACAGTGATACCAGCTGGCATGTCTTTATTGACCGGATGGGAATATCCCACCGTCAAATTCAATTTTGCGCCTTGCGCCTGGGCCTTGTAACCCACACCAACAAGATTCAACTTCTTCTCAAAACCCTTGGTCACACCAACCACCATGTTGTTCACCAGCTGACGCATGGTGCCACTCATGGCGTTTGCTTCGCGAGAGTCGTTGGCAGGCTGAAAACTCAGCGCGCCAGCATCGCTGCTCACTTTGACCAACGCGTTTTGCGTCAAGAATAAACTGCCACCAGCGCCTTTGACACTGATCTGATCATCCTTGACCAACACATCCACGCCAGCCGGGACGGCGACGGGCATTTTTCCTATACGGGACATTTTCTATTTCTCCTCAATGTCACGCTTTAGGCGACGTAGCACAACACTTCACCACCGACACCGGTAGCGCGCGCTTTGCGATCAGTCATGACGCCCTTGGGGGTTGTGACTATTGCCACACCCAGGCCGTTCTGGACTTGGGGGATGGCATCACTGCCACGGTAAACACGCAAGCCGGGACGGCTAACGCGCTCGATACGCTCAATCACAGGACGCCCGGCGTAATATTTCAAAACAATTTCAAGCTCAGGTTTGCCGTCATTGGCATTAACCTTGAAGCTATCGATATAACCTTCTTCCGTCAAAACTTGCGCAATTGCGACCTTCACTTTTGAAGAAGGAACACTCACAGTGGTTTTTGCCACCATCTGCGCATTGCGGATGCGTGTCAACAGGTCGGCGATGGGATCACTCATGCTCATATCTATGTCTCCTACCGCTTACCAGCTGGCCTTGACTATGCCGGGAATTTCCCCTGCAAAAGCCATTTCACGAATTTTTGCACGCGCCAAACCAAAATGCTGGAACGTACCACGAGGGCGCCCGGTGATTGCGCAGCGGTTACGCTGGCGAGTCGGGTTCGCATTGCGGGGGAGCTTTTGCAAACCCAGACGAGCAGCAGCGCGCTCTTCATCGCTGCGTTTCACATCGCCTGCAATTGCCTTGAATTCCGCGTGTTTTTTCGCGTATTTAGCGACCAGGTTGTCGCGCTTCAGCTCGCGCTGGATTAAAGCCATTTTAGCCACGGGTCACCTCAGTTTTTGAACGGGAAACGGAAACCGGTGAGCAGCGCCTTGCACTCTTCGTCGGTTTTGGCCGTTGTGGTGATGCTGATATTGAGACCACGCAAGGCATCAACCTTATCGTATTCAATTTCAGGGAAAATGATCTGCTCTTTGACGCCGATGTTGTAGTTGCCACGGCCATCAAACGCACGACCGGAAATACCCCGAAAGTCACGAACACGCGGCAGAGCCACGGTCACAAAGCGGTCTAGAAACTCAAACATCTGAACGCCGCGCAGCGTAACCATGCAGCCGATCGCCTGATTCTCACGAATCTTGAAGCCGGCAATGGCCTTCTTGGACATAGTGACCACCGGCTTCTGACCTGCAATCTTGCCAAGGTCGCTGACTGCGTGATCCATGACTTTTTTGTCGGCCACAGCCTCACTGACACCCATGTTCAGGGTGATCTTGGTAAGACGCGGAACCTGCATCGGAGATGTGTAGCCGAACTTGGCCATCAACTCCGGCGCTAATTTTTCGCGAAAATGTTGTTGCAAACGAGCCATGTTTATGCCACCTTGATTTCTTCGCCGCTGGACTTGTAAACGCGAACACGTTTGCCGTCAGCCGCCAGCTTGATGCCAACCCGATCAGCCTTACCGGTAGCAACATTGAAAATGGCTACGTTAGACTGATGAATGGGCATGGACTTTTCAACGATGCCACCAACCGTACCCTTGAGAGGATTTGGCTTGGTATGCTTTTTGACTACATTGATACCCTCGACGAGCACATAGGAGTCGTCTTTGCGCAAGGCAATTTTGCCGCGCTTCCCCTTGTCGCGCCCGGTGAGCACGATAATGTCATCGCCTTTGCGAATCTTGTTCATGGCGCGTCCTTACAAAACTTCAGGAGCCAAAGACACGATCTTCATGAACTTCTCAGTGCGCAACTCACGCGTCACTGGGCCGAAGATACGGGTGCCAATTGGCTCTAATTTGGCGTTCAGCAACACTGCTGCATTGCCATCGAATTTAACCAGCGAGCCGTCGCTACGACGGATGCCCTTGGCCGTACGAACCACTACTGCACTGTAGATCTCGCCCTTTTTGACGCGACCACGTGGAGCGGCTTCTTTAATACTGACTTTGATGACG